>Ga0316232_1004651_pt1 | contig 11497 bp, 9 predicted proteins | sample TBHtaG_FD_206006 | JGI IMG/M metagenome (GOLD analysis project Ga0316232, IMG submission 206006) | Freshwater microbial communities from Trout Bog Lake, Wisconsin, USA - TBH18025_13 | ecosystem: Environmental > Aquatic > Freshwater > Lake > Hypolimnion/Profundal zone | place: USA: Wisconsin... | reverse complement strand
CGCGGGTGCTGCGGAACCGGGTGCACCTGAACAACATTTGCGTCGATCTCTGCCATCTCCACGGCCTCGCCGATAAGCAGATCCAGCCGTGCAGACTCTTCATCAATAATGGCGGCCATGTCTCGCTGCCCGGCTTCATCCAATCCCTCTGCTTGAAGCAGAGTTGTTGCCGCCGCACGGATTGAGGTGAGCGGCGTGCGCAGTTCGTGTGTAAGCGAGTCAGTCAGCGCGGTGCGCAGCCGCTCTCCCTCACGCGCGGCTTCCATCCGCGTTGAGGCCTCAATCGCAATCGATCGCGCAATAACGATGGCGACCTGCGCGCTCATGGCAGAGGCTACCTCGCGGGATAGCACCGTCTGCTTCCACCCAAGTGCGCCCACTGGACGCAATCCCAGCACAAGCGCCATGGCGGTAACGCCGCCCGGTAGGTCAAGTGTGAGGTTGGGCCCCTGGATCATAGTTCGCAGGCCGTCTCGGATGCTCATCGGCAATTCTGGGGTGGAAGCGTAGAACTGGTCTCGCTCGCACACATAAAGTACTACCCCGGAAAGGCTGAAAATGCGTTCGATGAGGCGAGGCAGTTCGTAGATAATTCGGTCTGCATCCTCGTAGAACATCATCTCCTGGCTCAAAGCGTAGAGTCGTTCCACGTCTGCCCGTCGCTGCTCGGCATTCACCGCTTGCTTCCGAGCCAACTCTGCAACCCTGCTTACCACCAGGCAACTGGCCAAAAAAGTGACTAGGGCTACCCAATGCTGAGACCCCACGATCTGCAAGGAGTGCAGTGGCGGCAGAAAGAAGAAGTCGAACAAAAGCGCATAAAGTAGCGTTACAAGAAGCGAGAGCCAGATGCCTGCCTGGGACGCGAACCAAACCACCAGCGCCAGAAAAATCATGCCGGCTGAGGTGGCGCTGGCTCCCAGCAATACCAGCAGGGCGCTCACCACAGCCGCGGCCAGCACTGCCGCCAGCAATCGAATCGCATCACCTGAAACTCGGCGCAAACCTGTCTTCATTGCCAAATTCACTCCACGGGAATCATACCGGCCTTTCGCGATGATATAAACTTCCGATGAAAGCAGAACCTCCATGCCTGGCAGAATTCTCGTTATCGACGACGAACCACAGATCACCCGTGTGCTGCGTGCGGCCCTCTCGGCGCAGGGCTATGACGTTCGCACCGCCAACGATCCCGTAGAAGGGCTGCGCGTTTTCAAAGACTGGCTCCCCGATCTGGTAATCACTGATCTGATGATGCCGGACATGAGCGGGGTTGAAGTATGCCGCGCCATCCGTCTGCAATGCTCCACGCCGGTGCTGGTCCTGTCTGTGCGCGACCACGAGCGTTCCAAAATTGAGGCTTTGGACGCTGGCGCAGACGACTACGTTACCAAACCGTTCAGCATTCAGGAACTGCTGGCCCGCGTGCGCGCCCACCTTCGTCGCGCTCCAGAGCGCACTACGGCCGTCATCGAGGCTGGCGACTTCGTCGTTGACTCCAATGACCACAGCATCACCCTGCAGGGCACGGCAATCCACCTTACACCCAAGGAGTTTGACCTGCTCCTCCACCTCGCCCGCAACGCCGGAAAAGTGATGACCCATCGCGCCCTCCTCACTTCGGTGTGGGGCGCGCAGTCGGCCCATCAGCCGGAGTATCTCCGCGTGTTTGTAGGCCAATTGCGCAAAAAGCTCGAAAGCGAAACCGGCAAGCAGTACATCCAGACCGAGCCGTGGGTAGGCTACCGGTTCATCCCCGAGGGCTGGAGCGGCAACGAAGAATAGTTCTGCCTTTCAGTCCCCATTCCAACTCCCTCGTGCTGCCTCTCCCAGAGCGCAGGTATGATCGGTTCGTCTTCGACTCCATCCTTCCTTACGAATAACTTAGGAAACCCTTTCGATACTCAAACTGGTCGCGGTAAAAAATCATTCTTGTGCCGGGATATTTCCCCGGCTGGAACTGTGAGATCTGCAATGCAAGATTTGGTGATGTTGCTCTTCACGGCTGTTTTCTTCGCCCTGGCGGTTCTATACGTCAAGGCATGCCAGAAGCTGAGGTAGGTCGATGGATTTGTTCACTGTGCTTGCGCTTGTCCTGGCGATTGTCCTGCTGGTTCACCTGACAGTCTGCATGCTTTATCCGGAGAAATTCTGACATGACTGCGAACGGTTGGCTGCAATTCTCCATCTTCTGCCTGGTTCTACTGGCGACAGTTCGCCCAGTCGGCATCTACCTGTCCCGCGTCCTCGAGGGACAGCGCACCTGGCTTGACCCCGTGTTGCGCCCCTTTGAGAGATTCATCTACAAGCTCTCTGGCGTCAATGCGGAAAGCGAGATGAACTGGCGTCAATATGCCTATGCCATGCTGGGCTTCTCGGCCGTCAGCATGCTCGTTACATACGGCATTGAGCGGCTCCAGGCGTTGTTGCCCTTCAACCCCCAGGGACTGGCGGCGGTAGGGCCTGATCTGGCCTTTAACACCGCGGCTAGTTTCACAACCAACACCAACTGGCAGTCGTATACGCCCGAGACCACAATGAGCTATCTCACTCAGATGGCCGGGCTCGCGACGCATAACTTCTTCTCTGCGGCCGTAGGCATTGCCGTGGCTGTGGCGCTTATTCGCGGCATCAAACGGACGGCCTCCGCCACAATCGGCAACTTCTGGGTCGATACCACCCGCACCATCCTCTACGTACTTCTGCCTGGCTCACTGATCTATGCGCTGCTGCTCGTGGCCCAGGGAGTCCCCCAGAATCTTCACCCCTACACCACGGCCCACCCGCTGGAGCAGCCCTCTCAGACGCAGTCCATCGCGCAGGGTCCGGTGGCATCGCAGGAGGCCATCAAGATGCTGGGCACCAATGGCGGCGGATTCTTCAACGCCAACAGCGCCCATCCGTTCGAGAACCCCACCCCATTCTCGAACTTTCTGCAGATGCTTTCCATCTTCATCATTCCCGCCGGGCTCACCTATTCGCTGGGCAGGATGACGGGTTCACCCGGACACGGATGGGCCGTGCTGGCAGCCATGTCAGTCCTCTTTGCGGCCGGGTTCACCACTGTCTACTGGGCTGAGTCTCAACCGCACCCCATGCTCCACGGCGCCGCACAAACCAGCACCGTCACCGCGCCCGGCGGCAACATGGAGGGTAAGGAAGTCCGCTTCGGCATCGCCAACTCTTCGCTATTTGCCACCGTCACCACCGATGCCAGTTGCGGTGCCGTCAACGGCATGCATGACAGCTTCACTCCGCTTGGTGGAATGGTTGTGCTGGCCAACATCATGCTGGGCGAGGTGGTCTTCGGCGGCGTCGGCTCCGGGCTCTACGGCATGTTGATCTTTGTCGTGCTCGCTGTCTTCATCGCCGGGCTCATGGTGGGCCGCACTCCAGAGTATCTCGGTAAGAAAATTGAAGCCTACGACGTGAAGATGTCCATGCTGTATGCGCTCATCTTTCCTCTCATTATTCTTTCTCTCACCGCGGTTTTCATGATGCTGCCCAAGGTTGGCCTCTCCAGCCTCAACAACGCCGGCCCGCACGGCCTTACTGAGATTCTCTACGCCTTCACCTCGGGGGCAGGGAACAACGGCTCTGCATTTGCTGGCCTCAATGCCAACACCTGGTGGTACAACATCGCGCTCGGATGGGACATGCTCTGCGGCCGCATCCTGATGATGATTCCCGTTCTCGCCCTGGCAGGCAATCTGGCCCAAAAGAAGAGCGTGCCGCCATCGCCTGGAACCTTCCCCGTGAATTCGGCGCTGTTCGCCATTCTGCTGGTGGGCGTCGTCCTGATACTCGGTGCGCTTACCTTTTTCCCGGCCCTGAGCCTGGGACCGATTCTGGAACATTTGCTGCTGAAGACTGGCCAGCTTTTCTAACCCATCAGAGCATCAGGAAGAAACGAGACCAACTGTTATGGCTGAGAAAAAGAGTCTTTGGAATGCGCGGATTATCGGGCAGGCGCTGCTTGACTCGGTGCGCAAGCTTGACCCGCGTTGGATGATCAAGAATCCGGTGATGTTTGTGGTGGAAATAGGCAGCCTGCTTACCTCCGCAATCCTGATGGACAATATCCGGACCCAGCGTTCCGGCTTTGGCTTCAACCTCCAGATCACCCTCTGGCTGTGGTTCACGGTGCTGTTTGCAAACTTTGCCGAGGCCATGGCCGAAGGCCGTGGCAAGGCGCAGGCAGACACGCTCCGCAAGGCCAAAGGCGAGACCATTGCCATGCGGTATGCGGACAATGGCAGCCTGGAAGGCGTCGCAAGCGGCATGCTCCGCGCGGGAGACATCATTCATGTCGAGGCCGGCCAATATATCGCAGGCGACGGCGAAGTGATTGAAGGCGTAGCCTCGGTTGACGAGTCGGCCATTACCGGCGAGTCAGCTCCGGTTATCCGCGAGGCGGGCGGCGACCGGTCGGCAGTCACCGGCGGAACCAAAGTCCTTTCCGACTGGATCAAGGTGCGCATCACCTCCAACCCCGGCGAAACTTTCCTTGATCGCATGATCGCTTTGGTCGAGGGTGCCTCCCGTCAGAAGACCCCCAACGAGATCGCCTTGAGCATCCTGCTCTCAGGACTCACCATCATCTTCCTGCTCGCGGTGGTTACACTGCAGCCCTTCGCCATCTACTCCAAGGCGCCGCAAACCATCTTTGTGCTGGTCTCGCTGCTGGTCTGCCTTATTCCCACCACCATCGGTGGTTTGCTGTCAGCCATCGGTATCGCTGGCATGGACCGGCTGGTGCAATACAACGTGCTCGCCATGAGCGGGCGTGCTGTCGAGGCCGCTGGCGACGTCAGTACTCTCCTGCTCGATAAGACCGGCACCATCACCCTCGGCAACCGCCAGGCAACGGAGTTTCTGCCCGCTCCGGATGTCACGCAGGAGCGGCTGGCCAACGCTGCGCAACTGGCTTCGCTCTCCGACGAAACGCCTGAAGGTCGCTCCATCGTCATCCTCGCCAAAGAAAAGTACAATCTGCGCGGGCGCGACCTCGGCGGCATCCACGCCGAGTTCGTGCCCTTCACAGCTCAAACCCGCATGAGCGGAGTCAACCTCCCCGGCACTCGCATCCGCAAGGGCTCTGTAGACGCCATCTCCCGCTTTCTTGAGGAGCAGGGAAGCGCGCTCCCGCAAAAGGTGCGTGACAATGTGGAAGCGGTTGCCCGCATGGGCGGCACTCCGCTCGTCGTCTGTGAAAACGCCACCGCCCTCGGCGTCATTCACCTCAAAGACATCGTCAAGGGCGGTCTCAAAGAGCGGCTGGCCCGTCTCCGTGCCATGGGCATTCGCACCATCATGATCACCGGCGACAATCCCCTCACTGCCGCTGTCATCGCCCGCGAGGCCGGTGTGGACGACTTCCTTGCCGAAGCCAAGCCCAAAGACAAAATGGACCTGATCAAGCGCGAACAGGGCAAAGGCAAACTCGTCGCCATGACTGGAGATGGAACCAACGACGCTCCCGCGCTGGCTCAGGCGGATGTAGGCGTAGCCATGAACTCCGGCACCCAGGCAGCCAAGGAAGCCGGCAATATGGTTGACCTCGACTCCAACCCAACCAAGCTGATTGAGATTGTAGAAATCGGCAAGCAGTTGTTGATGACCCGCGGCGCGCTCACCACCTTCTCCATCGCCAACGATGTGGCCAAGTACTTCGCCATCATCCCCGCTATGTTCGCCGGCGTCTTTCCTGTGCTGAACGCGCTCAACATCATGCACTTGGCCACACCGCAGTCGGCCATTCTCTCCGCCGTAATCTTCAACGCCATCATTATCGTGGCGCTCATCCCGCTCGCCCTCAAGGGCGTAAAGTATGAACCCAAAGCAGCCGATGTGCTGCTGCGCAACAACCTGCTGATCTATGGAGTGGGTGGCATTGTGGTACCGTTCTTCGGCATCAAGGCTATCGACTTGTGCCTGGTGGCACTGCACCTGGCATGATCTGCAACCCCTGCGAGAAACATCGCAGGCCTAATTCATGGCGCGAGAGTTTGAACGCGCAAGAAACAGATTTTGTGGCAGGGCACGACCTTAGTCGTGCCGGGAAGCAAACAGAAACAGCAGGGGCTTTAGCCCCTGCGGCAAGGTTTCAAGGAGATCCACTGTGCACTCCACACCCGTTATGACTCCTGCGTCCGTATCGTCGAAACATTCTGTCTGGAAGACCGCAATCCGCTTCACGCTCGTCACCACGGTTCTGCTGGGACTGGGCTATCCGCTGCTCGTCACCTGCATCGCCTCCGTCGTCTTTCCCCACAAGGCAGGCGGCAGCCTCATCCTCAAAAACGGCCAAGTCATCGGCTCTGAGCTGCTCGCCCAGAGCTTCACATCCGACCGCTACTTCCATCCCCGGCCCTCTGCTGCGGGAAACGGATACGATGCCACTGCCTCCGGCGGCTCAAATCTGGCCCAATCCAATGCCAAGCTCGTTCAGCGCATTCAGGGGGACATCGATAAGCTGGCTGCGGAGAATCAGGGAAAGCCCGTTCCCATTGACATGGTCACCACCTCCGGCTCGGGACTCGACCCCGACATCACCCCGGACAACGCCTATTTCCAGGCGCCCCGTATCGCCAAAGCCCGTAGCCTCACTGAGGCTCAAGTTCGCCAACTCATCGCCGAGCACACAGCCTCCCGCCAACTCGGCCTGCTCGGCGAACCCCGCGTCAACGTCCTTGACCTCAATCTGGCGCTCGACAGAATCTCAAAATAATTCGCAGTCTGTCCTGCAAATCAATAGCGGGAAGAGCCTCCTGGCCCTTCCCGCTATTGATTTGGTGCTCCTTCATCAAACTTCTCTGCGCCCATCCATAGCTCGCGCCATCGTCACCTCATCGGCATATTCAATGTCGCTGCCCGCTGGAACCCCGGTCGCAATCCGCGTAATCCGCACCTGGAACCCGCGCATCGCACTGGCCAGCCAGTTCGCTGTTGCCTCGCCTTCGAGCGTGGGACTGGTGGCCAGAATTACCTCGTCCACCTCGCCGCGCTCCACGCGGGCAACCAGTGTAGCGGCGCGCAACTGGTCTGGCCCTACGCCATGCAGTGGTGAAAGCGTCCCATGCAGCACATGGTAGACGCCATGGAATCCCCGCGTCCGCTCCACCGCTGCAATGTTGGTAGGCTCCTCGACAACGCACACCAGTCGTTGGTTGCGTGAGGGACTGGTGCAGTAGGCGCAGGGGTCAATATCCGTTACGTTATTGCAGACGGAGCACAGCCGCAGGCTCGCCTTCAGCCCGCGCACAGCTTCTGCCAACGCTGCGGCGTCTTCGTCCGTCGAGCGCAGAATGTGAAATGCAAACCGCTGCGCGCTCTTCGTGCCCACGCCGGGCAACTTCTTCAGTTCTTCAATCAGCCGGGCCATTGGCTCGGCATAGCGTGACAATTTGCTGCCTCCGTTGTGCGTGCGGGGTCAGGCGGTAAGCCCGGGAATCTTCAGTCCGCCCAGCATGCCCTGCACGCTTGTCTTTATGGCGTCATCTGCCTTGCGGCCGGCTTCGTTCACGGCGGCCACCACCAGGTCTTCAAGCATCTCCACGTCCGGTTGGCCGCCGCTCAACCCCACCACGGCTGAAGGGTCGATGCGCAGTTTAAGCAGTTGCTTCTTGCCGTTCATGGTGGCTGTCACAGCTCCACCGCCGCTGGTTGCCTCTACGATGGTTTCGCCCAGCTTGCGCTGCACTTCTTCCTGCATCTGGTTTGCCTGGGAGAGCATCTCGGAGATCTTGAGGGGATTGATCATCATTTGTTCTCCTGCGCTGTTTTCCTGCGCCCGTTCTCCTGGTTAACATCAGCGATCTTGGTTGGTTCGGCTACTTCTGGCGTAAATCAATTACGCTCCGTACCTCGGCTTTGAATATCTCCTGGGCCTGTTGCACCAGGGGATTGGCCAGAGCCGCCTCCTGAATGCTGCCGGCCAAAGGCACAGCGCTCACCGGTGCGCTCTGCGTTGGTCCGTCGCCGGGAACCACCATGAAGCGCGTAGGCGCCCCCAGCCTTTGCAGTTCCTGGCGAATGATCTTTTCTGCTGCGGCATTCACCGTCAGGTTCAGCATCTTCTTGCCCACGCCCGGCACTTCGATCCGCAGGCTTGATCCTTCAAACTTCCACACGCCAGACCCGAGCAGTTGCGCGGCCGATTCGTGTCCGGCTTCCACCAGCGCGGAACCTACCGCATGGCGCACAGCCTCCGCATTGGGAGCGCCCCCGCCGGGCAACGCAGCTGGCGCTTTGGCCAGTGCCCCTTCCGTGAGCGTCTCAGACGAGGCGTATCCCACCGCCGGAGTTGAGGCCGCGGGGAAGGGTGTAGCTTCGCGATGCGCGGTGCTTGCAACCGCTGGAGCGGGGGAAGGCGCGGGTGTGCGCGTCGTCCGCTCCATCTCCGCAACCGGCGCTGTTGCAACGCTCTGCTTGATGCTTGGGCTCGAGCCCCAACTGCTGGGAGCAAACGGCGAGATCGAGGCCGGGGCAGCGGGCGATGCTGGTGCCAGAGCTGGAGCCTGTGCGGGTGAGGCCGACACGCGCGGCGGAGCAGCGGCTGCGCGCGGTGCGCTCAGTGCTGCCGAGCCCCGAACGCCGCTCGCCACGCCACTCAGCAACTCTTCAATCGGCAAAAGGCGCTGCGCATGAATCAGCTTGATTAGGCCAAGTTCCAAATGAAAGCGCTGCTCCTGACGATAATTCAGGTCGTCAAAGGTGCGCAGTACAATTTGCAGGTTGCGTGTAAGCTCTTCTTCGGTGAACAAAAGCGCGGTGCGCGCCGCTCGGGCCCGCTCATCGCCAGAGATTTGCAGCAACTCTGTCTGTTCCCCGCCCAGCTTGGCCATCAGGCTATTGCGCAAATAGCGAACCATCTGCCGCGCCAGTGATGATGGGCTGTGCCCGGCATTGACCAGCAGGTTCAACTGTTCCATCAACTCAGCGCTTTGCCCGGCCGCTACGGCCTCCAGGAGGCGCTCGAACACCGCGTTGGGTACTGAGCCCATCAATTCGCGTATCTGCGTCGCAGAGAGCACTGGACGCCCGCCATCGATAGGCGCAGATGCAATCGCCTGGTCCATGATGGAGAGAGCGTCGCGCATCGAGCCGTCACCGGCCTCGGCCAGCAGCGCCAGCGCGGCCTCTTCAGCCTCCACGTCTTCCTGCCCGGCAATCATCTTCAGTTGCGTCAGAATGTCCTCAAACTTGACGGCGTGAAAACTGAAGTGCTGGCAGCGCGAGCGGATCGTCTGCGGAATGTTCTCCGGCTCCGTCGTCGCCATCATGAAGATTACATGGGCCGGCGGCTCTTCCAGAGTCTTCAGCAGCGCATTGAATGCCGCTTCCGTTATCTGGTGAGCTTCGTCGAGAATATAAATCTTGTAGCGGTCGCGAGACGGGGCGTAACGCGCTGCATCCCGCAGTTCGCGGATCTCGTCGATGCCGCGGTTGGTGGCCGCGTCAATCTCGATTACGTCCACCGCATTGCCTTGCCGAACCTCAATGCAGGAGTCGCAAACGCCGCAAGGCTCCGGTGTCGGACGTGCAGCCGTGCCAATCTCCGTACGGCAGTTCAGTGCCATGGCGACGATGCGCGCAATCGTGGTTTTGCCAATGCCGCGATGCCCGGAGAAGATGTAACCGTGCGCGATGCGGTTCTGGCTGAGTGCGTTCATCAGCGTGCGCGTCACATGGTCCTGCCCGGCAACGTCGGCAAAACGCTGCGGACGGTATTTTCTGGCCAGAACCTGATAACCCATGCGCGTACCCGCTCCTTCGAGGCCCGCCTTGGAAAAACAGTTGGCCTAGAGGGGATTGTATCGTTCCTGTATAACGTATTGATAATAAAACACCTGCCGTCGCTGTTACGGCTTGCAAAGTGGCAGGTGCCCAGTGCTCATCTCGCCAGCGACAAAATTGCCGCATAGGCCATGCGTTCGTACGAATAGAATGGCGGAGATGAACACTGCGCCCCTCAGCACGATCGAGCAGTTGGAAACCGCCCGCGCCAACTTCGTTGAGCGCTATCCGGAATACGCAAAAACCGCCGTCCTGGACCAACTGAGAGCGACCGATTACCGCCGCCTCGATGAGTCGAATCAGGTCTACCTCGACTACACCGGCGGGTCGCTCTACGCCGAGAGCCAACTTGAGCGGCACATGGAACTCATGCGCTCCGCGGTCTTCGGAAACCCGCACTCCAACAATCCCACTTCAACGGCTATGACGCACCACTTGGAGCAAAGCCGCCAATACATCCTGGCCTATTTCAATGCCAGCGCACAGGATTACATCCTGGTCTTCACGCCCAATGCTTCAGGTGCGCTCAAGTTGGTGGGCGAGTCCTTTGCGTTTGCGCCCGGCGGACGACTCCTCCTCACTTTTGACAACCACAACTCAGTCAACGGAATGCGAGAGTTTGCCAGGGCAAAAGGGGCCTCGGTCGCTTACGCAACATTGAAGGTTCCTTCCTTGCGGCTGGATCTGGAACGGCTTGAGACCATGCTGGATGAGGCCGACCCAGCCCGCGCAAATCTCTTTGCGTTTCCGGCCCAGTCCAACGTCTCCGGCGTCAAGCATCCGTTGTCACTTGTAGAAAAAGCGCAGCAGCGCGGCTGGAGCGTATTGCTGGATGCGGCCGCCTTCGCACCCACCAACCGGCTTGACCTGGCGGCAACCCAGCCTGATTTTGTCGCTGTCTCGTTTTACAAGATGTTCGGCTATCCAACCGGTGTGGGAGCTCTGCTCATCAGGAAGGCCGCATTGAGCAAGTTGAACCGGCCCTGGTTTGCGGGTGGAACTGTGAACTTCGCTTCCGTCCAGGGCCAGTTGCACGTTCTTTCAAACGGAGAGGCCGCGTTTGAAGATGGCACGCTCAACTACCTCGCGATTCCCGCGGTTGAAATCGGGTTGCGTCATCTTGAAGCAATCGGAATCGACAATATCACCGCGCGCGTGCGCTGCCTCACAGGCTGGATGCTCGACGAACTGCTGGCAATTCGTCACTCGAACGGGCATGCCATGGTCCGCATCTACGGGCCATCTACAACCGAGGCGCGTGGCGGCACAGTGACGCTGAATCTCTATGACCCGGCGGGGCACTTGCTGGATTACCGGCGCGTCGAGGAACTCGCCGGAGAAGAAGGCATCTCCCTGCGCACCGGATGTTTTTGCAATCCTGGGCTGGGCGAAATCGCGGAGGGTCTGACGGAAGAAGACATGCAAGCAGCGCAGCAACTCGGAACCGATGTGAACCTGATGAGCTTTTTGAAGCTGATGCAGGGACGCGGACACAAGAGCGCGGGCGCCATTCGTGCTTCCACCGGCTTGGCAAGCAACTTTGAAGACGTGTGGCGGTTCGTGCAGTTCATCGCAAGCTTCCGCGACCAGACACGTCTGGCAATCGGCGAAGCGAGCTTCGACATCGATTCGTGCCGGGTAATCCGCGACGGCAGTTAGTCCTTCGGCATGATTGATCGGGCCAATGAATAGTGCAAAA
>Ga0316232_1004627_pt1 | contig 11532 bp, 8 predicted proteins | sample TBHtaG_FD_206006 | JGI IMG/M metagenome (GOLD analysis project Ga0316232, IMG submission 206006) | Freshwater microbial communities from Trout Bog Lake, Wisconsin, USA - TBH18025_13 | ecosystem: Environmental > Aquatic > Freshwater > Lake > Hypolimnion/Profundal zone | place: USA: Wisconsin... | reverse complement strand
TAACCGTCGCGATGATTCAATCCACCGACATAAATGACGACGTCCGCCGACTTGGCGGCAGCCACGGCTTCGGCGACAAGCTTCGCGTCGTCCGGTGTTGGAGTGGATTTTTTGGTCTCCGGCTTCGCGTCCATCCGCACCGTGCCGACCGGCGGATTGTAGCCCCGGGCGTAGATAATTTTCACGCCGTCGCCGAGCCGGTTGCTGATGCCTTGCAGCGCGGTGATTTCGTAGGTTGCCTTGATCATCGCGGAACCGCCGTCGTGGGCAAAGGTTGCCGCTGCGTTCGCGCCGATGACGGCGACGGTCTTGATCCGCGCCGGATCCAGCGGCAGCAGGTTTTCATTTTTCAACAACACAAAGGATTCCTCGGCGACCCGGCGGGAAATTTCCTGATGATCCTTGGTGCTCAACAGCGTTGATGCCGCCGCGACGGCATTGGTTTCGGACGGATCGTGGATCAGATTCAGCTTGAACAACACATACAAATGCCGGCGCACCTTGTCGTCCAGCGCCGACATCGGGAACTCGCCGGATTTCAACCCGGCGAGGAACGGAGCCGCCAGAAAGTTGCTCTCGTAAGGCTGGCGCGAACCCATTTCGATGTCCATGCCGTTGAGCGCGGCCAGGTCGGTGTGATGCACGCCGCCCCAGTCGGAAATGACGGTGCCTTTGAAGCCCCATTCGTCCTTCAAAATTTCGTTGAGCAGATGAGCGTTTTCGCAGCAGTGCTGGCCGTTGATCAGGTTGTAAGCGCCCATGACCGTGAGCACGCCCGCTTCCTGCACCGCTGCGCGGAATGCCGGCAGATAAATTTCGCGCAAGGTGCGTTCGTCAATGATTTCGTTGATGGAATTCCGCTCATACTCCTGGTTGTTCGCGGCAAAATGCTTGGCGCAGGATGAAACGCCCTGGGCCTGCTCGCCTTCGATGTAGCCCACGCCCATCCGCGATGTGAGGAACGGGTCTTCGCCCATGTATTCAAAATTGCGGCCGCACAAAGGCGTGCGCTGGATGTTGAGGCTCGGCCCGAGCATGACGTTTTTGCCGCGCTGCTTCGCCTCCTGGCCGATCACCGAGCCGTATTCTTTGGCCAGATCAGGATTCCAGGTCGCCGCCAGACCGAGCGTCGCGGGCATGGCCGTGGCAAAATCATCCGAGCGCCGGGCAATTTTGAACTGCTCGCCGACCTCCTCGCGGACGCCGAGCGGGCCGTCGTCCATCCACAATTCCGGGATGCCGAGCTGCGGCACGCCCGCCGTCGTGAAATTGGCGTTGCCGTGGACGAGCGAAACTTTTTCCTCCAGCGTGAGCTGCGGCAGCAGATTGTTGATCCGCGCCTCGACCGGCTGGCTGGCGTCCAGGTAAAGCGGCCGCTCCTGCGCGGTCGCATTGGCCAGCGTCAGGGCAAAAACGGCCGATGATAAAAGCGCCGGAACGAAATAACGGTTTTGAGAAATCATTTTCATTTTCAATTCAGGCCGCCAAAGTAGAAGAATTCTTTCGTCGTCGCCATCGCAAAAACTCACAGCACGACGAAACACGGTTGAATCCGCGTCGGACTCCTGACAAACTGCCCGCATGAGTCATGTTGCCCAGGCCCGCAAAGTGTTCGACATCGAACTGGCCGCGCTCAAGGCCGTCCGCGCGCTGCTCGACAAATCGTTTGACCACGCGGTTGAAACCCTCGTCGAGGCGCTGAAGCATCACGGAAAGATTGTCATCGTCGGCATTGGCAAGTCCGGCAACGTCGGCGCGAAGATTGCCGCCACGCTCACGAGCACCGGTTCCACCGCCGTCGTCCTCAACAGCGTGGATGCGCTGCACGGCGACGTCGGCATCGTCAACGACGGCGATGTGATTCTCGCGTTGAGCTACTCCGGCGAATCCGACGAGCTGCTGAACCTGCTGCCCGCACTCAAAAGATTTTCCGTCAAAATCATTTCCCTGACCGGCAACGTGAAATCGTCACTCGCCCGGCACGGAGATGTTTCACTGAATGTCAGAGTGCCGAAGGAAGCCTGTCCGTTTAACCTCGCGCCGACCTCCAGCACCACCGCGATGCTCGTGATGGGTGACGCGTTGGCGATGGCGGTGTTGCAGGCGCGCGGCTTCAAACAAAAGGATTTTGCCAAATATCATCCGAGCGGCGCGATTGGCCGCGCCATGCTGCTCAAAGTCGGCGACATCATGCGCACGGGCAACCGCAACGCCGTGGCGGACGAAAATCTGACGGTCAAAGAAGCGCTGCTCGTGATGACGCACGCCAAGTCCGGCAGCCTCGCGGTCGTGAACGCGCGCGGCAAATTGGCCGGCGTATTCACCGACGGCGATTTCCGGCGGCACATGGCGGCGAACGAAAACCTCTTGTCACTGCCGTTGAAAACCGTGATGACGCCAAAACCAATTTGCGTCCGCGACGATGCGCTCGCCGTCGAAGCGCTGAAAATTTTCAACGAGCGGAACATTGACGATCTGATTGTCGTAAACGGAAAAAACGAACCCGTCGGCCTCGTGGATTCGCAGGATTTGCCGAAGCTGAAAATCGTGTGAAAGGCAACATGCCAGAGCGTCCGACTGTTTTGATTTTCATGGGCGTGACCGGCAGCGGCAAGACCACGGCGGCGAAATTGTTCGCCAAAAAAACCGGCGCCGTTTTTCATGAAGGAGACGATATTCATCCGCCGGAAAATATCGCCAAGATGCACGCCGGGCTTCCGTTGACCGATGCCGACCGCGGAAAATGGCTGAAAACATTGCGGCAAATCGTTGTCCGCGCGCTGGCAAAAAATGAATTATCGGTCCTGACGTGTTCGGCATTGAAGGCGAAATATCGCGAACAACTGGCAGCGGGCGATTCCCGCGTGAAATTTGTCCATCTCGCCGGCCCGCAAACTCTCATTGAACAACGGTTAAAAAACCGGCGCGGCCATTTCATGCCGCCGGCGTTGCTGGAAAGCCAGTTTGCCATTCTCGAACCGCCGGCGGATGCGCTGGTTTTCAGTTGCAAGCTTCCGCCGAAGAAAATCGTGGCGGAGCTGATTCAAGTTTTGGGCATCGCCGGTTGAACCGGCATCGCGCTTTTCGGCAGCAGAAACGCCAGCGCCGCGGCGAGCAGCATTCCAAATCCCAGCGCGTTGAACGGAATCGCGGTGCTGTGATATTCCAGCTTGAGCCAGCCGACGATGTATGGCCCGGCAAAACCGCCGGTGTTGCCGAGCGCGTTGACCAGGCCGATGACCGGGCCGAAAACATTGCCCGGCAGCGTCTCGGTCGGGATCGCCCAAAACGGCGCGAGCGCGGCGAACGGGCCGGGAATCGCGAGGCACATGAAGGCGTAGGACAGCCAGAAATGTTCGCGCGTCAGCACGCTCAAAATCAGGCTCACGCCGCTCAAGGTGTAAACCGCCGCCACATGACCGCGCCGCTCGCGGGTTTTGTCCGAATGCCACGAGTTGAGCACCATGATGACGGCGGTGACGGCGTAGGGCGCGGCAAACAAAAATCCGTATTGCATCGGGCTGAAATTCTTCGCCTTCAAGCCGTCCGTGAAAAAGGCCATGCAGCCGTAGGCCGCCGAGTTGTGGAGGAAATTCATGGCGACCATCACCAAAATTTCCCGCCGCGCGAGCCGGTGCCAGAAGGGGATTTTGGCCGGCGGCTCCAGTTGCGAGGCTTCGCTTGCAAGCGTGGTTTCAAGAAAGTTTTTTTCCGCCGCCGAAATCCATTCCGCCTCGCGCGGATGGTCGCTGATGAAAAACCACCACACGGGCAGCCAGACGAACGGCAGCGCGCCCTCCAAAATCAACATAGTCTGCCAGCCATACGCGCCGAGCAGCCAGCCGGTGACCGGCGCGGAAGCGACCACGGCCAGCGGCTGGCACAGGTTCCAAAATGCCGTGGCTCGCGCGCGTTCGGCGCGGGGAAACCAGTGCGCCAGCAAAACGAGGGTCGCGGGAAAAACGCAGCTTTCGGAAACGCCCAGCAGGAAGCGCGCGATTTCAAACTGGTAAAAAGTTTTCGCCAAACCGCAGCCGACGGCGCACACGCCCCAGAAAATCAGGCACAGGCTGACCAGTTTTTTCGCGCTCCATTTTCCCGCGAGATGGCCACCGACCATTTGCAGCAGAACATAACCGAGGAAGAAAATTCCCGCCGCCTGGCCTTTCATCCGGTCGTCCATCGCCAGATCGCGCAGCATCGTGGAAATTTTCGGATCCAGCGCCAGCGAGACGTTCGTGCGGTCCACATACGAAATCGTATACATGACCAGCGCGACCGGGATGATGCGGAGCCACCTTTGGGGGATCATGCGCGGATGGTGGCGAAAGGCGAAGCGCCGCGCAAAGATTAAGTCGCGAATTTCAGGTAAATCACCTTCAAATACTCCGCCTCCTTGAAGCCGGCCGGATGATCTGGCGGATGCTGCAGCGTATTCAACTCCGTAAATTTTCTTCCTGACTTCATCGCCGCGCGGCGCACCGCATCAAAAAACTCCGTCGCGGAAACATGCGCGGAACACGAGCCGGCCACGAGAATGCCATCACGCGAAAGCCGGGCGATGCCCAGCGAATTCAGTTTTTCGTAAGCGTGAATCGCACCTTCGCGTTCCGTCGCGCGTTTGGCGAGCGAGGGCGGATCGAGCACGATCAGATCAAATTTATCCGTCGCTTTTTCCAGCCATTCAAAGCAATCGGCTTGTATGGTTTCGTGCCGGCACGCGGCCACGGCGGAAAAATGTTGATTCAATGCAAAATTCCGCTTCGCCGATTCCAAGGCGTGCGCGCTGATGTCGAGGTCGGTCACGGAGGTTGCGCCGCCGCGCGCGGCATAGACCGAGAAGCCGCCGGTAAAGCTGAACGCATTTAGCACCCGGCATCCCCGCGCAAGCATCTCAACTTCCGCGCGGTTTTCACGCTGATCCAGAAAAAAACCGGTTTTTTGGCCACGCAAAACGTCGGCTTCAAACCGAATGCCGTTCTCGGAAAAAATCACCGGGCCGGTCGGCGCCAAACCGGAAATGATCTGTCCGTCGGACCGCTGAAATTCCTTTTCCGCGAACAGCTGGATATTCCGGCTCAAGCGGAGAACAATGCGGTCGCACGGAATTGTTTCTTTGAACAGCGCCAGGATTTCATCCAGTCGTGGCAGCCAAGCGGCGGTATAAATTTTTAGCACCAGCGTCGTGTCGTAGCGGTCCAACACAAGACCGGGCCAGCCGTCGCTCTCACCGTGGATGAGCCGGTAGCCTGTGGTCGTCGCATCGAAAAGTCCTGCGCGCCGGGCGAGCGCCTGCTCCAGCCGCGCCTGCCACCATGCCGCATCAATCGCAGCCGGTTTGCCGGCGTGCAGGACGCGGACGCGGATCGGCGAATCAGGATCAAACAGACCGACGGCGAGAAATTTGTCTTTGCGGTCGAAGATGACCGCGAGTTCGCCAAGTTGTCCGGCGCGATTGGATTCGTGGATGCTGTCGGCGAACAGCCACGGATGGCCGGAGCGCACGATGGATTCCGCCGCCGCCGTGATGCGCAGGCGCAGGCGGGTCGCCGCAGGTTGATTTGCGGCGACAGGATTCATTCCAACCCGCAGTTTTTCCGGGCGCGTTTCAAGACGGTTTGCGCTAGTGTGCGGGCTTTGATCGCACCATCGGCGAGAACCTGGTTCACGAAATCCAGATTCGCCGCGAGTTCGGCGCGCTTCTTCCTAGCTTCTGTAAAATAATTCCAGTAGTTCTCGAACAGCGCCTTTTTCAAATCGCCGTAGCCGAGGCCGCCGGCGCGCAGACGGTTTTCAAAATCTGTGCCGACCTCCGGCGGCGCAACGAGCTTGAGCAGTTGCACGGCGAGATTTTTGTCCGCATCCGGCTTTGGTTCGGCGGGCGGGCGCGAATCCATGACAATGCCCATGATTTTTTTCTTGATGGCCTTTTCGTCGCCGAAAATCTCGATCGTGTTGCCGTAGCTCTTGCTCATCTTCTGGCCGTCGGTGCCGGGCACAACGGCAACCTCGTCGCGGATCTGCGGTTCGGGAATGACGAAGGTCTGGCCGTATTGCTCGTTGAACTTGACGGCGATGTCGCGCGTCATCTCGACGTGCTGTTTCTGGTCGCGCCCGACCGGCACCACGTTCGAGTCGTAAATCAAAATGTCCGCCGCCATCAGCACCGGATAGGCGAACAGGCCGTGGTTCGCCGAAATGCCTTTGGCGACCTTGTCCTTGTAGCTGTGCGCGCGTTCGAGCAGGCCCATCGGCGTGAGCGTGGTGAGCAGCCACGAAAGTTCCGTGACTTCCGGCACATCGGATTGCTTGAAGAAAACGGACTTTTTTGGATCAAGCCCGCACGCGAGAAAATCCAGCGCCACGTCCAAGGTGTTTTTGCGACGCTCATTCGCGTCGAACAACGACGTCATCGAATGATAATCGGCAATGAAATAAAACGCCTCGCCTTTTTCCTGAAGCTCGATGGCGGGGCGCATCATCCCGAAATAATTTCCGAGGTGCAGCGTGCCGCTGGGCTGGATGCCTGACAAAATTCGCATGAGGAAACATAACGGATAATGAGGAATGCAGGAAAGCAGGAAACTTCATCCGCCGATGGCGCAGATGGGCGCAGATATTTTAGAAAGGATTTTCTAATCTGCGAAAATCGGCGCAATCTGCGGATCAACTTTTCTGCAAGCTGCCCAATTTCACTTCCCACCGCTGCAAATCTTTTCCAAGTTCGCTTGGCCAGTTTTCCTCGGTGCAGGTCATGAACACCTGGCCGCTGGATTTGCGCGCGTGTTCGAGCAAAGGCAGCAGGCCGCTCCGCCGTTTCACATCCAGCTCGCCCATCACGTCGTCAATCAGCAGGATCGGCGCGCGACCGTGGATGCCGGCGAGATATTCCGCCTGCGCCATCTTCAACGCAATTGCCAGCGTGCGTTTCTGGCCTTCGCTGCCAAACTGCGCGGCGGATTTTTCATTCAGCAGCAACTGCACCTCGTCGCGGTGCGGCCCGACGAGCGTGGCGCGAAAAGTTTTTTCACGCGAACGCGCCTGCGCGAGTTCCACGGCAAAATCATTCTTCACGCTCGGCTGGTATTCGATGCGCAGTTCCTCCGCGTCGTTGGAAATGCGGCGATACGCCAGCCGGGCGAGCGGGGAAAATTTCGGCACCAGCCCGCTCCGGGCGCGGATGATTTCATTGCCAAGTTTCACGAGTTCGGCGGAAAAACTTTCCAGCGCGGCCTCGTCGGCGGTGCGGTGTTTGAGCAGGGCATTTCGCGCGCGGACGGTGTGCATGTAACGCTGGAGCAGCGGCAGATAACCGAGCTGCGTCTGCGCGAGTAGCAGATCCAGAAACCGCCGCCGCGCGCGCGCCGCGCCTTTGACGAGCTGCAAATCTTCCGTGCAAAAAACCACCGTGCGCAGCGCGCCCAGATAATCCGCGAGCTTTTTCACCGGCTGGCCGTCCAGCGACAATTTCCGTTCACGCAGCGCCCAATACATTTTGATCTCGTGGTCGCCCTGCCCAACGACATTGCCGCCGACGAAATATCCTTTCGCACCGTGCCGGATCATTTGCGCGCCGCCGACGCCGCGAAAGGAACGCAGCGTGGCCATGAGGTAAACCGCTTCGAGAATATTAGTCTTGCCCTGCGCGTTGTCGCCGAGCAGTAAATGGAAGCCGGGGGCAAAATCCACGTCCAACCGCGCGTAGTTGCGGAAGTCCCGGAGTCGCAGATGGGCCAGATGCACGCCCGGATTTTAGCCACAGATGGGCGCGGATGAAACACGGATTTGTTTCCGGCTTCATTCTACGGCGCAAAAATGGTTTCATGGAGCATGGTTCCGTGCGTGATTTTCGAGGACGAACATCTGCTGGTGGTCAACAAGCCCGCCGGCTGGAACACGCACGCGCCGTCACCCTACGCCGGCGAAGGCATTTACGAGTGGCTGAAACATCGCGAACCGCGCTGGGCGTCGCTGGCGATCCTCCACCGGCTCGACAAGGAAACCAGTGGCGTGCTCGTCTTCGGCAAGACGCCGCTGGCCAACAAATCGCTCACCGAACAGTTCACGGACCGGCGTGTCCGAAAAAAATATCTCCTGCTCACCGATCGCACCGTGCCGGAAAAAGAATTCACGGTGAAAAACTCACTCGTCCGCGTCGGCGAAAAATATGCGAGCCGTCCCGGCGGTGAGATGGCGGAAACGAAATTCAAGCTCCTGCCGGATTCCGAACTCAAAACTCAAAACTCAAAACTAAAAATTGTCGGCACCGAGCCGTTCACCGGCCGCACGCACCAGATCCGCGTCCACGCGGCGGAGAGAGGCTTCCCGATTCTCGGCGACACGCTTTACGGCGGCACCGCGTCGTCGCGCGTTTTTTTGCATGCCGGTGAAATTGCGTTCAAGCATCCGGCCACCAACGAACCGGTGAAATTTTCCGCGCCGGTGGATTTTGACTGCGAACCGCGCCAAGCCTTGCGCGCTGCCGTCATTGAGCCGGAAGTGACCAATGCCTTTCGCCTGATTCACGGCGCGAGCGACGGCTGGCCGGACTGGTTTGTGGAAAAGCTCGGCGATTTTCTCCTCTCACAATCGGAATCGCCGTTGAACGCGAGGCAAGGCGATGAATTATCGCGCCTGGCCAAAAAATTTTCTTCGCGCGGTGCCTATCACAAAATCCTGTCGCGCCATATCCGCCAGTCCAAAACCGCTGACGCCTCGCCGCAACTGGTTTTCGGGGAAGCTGCGCCGGAGCGGTTTAAGATCCTAGAGAACGGCGTCTGCTACGAGATGAGTTTCAACGAAGGCTATTCCGTCGGCCTGTTCCTCGACCAGCGCGACAATCGCCGCCGGCTGCTCACCGGCCACATCGCAGCGGACTTTCCGCTTTTCAAATCGGAAATCGGAAATCGGAAATCGGAAATTCTGAATTGTTTCGCCTACACCTGCGGCTTTTCGGTTTGCGCGGCGAAAGCGGGCGCGCGGACGACGAGCCTTGACCTCTCAAAAAAATATCTCGAATGGGGCAGGCGCAACTTCGCGCTGAACGGCCTCGACCTGGCGGCGCACGATTTCATCTACGGCGACACCTTTGACTGGCTGCGGCGGCTGGCGAAGAAAGGCCGCGCCTTCGACGCCATCGTGCTCGACCCACCGACATTTTCGCAATCGAAGGAGCACGGCACGTTCCGCGCGGAAAAGGATTACGGCAAGCTCGTCACCGCCACGCTGCCGGTGCTCAAGCCGGGCGGCGTGCTGCTGGCCTCGACGAACACAGCGGACTGGCCGCCGGAAGAATTTCTCGCGGATGTGGAAACGGCGATCCATTCCGCGAAACGAAAAATTGTGCAACGGCATTACGTCCCGCAACCGCCGGATTTTCCCATCAGCCGCACCGAACCGGCATACTTGAAAACGGTGTGGTTGCGAATCGGCTAAAATTGATTTCCTTAAACCAACTCCGGCTCCACGATTTCCTTCGGCGGCGGGTTGCAGGGTTTGCCGTCGCCGTTTTCGGGATACTCGAAAACTTTCCCCTCGAAATTGCGGATGAGCACGCGGCCGGCGTTGCGGCACAGGACGTATTCGGGATTGATCGGCACCTTGCCGCCGCCGCCGGGCGCGTCAATGACGTATTGCGGCACGGCGTAGCCGGTCGTGTGGCCGCGCAGTTTTTCCATGATCTCCAAACCCTTCGCCACGCTCGCGCGCAGATGCGCGGAACCGGCGATGAGGTCGCACTGGTAGAGGTAATACGGCTTCACGCGGCACATCAAAAGTTTTTGCATGAGCGCCTTCATCACCTCCGCGTCGTCGTTGACGTGCTTGAGCAGCACGCTCTGGTTGCCGAGCGGAATGCCGGCGTCGGCGAGCCGGCCCAGCGCGTCGCGCACTTCCGTGGTCAACTCGCGCGGATGGTTCGAGTGAATGCTCATGAAGAGCGGATGAAATTTTTTGAGCGTCGCGCACAGTTCCGGCGTGATGCGCTGCGGCAGAAACGTCGGGATGCGCGAACCGACGCGCAGAAATTCGACGTGCGGAATCGCGCGCAGCCGGCCCAATAAATTTTCCAATTTCTCATCGCTCAACAGCAGCGGGTCGCCGCCGCTCAAGAGCACGTCGCGGATTTCCGGATGCGCGGCGATGTAGGCGATCTGCTTGTCAAATTCCGGATGAAAGTCGTAGCCGCTGGCGTTGCTGACGAGCCGCGAGCGCGTGCAGTAGCGGCAATAGCTCGCACACCGATCCGTCACCAAAAATAAAACGCGGTCGGGATAGCGATGCACGAGTCCCGGCACCGGCGAGTGCGAATCTTCACCGCAGGGATCGGACATTTCCCACGATGCGGTGTGCGTCTCCTGGATTTTCGGAATCACCTGCTGCCGGATCGGACAATGCTCATCCGCCGGGTCAATCAGGTTGAAAAAATACGGCGTGATGCCGAGCGCAAGCTTTGTGTTCGCGAGTTTGGCACCGGCGAGTTCCGCCGGCGTCAGTGTGGGTAGAAATTTCTGCAACTGCTCGACCGTTGTGATGCGGTGCTTCATCTGCCAGCGCCAGTCGTTCCAGTCGGCGTCGGGGACGTCGCGCCAGAAGCCGCGTCCGGCGGATGAGAATTTTTTCAGGGATGAAGACGAAGCGCCCGAAGGCGGCTCGTCGCCGGAGGTTGGTGAATTTTCAGACTGCATCTTAAAGTAAGCGCACTATAAGTTTGAATTTCGTTCTGTCAAGCTGACCGCGCATAACCGCCGGCGTTCAAGCTAAAATTTGGGTTCAAGCCTCGGTTGGACGGACACGTCAGGCCTAACCTTTGATTCGATGGCCCGTCGTTCGGCATCGAGCGCGTCCAGTCTTTTAACCGTTTTGCCGGCGCCGATTTTTTTCGGCACGGCGGATACCTGTCTTGACCGGGGCGGGCCGGTCAGGATGACAAAAGGTTCGCCCAGATAGGCAGCCAACGCTTGGCGGTAGCCGTCGGTCAGGGCCACCAACTGCGGGGCCATGCGCAGTTCCGCGAGTCCCAGGTCGCGCAACTTGGCCTGGAGAATCGCCTGCTGGTGCGCGGCATCCAGGTTCAGGATCACGGCTTGCAGCGAAATTTCCGAGTGAGCCGGCAGGCTGTTTGAAGTCGCGCGCATTTCCACCGGCACGCTCAACAACTCGTCGAGCTTGGCGCGGCTGACCGCCAGCGTCCAGCCGGGCCCGCGGTCGTGCGCGGCGAAGTCGGCCAGTTGCAGCGCCCACCATTTTTCCAGATCCAGCGGACGGGGAAACATTTCACGAAAGGCCGACTGGAACGCGGTCTGCCAGTTATAATCGCGCGGCAACAATTCCAGCATCGTGCGCAGGCGGAGCGGGCCGGATTTTAATTGCAACAGATCGTCCACGAACAACTGCGCGCTGGCGCGATACGCGCCGCCATCGTCGCCGGCCAGTTGCGCGGCGGTCGGCCAGGTCAGCTGTTCAAACGTCAGCGGCGGCACTTGTTCCAGCACGCGCCGCGCGCCGGCCAGGGAATCCATGCCGCGCTGGGTG
>Ga0316232_1004624_pt1 | contig 11534 bp, 5 predicted proteins | sample TBHtaG_FD_206006 | JGI IMG/M metagenome (GOLD analysis project Ga0316232, IMG submission 206006) | Freshwater microbial communities from Trout Bog Lake, Wisconsin, USA - TBH18025_13 | ecosystem: Environmental > Aquatic > Freshwater > Lake > Hypolimnion/Profundal zone | place: USA: Wisconsin... | reverse complement strand
ACCGTTGGCTGCTCAAAGAAGCCTTGGAGCGGCTTGCCGCCTGCTCTTTCGAGTCGGTCAATTGCCCGCCCTACGCGGATTACGAGGACCATTACCAACGAATCAGCCGGCAGATCGATCCCACCTCCTCCACAGAGCGGAGGTTTCTCGACCATTTGCACGCGAATGGCCTTCGCCTTCCCGACGCGGCTCAGAAGCCGTTCCCCGGCATTTACGTTCTGCCCGACTTCTTTTACGAACCCAACGTCTGGGTCTTCTGCGACGGCACCCCACACGATGATGCCACGCTCCGCGATGACGACAACGCCAAGCGCCAGGCCATCATGAATGCCGGCGGCGAAGTGGTCGTCTGGCATTATCGCGACAGCTTGGAAGATCTGGTCGGTCGACGCGGCGACATCTTCCGCAAGGTCCGTGAATAGAATTCTGAATGCCCAACACCCTCACATCCCCCGGTCGCCTGGTCAGCTTGCGCGGACGCGAATGGGTGGTGCTGCCCTCCGATGATGCCGACGTTCTGCTCCTGAAACCTCTCGGCGGCTCAGAGGAGGAAATCACGGGCATCTACCGGCCGCTCGGGTTCAAAGATGATGAACCATCCGAAGCGGAGTTTCGCCCCCCCGGCAATGAGGACCTGGGCACGTTCTCCTCCGCCCGCCTGCTTCTCGAATCAGCGCGTCTCGCCTTCCGGAATGGTGCCGGCCCATTCCGTTGCCTCGCCAAGCTCTCCTTCCGCCCTCGCGCCTACCAGATGGTGCCACTCATCATGGCGCTGCGGCACGAACCGGTCCGGTTGCTCGTTGCCGACGATGTGGGCATCGGCAAGACGGTAGAGGCGTTGCTCATTGTTCGCGAGTTGCTCGAACGCCGGGTCATCCGCCGCTTCGCCGTGCTGTGCCTGCCGCACCTGTGCGACCAGTGGCAGGAGGAGATCCGCGACAAGATCGGCATCGAGGCCGTGGTCATCAGGTCGAATACACAGGCCAGGCTCGACCGCGAGATTCATGGCGATGCCAGCGTCTTCCAACATTTCCCATTCCAGGTGCTGAGCATCGACTACATTAAGAGCGATGCCCGCCGCGACGTGTTCGTGAGCCAATGTCCTGAACTGGTCATCCTGGACGAAGCCCACACGGCCGCCCGTCCAAGTGGCGCCAGCCCCGGCCAGCAGCAGCGGCACGACCTCGTGCGGCGCATCGCGGAGAAGGCGGACCAACACCTGATCATGCTCACGGCCACGCCCCACAGCGGCAAGGCCGAAGAGTTCCAATCGCTGCTTGGCCTGTTGCACCACGATTTCGCGGGCATCGACTTGCCCTCGGCCGCGCCTGACGAACGCAAACGTCTGGCCAGGCATTTCCTCCAACGACGACGCGGGGACGTGCTGAAATGGCTCGGGGACGAGACGCCGTTTCCGCGCCGCGAAGCGGGTGAGATTTCCTACCAACTCGGGCCTGACTACGCCTCGTTCTTCGATCATGTTCTGGATTTCGCCCGCAAGCTGGTCGCGGTTCAACCCGGCTCGGAGAGGGAGCAGCGCGTTCACTACTGGACCGCGCTGGGCTTGCTGCGGGGCATTATGTCGAGCCCGGCGGCCGGTGTGGAAATGTTGCGAAACCGCCTGGACGGCAGCGGCAGCAGCGATGCCGACGCCATCCGAGAGGAGGAAAACCCCGTTCACGATGCGCCCGATGGCCTCCTGATCGACATCACCCCGGGCCAGACTATCGAACAGGCCGCTTGGAGCGATCCGCAGAAGCGCCAACTGGGCGCCTTTGCCCGCCAGTTGGATTTCCTCTCCGGCCCCAGGCAGGACGGCAAGCTCGAAGCGGCGGCCAAGACGCTCGCGGACTGGCTGCGTGAGGGTTTTCAACCGGTGGTGTTCTGCCGCTACCTGGCCACCGCGCGGTATGTCGGCGAACAACTCCGTTCGCTGCTGGCGGCGAGGTTCAAGGATTTGCGCGTCGAAGTCGTGACCAGCGAAGATCCCGACGACGTCCGCCGTCAGCGCGTGGCTGACCTGGGCAAGGCGCCACGCCGGTTGCTGGTGGCCACGGATTGCCTCTCCGAGGGCATTAACCTCCAGGAGTCGTTCACCGCCGTCCTCCACTACGACTTGCCGTGGAACCCAAATCGCCTGGAACAGCGCGAGGGTCGTGTGGATCGCTTTGGGCAGACCGCCGAGAAAGTGAAGGCGTTCCTCCTCTTCGGTCGGGACAACCCGGTGGATGGCCTCGTGCTGGGCGTCATCCTGGAGAAGGTCCGCCAGATTCGCCGTGACCGTGGCATCACGGTCCCGTTCCCCGAGGACAGCCGCACCGTTCTCGATACGGTTGCCAAGGCCCTCCTCTTCAATCCCGACCGCCGGGTGAAGGCCCGCGTGGACAACCAGCTTCGACTCGACCTCGATGATTTCGCGGAGGCGCGCGAAGCCGAAATCCGCATCACGCACAAGATCGAAGAAGCCGCCAAGCGGGAGGAGGCCACCCGGTCCTTGTTCGCCCAGCACTCGGTCAAGGCCGAGGAACTGGATACCGACCTCCGCGAGGCCGACGCCGCCATCGGCGACGTGGCCGCCGTCGAACGGTTCGTCACCGGCACGCTGACCGAGTTGCTCGGCGTGCAGATTGACCCCACCAAGACCGCCTGGCGTCTGCACACAGGGAATGTGCCGGCTGTGCTTCGCGTCCACCTTCCTGCCGAGGCGCTGGTCGATGTCAGCTTCCATTCCCCGACCCCTAAGAAACACCTCTACCTGGGACGCAACCATCCCTTGGTCGAATCGCTGTGCCGGTTCGTCATGGCCCGAAGCCTCGCCCGCGAGCGCACCGGCGGCGCGGCCCGTGCGGCAGTGATGCGGTCCAGGGAGGTCTCTACCAAGACCACGCTGCTGCTCTTCCGCTGCCGCAATGTCATCGGCGAAAAGAACGGTCCGGCCCGCATCGTGGCCGAGGAGATGCTGGTTTGGGGTTATCGCGGTTCGCCCGGCGACCGCCAGTTTCTTTCCAGCGAGGAAGCCCTGCGCCTGCTCGACCTCGCGCGCCCGGTCGGCGATCTCACGCCGCAGTCGCGTGAGAACTACCTCGACAACGAGTTGAAACTCATCGCCCACCTTCGCGAGCAATTCGACGCCGTCGCCGAAACCCGCAGCAAACACCTTGTCGAAGCCCACGAACGCTTCAGCCGTTTTTTCCGCGCCGGTCGCTTCGAGGTGGCCTATCCGGTGCTGCCGATGGACATCCTCGGCCTCTACGTGCTGCTGCCTGAATCCCAAAAAGCCTGATGCCATGCCGAAGAAACTCGCTTTAACCAAATCCGCTCCGCAGCCGGTCAGGCTGCTGTCAGACGTTCGCCAGCTCATCCTGTCGGCGCGCGAAGACGTGGCCCGGACCATCAACACCGGCTTGGTCGCACTTTATTGGCAGATCGGCCGGCGCATCCACATGGACATTTTGAAGGAAAGGCGCGCGGGTTATGGCGAGAGGATTTTGCACGCACTGAGCGCAAACTTGGCCGCTGAGTTTGGACGCGGATTCGGCGAAAAGAACCTCCGACGCATGGTGCAATTCGCTGCGAGTTTCTCTGATACCAAGATTGTCGCGGCACTGCTGCGACAATTGGGCTGGACCCATTTTACTCTGCTGATCCCCATTGATGACCCGCTCAAGCGCGATTTCTATGCCGAGATGTGCCGGATCGAACGATGGAGCACGCGCACGCTTGAGAAAAAGATCGGCTCTATGCTTTTCGAGCGAACTGCGCTTTCGCGAAAGCCGGCCAAGCTCGCGGAGATCGAGATCAAAAAACTCCGCGAAGAAGACAAGCTCACGCCCGACCTAGTTTTCCGCGATCCCTATTTCCTCGACTTCCTCGGCCTGAAGGACACCTACGCCGAAAAGGACATTGAAGCCGCCATCCTTCGGGAAATGGAGGCGTTCATCCTCGAACTCGGCGTTGGGTTTGCGTTCCTGGCGCGCCAAAAGCGGATGCAGATTGGCCACAAAGACTACTACCTCGATCTGCTGTTCTATCACCGCAAACTCCGGCGGCTGATCGCGATCGACCTCAAGCTCGATGAGTTTCAGGCGGCGGACAAGGGGCAGATGGAGCTCTATCTCAAATGGCTTCAAAAGCACGATCAGGCCGCCGAGGAAGCAGAGCCGCTCGGCATTATCCTCTGTGCTGGGAAGGATGCGGAGCACGTCGAACTGCTGGAGATGGAAAAGAGCGGCATCCACGTTGCTACCTATCTGACCGAGGTGCTCCCGAAGAAAGAGCTCGAACGCAAACTCCACGACGCCGTCCGCCTGGCTCGCGCCCGTTTGGCGGAGCAAATCGAAACTGAAAAGCAACGGCCTGCTCCCCCAGGCGCACGGCGGCCGAAAGCATGACTTTCCCGTCCATCAGAATCGAAGGCGCGATCCTTTCCGGCGAACTGCTGGGGAAGCTCGATGCCGCCGAGACTCCCGGGCAGCGGCCCTCCGACTTCGGCTGTGATTCGCCTGGGCGGCTCAAGGACGACATCGTCCGGGCCTGGACCCATGCCCAGAACGCCTGGCGGATGCACCACGACCGGCTCGCCGCGCCGCGCGCGTCGAAATCCGGCATCACCGAGACGCGCAACTTCATCGAAGGCATTCTCGGTTTGCTCGGTTACGCCGAACTCGAATTCCAGCCCCAACCCGAACTCGTTGGCGACAAGCCATTCCGCATTTCCCATCGTCTCCGCAGCCATGGTGGTTTTGCGGTCCACGTCGTAGGCGCGCGGGAGTCACTCGACCGCAAGCCGGAGGCAGGGGCCGGCCCGCGTGCCAGCCCGCACGCGCATGTTCAGGAATACCTCAACCTAACCGAGCATCTCTACGCCGTCGTCACGAACGGGCGGCTGCTCCGCCTGCTGCGCGATTCCACACGGCTGGTGCGGCTTTCCTATGTCGAGTTCGACCTCGACCGGATGTTCGGTGAAGACCTGTTTGCGGACTTCGCCATTTTCTACCGGCTGCTGCACGTCTCGCGTTTGCCCGCCACGCCAGCCCAATCGCCGGAATCGTTGCTGGAGCACTACCACCAGGACAGCCTCGCGTCCGGCGAACGCATCCGCGACGGTCTGAGCGGTGCAGTCAAGGATTCCATCCTCAAGTTCGCCGACGGCTTCCTGAATCATCCGAAGAACGACGCCCTCCGCCAACTTGCGACATCCGACCTCGATTTCGCCGCGCACCTCTACCAGCGGCTCCTGCGGCTGGTTTACCGACTGCTGTTCCTCATGGTGATCGAGGAGCGTGACCTCGTCTATGTCGCGGGGGCGGAAAAACGGAAACGCGACCTCTACTACGCTCTTTACAGTCTTGCGCGGTTGCGCCGCCTCGCCGAAAAGCGCCATCTCGCCGATGGCCGCCATCACGATTGCTGGGATGCCCTCCGCTCCACGTTCTGCCTGTTCGACGAATCCGCTGCCGGCCGTCCGCTCGGCATCGAGCCACTGGGCGGCGACCTTTTTGATTCCGGTGCCCTTGGCCCGCTCGCCAGCGTGGCGCTCGACAACGACACGCTGCTCGCCTGCCTCCGCAACCTCTCGTTGTTTCGCAACCCTGATACCGGGCAACTGATGCGCGTGAACTATGCGGCGCTCAATGTCGAGGAATTCGGCTCGGTCTATCAGGGCCTGCTCGAATTCGAGCCGCAAGTCGCGCTGGCCGACAATCGCTGGGCGTTCACGTTTGCCAAAGGCGACGAGAGATCCCGCACCGGCTCCCATTACACGCCGGACGAACTCGTCCAGCCGCTCATCAAACATTCGCTCGATTATCTCATTGCCGACAAACTGGCCGAGGCCAAGCGAATGGCTGGCGGCGAATGGCGAATGCTCCCCGAGCCGGGGCGTGCCGCTTTCACCGAGTATGCATATAAACACCATTCGCCCACCCCTGGCGAAGTCGCGCGGCTCTGGCCTTCAACCCCATTCGCCATTCGCTATTCGCTCCTCGGCGAGACAGCCTTGCTGTCGCTTCGCGTCGCCGACATCGCCTGCGGCAGCGGCCACATCCTGCTGGCCGCCGCCCGGCGAATCGGCACCGAACTCGCCATCCTCCGCACCGGCGACGATCAACCCAGCCCCGCCGCATTCCGCGAAGCGGTGCGCGATGTCATTCGCCACTGCATCTATGGCATGGACCTGAATCCGTTGGCGGTTGAACTATGCAAAGTGGCGCTCTGGCTCGAAGCCCATGTCCCCGGCTGGCCGCTGAGCTTCCTCGACCACCGCATCCATTGCGGCAACGCCATCGTCGGCCTGGCGCACCGCGCTGAACTCCAGCGCGGCGTTCCTGATGAAGCCTTCAAGACCCTGCCGGGCGACGACAAGGATCTCGCCGCCTCGCTCCGAAAACAGAACAAGGAGGAACGCAAGGGCCAGCAAGCCCTCAATTTCGCTGGCCAGGTGGAAGATGACATCCGCGCGCTGGACGAGGCTTGGCGCACCTTTGACCAAATGCCCGAGCGGAGCGCAACGGATTACTACACGCGCCGCACCGAATACGAGAAATTCCGCGGCAACGCCCGCCTTCAGAACCTCCGCCTGCTGGCCGACGCGCAGGTGGCGCAATTCTACCTGCCGAAAACGCCGGAGAATCGCGGCAAGCACGTCACGCACGACACCTTCAGCCGCTGGATGGAAGGGCTGAACCCGACGGGGCCAGGCATCGCCGCCGCGCTGACCTCCGCCCACCGCAAACGCTTCGGCCATTGGTTCATCGAGTTTTGGGATGTGGTGGACGCGGGCGGCTTCGACCTCATCATCGGCAATCCTCCATATCTTGGCGGCCAAGCGCTCAGCGGCACTTACGGCCACGCGTTCTGCGAATGGGTAAAATGGGAATTTGCACCCACTGGGCTCAGCGACCTCGTCGTGTTCTTTCTCCGCCGGATCTTCGACCTGCTACGGCCCGGGGGATTCGCCGCGCTCATCACCACGAACTCCATCAAAGATGGCGACGTCCGAGCAGACGGCTTGGAACACGTGATGAAACAAGGCGGCAACCTCGTTTTCGCCATGAGTGGAACGATTTGGCCGGGCGTCGCTAACCTCTATGTCTCGCTGTTCTCTCTCCACAAAGGTCCGTGGGAGGACAGGCGCCGCATCCTCGATGGGAAGGAAGTTCCCTTCATCAGCGCGTTTTTTGAAGGCTACGCGGAAACGGGACAACCGAGACAATTGTGGCTGCCCGGCCAGCCGAAGGTGTACCTCGGTTCATACTTTTTGGGAGAGGGTTTCCTGCTTCCGCACAATGAGGCGGAACGCATGATGAGCGCTAACCCCAGGTTGGCTGAGGTTCTCTTGCCGATCATCAATGGCGAGGAAGTGAATAGCAACCCACTTCAGACCCCAGGACGGTCCGCGATCTACTTTGCTGACTGGCCATTGGAGCGTGCGCAGGGTTATAGCGAAGCCTTCGAACGGGTAGTGCGTCTCGTGAAGCCCGAGCGCGAACGACATCCCGAAGAATCCGTTCGCAAACGATGGTGGCTTTTCAAGCGACCGAGCTGCGACCTGTACGGCCTCATTCGGCCTTTGACTCGGTGCTTCGCGCTGGCTAGAGTGACGAAGTATCTGAACTTCTCGGCATTCCAAACCTGCCATCTGTTCTCAGAGACCGTTTATGTTCTGCCCTCCGACCGTTGGAGCGACTTCGCCGTAGTGCAGAGCACGCTGCACGAAGTCTGGGCGCGCAAATACAGTGGCGCGCTGGAGACACGGCTGCGGTACTCGCCCACGGACTGTTTCCAGACCTTCCCGTTCCCACGCAACCCTGCGAGCGAGTCCGCGCTGGCCACCATTGGCGAGGCTTACCACGAACACCGCCGCGCATTGATGCGCGACCTTTGGCTCGGCCTCACCGGCCTCTATAACCTTTTCCACAATCCTAACCTGACGCCCGAACTCGTCACCGAGTCTCGGGGCGACCGCGCCACCATCACGGGCGAGGAGGGCTTAACCCGCCTCATGCACCTGCGGGACCTGCACCGCGAACTCGATCAAACCGTCCTGACAACCTACGGCTGGCATACGCAATCCGATTTCGGCCCAGCCGTGGCTTTGCACCACGACTTCCACCCGCTCGACTTCCTTCCCGAAAACGACCGCATTCGCCTGACCCTCCACCCCGTGGCCCGCCGCGAGGTCTTGGCCCGCCTGTTGAAGTTGAATCATCAGCGTGCGGCACAGGTACAGGAAGAAGCGCCAGCCGGAGATGTGGCCAAGCCAGGCAGGAAGGGGAAGGCCCAACAGCCATCCCTGCAATTCCCGACGACCGACTTGCCTCTTTTTCATGTCTTGCCCGCTGCGACCAGCAGGCCGACCAAGCCACCCGGCTTGCAGGAAGTGGTTGCCGGTTTCGATTTCTCGCTCCCATCGAGACGCCGACCACATATCAACACCTCGGCGGAAGTTTACATCACACTTATCCCGGCATTGGTCCAAGAGGCTGGCGGCAGGCTGGATTACGCCGAGCTTCTGGAGGCGATGACGTTCCTTGCCTCTCCCCCCTCCTCGGCTGGGTCGCTCCCGACGGGCGCCATTTCAGTCTTTGCAGCCTGGCGATCGGGTTTTCCCTCACCGCTGGTTGACCCGAGAGCGTTTCCAGCCGCGTTGCACGACCTGATCGTCATGCGCCATGCCCTGAACATTCGCCCGGAGGACAGCGGTTTTGTGATTTTCAACGGCATTCAATGGGCTGACATCACTTTTGACTGGACACTGTTTGACGCCAGAATGGCCTTGAGCCACGCAGCCACGGCGGGAGCTGCCTCGAAGCCCTGGCTCGATGCCATCCCGGGCGAAAGCCTCCGACGCTGGATAGCCGCATAAACCACCATGAAAACACCGGATCTTCCTTTTTCCTCCGTGCTGCCACCGGCAACCCGACGCGAACCTCGGCTATGGGTAAAGGAACTCGCGGTGTATCGAGAGTGGAAACCGGAAGCGCTCCAGCGGCGGATTTCGTTGCGGAGGGGCCTCAACATCATCTGGGCCGAACCGTCGGAGCAGGGAGCCGGCGGTCATGCCGCCGGAAAGACCACGTTTTGCCGCTTCCTCCGCTACCTGCTGGGAGATTCCAATTTCGGGAACGACACGTTCCGCGATGCGTTCAGGATCAAGTTCCCCAACGCGTGGGTGGCCGGCGAAGTTCACCTTGATGGCAAGGCGTGGCTGGTGGCGCGATTTGTCGGTGTCACGGGCAGCCCACATTGGAGCGCGCAGGGGGTGGAGTTCGACCGGCTGTTCGACGAGACAATCGAGCGGCGAACCTACGCGGATTTCTTTCGCGAGTTGCAAAAGGCGTTCATCCAGCCATTGCCCGTCGAGGTTTATCCGGGGTCGGGCAAGCAGGTTGACTGGGCGCACTTGCTCGCATGGTTGAGTCGTGATCAGGAAGCACGCTATGATCATGTCCTTGACTGGCGTTCGGGCTACGGTGGGGCTTCTTCCCTCGGCGACATTCACAACGCCGACCGCACTCTCCTGGTCCGGACGGTCCTGGGGCTGACCCAATCTGGTGAGCTTGAAGCGCGCCGGGATCACATGCGGATTCTCCGGGAGAAGGGGGAGTGCGACGCGCTGATCCCCAAGTTGAGTTTCGCCCGGGACCGCGCCGAGAAGGATTACCGGCGCGTAACGCAGGTGCTGGATGCCACTATCACCGAAAGCACGCTGGTGGTTGAGAAGGCAGGACTCGGAAAGGAAAAGACCCGGATCGCTGCACGGGTTCGGGAAATGGGGCAGCAAGATGGCGCCGGGGATTTACTGCCCGTGCAGAGAGATGAGAGGATCACGCAGATCGCTAGTCTGGCCAAGCGGTTGGACGACGTGAAGGCGGACGGGAAGAAAGCGGCACTTGCGTTGGACTTCCACGAAGGGCGCATAAGCCAGGAGGAATACCGCCAACAACTCGCGCAAATGCCGTTGCGCGCGGATCAATGTAGCGTTCCGTTGGATTTGGCCCTGGCCGAAGGCTGCAAGCTCGCCCAAGCCTTCCATCCCAACCGTCTTTCCGAGCATGTCCTTGACGGACTCAAATCCGCCCAAGGCCCTTTGCAGGCGCGCGTGGTCAGCTTCCAGCAGGAAGCGGGTCGCTTGACGCTGGAGCACGCCGAATCCGTCAAAGAAAGACAGCGGGTCGACAAGCAGATCACAGTTGCAAGGCAGCGGCATCAGGAGCAAATCCGGACGTTGGAAGAGGACCTGACCCTTCTCGGCCAAAAGCTCGATGCCACCTCCGACCTGCTGACGGTTACGCAGGAATTGGAGGGCGAACGGAAGAGATCTGAGCGTCTGCAAGGGGATCAGCGGAAGTCAACGGACTACCAGGAGAGCCTGCGGCAGAAGGCCACAGCAAGGCAGTCGGATTTGTCTGACATGTTCAGCGTATTGGCCGGACGGATTCTCGAATCAGACAACCGTGGTGTCGTTCGCTTCCTGGCGGAAGAGGTGAAACTGGAACTCGATTACAGCGACCTAACCAGCACGGCGTTGGCCACTTTGAAGATCCTGATTTTCGACCTCGCGGCTCTGCTCGCGTCCGCCCGAAACAGCCCCAACCATCCCGGTTTCTTGCTCCATGACAGCCCCCGTGAAGCGGACCTGACGGCCGCCATCTACCGCCGCATGTTCGACATCCCGAAGAACGAAGAATTCAGCGCTGCCGAAGCGCCGATACAGTACATCATCACAACAACCGAGCCGCCCCCGGAGCATCTGCGTCAATTTCCGTACCTGGTCCACCCGCCCTTTTCCTCGACGGAAAAGGAACGGCGTTTCCTGCGGGAGAACATCTGAAAGGTCATTATTTCCATAGAATCGGCTTCCCATAACTGGCGCGAGGGCGACCGAAGCGAGTATTTGGCCGTTTACCTGCTCTCCGCCTTTGGCAGTCCCTCGACAAAAGGACATCGGGTTCGGCGATTAATTGGAAACCAGGGTCGACGAGAACTTCTTCCCGGTTGACTTCTCAACGTAAGCGTCATCCATAGCACCGGTCGATCGGAACCGGTGAGAGTGGTAGACTGCGGAGAAAGGAGAGGCGTCAGAGCATAACGCTCTGGCGGTTACGCAGCGCGTTTCTGGGCCTGGCGGGCTTTGCACCACGCCTCCGGAGTCACCTCCGAGATCTGGTGATTGGTCATGAACGGCAGGCGCGTGAGCACATCCCGTAGATACGCATAGGGGTCCACTCCCCGCCGTCGGCAACTCTCGATGATCGTATAGATAATGGCGCCGCGCTGGCCAGCCTCGGCCTCCCCCACGAACAACCAGTTTTTCTTGTTATGCGGAGCTGCGCATAACAAGAATTATGCCGAGTTCCGTATTATGCGGAGTTGGGCGGTCGAGTTGCTGATGATGGAGTTGTTCTGGGCAACCGGCGGACGGTTGACGCATGGTGGTGTTTGCGCGAAATCCCAATGGGTTTGCGCCAAACACTATGATTCAAAAAATATTCCTTCGCCCCTTCGTTCGACGCCGGATGGCCTCCAGCCAT
>Ga0316232_1004622_pt1 | contig 11538 bp, 9 predicted proteins | sample TBHtaG_FD_206006 | JGI IMG/M metagenome (GOLD analysis project Ga0316232, IMG submission 206006) | Freshwater microbial communities from Trout Bog Lake, Wisconsin, USA - TBH18025_13 | ecosystem: Environmental > Aquatic > Freshwater > Lake > Hypolimnion/Profundal zone | place: USA: Wisconsin... | reverse complement strand
ATCACATCATCGATCTGGGCCCCGGCGCCGGACGTCATGGCGGCGAGATCATGTATCAGGGTGATTTTGCCGGATTGATGAAGAACACTCGTTCACAGACGGCGGCTTATTTGTCGGGCCGCGAGAAGATCGCCGTGCCGAAACGGCGGCGGGTGGCAGCCTCCGGTCCGTGGCTCCAGATTCTGGGCGCGACGGAAAACAACCTCAAGAATGTGGATGTGGCCCTTCCGATCGGATATTTTGTCTGCGTGACCGGTGTTTCCGGCAGCGGCAAGAGCACGCTGGTGGACGAGGTGCTGCGCAAGCATCTGGCGCGGAAATTCCTCGGCGCCAAGGACCGCCCCGGCGCCTGTCGCAAGATCACCGGCATTGAGCATCTGGACAAGGTGATCGAAATTGACCAAAGCCCCATCGGGCGCACGCCGCGCAGCAACCCCGTGACCTACACCGGCGCCTTCACGCCGATCCGCGACCTGTTTGCGGCCACGCCCGCGGCCCGGGTGCGCGGGTACAAACCGGGGCGGTTCAGTTTCAATGTCAAGGGCGGCCGTTGCGAGGTCTGCCAGGGCGACGGCCTGCTCTGCCTGGAGATGCACTTCCTGCCGGATGTCTATGTCACCTGCGAGCAGTGCGGCGGCCGGCGTTACAACCGCGAAACGCTGGAAGTGCGCTACGGCGGGCGCAGCATTGCCGACGTGCTGGAACTGACCGTGGATGACGCGCTGGAGGTTTTTGCGGCCGTGCCGCCGATTGCCTCCAAACTCCGCACGCTGTCGGAGGTCGGGCTGGGCTACATTCATCTCGGGCAGGCCGCCACCACGCTTTCCGGTGGCGAGGCGCAACGCATCAAACTGGCCGCCGAACTCAGCCGCAAGGCCACGGGCCGCACGCTCTACCTGCTCGACGAACCCACCACGGGACTGCATTTTGCCGATGTCCACAAGCTGCTCGACGTGCTGTTGCGCCTGCGCGAAGCCGGCAACACGGTGGTGGTGATCGAGCATAATCTGGACGTAATCAAGTGTGCCGACTACATTATCGACCTTGGACCCGAGGGCGGCGACGCGGGCGGCACGGTTGTGGCCGCGGGCACCCCCGAGGAAGTTGCCCGTTGCGCGGCCTCGCATACGGGACGGTTTTTGAGGAAGATTCTGTGAACATGCGGAATGCGGACAGATCAGGTAGGGCGCTCTCGCCGAGAGCGCCGCGGGCGGCTTGGCGAGCCGTCTCCACCTTGTTGCTGATTCTGTGCGCTTTTTCCGCCCGCGCCGCGGAGGCCGATCTGGTGGTGGCCCGCAATGCGGTGCACGACAAGCTCTATCCCGTGGCGGTGGCGCACGCCCAAAGTTATCTGGTCAGCGTGCAGGCGCATCCGGCCGCAGGCGTTGAAGCGCTGCAACTCCTTTTGCAGGCGCAGGCCGAACAGCAGCATTACCGCGAACTGCTGCAGGCGCTGGCGGCGTGGGATCCGGTGGTCCAGGCCGCGCCGGATGCGGGCATATTTGCATTCTGGCGCACGCTGGCATTGCTGGGGATTGGCAATTTTCGGGACTGCATTGTCACGGCCGAGTCGGCGCTGACGCAGGGCACTTCGCCCGACAATACCGATGTATTGCTGCGGCTCATGGCGCGTGCGCGCCTGGCGCTGGGCGACACCAATGCCGCGCTGGCGATTTATGCGGATGTCGACCATCACACCTCGAACAACATCACCCGCGCCGAAACCCTGCTGGAATGGGCCAATACGCTGGAAGCGATGGGACGCGAGGATGAGGCGCTGAACGTGCTGACGCGGCAGGCGGAACTGCACGTCACGGGAGCGGCGATGGATGCCGGCAGGTTGGCGCGCGCCCGGTTGTTGGCCGGCCAGCATCGGCGGGCGGAAGCGGAAGCGGCGCTTCGCACGCAGGGGCAGGATCGATCCGCCGGGGAAATCAGCCGCGTCCAGGCGCTGGTCGAGGCATCGCAGCTGGCGCTGGCGGACGGGCGCACAAACGACGCCGTGAAAGCCGCGCGCGAAGCCGTGGGTTTGGCGGTGCATGCGGAATCCCGCAAAATCGCCGTGTTCCGGCTGGCGGATTTGCTGCTGGCGGATGCGGCGACGCTCGACGAGGGCACCAATTGCATGCATGCCTATGTCCGTGAATTTTCGGAAGACCCGATCGCCGCCCTGGCCCAGTTCCGCCTGGCGGAAGCTTTGCTGCGTCAGGCGCGCTACGAGGCCGCCGCCAGTGCCTACCGCGTTTTTCTCGAGATCGCCGGCAACGATCGCGCGCGCGAAGCGGCGGCGCTCGAGGGGCGCGGGGTGGCGTTGTTCCATCTGGGACGCGATGTCGAAGCCGCCAGCATGTTCCGGAATGCGCAGGATCGCGCCACCAACGATCTGGTGCGCGCGGCGTGTCTGTTTCAGGCCGGCGACGCGCTGCTGGCGGCCGGCCAGTTTCGTCAGGCCGCCGACACCTACCTTTGCGTCTTCACCAACTATCCGTTTGCGACACAGGCGCCGCGCGCGCTGTTCCAGGAGGCGGACAGCCTGGAGCGTGCCGGCGATGGCGAGGGCGCGCAGGCTGCGTTTGCCCTGGTGGCGCAGCGGTACGGACGGACCGAACTGGCGGTGCAGGCGCTGCTGCGTCTGGCGGCGTTGCAGGCGGCGCATGATCTGTCGCATCAGGCCATCGCCTCCTACTCGCAGGTGTTGGAGACGACGACGAATGCGGAATGGCGTGGCGAAGCATTGATGGGGCGTGGCCGCACCCACTACCGCGCCTACGATTTCGAGGCTGCCAGCCAGGATTTTGCCGCCGCAGCCGCGGCGCAGCCTGCATTGCGCGACGAAACCGAATTCCTGCGCGCCAAATGTCTGTTGGGGCTGGGACGCGACGAGGACGCCCGCGCCGCAGCCGCGAACTTCATCAACACCGCCACCAACTCGCCACGGCTTCCGGAAATGGTGCTGTGGCTGGCGGGGATCGAATACAACCGTAATCACCTCGAGGAGGCGGACAGGCTGTTCCATGAATATGCCACCCGCTGGACCAACGGGGTACTGGCGGATGCCGCCGTGCTCGGGGAGGGGCGCGTGGCATTTCAGCGCGCCGACTACACCAATTGCGTCAAGTTGATGTCCGGCCTGCAGCAGGACTATCCGAAAAGTCCGCGGCTGGCGGAAAGCCGCTATGTGCAGGGCGAGGCGCTCTTCCTGCTGTTCCGGCACGCCGAAGCCGTTCTGGTCTTTGATGAAATCATCAACCAATACACCGACAGCGATTGGGTCACGCCGGCCCTGGAACGCAAGGGCGATTGTCTGTTCGCCCTGGGCAGCGACAAGCCGACGCGGTATGCCGAGGCCATGAAAGCCTACCGCGAAGTGCTGGGGCGTCGCGACGCCACGCCCGGGATGATGTTGCAGGCCGAATTCTGGATCGGCCGTTGTCTGCAGAAAATGCAGCAGATGGACGCGGCCATCGATCAGTATTACAGTCATGTGGTGGTGCGTTACCTCAACGACCGGCAGAAGGGCATCTATTATTCCGATGCCGCCAGCGATCTGGTCGTGAAGGCGGCGCTGTATGCGGCTGATCTGCTGGAACAGAAAAAGGAGACGAATCAGGCCGAGCGCATCCTGAATCGGGTGATTCAGGCCAATGTGCCGGGCTGCGAACGGGCGCAACAGCGGATCCGCCGGCTCCAGAAGGGGCCCTGACATTATGAATGCGTTGAAGTGGTTTGTCGCGGGCGGCCCCATGTTGTGGATCATACTGATCTGCGGTGTGGTGGCGGTGCTGGTTTTTCTGGAACGGATGTTGCACTTGCGGCGCGCGGCCATCAGCCATCGCGATTTTCTGCAGGGTGTCCGCAATGTGCTCGACCGGGGTAATGCGGATGAGGCGATCCAGATCTGTGAGGAGGCCCCCGGACCGGTGCCGGCCTTGATTCGCGCCGCCATTCTGCACCGGAACGAACCGCGGCATGTTCTGGCCGAGGCCATCGGCAATGTGGGGCGCGCGGAAATCGCCCGCATGGAGCGGCGCGTGGCCGTGGTCGCCACGATCGGCCAGATCGCGCCGCTGTTCGGGCTGCTCGGCACGGTCTTCGGCATCATCGAGACCGTCCTGGTGCTGCGCGACCAGCAGCCGCTGATTTCCACGGTGGATGTCACCAACGGCCTGCTGCACGCCCTGATCGCCACCGCCGCCGGGCTGATCGTGACCGTGCCGTGTTTCATCATGCACAACCTGCTGATCGTCCAGATCGATCGCATGGTGCTCGATATGGCTGCGGCGGAGACGGAGATCACGGCCTACCTGATTGCCCATCAACATGTGGAGAAGAAGCCCGCGTGAAGGAGTTGAAAGGACATTGGGGCAAGTGGCGCAGCGAGGCGCTGCGCGACCGCTTCACCCGCGGCGGGTGGGGCGGACGCGCCTTGTTTGCCGCCGCGCCCTGGATCAACCTGGTCTTGCTGGTGGTGCTGTTTCTGGCGGTGGGCAACCGCGTCCTGGTGCGTCCGGGCGTGGTTTTCGATCTGCCGCGCGCCCCGTTCCGCGAGGGGATGGTCGACGGTCTTTCGGTGTACATGGTTCCCGCCTCCCGCACCAACGGGCCCGAAACCATGGTGTATTTTGACGACGATCCCTTCAAGTTGGGCGTGGCGGCGGAACGGTCAAACCTCGTCACGCGCATCTACAATCGCGTGGCGCTTGAGCCGCGGCGCGAAATTTTGCTGCTGGCCGACCGCCGCATCCCGCACGGCGACGTGATGACCGTGGTCAACCTCGCCCGCGAGGCCGGCGTCAGCCGCGTGAATGTGACGATCAAACCCGACTGAATGTCGCGAAGCGAAATTCAGTCGGGTTTGCCTTGTTCGATGCGACACCCGCGCGCCGTATCGAACAGATAGAAGGGCGAGACCGTCGGACCCGCCGAGAGCGTTTGTGAAGCATCCGTAAAAAGGTATTACGATGTTCGGACAACAACCATTAGTCGATGCGGAATATGTCGAGCTTGTCCGCAAACAGATTGATTTTTCTTGAGAACACTGTAATGCAGCACGACAGTACCAGACCGTTCGCAACATCGCCTCCTGCCATCTCCCGGCCTGCCTGGATGCGGCAGGTGCGGTCGGTCATTTCCTTTTGGCTGCCCACGGTCGTGGTTCTGGGACTGACGTTGCTGCTGGTATTATTGTGGCCGTCCTACCGGCATCGGACGACGGAAGCGACCGGGATGCCGGAGGCGACTGCCGCCTACGTGTTGCTGGGCGGCCGTTCCTACCGGACGCTGCCGGATCATCCGCTGGGCAACACGTGGCCAGGCCCCAAGGGATCCGCGCTTTCTGAACGGGAGGATATTGCCGCGCGCCATCTGCCCCTGCCGCAGTTTACGGGCTTGGAGAATGTCCGCGCATGGACTCCGGCGCAACTGGGCGCGCCTTCCAATACGATGCCCAATCTGGCCGCCCGGCCGGTCGCGCATGTGCTGACCGGCGTGCCGCCGGCCACCAATGGCTTGCTGGTGACGATTTCTCCGGTACTGCGCCGCAGCGGGTTCCATTTTACGGTGCCGCCGGGCGTGGAAACCAACGTGCCCGCAGAAGCGCGGTTTCACGTCGAACTCGATGCCAGGGGGAATGTGCTCTATCTGCTCGCGGACCCCTGCGACAATTCGGCGGTTCAGCGGCTGCTGGAAACTGCGATCAATTGCGGCCACGGCGCGCGTGCCGGCAATGGGCAGGTGCAGGTGAGTTGGGGAAGTGAGTGACGTTCCTGATTGCGAAGAACCGCTGCGCGGAATGGTAGGGCGCGGGCGCTGCACGCGCCGTCCGCGGAGGCAAGCCGCGGGCTTGCCTCTAGGTTGCCGGAACACGGCGGTTCCGGCTTGTGCTTCGCAGCGCAGCTTCGCAAAGTAGTACGGCCCCGCCCGACCGGAACCACGATCAATTACGAGATCGTCAGCGCCGCCGCAAAGGCGCCATCTGTGCCATGGCGCGTAGGGAGGCGTTCCACGGTGGCGATGAGTTTGGCGCGGGGTTCGGCTGCCAGCGCCAGTTCGATCTGCCGCAGGTTTTCCTCAGGTTCCAGACTGCAGGTCGAATAGACCAGTCGCCCGCCCGGCGCGAGACGTTGCAGCATGTTCCTGAGCATGGCCTGCTGTGTGGCGCAGAGTTTTTGCTGGCGGCGGTCGGAGAAGCGCCAGCGCGCATCCGGGCGGCGGCGCAGCACGCCGGTATTGGAGCAGGGGACGTCGAGCAGAATACGGTCAAAGCGAAGGGCATCTTCCGCAACTGGCTCACTGGCATCGCATTCGGCCACTTCCACCCATTCCTGATGCGTGCGCGCCAGCGTGGAACGCAGCATGGCGATGCGGTCTGCATGCTTGTCCATGGCGATCAAGCGTCCCTTGCCGCGCATCAGGGCTGCAATCTGGGCGGTCTTGCCGCCGGGCGCAGCGCAGGCATCCAGCACGGTCATGCCGGGTTTGACATCGAGCAGTTCAATGGCGGCCAGCGTGGCTGGATCCTGCACCACAAACGTTCCGCCATGATATCCGGGCACCGATTCAACCCGCATGCCATGCGGCACGGTAAAACAGGTGTCTGGAGCAGCCGGGTGGGGCGTGAGGGTCTCGGCGGGACAGTTGGACAGTGGGACGGTTGGACCGTCGGATAGTCCGACGGTCTTACCGTCCCACCGTCCGAGCGCACCCGGTAGCATCGCAATCACGGTCTGCGCCGGTGTGTTGTTCCAGCGGCAAAGGGCTTCGGTCTCTTCGGCCCCGTAGCGGGCGATCCAGCGTGTCACCAGAACATCCGGATGAGAAAGGCGGATGCCGATGGGCTGCTGCGCCAACGCGGCCAGCAGTTCCTCGCGCTTGCGCCCCAGGTTGCGCAGCACGCCATTGACAAAACCGGCCGAGTTGGGCGAGGCAATCTTCGCGGCGGCAACGGTGGCGTGCACCGCCGCGTATGCGGGCACATCTTCCATGAACAGCACCTGATAGGCGCCTGCCAGGAGCGCGGCGAGTGTTTCACCCGAGGGCGCCTCTTTAACCAGTTGTTGCAGCGCCCATTCCAGCGCGCGCCGCCAGCGCACCGTGCCATAAACCAGATCCATGATGAATCCGCGGTCCGGTGAATTGGTCAGCAGGCGGTCGGGGAAGTCCGCGGTCGCCATCCAGCGGGAAAGAATGAAGATCGCTTCGCGTCGGGATGCTGTGCCGGTGTCCATGAAAAAAGTTCCGGGGTGGATGGTGAAAAGCCAACGTCAAACTTCAGAATTCGGAGTTTCGTGTCCGACATTCAATAGCATAGGTTAATTGGCCGCGCAACGCCATGACAAGTGGCGCGCAGTGCAATTGCGACCGACAGTTGATCGAAGAACTGGAGGGCGCCGCTCCGTCGGCGCCGCGCGCCGGTCTACGCCCGTAGGCGACGCAACCGCAACTGGCCGCAGGCGGCATTCACGCCGCGGCCGCGCGAGCGGCGGAACGTGGTTTGAATGCCGGCGTTTTTCAGCGTGGCTTGAAACGCGTCGCAGGTGCGGTCATCCGGCGCTGCGCCTGCAAATTCGTCCACCGGGCTGAGCGGGATCAGGTTGACGCAGCACTTCCAGCCGCGCAGGCGTTTGACCAGTTCATGGGCATGTTCCGGCTGGTCGTTCAAATCGCGCACCAGGGTGTATTCAAACGTGATGATGCGGTTGGTTTTGGCGGTATAGTCCTGGCAGGCGGCAAATAGTTCGGCCAGCGGCCAGCGTTTGTTCACCGGCATGATGCGCGATCGCAGGGCATCGTTGGGCGCGTGCAGTGAAACGGAAAGTTCAAACTGAAATCCCTCATCCGCCAGCCGTTGGATACTCGGCACCAGACCGCAGGTGCTGATGGTGATGTGACGCGCGCCGATGTTCAGCCCGTTGGGCGCGTTCAGAATGCGCAGCGCCTTCAACACTTCGTCGTAATTTGCCAGGGGTTCACCCATGCCCATGACGACGATGTTGCCCGGCCGCAGCAGCGGCGGCGCCTTTCCGCGCCTGGGCTGTTCGGGCGCTTCGACGGGTGCACCCTCTTGCGGCGCCTGTGCCCGCATCCAGCGGGTGGCCAGCAGAGCCTGGCCGACGATCTCGCCGGCTGTGAGATCGCGCACAAAGCCCGCCTTGCCGCTGGCGCAAAAGGCGCAGGCATAGGCGCAACCGGCCTGCGACGAAATGCAGAGCGTCCAGCGGTCCTCGGCCGGAATCAGGACGGACTCGATTAATTCGCCATCGCGGCAACGGCTCAGGAATTTGCGGACGCCGTCTGGTGTTTCGCTGACCTCCGAAATCGTCAGCACTTCCACGGCGTATTGCTCCGCCAATTGGCGGCGCAAATCGATCGGCAGGCTGGTGAGGTCATCCCATGAATGGATCAGTTGCTCCTGCAATCCGGCCCAGATCTGCTTGGCGCGATAGGCGGGAATGCGCAGGCCGGAAGCGACGGCGTTCCAGTCGGTAAGTTCAAGCCCCCAGGCGGCGGGAGGGGCAGTCGGTTTGTCAGGGGTTTTCATTCTTTTCAATCGTGCGTTTTCACACGTTTAAACGTGTGGAATAACTGCTGATCCATTTTTGCGCTGCACAGCCGCGCGTTTCGTATGTGCGGTATTGCCGAATCGGACACGAGTCGCCCGCCGTTACGGCAGAACGAGCAGGTTTGTACTCAATTCCGGCGTGGGTGTAAATCGTCTTGCAAACCCGGGCGTGGCGAGCATGCGCAGCGGTTGGCTGTCCGGAACCCAGAGCGCTTCGCAGTCTGGTCGTTTGGCCAGGAATTTAATGCCTTCTTCCGGGCCGAGGATGAAGAGCGTGGCGGAAAGGCCGTCACACTGGAGGCCGGAAGGCGCCAGCACGGTGACGCTGGCCATGCCCTCCGCAGGTCTGCCGGTGCGCGGATCCATGATGTGCGCGTAGCGATGTCCGGCCAACTCCACAAAGCGCTCATAGTTTCCCGAGGTTGCCATGGATTCGCCGTTGGTGAGCAGCAGTACGCCGAGCAGCGCGCGGCTTTCAAATGGATGGCGCACGCCGGTACGCCAACCGCCGCGGCCGGGCGCGGCTTCACCATGGACGCGCAGATTGCCGCCCAGATCCACCATGAAGTTGGTCGCTCCGGCCCGCAGCAGACGTTCATAACCCGCGTCCACCGCATATCCCTTGGCAATGCCGCCCAGATCGAGACGCATGCCGGGCTTTGCAAGGCGCACGCGGTTCGAGTTGGCCGCATCCCAGAGAACATTGCTCCAGTTGACCAGGACGCGCGCGGCTATCAGCTCCGTGACCGTCGGTTCCTTGCGCACCGACCCACCCCGGAAACCCCAGGCCGTCATGAGCGGACCGATGGTGGGGTCAAACACGCCCCCGCTGTCGCGCGCCAGCCGCAGCGCCGTGCGCAGCACATGGGCGACATCCGGTGACAGGACGATCCACTCGCCATTGCCGGCGGCGCGGTTGGCGCGGTTGAGATCGCTGTCCGGCCGAAACACACTGAAACGGGTTTCAATGTCGGCAAAAACCGTCTGCACCGGATCACGTAGCGCGGGAAGATCGCCGGCCGTGGCGGCAGGCGTTGATACCGCCGCGATCGTGCTCATGACCGGCCACTCCAGGCGTTCCGGCGGCGGCGCTTCGTCCGCCGGTACGGAACAGGCGAGCAGGAGCGTGGCAAGCATTGGCGGAAGGCAGCGAGAAAACATGCCGTACCATAGCGCCCGCTGCGCCGAAGAGGCAAGCGTGGAGATGGTTCTTCGCCGCGCCGGGCGCATCCTTGTTTCATTGACCTGCGCTAAATGGTAGGGCGGGGCCGCTGGACCCGCCGTGTTTTCCTGCAACACGGAGGCAAGCCCGCTTGCCTCCGCTGGCGGCGGGTCTGACAGCCCCGCCCGACCTTTACCGCAACGCAGTTCCATATGGCAACGTATATGATGCATGGTCAATGAAACAGGGATGCGCCCTTTTACAGGTTTTCGCTGCTTGACAGCTTTCGTTTCAACCAGTAGCGTCGCAACATGGTGGCGCGTGTCCCCACGCACTGGACATTCCTTTTGCGCGACTCACGGATCATACTGGAATTGGAGCGGCCACATGCAAAAGTTGGTCTGGGTTGAAGATTTCAGCGTTGGCGTGCCGATCATGGACGACCAGCACAAACGGCTGATCGACATGATCAATGCGGTCGGAGACACCAAAGCGCCAGAGCGTGTGTTCGACGCCATCATGAAAATGTACAGTTTTGCCGAGGAGCATTTCCGCGCCGAGGAGGTCATGATGCGCCGCATTGGCTACGAAGGACTCGACGAGCAGATCCGTCTCCACAAGAGCTTTTGCGACAAGGCGGTTGATTTTGCCGGACGCGATTATGCGCAAGGCGTCGCCCGGCAGGAGGTCTTCACCTATCTGTGCGCATGGCTGACGGAACACATTTTGAAGAAGGACATGGCGTACGGGAAATGCTTCAAGGAAGGCGATGCGAGGAGTTTGTAAAATCAGGCCAAGCGGCTCGAATGGCGCACGACGTTGTGTTTTTCGCGCGGTTCCAGTAGAAGCAATTGTTCCTCGCATACCGGCAGAGGGTAGTTGAATTCCGGACAGTCAAGGGTCTCTCCGGACATGTTTGGATAGAGTGCGGCAAGTTCGGGTATGGCACGCTCTGCAAGAGCATAAAATTCCGGATCGATTTCAATTCCGATGCCGTCGAATCCCAAGCATCGTGCGGCCGCAATTGTTGAGCCTGACCCCATGAACGGATCGAGAATGATGCCGTTGCCCATGGGAAGCAATGATCGGACAAGGATTCGCAAAAGGTGTTGTGGCTTCAAGGACGGATGATCTGCAATCAGCCTTTCCCTTGCTGGAGTCTTAAAACTCGGAATCACATCCGGGAGGGGGCTGCCGCCCGCGAGCATTCGCAATCCGCCTGTTCCCCACTTCCGAAGATTGTCGGCTACCGTTCGCTCGGAAATCGGTTTTCGGAATAACATCCACGGTTCGTAGTTGCCTCGCGGCGTTACGCAGACATCGGGAAACTCGCTTTCCGCGTTTTTGGGCCGGTCTCCGCCGCGAAACCCGTGATAAACCCGCAGGATTGTGGCCCGATTTTCAAAGCCAGCTTCGACCATTGCGTTTTGGACATACATTTGCAGAACGGAATTTCCGGCAATCAAAACATGGCCGCCGGGGCGGATTTTAGGCAAAAGAATGCGGCCCCACTGGCTAAAAAATACTGCAATGCCGGTTTTTTGCTCGGTTGTCAGCACGCTGAACCGGGGAAGGGGGCGTCGTTCGCACCCATCCCATTTCGGCGGCAGCCGCCACACGCCGCCGCGCCCGGCGCGAAGTTTGGCAACCTCCCCGGTTGAAAACTCGACGAGCCCATAAGGGGGGTCGGTGCAGACTGCGTGAATCGAGTCAGCATCCAGCCTGCCGAGTTCTTCCAGGCAATTGCCGTGAATCAACCTGACCGTTTCCATGTTTTCAACTATAGTTGAAAGACGTTGTAAGTGTCAAGTGATAA
>Ga0316232_1004600_pt1 | contig 11582 bp, 9 predicted proteins | sample TBHtaG_FD_206006 | JGI IMG/M metagenome (GOLD analysis project Ga0316232, IMG submission 206006) | Freshwater microbial communities from Trout Bog Lake, Wisconsin, USA - TBH18025_13 | ecosystem: Environmental > Aquatic > Freshwater > Lake > Hypolimnion/Profundal zone | place: USA: Wisconsin... | reverse complement strand
TTCGCGAGCCGGACCGATTTTCGACCCACCGGAAGACGTGGCAGCAAAGAATGTCTTCGTTCGGAGTGTCTCATTCCTTCAGAGAGCCTTAGTCGCTGACGGCGTTTTCTCCCAAGGCGGCACAGGACTGCCGCACTCCACGACGCTCGCGCGACTGCGAAGCCGCTCCCCGGTTCATGCCCAACAATCACCCTCGCGCTTTGGCGAGGTTAGCTCCTCAGGATGACAGCATTCGGGGCACCGTCCTCGCTCGTGCATCCGGTTTGCAAACTTGTGGGTAATGCTCAGAGGCCTGTGCTCCCAGGATCTGTCGGCTTCGACGCACTTTCACCCTCCGAGCGAACTTCTTCGCTATCGCTAAAGATTGGGGCGGCTAACGTTCCGCTTGCAAAGCACGCATTCTTTCCATAGAAATAAATCATGGTCGCTTCCCCGCAGTACAGTGTCTGGGTTCGCAAACTGGCTTCATCCCGGTTTTTCACGATTTCGCTTTTGATTCACGTGATCCTGGTGATGTTCCTGGGCACCCGCGCCTTGTTCCAGAAATACGTCGAGCCGCCCGATTTCGAGTCGGACGAGGGCGGTTTCCTCGCGGATCAGGGCCAGGCGGCCGCCACGCCGCCGCCGGTGAAGATCACGCAACCGATCGCGGCGCCCCCTGCGCCGAAGGTCAAGGCAATCACGGTGGATACAGCGGCACCCACGGCGTTTGTCATGCCGGTAACGCCGATCGTCCCGCACTTCGCCAGCGCTACTGTTTCGGATAAGGCCGTGGCCCTTCCGGTGATGGCCAGCGGCGGACACAACGTCAGGCTGCCGGCGACAATGGTCAGGCGCGCCACCAACAAAGACCGGGAGAGATCGGTCGGGGAAAAGGGCGGCGACAAGGTCAAGAACGAACAGGCGGTTGCTAATTCGTTGCGATGGCTGCAGAAAGTCCAGAAACCCGACGGCACGTGGGGCAGCGGTTACCCGGGCGCCATGACCGGCCTTGCGACGCTCTGCTTCTTGGGCCATGGCGAAACCCCTCAAAGCAACACCGAGTTCTCAGCGGTGGCGGCCAAGGCAATCAATGCCTACGTGGTCGAGGGCACCAAATCGGCGGGGCGCATGATCTTCCGTGGGACGGATCTTACCGGCCAGGCCACCCCTTACGAGCACGGCATCGGCACCTATGCGCTCTGCGAAGCCTATACGATGACCAAGGACGAACGCCTTGCGCCGATCGTCAAACAAGCCGTCAAGTATATCATCGACGGACAGGGTGCCGATGGCGGCTGGATGTACGGTTACTCCAAGGAGACCCCCAGCGACACATCCGTCAGCGGTTGGCAAATGCAGGCGCTCAAGGCTGCTTACCTCACCGACATCCCCGGCGTTTCCGACAAAGCCTCCGATGCGCTCGACCGGTCGATGAAGAATCTCGACCGCGTATTTGACAAACGCAACGGGGCGTTCGGCTACCGCAACCCCGGCGACAAGAATTATGCGCTCACCGGAGTCGGCGTGCTCTGCAAACTCTACTGGCAGGGGCGCACGGACACCATGGTTCGGGCCGGTCTCAAGAACATCATGGAAGGCCCGCCCATCCAGTACGGCGCGAAAACGTCCAATCTCTACGCCTGGTATTACCACACGCAGGCGTGTTTCATGGCGGGGCAGGATTACTGGACGAAATGGAACCGGCTCTTCCAGAAGGAGATCATGGACAACCAGGACGCGGAGGGTTTCTGGCCGGTGACCGGGGGCACCGACGTCGGCGGGTTAAGCCAAGACAAAGGCGTCAATGGCCAGATTTATCGCACCGCCCTCTGCACGCTCATGCTGGAGGTGTATTACCGGTACCTCCCGACGGAAAAAGAGCACGGCAGCAAGGCCGCTAAAGCATTGGGCGGGATGTAGCGCGGCAACTCAGCGCTTTCTCCAGACGCTTCCAAAGCTCCTCAGAGTCTTCCAAGCCCGCCGAAATCCGGATGAGGTAACGGGAGACACCGCACGATTCCGCCCAATCCAACTCCGTGTAATGGGCCAGCAGGGTAAACGGGCAGACAAGCGTGAAAACCGTGCCGAGGCTGGGGCCCTTGCACAAGGCCAGCGCGTCGTAAATGCGCGGGGCGGTCAATTCGGCGTTCTTCGGCAGGAACGTGAGGAGCGATCCCCAGCCGCCTCCCGGCCTCCGGATGGCCTCGTACGTCTCGGAAAACTCCCACTTCGGATACCAGACTTGCTCCACCGCCGGGTGGTTGCGCAGGCGCTCGGCCAAGAACAGCCCGGTTTCATTGTGGCGCTTCATCCTTTCGGGAAAACCGCTGGCGGACCGGTCGATGACCGCCGCGTCCCCGCCCCACAGCAGCTCCTCGTGCCCGGCGGCGGCGATCGCCTTCAGTTCGCCATATAACGGCGAGCGCGGATTGCAGATCAGCGCGCCGCCCATCACATCGCCGGTGCCCGCGACGTACTTGGTCAGGCTCGTGGCGATCAGGTCGGCGTACCCGGAGAGATCGACGTTGAATGGAGTGCTCACGACGTCGTCTATCACCAGCGGCACGCGGTGCGTGCGCAGGATCGGCCCGATCACCCGCAAATCCGCCGAACCGAGCATGGGATTCCCCGGAATCTCGCAAAAACAAGCAGCCAACGGTTCCTGGGCCAGCAGATTTTGCAGGTCGCGCGCGAGGTTGGCGAGGTCGTGCAGGAGCGTCGCGCCGACCCCGAACTTCTGCTGCAATTTGAGGGTATCGACGTAGGGAAATCCCAATTGGGCAGTGCGGCGGCCGGAGGTTCGAGCCAGCACCGTCCGCAGGGCGGCGAACTGGGCGGCCATCCCCGTCGGCGCCAGCAACACGTCGTCCTCCGCGCAATCGTAGAACCCCGCCAACTGCCGGCGGAGCGACCGGCGAACCTCCACCGGATCGCAGTCCCGACCCGCCGCTTCGTCGGTGGCGTCCAACGACCCGAGACGCGCTTCCGCCTGCCGCGTGGAAACGATGAGACCGGTGTGCTGCCAGAAGGCCCGCAAGGCGGAGTACCCGGCATCGGTGGTGACAACGGCGCAAATCGGACTGCCCGCAACGTCCTCCACCACTTCCGCGTTATCTCCGGAAATGCGTTGGACAAAGTCCGCGCCCCAGCTTGCCGCAAGACGGGACGGGAACGGCAAACAAGGCCGTTCGCCCCCGAAAAGCCGAGCCAGTTCCTGCACCAGCGGGTGGATAACGAAGCGCGGATAACCGCCCCGCAGCTTCGAAACGACCTCCGGGGCCTTTTCCTCGTAGCCGACCACGTCCGCCCAGCGCGGCAGAGCCATTGATACGGCATGACGGGAAACAGGCATTTGCAGCCCGAGATCGCAGGCTTGCCAAACAGGTTCATGGAGCAGATTGCGCGTTGTCATAATTAGAACCAAAGATATTTGAAATTTCAGAAGGGTTCGCGCCAAGGACGCCAAGCACGCCAAGATTCAGAGAACAATTGGTTCCTCAAGGTTGTTGACCAACCGTTCGATATTGCCCTTCAGCAACTCTCCTCCGAAATTGATCAGCAGTCCAAGTTTGAAATTGCCCAGCCGCAGGTAGGTGAGGACTTGTTTGCGATGCACCGCTGCAAGCGCCGCAACCGATTTCAATTCAACGAGCAGGAGCCCGGACACAACGAGATCGGCGCGGAAACCTTCGTCAAAATATTTTCCCCGGAAAACGACGGGGATGGGCTTCTGCCTTTCCACCTCCAGACCTTGCTCCCGCAACGCGCTGGCAAGGAGCACCTCATAAACTGAGTCCAGCAACCCCGGACCAATCTCCTTGTGCAATTCAAGTGCCGCCTGGACAACGGTTTTCGCAAGATCGTCTTCGTTCATTTTTTATCTCGATTTTCTTATCTTGGCGTGCTTGGCGTCCTTGGCGCGAGCAATTTTTGAATTCTGACCTCGCGACCTTCCTACTTTTTTCACAAGCTCTAAGTCGCGTTCACAACGAGAAGCGCCTGTTCGAGGTCCGCGCGCAGGTCTTCGGCGTCCTCGATGCCGACCGAGAACCGGATCAACCCGTCGCCGATACCGACCGCGCGGCGCACCTCCGGCGGCACCGAGGCGTGCGTCATCGTCGCCGGGTGACACACCAGGCTCTCCACCCCCCCCAGGCTCTCTGCCAGCGTGAACAACCGCAGGCTGCGGCAAAATTCGAGCGCCCGTTCCGTTGCGCAGTCGAGTTCCGCGATCACGATCCCCGAACCGCCTTTCATCTGCCGCCGGGCCAGCGCGTATTGCGGATGACTGGCCAAAAACGGATACCGCACCAGGCGCACCCCCGAATGAGCCTCCAGCCAGCGGGCCAGTTCCAAAGCGTTTGCACAGTGCTTTTCCATTCGCAGCGGAAGCGTTCGCTGGCCGCGGGTCGTCAGCCAGGCGTCAAAGGGCGAAGGCTGAAGACCGAGCGCTTTCTGCGCAAAAATCATCCGCTCCTGCCACGCGTCATCATTCGTCGCCACGGCTCCCCCGAGGCAATCGCTGTGCCCGTTAATGTACTTGGTCGTCGAGGATAGCGAAAGCGTGGCCCCCAGTTCCAGCGGACGCTGCAAGTACGGCGAGGCGAACGTGTTATCCACCAGCGTCGCGGCGCCGACCGATTCCCCTGCCCTTGCAATCCCCTCGATGTCCAAAATTTTGAGCAACGGATTGGTCGGGCTTTCCAGCCAAACGAGGACCGGGCGCTCCCGGCGGATCGTCTCCCAGTTTTCCTCGCTGCTCAGGTCGACATAACACACCCGCAAACCGAACTTGGCGAAAACCCGTTCGAAGAGCCGGTAAGTGCATCCATACAGGTTTTCCTCAGCCACGACCAGATCGCCGCTTTTCAGACTGGAAACGACAGCGGTGATCGCGGAAACGCCGCTGGCAAAGCAGGTCGCAAAGCGCGCCCCCTCCATAGCCGCGACCGCATCGCCCAGCAACCGGAAGTTGGGATTGCCGGAGCGGGTGTAGTCGAAGCCGTCCGGGTTACCGGTCTCGAAGGTGGAAGTCAGGAACAGCGGGGGCATCACGGCGCCGGTGGTGCCGGAAAAACCGCGCCCCCGATGGACGGCGGAAGTATTGGCACCGGGCTGGTTTTCGGGATGCATGGGTCTGGAACCTGTAACACGGGATTGGCAATGGGCAACTTTCGTCCCAAAAATGGGAGTGATTCAAAATGGGGGATCTGTGGAACGGGAAAGATGGGGGCTCCGCCACAGCCCCGGCAAATTATGTTGCGCCGGAGGGAAAATCCTCCTACTTGTTCGGGGTTTTCCATGATCCAAGCCGCCCCATCCGTATCCGCCCCTCCTGTTTCGCGCGGCGCCGCCGGTCATTGGCTTTGCCTCCTGCTCGTCGCGTTGCTCGGGGGATTGCTGCTGACACTTACGACGCCCCGCGGACTCAACTTGTTCGCGGGCGACGGGGTGGTGTATGTCGAAGGCGCAAAGAACATCCTCCACGGTAAAGGCTACTGCATTGGCATTCCGCCTGAGCCTTTGGAGCCGATCACCCATTTCCCGCCGGGTTATTCGATGCTCGTCGCCTCTTTTGGAGCGTTCTTTGCGGACATCAACACGGCCGCCCGCTGGTGCAATATCTTCTGCTTCGCGGGATGTGTCTGGTGCCTCTCCACAATGCTTTACCGGTCTACGGGCGGGAAGCTCTGCGCTGGAATTTTCGGAGGGCTTCTGTTTGCCGCCAACTCCGTGTTGCTGGCGATGTATTGCGCGCCGCTGTCGGAAGCGCCTTTTCTGTTTTTCGGGTTGCTCGCTTCCTGGCTGCTCATCGAGGGCGTGACCGGTGGCGGTCTGGCCTGGCTTGCCGCGGCTGCGGTTTGCCTCGGGGTGACAGTGACGATCCGCTACGCCGGCGTTGCGTGGCTGGCGACCGGGGGACTGGTCATGCTGGTTTACGCTCGCGGCGGCTGGATTCAGCGGTTGCTCAAAGCGTGTGTTTTCGGCGCTGCGTCGTCGCTTCCGCTCCTGGCCGTTGTTGTCAGGAACCGCATGGTGGCCCAGAACGCCATGGATCGCACAGCCGGAATTCATCTCATTTCCGCCGCCCATGTGAAGGACGCGTTGAACACGGTGGCTTCGTGGTTCCTGCCGTGGCGCTTTTGCTCCTGGCACACCGGACTGGCTGTCGCGCTCGGCTTGCTCGCGGTGGGCGCGCTTCTCGCCGCCCCGCAGCTTCGCCGTTTGCCGGCGAAACTCCGCGAGCCGGGCATGCCGTTCGCCGTTGTTCACTCGATCTTCATCGCCGTTTACCTGGCGGAGTTGGTCCTGGCGATCTCATTCCTGCATTTCGACTCCCCCATGGACGACCGCAATCTGGCGCCGGTGCAAGTCGCGGTGCTCGCACTGGTTGCGTTCGTCGCGTTTACCCGGCGCAATGCGATGGTTGCCAAAGCCGCCACGGCAGTCGCCGCGTTGCTGTTGCTGCTCGGGATTGTGAAAAGCGCGCCGTTCATCAAGGAGAACCGCGTCGCGGGCGGCGGAGTTCGCAGTCCGCTCTGGCAGGAGGATCCGCTGGTCAAACAGGTGGTGGCGATTCCGTCGCAGGTCGTTTTGTTTTCGAACAAACCCGAAACGATCTACTTGTTGCTGGGCCGCGCGCCGAAACAGGTGCCTCAAAAATTCGACAAGCACACTCTGAAGGCCAACGCGCACTTGCAAAGCGACGTAGCCGCCATGGTGGACGAACTCCGCGCAAGCCATGGAATGCTGGTCTATTTCCCGCCGCCGAAGAAAGACGTGCTTTACGGCGCGGACGGCACCCCGCTCACCCGCGTGCATGAGTTGTCCCTCAAAGAGCTTCAGTCAATGGCGCCGCTGGCCGTAACGGCGGAAGACCGGCTGCTGACTCTTTTGCAGGTCAAACAATGATTCACCCCTCGCCCTCTCATGGAACTCAGTATTGTCATCCCGTGCCTCAACGAAGCTGAAACGATCGCCGTCTGCGTCCAGAAAGCGCAAAAGAGCATTCAGGAAATGGGGATCGACGCCGAGGTGTTAATCGGCGACAACGGCAGCACCGACGGCTCGTGTGAAATCGCCGAAAAACTGGGCGCGCGCGTGGTTGCTGTGACCGAGAAAGGCTATGGCAATGCGCTCATGGGAGGCATCGCCGCGGCGAAAGGGAAATACATCCTGATGGGCGATGCCGATGACAGCTACGATTTTCTGGAGACCCCCCGGTTTGTGGCGAAGCTGCGCGAAGGCTACGAATTGGTGCAAGGGTGCCGTTTGCCCGCGGGCGGCGGAAAGGTAATGCCCGGCGCCATGCCGTTTTCGCACCGCTGGATCGGCAATCCCGCTTTCTCATTCATGGCGCGCAGGATGTTTTCGGCGCCAATCAACGATATCTATTGCGGCCTTCGCGGATTCACCAAGGAGCTTTACGAAAGCCTCGATCAGCGGTGCAGTGGCATGGAATTCGCGACGGAAATGATTATCAAGGCCAGTCTGCGCAAGGCAAAGATCGCCGAGGTGCCCATCACCCTCCACCGCGACGGACGCAAGCTGCAAAAGCCCCACCTGCGCACGGTGCGCGACGGCTGGCGGACGCTTCGCTTCTTCCTCATTTTCAGCCCGCGCTGGCTGTTTCTGTATCCCGGTATCCTGCTCTTTGCGCTGGGTCTGCTCGGCTACGCGCTGGCGCTTCCCGGGTTTCAGATCGGAGGCGTTTCCTTCGACGCCCACACGCTTCTGTTTGCGAGCCTCTTCATCATTCTTGGGCACCAGTCCGTGCTCTTCGGCATTTTCGCCAAGACGTTTGCCATCAATGAGGGGTTGCTTCCGCCGGACGCCCGGTTCCACGCTTTCTTTAAGGCGGCAAACCTGGAACGAGGCCTCATGCTGGGTTCGGCTCTGCTGGTGGGCGGAATTGTCCCGCTGATGGTCGCTGTGGCCGATTGGTGGAGCGTGCATCTGGGGCATCTCGATTACTCCCACACGATGCGCCTGGTTATTCCGGGCGTGCTCGCCACCGCCCTCGGCGCGCAGACCATTTTCTCCAGCTTCCTGGTCAGCATCCTGGGCATGCAGCGCCGCCGATGAATGCGCCGAAGGCAGAATTTGACGGGTTTGCCGGCGACTACGATGCGGCGCTCAACCAGGGCATTTCGCTCTCGGGCGAAGACAAGAATTATTTCGCCGCCGGGCGCGTGAACTGGCTGGCTGCGCGCTTGGCTCTTCTTGAAGGCCCGTTTCAAACGGCGATGGATTTCGGATGCGGCACCGGCTCCGCAACTCCATTCCTGTTCGAGGCGCTCAAGTTGAAATCGCTGGTGGGGGTGGATGTATCGGAAGATTCCCTGGTCGTTGCGCGGCAGCAGTGGGCCGGCACGCCATCGACGTTTATCCGGTCTCAAGCGTACGCGCCCACCGCGAACCTCGATTTCGCTTTCTGCAACGGGGTCTTTCACCATATCCCGCTGCCGCAACGCGCCGGCGCGGCCAAGTTCGTGTTCGACTCCCTACGTCCCGGCGGCGTCTTTGCTTTCTGGGAAAACAACCCGTGGAATCCCGGCACCCGCATGGTGATGTCGCGCATCCCTTTCGACCGGGACGCCATCACGCTGACGCCGCCAGAGGCGCGCGGCCTCTTGAAAGCCGCCGGGTTCGAGATTTTGCGCACCGATTTCCTGTTCTGGTTTCCGAAGCCGCTGGCGTTTCTGCGTCCGCTGGAGCCGATGCTGGCCGGTATTCCCCTTGGGGCGCAGTACCAGGTGCTCTGCCGTAGATAGCGGAACGATCTTGGCTACGTTCCGCGTCTGAGGGATATTCTTCGCCATGGCACGCCATTACACCCTGCAACGGCACCCGTCCGAAGAGCCGGCGCGGATCGACTACGCCGCGGAGCTCAATCCGCAGCAGCTTGCCGCCGTGCAGGCTCCGCCCGGTCCCGCCCTCGTCATCGCCGGGGCGGGCAGCGGCAAGACGCGCACCCTTACTTACCGCGTGGCGTATCTGCTCGAAAACGGCATCGCTCCGTCGAACATCCTGCTGCTGACCTTCACCAATAAAGCGGCGCGCGAGATGCTTGAACGAGTCGAAGAGCTTCTGCCGGACCGCACCGCCGGGCTTTGGGGCGGCACCTTCCATTCCATCGGCAACCGCATACTTCGACGCCACCCGGAGGCCGCCGGCCTGCGCCGCGGCTTTTCCATCATGGACCGGGAAGATCAAGGGGACTTGCTCAACGACGTGATCGCCGGTCTCGGGATCGATACCAAGGGCGGGCCGAAAGAGAAGCGTTTTCCAAAGGGCGACGTGGTGGCGGACATCCTCAGTTTCGCCGTCAACACCGAACTGCCGGTCGAGGAGGTGCTCGCCGAGAAATATCCCGATTTCGTGGAACATCAGGAAAAGATCGAAGCGGTCCGCAAGGAATACGATAAGCGCAAGCACGCCGCGAACACGGTCGATTTTGACGATCTGCTCACGCGACCGTTGCGCATGCTGGAACACGACGACGATCTGGCGCAGCTCTACCGCTCGCAATTCCAGTTCATCCTGGTGGACGAATATCAGGACACCAACCGGCTTCAGGGCGATTTCATCGACGTGCTGGCGCGCGAACACCGCAACCTGATGGTCGTCGGCGATGACGCGCAGTCCATCTACTCCTGGCGCGGCGCCGATTTCCAAAACATCCTGCGTTTTCCAGAGCGCTATGCCGGCGCGCAAATCTACAAGATCGAGACCAACTACCGCAGCGTGCCCGAGGTGCTCGAAGTGGCCAACGCCGCCATCGCCGCCAACGAGCGGCAATTCAAGAAGCACCTGCGCCCGGCAAAGGCGGTTCGCGGGGTCAAACCCGCGCTCGTCACCCTGGATAACAACAACGACCAGGCTCGCTTTGTGACGCAACGCATTCGCGATCTGCACGAGCACGGCGTGGCGCTTCACGATATCGCCGTGCTCTACCGCGCGCACTACCACTCGATGGAATTGCAAATGGAACTTACCCGTCAGGGCATCCCGTTTTCGATCACCAGCGGACTGCGTTTCTTCGAACAGGCGCATATCAAGGATGTGGCTGCGTTTATGAAGTTCGCGGTGAATCCGCACGACGAAGTGGCGTTCAAACGCATGGCGAGGCTGCTGGACGGGGTCGGCGCAAAAGCGGCGGAGAAGCTTTGGACGGGCATCTCGCGAGCGCTCGAATCGCAGTCGTCCACAGGGACCGCGGATGCGCCGGTGTCGTTCCTCGAATTACTGGCGGGCCAGAAACCGCCGGCCAAGGCTGCCAAGGATTGGAGCCAGATCGAGTACACGCTCGATGAAATCGCACCCGCCGGGCGTCCGGTGGCGCCCTCGAAGATGCTCACCAGCGTCATCGAGGCGATGTACGACGACTACATGAAAAGCCAGTTCACCAATTACGAGTCGCGGCGTGAAGATCTGACGACACTGACCGAGTTTGCGCGGCAATTCGACGACCCCGCCGCCTTTCTCGATCAGCTTGCGCTCATGAGCAACGTCGACGCGGAGACGGCGCCGACGCCCGGCGAACACGGCGCGGTCACACTTTCCAGCATTCACCAGGCGAAGGGGTTGGAATGGCGCACGGTGTTCGTCATCTGGATGTGCGAAGGGATGTTCCCGAGCGGGCGCTCCCTGGAGGACGCGAACGCGCTTGAGGAAGAACGCCGCCTCTTCTACGTGGCGGTGACCCGCGCCGAAGAAGATCTCTACCTCACCGTTCCGATGCTGCGGTTCAACGCCGGCTACGGCGACATGGTCCAGCGCCCGTCGCGGTTCCTCGCGGAGATTCCAAGGGCCTGCGTTGAGGAATGGATGGTGCGATAACCTTTGGCTTGAACATGTGCATCCCGAACGCGAGCGAAAATCTGAACGAGCAACTGATCGATGCAGCCGTCCATTACGACGTTGAAAAGATGAAGACGTTGCTTTCGAAAGGAGCGGACTTTAATGCCGTCGATTCGGAGGAAGGAACCACAGCCTTCGCAGAGGCTATTGCCACTGGCGTTTCTCATGATTGCGTTTTCGAGATGCTTAGCCTTGGCGCGAATGCCGACGTGCAACCGACTACCGGGGGGACACCCCTAATCTTCGCCGTTTGGAAACTCGACATCCTTCTGCTTAAGCGGTTGCTGGAAGCGGGAGCCAATCCGAACACGCCCGGATATCTCGAAGACGGCGGAAGGACGCCTTTAGATGCGGTGGCCGACGAATATCACTGTCACGACGACAGGGCGGTACACCTGGTGATACAGGGTTTGGAAATGCTGCTCAAATCGCGAGGGGCTAAATTCTTTTACGAACTCAAGGGGAAGTGATCCTGAACAATGTGGAGATCTTGGTGCCGCCAAAGGACGAAAAGGACTGATGGGACGAAAGGGTAAAGTCTCCAGATTGAAAGTCTCAGGATGACAGCGTATGGAGCCCTGTCCTTACTCGTGAGACCGGTTTGTCAAATTGGTCGCAGCAAAGCCATCCCAAAAGAATCTCAGACCTCCTGACCCTTCCCAGGTGACCGGAAGGAAGGCGGGGAAGTTGATTGATCCCGAAAACGCGTGATTTCGAGGATGATTTCTGGCAGGATA
>Ga0316232_1004598_pt1 | contig 11585 bp, 5 predicted proteins | sample TBHtaG_FD_206006 | JGI IMG/M metagenome (GOLD analysis project Ga0316232, IMG submission 206006) | Freshwater microbial communities from Trout Bog Lake, Wisconsin, USA - TBH18025_13 | ecosystem: Environmental > Aquatic > Freshwater > Lake > Hypolimnion/Profundal zone | place: USA: Wisconsin... | reverse complement strand
TTCCCCAAAACCTTGTCGGCTGTCCCGTCTAGGTTCAAGGTGCCGACCGATCCAATCGTGAGCGGGCTCCCGGAGAGCGTGCCTCCCAGCCAGTTGAATTCGCCGTTAATGGTTATTGGCGCCGACAGGTTGATGACCCCGTTGGTAACGTTGATGACTTGACCAGCGCTGCCGTCCGGCACGCCCGCCGGGGTCCAGTTTGCCGGGTTGGCCCAATCAGAACCATCTGCCCCGGTCCAAGTGTACGAAGTGGCGGGGGCTTGGGAACTATCCGCCACAATTGTGAAGGAGGTGAAATTGGTCAGATACTCCCACTGGACTTGCGGCGGCAGCAAGACCTGGGCAAGACTGCCGGAAACATAAGGATAACTCAACAACTTGAAGCCATTGCCGGCTGCCGGCGTGAAGCCGCCTCCCAAGACCGCTAGCAGTGTGCCGGCCGAGTCCAGCGCCAGCGTATTGGCGAAACTCATGCTCCCGTAATTATTCAACCCCTTGAGGAGGAGGCTCAGCACGCCGCCATTCCCATTAAACTGCGACTGCATTGCCACCGTCCCGCTGTCCACTTCGATCGTGCCGGTGTTCGTGACGAGCACACTGATCGTCGTGGTGCCTGTCCCCAGACTCTTGCGCAACAGACCGGCATTATTGAAATATTCTCCGCCGCCACACCAACAGACCACCTCTCGATCATTCTGTACGTTGAACACCGCGCCGGCCAGGTTGTTGATGCCCCCATTATATCCGCTATAATAAACATAGTTAAATAGTTCCAGATTGCCCGAGCCCGTCCAATTGATCGTCCCCGCGTTGGTCAGCGCCCCATATAAATTGAGGGTTCCGGCTTCCGTGAGGTTCAACACCGCGTTGCTGGCAACGGTAACCGAACCGTATAAATAAAGCGGCCCGGTGCCCGCCATATTCATCACCGCATTGCTGGCAATCGTGACGGGGCAATAGAGACTACCACCAGTCCAGTCAAGGCTGCCATTGACGGTCAGCTGGCCGCTGCCATTGAGGGCGCCCGCAGTCAGGGCGAGAAAGCCAATGCTGGCATTTCGCGAGAGCGAAACCGTGTAGTAGTAACCGTTCGCAATGGTGGCGCCATCCGCGCTGCCCGGCACGCCTGTCGGACTCCAATTGCCAGCCGTGAACCAGTCGCTGGAATAACTACCCACCCAAACGTAGTTGGTCCCGGGCACGGCAGGAAGCACCGTGATCATCACCGGCAACGAACTGCCCACGTTGCCCGCGGCATCCGTGGCCTTGGCCGTCAGCCAATAAATCCCGGGCGACACGTGGTTCCAGACGATGCCGTAAGGAGCGCTGACAGATTCCCCAAGCAGATTTCCTTCCGCGTAAAAGTCCACCTTGGAAATGGAGCTATAGGTGCTGGCAGCCTGCGCCGTTATGGCAAAATTGGTCGTGCCAACAAACACCGCATTGGTCGTGGGACTGACAATGCTCACCGTCGGCACCACCACATTGGTCACCGTCAAAGCAAACCCGGTGCTGCCGTAATTTGCCTGCCAGAGCCCCCCCGGGCTCGGCAGCCCGAGACCGCCAAAAATACCCGTGGCCGAACCATAGGATACAATGGGGAAAGCGGCCCCCATGGCCGGCACGTAACCGTTGGTCAGACTGACGTTCAATTGGATGGGCGACAACAGCACGCTGCCCGAAAAGTTGAGCTGGCCATAATCTCCCGGCCCGCCAATGTCCACCTGGAGCAAGCCGGCGGTGAAATCGTAACTGCCGCTGAAACCCACCGAACTGTCACTGAACGCCTGCACCAAACCCTGGTTGACAAACGGCGCCGCGTTGATGCCGATGATGCCATTGGCCACATCGTCCGAAATCGTTCCCTGGTTGACCACCGAGATGTTTTGCGACCCATAGTATTCGCTACTATAACCAATCGCCCCATTCTGCCCTCGCACCGTGATGCCCGGGCCAATGGTTAGCGTCGTCCCGGCCTGGGCCACCCACAACGCATTATAGGCATAATAATAACTATAGTAATAATAATAATAGTACGAGTCGCCAAACACCACCGTTCCGTTGCCGCCCAGCGTCTGGCTCCCCGCAAAGCTGATGCTCCCGTAGTTGCTGTTCGTGGGATTCCCCACCCAAGCCGTGCCGTTCAGGATCAGGCCGTTAGTCAACGTCAAGGTGGACGCGTTGTATGTTTTCCCCACATCCAGGACCCCGTCGAGCGTCACGCCGTTCAAGGTCGCCGTGCCGTTGATGACGAACGGCTGACCGCTGTTGGCCACCACCGTTCCGCCCAAAATGGCGCCGCCTTCCGTCAGGCCCCATTGCCCTTGGTTCAGGGTCAACGTCAGCCCGGTATTGGTCAGCGTGCCGCTGATATACATCAGCCCGTTGGTCTGAATCAGCGTGCCCACGTTGGCCCAAACAAAGCTGCCGCCCAAGTTGATCGTGCTGCCGCTCTCGACCAGGGTGCCCTGATTGTTCCACTGTTCCTCCAGGATCAGCGTGCCGCCGTTGATCGCCTGCGCCAGCCCCTGGTTGGTGAAGGGCTCCGCGGCAATGGCAATAATCCCATTGGTGACATCGGCCGAAATCGTTCCCTGGTTCACCACCGCGACGTTCTGCGCCCCAGAGTATTCGCCGCTGTAACCGATGGCTCCGTTCTGCCCGCGCACGGTGATGCCCGGGCCAATCGTCAGCGTCGTGGCGGCCTGGGGCAGCCACAACGCATTATCGGCATAATCATAGCCATAATAATAATAATAGTAATTATAGGCGTCGCCAAACACCACCGTTCCGTTGCCGCCCAGCGTCTGGCTCCCCGCAAAGCTGATGCTCCCGTAATTGCCGTTCGTGGGATTGCCCACCCAGGCGGTCCCGTTCAACACCAGCCCGTTCGACACCGTCAAAGTGGACCCGCTGTAGGCCGCCCCCACATCCAGCATCCCGTTTATGGTAACCCCGCTCAAGGCGCCACTGCCATTGACGACCAGCGGCTGTCCGCTGTTCACCGCCACCGTCCCACCCAAAATGGCGCCGCCGGTGGTAAGGCCCCACTGCCCATTGTTCAAGGTCAACGTCAGCCCGGTGTTGGTCAGCGCGCCGCTGACATACATCATCCCGTTGGTCCGGTTCAACGTGCCCACGTTGGCCCAGGCAAAACTGCCGCCCAAGTCCATCGTGCTGCCGCTCTCCACCAGGGTGCCCAAGTTGTTCCACTGGCCGTTGAGGCTCAGCGTGCCGCCGTTGATCGCCTGCGCCAGACCCTGATTGAGAAAGGTCTGCGGGCTGACGCCGATGATTCCATTGGTCACATCAGCCGAAATCGTTCCCAGGTTCACCACCGAAACGTTCGGCGACCCATAGTATTCGGCGCTATAACCAATGGCCCCGTTCTGCCCGCGCACGGTGATGCCCGGGCCAATGGTCAACGTCGTGCCGGCCTGAAGCAGCCACAACGCATTATAGTAATAATAGTAGTTATAGTAATAGTAGTAATAGTATGAATCGCCGAACACCACCGTCCCGTTGCCGCCCAGTGTCTGGCTCCCCGCAAAGCTGATGCTCCCGTAGTTGCCGTTCGTGGGATTGCCCACCCAGGCGGTCCCGTTCAACACCAGCCCGTTTGACACCGTCAAAGTGGACCCGCTGTATGTGTCCCCCACATCCAGCGCCCCGTTGAGGGTCACGCCATTCAAAGTGCCGCTGCCGTTGACCACCAGCGGCAACCCGCTGTTCGCCACCAGGGTCCCACCCAAAATCACGCCGCCACCCGTCAAACCCAATTGCCCATTGGTCAGGCTGAGGGTCTGCCCCGCGTTGGTCAGCGTGCCGCTGATATACACCAAGCCGTTGGTCAGGTTCAAGGTGCCCACATTGGTCCAAGTAAAACCGCCGCCGAGTTCCAGCGTGCCGCTGCTGTCCACCAGGGTGCCGGAGTTGGTCCACGGTCCGGAGAAGATCAGCCTGCCGCCGTTGAGAACCTCCGCCAACCCTTGGTTCACGAACAACTGCGCGCTGATCCCGATGATGCTGTTGGTCATCTGCTCCAAAATCGTTCCCTGGTTGATGACGGAGATGTTTGCCGGCCCGCCGTAGGCGGCGCTGTACCCGATCGCCCCGTTCTGCCCCTGCACAGTGATGCCCGGCCCGATCGTCAGCGTCGTGCCGGACTGGAGCAGCCGCAAGGCATTGTAATCATAATAATAATCATAGTAGTAATAATAGTAATACGAGTCGCCAAACACCACGGTTCCGTTGCCGCCCAGCGTCTGGCTCCCCGCAAAATTGATGCTCCCGTAGGTGCCGTAATAGTAATAGTAGTTGTTCGTCGGATTGCCCACCAGCGCCGTGCCGTTCAAGACCAGTCCGTTCGTCACCGTCAATTGCGCCCCGTAGGCGGCGTTGCCCACATCCAATAACCCGTCCACGGTCACTCCGTTCAGAGTTCCATTGGTGACCAGCAGGGACGCCCCGTTGGTCGTAATAACCGTGGCGGATTGCAAGGTGCCGCCCGCCAGGGCGAGGGTGTTGCTGGCCACGAAGGTGGAGGCCACCGTAAGCACCCCGCCGGACAACACAAAGGCGGCGGTACTCTGAACGCTTTTAACCGCGTGTACGCCGCCGGAGTGGATGACCGTGATGTTCGTGGCAGGGTTGATCACCACATTATCATTGGTGCCGGGCAAACCGTGAGTGTTCCAGTTCGCGGCGTTGGTCCAATCGCCACTGCCGCCCACCCACGCAACCGTGGCGGCGGTCGCGGCATTGGCATAAAACAGAACAGCCGTGAAGGCGGCCATCCCAAAACTAAGAAGTCCTCGGTTCATAGATTCAATGATTTGTTTGTGTTTGGGCGCCCAACACGGGTCAGATCATATGAAAGTGCGCAATTTTTCTTTGCCTGAAAGCCTCCCGTGCCTCCAGCAAATTGCGCCCGCCTGACTCGTTGACTTTGACCTCTTCAAAGTGAATCGATTTAACCAGAAATTTGGTGTTTCGTCAATAAGTAATTTTTACTGTTGAAATCACCATTGGGGCAAACCGACGGCGAAGGGCAGGCCAGGGGCGACGGTCGGGCAGCCGGAACGGCTGCGCCACCGGTGCGGTCGGTCGCCGCCAGAGCCGCGACTTCTTCCCGGGCACAAACGTCCGACTGGACAAGTGCCCGCATTGGAGCGAAGATGGACGGGTTAACCAACAAATCCATGTATCCTATGAACAAATTGAAATCCATCATTGCCATTGCCGCCATTGTTGCCAGCACCCTGCCGCTGGCGGCCCAACAAAAACGCGTCAGCCCGCACGAAACCATCAGCGCGGTGATTGACGGTTGCCGGGTCACGGTGACCTACGGCCGGCCTTACACCAAGGACCCCAAGTCCGGCGAAGCCCGAAAAATCTGGGGCAGCCTCGTGCCCTATGGCAAAGTCTGGCGTCTGGGCGCGGACGAAGCCACCACGCTCATCGCGCAGAAACCGCTCGTGTTCGGCGACACCACGGTGCCGGCGGGCGCCTACTCGCTTTACATGTTGCCGCAAGAGGACGGCTCGGCCAAGTTGATCATCAACAAGGAACTTGGCCAGTGGGGCATGCACTATGACGACAAGCAGGATCTGGCACGGGTTGACCTGAAAAAGGAAGCGGCGGAAAAACCGCTGGATCAGCTCGCCATCAGCGTGGCCAAAACTGGCGTGTTGAAAATCTCCTGGGAAGACACCCAGTATTCGGTGGGCTTCACGGTCCAAAAATAGTATTTCCCCATACCCGCCATGAAGGCAAAATCATTGAAGCTAGCGAAGCCGGGTTTGGCGCTGGCGGTTGGCTTGCTGCTGGCAGCGAGCGTGCCGGCCCAGCCAGCAGCGCCCAAGGTGGAATTCCCCGCGCCGAGTCCGGCCTGCACGATCAAACAGCGCGTCGGGCTGACCGATATTGAAGTGGTCTATTCCCGGCCCGGCATCAAAGGCCGCGAGATCTTTGGCGGCCTGGTGCCTTTTGGCCAAGTTTGGCGCACAGGCGCCAATGCCGCCACCAAAGTCACCTTCAGCACACCGGTGAAGTTGAACGGCACCGACATCCCCGCCGGCACCTACGCGCTCTTCACCATTCCCGGTGAAAACGAGTGGACAGTCATCATCAACAAGGGCGCGGCGCAATGGGGCGCGTTTCAGTATGACGAAAAAAATGACGTCGCGCGCTTTAAATCCCCGACCATGCAATTGGCGGAGCAAATTGAGACCTTCACCATCGAGTTCAACCAAATCGGCGACGAATCCGCAGCGCTCAATCTGATCTGGGACCACACGGTGGTGCCGATCAAGATTGAAATCCCGCTGACGGACAAACTGGCCCCGCAGATCGAGGCGGTGATGGCGTCGGAGGCGCCGCAGAAACCGTATTTTCAGGCGGCGCAGTTTTATTACGATCACGGTCTGGATCTGCACAAGGCCAGCCAATGGGTGGACGCCGCTATCACCAACCGGGAAGCGCACTATATCGTGCATTTGAAGGCGAAAATCCTCGCCAAGCTCGGGGACAAGGAAGGCGCCATAGCCGCCGCAAAACGTTCGACCGAATTGGCCGTCAAAGCCAAGGATCCCGGCTATGTGAAGCTGAACGATGATTTGATCTCCAGCTTGAAGTGAAACGGATCCGCAGCCAGGGTGGTTGGATTTCGGGCAGAGAATCATCGGATGGCCGGGGATCACTTTGCCCCGGCCATCCTCATGGTACTCGCGGTGTTCCTCGCTTCCCCATCTGTGTCCATCTGTGTTCATCTGTGGCTAATATTTTCTCCCCCGGCATGATCCCGGCGGCCTTCGGATTTCGGATTTCGGCATTATTCGCTCTGGCCGCACTCCTTTATACTCACGCCGCCTCCGCTGCGGAGCCGGCTTCCAATGCCCCGGCCATTCTTCAGGAACTGAAAAGTTTCCGCGAGATGGGCAGTGTGCTGTACATCGCCGCACATCCGGACGATGAAAACACACTGCTGCTCGCCTATCTGGCGCGCGGACGAAATTATCGCACCGCCTACCTGTCGGTCACGCGCGGCGACGGCGGCCAAAATGTGCTCGGCCCGCAATTCGACGAGAAATTGGGCGTGGCGCGCACGCAGGAATTGCTCGCGGCCCGCCGCCTGGACGGTGGCCGCCAGTTTTTCACCCGCGCCATGGATTTTGGGTTTTCCAAGGATTACCGGGAAACGCTCCGCATCTGGGACCGCCAACAAGTGTTGTCGGATGTCGTGCGCGTCATCCGCGAGTTCCGGCCGGACGTGGTCATCAACCGCTTCTCCACCCAACCGGGCGGCACGCACGGACATCATACCGCCTCCGCAGTGCTGGGGCTGGAAGCATTCAAGCTGGCCGGCGATCCCAAGGCGTTTCCCGAACAACAACTGCCGCCGTGGCAGCCCAAGCGCATTTTTGTCAATGGCCGTGGCGGAAGCGAGGGAGGCATTCAAATGGAGATCAGCGGCAATGATTCCGTCACCGGCATGTCATTCAATGAGTTGGCCGGCCGCAGCCGCGCCATGCACAAGACGCAGGGCTTTGATAATTTTCGCGGCGGCGGCGGGAGCGGCCCGCGCACGGAATCCTTTCAACTGCTGGCCGGCGAACCCGCCACGAATGATATTTTGGACGGCATAGATACCACTTGGAACCGCGTGCCCGGGGGTGCGGAAATCGGCAAGCTGGCCGACAGTATCATCGCCGATTTCAATCCGCAGGAGGTTTCCGCCAGCATGCCGGGCTTGTTGAAATTGCATGGTTTGCTGGCGGCGTTGCCGGAAAAAGACAAGGATTCGGTGGTCCAAGAAAAGAGCAAACAACTGGATCATATCATCCAGTCATGTCTTGGACTCGAAGTGGAAACCACGGTCCCGCAGTCCGAAGTCGTGCCGGGCGAAGAGATGAAACTTTATCGCTCGATAAGTGTTGATTCTTCCATTCCAGTTCATTTCAGCGAGATACAGTATCCGTCCGTCCAACGCGAAGATTTCCCAATAGTTGCAGATATTCCCCTCCCAGGAGGTTTTGGCCGAATTTTCGGCAAAACCGGTCCCGTTGGCTCCACGCAAACACTTCCCACAAACGCGCCATTGAGTCAGCCCTATTGGCTGCGCGAAGACCACACGCCGGGCATGTTTATCGTGGACGACGCCTCCCTCATCGGCCGTCCGGAAAATCCTCCTGTTTTTCCGATAGAGTATGTCTTTAAAGTCGGTGACCAAACACTCGTGGTTCCCGACGAACCGGTCCAAATCCTAACCAATTCAGAAGGCCGTGAAATCCGCCGCAAGCTGGAGGTCATCCCGCCCGTCTCGCTCAAGTTTGGTTCGGACGTGGCGCTGTTTGCCCCCGGCAAATCGCATTCAGTCCAGGTGGAAATCACCGCCTCCCGCGCTCACTTGTCCGGCACGCTGGAACTGGAAACGCCCGCTGGCTGGACCGCTTCGCCGGCCAAACAACCGTTTGCGCTTGGCGCCGTAGGCGACCGCAAGACCTTCAGTTTTTCCATCACTGCGCCGGCCCAATCCGCCTCCGCCAAGATCATTGCCTGCGCCGAAATCGCCGGGGTGAAGTATCGCAACCAGCGGGAGGAAATTTCGTATCCACACATTCCACGGCAATTGCTCCAACCGCCCGCCAGCTTGAAGGCCTTGAGCTTGGACCTCGCCATCCGCGGCCGCAAGGTCGGCTACCTGCCCGGCGCCGGCGACACTGTGGCGGAATGCCTGAAACAAATGGGCTATGACGTGAGCCTGCTGGATGATTCGGATTTAACGACGAACGGCCTGCACGGTTTCGATGCCTTAGTGATCGGCGTGCGCGCCTTCAATGTGCGCACCACTCTGGCACCCCATCTGCCCGCGCTCTTCGCCTACGCAGAGGCCGGCGGTACGGTGGTCGCCCAATACAATCGCCTTGACCTCAAGGCCACCCCGCTGGCTCCGTACGACTTGCATTTGTCCAATGACCGAGTCACGGACGAGACGGCAGCGATGACTTTTCTGGCCCCGCAGCATCCGGTGCTGAACACTCCTAACAAAATCACCAGCGCGGATTTCGACGGCTGGGTGCAGGAACGCGGCATTTATTTTCCGAACCAGTGGGACGCCCACTTCACGCCGATCTTCGCGTGCAATGACCCCGGCGAGTCGCCCCTCAAAGGCAGCCTGCTCGTCGCGCAATTCGGCAAGGGCTGGTTCGTTTATACCGGCTTGGTGTTTTTCCGCGAATTGCCCGCCGGTGTGCCGGGCGCTTACCGCCTGTTCGCGAATCTGGTTTCGCTCGGCAAACCGTGATGATTTGGTTCAACCACAGATGGACACAAATGAACACGGATCAGCGAAATGTTTCACCAGAAAGAACACAAAGGGCACAAAGAAAGAAAGCATTAGCGGCTCTCTCTCTGCGTTCGCTGCGTTCTTTGCGGTTAAAAACCTGTGTCCATCTGTGGATGGATTGATCGCCTTCCCCAACGCAACACAACATGAAAAACCCCGTTGAGGTTGAATCCTCCGCCCCTGCCTCCGCTACCCCCGGTCTGCCATTGCTGGGCTCGTGGAAGGCCGTTTACCTTTTCGTCTTGGGCAGTTTCGTGTTGTGGGTCGCACTACTGATCGGACTGACCAATATGTTCTCATGAGCGCGCTCGACTTCGTCGTCCTCATCGGCTCCATGCTGGGCATTGCCATATACGGCATCTGGCGCACGCGCGGCCGCCGGGACTTGAGCGCCTATCTTAAGGGCGGACACACGCCCTGGTTCGCCATCGGTCTTTCGGTCATGGCCACCCAAGCCAGCGCCGTGACTTTTCTTTCCACTCCCGGACAAGGTTATCTCGCTGGACTGGCCTTTGTGCAGGTTTATTTTGGGGTGCCCCTCGCGCTGCTCATCGTTGCCATTTTCTTTCTGCCGGTTTTCCGCCGCCTGAAGGTGTTCACCGCCTACGAATTCTTGGGCCGCCGTTTCGACACGAAGACCCGGCTGCTGGGCGCGGGGCTGTTCCTATTGCAGCGCGGCTTGGGCGCGGGCCTGACGATTTATGCGCCCGCCATCGTCCTCACCTCCGTCTTCGGCTGGCCGCTCAACCTGACGATCATTTGCAGCGGCGTTTTGGTGATCATCTACACCGTGGCGGGAGGCAACGATGCAGTCACGGTCACCCAAAAATATCAGCTCGCCATCATTTTCGCGGGCATGATCACCGCGTTTTGCCTGTTGGTGGCCAAGCTGCCCGCCGGCCTCACCTGTTCCGACACCTTGACGCTGGCCGGCGGATTTCAAAAGCTCAATGCCGTGAATTTTTCTACCGACCCGCGCGAGCGCTACACGATTTGGTCGGGCATTCTGGGCGGCACGTTCCTGATGCTCTCCTATTTCGGCACCGACCAGTCCCAAGTTCAGCGGTATTTGTCCGGCGAGTCCGTGCGCGAAGACCGGCTGGGCCTCATGTTCAACGCCGTGTGCAAGATTCCCATGCAATTCTGCATCCTGCTGCTGGGGGTGCTGATGTTTGTCTTCTACCAATTCGAGCCGGCCCCGCTGTTTTTCAATCCCATCACCAGCCAAGCCCTCGCCACGCAGGGCCATGGCGGCAATTTGCGCGCCTACGAAAAAGACTTTGCCGCCGCCCACACCCAAACGCGCCAACAGCTTGATAACTGGCTGGCCGCCCGCCACCGCGGTGACCAGGCAGCCGCCGGCGAGGCTTTTGCCGCCGCCGCCGCCTCGCGCCAGCAGGGGGAAAAAATCCGCCTGACTGCGAACCAAGCATTGTCGGCGGAAACGTCCGCCACGACGGCCAACGACGCGGATTATGTGTTCATCACTTTCATCCTGCGGCAGCTCCCACACGGGGTCATCGGTCTGCTCGTGGCGGCCTTTTTTGCCGCCACGTTTTCCTCCAAAGCCGCTGAACTCAATGCGCTCAGCTCCAGCACCACCGTGGATATCTACCGCCACCTCATCCGCCAGGACGCCACCGACGACACCTGCGTGACCGCCTCGAAATGGTTCACGGCCGGCTGGGGGTTGCTGGCGATTGGCTTTGCGCTCTGCGCCCATTTGGCGGAGAATTTGATTCAAGCGGTGAACATCCTCGGCTCCATTTTTTACGGCGTCATGCTCGGCTTGTTCGTCGTGGCATTTTTCCTCCGGCGCGTCGGCGGCACGGCCGTTTTTTGGGCGGCCCTGGCCGCGCAAACCCTGGTCTTCATCCTCTTTTTTGGCGCGGCCGTTTCGCGTTATTGGCACGACTTCTTCGGCGGCGCCTGCCCAGGCGGCCGCCTCCTTCTGGAAACTGCCGCCATTTCCTATCTTTGGTATCCGCTCATCGGCTGCGCCGCGTGTGTGCTGTTCAGCCTTTTTTTGCAGGCTGTAAGCCGGTCCGGGAAACGCAACCAAGAAGTTTTTGCCACAGATGGACACAATCTGTTGCATTGATTCAGATACGACTAAAATAGCAAAAGCCCCAATAAAATCAAGCACTATTCGCTACTATTGGCCAGAATTTTCCACAATTTTTCATTACTATTACTGGCAGTTTCACTGAATGCGGCATGAGGCTGCTTGAACAACTGT
>Ga0316232_1004590_pt1 | contig 11602 bp, 5 predicted proteins | sample TBHtaG_FD_206006 | JGI IMG/M metagenome (GOLD analysis project Ga0316232, IMG submission 206006) | Freshwater microbial communities from Trout Bog Lake, Wisconsin, USA - TBH18025_13 | ecosystem: Environmental > Aquatic > Freshwater > Lake > Hypolimnion/Profundal zone | place: USA: Wisconsin... | reverse complement strand
CGGTTTCATACTCGACATGGGCGGTGTTGATGGTGATACCACGGGCCTTTTCTTCCGGAGCCTTGTCGATCTGATCATAGGCCACGAACGTGGCGCCGCCTGCCTTGGAAAGAACAAGGGTAATTGCTGCCGTCAGCGAAGTTTTGCCATGGTCAACGTGACCTATGGTACCGATATTTACGTGAGGTTTGGTTCTTTCAAATTTTTTCTTTGCCATTTTACGAGCCTCCTAATGTTTACTTTCGCAGGTTATTATAAGGAACGGGATTAAACGCCTTTAACCTTTGCGATAATCCCCTCGGCGATATTTTTGGGGACTTCTTCGTAGTGGTCAAACTCCATCGAGTAGTTACCGCGTCCCTGGGTTTTTGACCGCAGGTCGGTGGAGTAACCGAACATCTCGGCCAGCGGCACGAAGGATCTGATGACCTGCGCCCCTGCCCGGTGTTCCATGCCTTCAATGCGGCCCCGGCGGGAATTCAGGTCGCCGATAACGTCGCCCATGTATTCTTCCGGTACAACAACTTCAACCTTCATATACGGTTCCAGGATCGACGGATCAGCTTTGGCGGCACCGGACTTAAAGGCCATCGAGCCAGCTATTTTGAAGGCCATCTCCGAGGAATCGACGTCATGATATGATCCGTCGTAAACGACAACCTTCACGTCAACCACCGGATATCCGGCCAAGACGCCACTTTCCAGCGACTCTTTAACCCCGGCCTCGATCGGATTGATGTATTCCCTGGGGATAGAACCACCGACGGTTTTATTTTCAAAAACAAAGCCTACGCCGGGTTCCTGAGGACTGAGTTCCAGCCAGCAATGACCATACTGGCCACGGCCGCCGGACTGGCGGATGAATTTGCCTTCGCTCTTGACCGTCTTGCGGATGGTCTCACGATAAGCCACCTGGGGTTTGCCGACATTACAGTCAACCTTGAACTCCCTGAGCATCCGATCAACGATGATCTCCAGATGCAGTTCGCCCATGCCGGATATAATTGTCTGGCCTGTCTCATGGTCGGTATACATGCGGAACGTCGGGTCCTCTTCAGCCAGCTTGTTGAGAGCCACGCCCATTTTATCCTGGTCGACTTTGGTCTTAGGCTCAACAGCTACCGAGATAACCGGTTCAGGGAAGACCATCGATTCCAGGATGATCGGCTTTTTCTCATCACACAGCGTGTCGCCGGTGGTGGTGTCTTTGAGTCCCACCGCAGCGGCAATGTCGCCGGTGTACACTTCTTCAGTATCTTCGCGGTGATTGGCATGCATCTGCAGTATCCTGCCGATACGCTCTTTCTTGCCTTTGGTCGAATTAAAGACATACGAACCAGAAGCAAGTTTACCTGAATACACCCGGAAGAAGCACAGCTTGCCGACAAAAGGGTCGGTCATAATCTTGAACGCCAGCGCCGAGAAGGGCACCGAATCGTCAGCCGGTCGTTCATCCGCATTTCCGGTGTCCGGGTTGATACCGCGAATCGCCGGAACGTCGGTTGGAGCGGGCATGTACTCAACAACTGCGTCCAACAGCGGCTGGACACCCTTGTTTTTGTAGGAAGACCCGCAAAGCACCGGGATCATCTTTACAGCGATGGTTGCGGACCGAATGCCTCTTTTGATTTCCTCGACGGAGAGTTCTTCACCCTCAAGATATTTCATCATCAGTTCGTCGTCGCTCTCGGCCACCGCGTCAAGGAGGTTCTGCCGGTGCAGTTCGGCCAATTCCCGAAGATCCTCGGGAATTGCCGACTCCTCGCTGGTTTTGCCAAGGTCGTCAGTATACACCAAGGCTCTCATTTCAATCAGGTCGATGATTCCCTTGTAGGTATCTTCGTATCCGATCGGCAGTTGGATGGGTATCGCGTTGGCCCCCAACCGGCTTTTCATCATATCAACGACCCGATAAAAATCGGCACCGGTGATATCCATTTTGTTTACATAAGCTATACGGGGAACATCATATTTGTCAGCCTGGCGCCACACCGTTTCGGACTGGGGCTCAACCCCACCCTTGGCACAAAATACTGCTACAGCCCCATCAAGGACCCTCAGGGAACGCTCTACCTCAACAGTAAAGTCCACGTGTCCTGGTGTGTCTATGATGTTTATGCGGTGACCACTCCACTGACAGGTTGTGGCAGCAGAAGTAATAGTTATTCCCCGCTCCTGCTCTTGCACCATCCAGTCCATTGTCGCGGCCCCATCATGCACTTCACCGATTTTGTGAACTCTCCCGGTGTAGAATAAGATGCGTTCGGTGGTAGTAGTTTTGCCGGCGTCGATATGTGCCATGATGCCAATGTTCCGCGTCTTTTCAAGTGGAAACTTTCTGGCCACCATTATCACTCCTTGCTCGGACTTCCCAAAAGTCCAGGATTACCAGCGGTAATGCGCAAAAGCCTTGTTGGCTTCAGCCATTTTATGAGTATCTTCTCTCTTTTTCACCGATGCACCGGCGCTGTTGGAGGCGTCCAAAAGTTCGCCAGCCAGCCTTTCATGCATCGTCTTTTCGCCCCGCAACCTGGAATAATTCACCAGCCAGCGGATACCCAGCGACAGGCGGCGGTCAGCCCGAACCTCTACAGGTACCTGATAGTTGGCGCCGCCTACACGGCGGGCCCGCACTTCCAGCACCGGCATAACGTTCTTAAGCCCCAATTCGAATACCTCTAGCGGGTCTTTACCGGTTTTAGCCCGGATAATATCAAACGCATCATATACGATATTTTCGGCAATGCCTTTTTTGCCCTTCATCATGATTTTGTTGATAAATCTGGTTACAAGCTTGGAATTATACACCGGATCAGGCAACACATCACGCTTGGGCACAGGACCCTTTCTTGGCATTCATATCCCTCCTTCGTCAAAAACTATTCAAACACGATTACTTCTTAGGGCGTTTTGCCCCGTATTTGGATCTGCCTTGGCCGCGTTTTTGCACACCAGCGGTATCTAAAGCCCCGCGGATAATGTGATAGCGGACACCAGGTAGGTCTTTTACCCTGCCGCCTCTGATCAGTACCACAGAGTGCTCCTGCAGGTTATGACCAATACCGGGAATATAAGCAGTCACTTCAATACCATTGGTAAGACGCACCCTGGCTACTTTCCGCAGCGCCGAATTCGGCTTCTTGGGAGTTGTCGTGTAAACCCTTGTGCACACACCACGCTTTTGAGGACTTTCTTTCAGAGCCGGTGCTGTGGATTTTTTCTCCAGTTCCTCCCGACCTTTGCGGATCAATTGACTAATTGTCGGCATAAGTACACCTCCTTCCCCAATTGTTAGTTATAAAATAATTATGCCCCTGGCGGTTAAGCGAGGGGCACAATGATAACACCCATCCCCGACTAACCTTTTAGTAACGCAACAGCTGCGGCACCCACTTCAATACCGCAGGCTTTGCCGAGTTCATCCATGCTTGGCACCGTTTCCACCGCCACACCCTTGCGGCCGCAAAGTTCGCGAATCGGGGCCGTAACCCTTGCATCCGCGTCCTGAGCCAAGTAAACCAGGCTTGCCAGACCTTTATCCACGGCCTTTGCAGCCTGCTTGGCGCCTACGGCTTTTGAGGCGGTTTTCAAAGTGTCAACAGGCATGGACGTTCACTCCTTATTAACAAAGAAATCCAGTCAATCCATATGGACACTCTAATATTTTAGCATTGCGGTATACCCATGTCAAGAAAATTCACGGACAAAATGCAATTTTTATGCCCACGGCACCGGGAGTGTCATATGGCTATCAATCGGCAAGCTGAAACTGCGCTTGCCGATTGATTTATGGCTGCTATTTTGAGACTTCGTTTCCAGCTCAGGCTAAATTTCTAGGTTCTCCTGATCCGAATGTTGCGGTAGCGGCTCATGCCGGTACCGGCAGGAACCAATTTGCCGATAATAACATTTTCCTTAAGACCAAGCAACGGGTCGACCTTGCCCTTGATGGCGGCTTCGGTGAGTACCCGGGTGGTCTCCTGGAAGGATGCTGCCGACAAGAAAGAGTCAGTTGCCAGGGATGCCTTAGTGATGCCGAGCAGAATCGGCCGCGCCACGGAAGGTTCGCCTCCGGCTTCAAAGATCCGGGCGTTCTCTTCCTCAAAGGAATTAAGGTCGATATATTCCCCAGGCAGTAGTTCGGTATCGCCAGGCTCCTCGATTTTAACCTTGTGCAGCATCTGGCGGACCATGACTTCGATATGCTTGTCGTTGATTTCCACGCCCTGGGATTTATAAACCTTCTGGACCTCGTATACCAGATAACGCTGGGTATCACGCAGTCCGCTGACCCGCAGGATATCATGAGGATTGACCGAACCCTCGGTAATACGCTCTCCTGCCCTGACGACGTGGCCTTCCTTTACAATTATTCTGGCCCCATATGGGATTTGATATACGCGTTCTTCGCCTGCAGGGGGAGTTATAGTAACCTTTCGCAGTCCCTTGATTTCCTTGATCTCCACCTTGCCGTCGGCTTCGGTAATGATCGCCGGACGCTTCGGCTTGCGGGCTTCAAACAACTCTTCGACCCTCGGCAGACCCTGGGTGATGTCATCACCGGCGACCCCGCCGGTATGGAAAGTACGCATGGTGAGCTGGGTGCCTGGTTCGCCGATAGACTGGGCGGCGATAATGCCGACAGCCTCGCCGACATCCACCATCTTTCCGGTGGCCAGGTTCCGGCCGTAACATTTGATGCAAACACCATACTGGGACTTGCAGGTCAGCACCGAGCGGATAGAAACCTTATCAGTAGCCGCCACAACCTGATCGGCAATTTCCTCGGTAATTTCCTCGTTCTGATTGATGATCATCTCGCCGTTTTCATTGACGATATCCGTGGCCGCGACCCGGCCGATAATCCGGTCGCGCAGAGCCTCGATGACCCCGCTGCCCTCGGTAATGGCTTCAACCTCGATACCCTTGATGTTGTGGTTGCGCACCCTGACTTCACGGGCATCGCTGGTCAATATTTTATCAATATGTTCCTCGGTAAGAGCCACGCCTGTTGGGACAATCTCCTCACCAGCGAAATTGCGCACAGGCTCAGTGGTATCCTTGCCGAGCATTTCCCGCAGCATTGAGTCCCGCAGAGCCTGACGAAGATGCTCTTCAGGTTCTGTAAGTGCGATGGTTTCAAAGCCGGCACTGCTGGCATTCTCTTCAGCGGCATCCACCGCCCCGTATAGAATGATGGAAGGCACGTTGTGCGCAGCAAGGAGTTCAAGCCCTTCGTCTTCCAGCATGATGTCCTGGAATAGCAGTGTTTGGCCAGTGTGCGGACTAACGACATCCGCGGCCAGCACCCTGCCAAGCAGCGTGTCGCGCAGGAAGGAAATGGCACTGGCACTGGTCTGGACCAGTCGCGCCTTTTCCCTGATCAGATTGATGCCGACAACGTCGCAGTCGTCTTCCCGGACGATGACATCCTGAGCTACGTCCACCAAACGCCGGGTCAAGTACCCCGAATCGGCGGTCCGCAGAGCAGTATCGGCCAGACCCTTTCGGGCACCGTGGGTGGAGATGAAGTATTCCAGCACCGTCAAGCCTTCACGGAAATTGGCTTTGATCGGCAAATCGATAATCCTTCCGGACGGATCGGCCATCAGGCCCCGCATGCCGGCAAGCTGACGGATCTGCTGAATGTTGCCGCGGGCGCCGGATGTCGCCATCATATACACCGGGTTAAAGCGGTCCAGAGAGTTCATCAGCGCAGCAGTAACATCATCGGTGGCGTTGGTCCACAAGTCGATGATTCTCTTGTAACGCTCGTCATCGGTGATGAGGCCGCGACGGTATTGTTTATCAATGGTGTCAACCTGAATCTCTGTTTTGCGCAAGATCTCCTGTTTTTCCTCAGGAACCTTGATGTCGGCGATGGCAATGGTAATACCGGCCCGACAAGCGAAGGAAAAGCCGAGTCGTTTGATGCTGTCCAGGACCACCGCCGTTCTCGCGGTGCCAAGACGGCGGTAACACTCTGCGGCCAGTTTACCCAGCTGCTTTTTATCCATCAGAATACCCAGGTGCCAGCCGTCATCCTGCTTAAAGTAATGACGCAGTTCCTCAGGCAGGGCCTCGCTGAAAATAACCCGGCCGACGGTGGTATTCACCAGGCCATAGCCTGGGAATCTGATTCTGATCTTGGCGTGCAGCGACAACACCTTATGTTGATAGGCCAACAGCGCTTCATAGGGAAAAGCAAAAGTCTTGCCTTCGCCCAGGGCTCCGTCCCTTTCAATGGTCAGATAGTAAGAACCAAGCACCATATCCTGAGTAGGTGTCGCCACCGGCTTGCCGTCTTTGGTTGAGAGAATATTGTGAGCTGACAGCATTAACAGGCGTGCTTCAGCCTGAGCCTCGGCGGACAACGGTACATGCACCGCCATTTGGTCGCCGTCGAAGTCGGCATTATAAGCGGTACAAACCAGGGGATGGATTTTGATCGCCCGGCCCTCTGAAAGCACCGGCTCGAAAGCCTGAATACCCAGACGGTGAAGCGTCGGCGCACGGTTTAAGAGCACCGGGTGTTCCTTGATGACTTCCTCCAGGACGTCCCAAACCTCAGGCCGGACTCGTTCCACCATGCGTTTGGCGCTCTTGATATTGTGGGCATGGCCGGCGTTGACCAGCTTCTTCATGACAAAAGGCTTAAACAGCTCCAGCGCCATCTCTTTGGGCAGACCGCACTGGTGAAGCTTCAGTTCCGGACCGACGACGATAACCGAACGACCCGAATAGTCCACGCGCTTGCCAAGCAAGTTCTGGCGGAAACGGCCTTGCTTGCCTTTAAGCATGTCGCTGAGGGATTTCAGGGGACGATTGCCTGGTCCGGTAACAGGACGGCCGCGGCGGCCGTTATCAATAAGGGCATCCACCGCTTCCTGAAGCATCCGTTTTTCGTTGCGCACGATGATATCCGGCGCACCCAGATCCAAAAGACGCTTGAGGCGGTTGTTGCGGTTGATTACCCGGCGGTACAGGTCGTTCAGGTCGGAGGTGGCGAAACGGCCGCCGTCCAGTTGAACCATAGGGCGCAGTTCCGGGGGTATAACCGGCACAACCCCCAGGATCATCCACTCGGGTTGGTTACCAGATTTACGAAAAGCCTCTACAACTTCCAGTCGGCGAATGGCCCGCACTTTGCGCTGTCCACTGACTTCTCGGAGTTCCTGGCGAAGTTCGCGGCTGAGTTTTTCCAGATCAAGTTCTTCCAGCAGCCGCTGGATGGCTTCAGCACCCATACCGACTTTAAAGGCGCTGCCATATTTTTCGCGATAATCGCGATATTCATTTTCAGTCAACAACTGCTTTTTCATCAGCGGGGTGTCGCCTGGTTCCAAAACGATATAAGAAGCGAAATACAGCACCTTTTCCAGCGACCGGGGTGATATGTCAAGGATCAGGCCCATGCGGCTTGGGATCCCTTTAAAATACCAGATATGAGATACCGGTGCAGCCAGTTCAATATGTCCCATGCGGTCCCGGCGGACCTTGGAACGGGTCACTTCCACGCCGCAGCGATCGCAGATGATGCCTTTATAGCGGATGCGTTTGTACTTACCGCAATGGCATTCCCAGTCGCGCGTTGGACCAAAAATCTTCTCGCAGAACAAGCCTTCGCGTTCCGGTTTGAGGGTGCGGTAATTTATCGTTTCCGGCTTCCTGACTTCGCCGTGAGACCAAGCACGGATCTGCTCCGGTGAAGCCAATCCTATACGCATGGAGTCAAAATTGTTTACGTCTAACAAGGGCGTATCGCTCCCTTCACTCTTACTCGAGATCCTCGTCAAGCTCGTCTAGGAATTCCCGTGGATCGACTTTTTTGTCCTTTTTTATCGCCTTTTTCACGCCTTTGCGCAGCGGAGAGGAAAAGTCTTCTTCCAGCTCCCGGCCAGGCACCTGGTCAGGCGACATTTCGCCGATCTCAGCAATAATATCGAGTTCTTCCTCGATGGGCTCGATGTCGTCACTGGCTTCCAGTTCATCGACGATATCAGTTTCAAAATCGGCGATTTTGCGCTCATGGGGCAAGGGGCGTTCGCCCTCCTCGCCGCCGATGCTGAGCTCCAGTTCCTTCGCCGTTTCATGAATATCTTCATCCGACTCCCGGATAAGAATCTCCTGGGCGTCTTCGGTCAATACCTTGACATCCAGTCCGATGCTCTGGAGTTCCTTGATGAGCACTTTGAAGGACTCAGGCACACCAGGTTCGGGAACATTTTCCCCCTTGACGATGGCTTCATAGGTTTTCACCCTGCCAACCACGTCATCCGACTTGACGGTGAGAAGTTCCTGCAAAGTATAGGCAGCCCCGTATGCTTCCAGGGCCCAGACCTCCATCTCCCCGAACCGCTGGCCGCCGAACTGGGCTTTCCCGCCAAGCGGCTGCTGGGTAACGAGGGAGTATGGGCCGGTGGAACGGGCATGAATTTTATCATCCACCAAATGAGCCAGTTTAAGCATATACACATAGCCTACTGTAACCGGATTATCGAAAGCATCTCCGGTACGGCCGTCATAAAGAGTACTCTTGCCTTCGGCAGGCAGACCCGCCAGTTTTAGAGTTTTGAATACCTCATGCTCGGTGGCGCCGTCGAAAACAGGAGTGGCCAGATGCACACCGGCACCATACTGCTTCGGTATGCCATAGGTCTTAAGGTCATAACCGCCCTCGCGGAGTTTGTCTTCCAGACCGATATCCATATTGGCGATTTTCATCCCCAGGGTTGCGGCTGCCCAGCCCAAGTGGGTCTCCAGCACCTGACCGATATTCATCCGGGAGGGAACCCCCAGAGGATTGAGCACAATCTGAATCGGAGTTCCGTCAGGCATGAAGGGCATATCTTCTTCAGGAAGGATGCGGGAAACAACCCCCTTGTTGCCATGGCGGCCCGCCATTTTATCCCCTTCGGATATCTTGCGTTTTTGGGCGATGTACACCCTGACCAGTTGGTTGACGCCTGGAGGAAGTTCATCGCCATTCTCGCGGCTGAACACTTTGACATCAACAATCTTGCCGGCTTCACCGTGAGGAACCCTGAGGGAAGTGTCCCGTACCTCGCGGGCCTTTTCGCCGAAGATGGCCCGGAGCAGACGCTCTTCAGCCGTCAGTTCGGTCTCACCCTTGGGCGTAACTTTGCCGACCAGAATATCGCCGGGACGAACCTCGGCTCCGACGCGGATGATCCCACGGTCATCCAAATCACGCAGCACTTCCTCGGCAACATTGGGAATATCGCGGGTGATCTCTTCGGGACCAAGTTTGGTATCCCGGGCGTCACATTCGTATTCTTCAATATGGATGGAAGTGAAAATATCTTCCTTGACCAGTTTTTCACTGAGCAGAATAGCGTCCTCGTAGTTATAGCCTTCCCAAGGCATAAAGGCCACCAGCACGTTATAGCCCAGAGCCAATTCCCCGTTATCGGTGGAAGGACCATCAGCCAGCACGCCGCCTTTTTCCACCTTTTCACCTTTATATACCACCGGTTTTTGGTTGATACAGGTCCCTTGGTTGGACCGGATGTATTTCAGGAGCTTATAAGTATCCAGGCCGCCTGAGGCGGTACGAATGTGAATTTCGTTGGCAGTCACCTTGGCAACCTCGCCGGCATTCTTGGCCAGTACGACAACCCCGGAATCAAGAGCTGCCTTAAACTCCATCCCTGTGCCGATGAGCGGCGCCTGGGTCTTGAGCAGCGGCACGGCTTGGCGCTGCATGTTGGCACCCATCAGGGCCCGGTTGGCGTCGTCATTTTCCAGGAAGGGAATCATCGCCGTGGCGATAGAAACAACCTGTTTCGGCGAAACATCCATATAGTCGACATTCTCTGCCGGCACTACCAGAATATCATGCTTGTAGCGCACAGTTACCCGCGGTTCAACAAACCAGCTGGTATCAGGGCTCAGTTCTTCATTGGCCTGGGCGACGATCATCTCGTCCTCCTCATCAGCCGTGAGGTAGAATACGTTTTCTGTTACCTTGTGATTTTCCTTGTCTACCCGGCGATAGGGCGTCTCAATAAACCCGAACTCATTAATCCGGGCAAACGTGGACAGGGAGCCGATAAGACCGATATTCGGACCCTCCGGGGTCTCAATGGGACACATCCGGCCATAGTGAGAATGGTGAACGTCCCGGACTTCAAATCCGGCGCGCTCCCGGCTCAGACCGCCAGGTCCAAGGGCGCTCAGGCGCCGCTTGTGGGTCAGCTCGGCCAGCGGATTGGTCTGATCCATAAACTGCGATAACTGGCTGGAGCCGAAGAATTCCTTGATAGCGGCCACAACGGGGCGAATATTGATAAGGGCCTGCGGAGTAATAACGTCAATATCCTGGATAGTCATCCGTTCTTTGACAACCCGCTCCATCCGGGACAAACCAATCCGGAACTGGTTCTGCAGCAGCTCGCCCACAGACCGGAGTCGCCTGTTGCCCAGATGATCGATATCATCCACATTACCGTGTCCATCCATGAGGTTGAGCAGATAGCTTATGGCAGCGATAATATCTTCCCGGGCGATGGTCCGGTGCACGTAAGGCAGGGTCGGGTTGCACAGCAGCTTGATAACCTGCCCGTCTTTCTGCCGGATTTTGGCCTCGATTAATTCATTGTTGTCAAAAGCACCGCTCTCTTCAAGCCGGGCAATGATTTTTTCATCGACAACGGTTCCCGCCTCGACGATAATCTCGCCAGTAGACTTATTCACCAGCGGCGATTCGAGGGTTTTACCCATAAGCCGGCGACGCCAGCCCAATTTTTTAGTCAGCTTGTAGCGGCCAACAGTAGCCAGATCGTAGCGTTTCGAATCGAAGAACAGTGTCTCCAAAAGCTGGGTAGCATTCTCAACTGTCGGCGGCTCGCCAGGACGAAGTCTTTTATATATTTCCACCAAAGCCTCTTCCCTGGAATCGGTGTTATCCCGTTCCAAGGTAGCTCTGATCCGCACATCGTCATTGAACAATTCGGTAACAACGCCACTGGAGGCATAGCCAAGGGCACGAACAAGCACAGTGACAGGCAGCTTACGGGTACGGTCCACCCGGACCGACACCACGTCGTTAGCGTCTGTCTCCAGTTCGAGCCACGCTCCGCGGTTGGGTATTACTGTGGCATTATAAAGCTTCTTGCCGCTGGTATCGATGGATTCACCGTAATAAACGCCTGGTGAACGCACCAGCTGGCTGACGATAACCCGCTCGGCGCCGTTAATGATAAACGTGCCGTTATCGGTCATCAGCGGAAAATCTCCCATGAAGACTTCCTGTTCTTTAATCTCGCCTGTCTCGCGATTAATCAGCCGCACCCCGACACGCAAGGGAGCGGAATAAGTAACATCGCGTTCTTTACACTCTTCCACGGCGTACTTTGGCTCACCCAGAGTAAAATTCTCGAACGAGAGCACCAAATTACCCGTAAAATCCTGGATCGGCGAAATATCGTGGAATATCTCCTGTAACCCGTCCTTGAGAAACCAGTTGTACGAATTCTTCTGGATTTCGATGAGATTGGGCATATCCAGCACTTCACTGATCTTAGCGTAACTGTACCTGACCCTTTTGCCCACCGGAACAGGATAGAACATTAAAGCCTTC
>Ga0316232_1004585_pt1 | contig 11606 bp, 14 predicted proteins | sample TBHtaG_FD_206006 | JGI IMG/M metagenome (GOLD analysis project Ga0316232, IMG submission 206006) | Freshwater microbial communities from Trout Bog Lake, Wisconsin, USA - TBH18025_13 | ecosystem: Environmental > Aquatic > Freshwater > Lake > Hypolimnion/Profundal zone | place: USA: Wisconsin... | reverse complement strand
ATTCTTATAGAAAAAACTTTATACCTAAATTTAAAATGGAGGATGACAAAGTGCAGCAAAAAAGTTAGTATGAAGTGGACTTCTCTTCTGGCGCAGGGGTGGACTAAAATACCTGGCGCACAACAACCTATTTTTACCTCATCATAGGCTAATTTAACATTCTTAACCTCACCTAAATTAAATGAAATATTTGCTAAACATGAAAATTCTTTAATGCATGCCATACAAGTATCTATAATATTTCCATCTGTAAAATTATAAATAATTTGACCCCTAGCACTATTAGCAGAATTTAGCAAATGTGTTAAAAGTTTAATGAGTCTTTTGTTGTTTTCAGAGAGTATGTTAAGAATATTATTAATTTCTTCTTTAGAAAAAGAAGAAATATTTTGCTTCATCTCTTCTACAATAGAGCTTATTATATGTAAAGGACTTCTGATCTCATGACTTAACATGTTTAGAAAATTTGCCTTATGTTCTAAAGATAATGATAATGCTTCGGTCTTACTTAATAAACTTTGTTCTAGTCTTTTTTGTTTTGATATATCAATAGATAAACCAACTAATCCAATGACTTCATTGGATTCTCCTATCAATGGTGACTTATGACTAAGCATCCATTTTTTAGCCCATTTTTTATTGATGATAATAGAAGTTTTTTCTTCTATTAATTGTTCTGTCCTAGTAGTAATTATTTTTTTATCATTGGCTTTAATTTCTTTTGCTATTTCTTCTTTTAGGAAATCTTTATCTTCTTTGCCGATAAGGCCATATATATTTTTAAATCCATAATTTTCTGCTTGTCTCTTATTACATCCTAAAAACTTACCATTTATATCTTTCCAATATACATGACCAGGCATTATGTCTAATATTTTTTGCATTACAAGCCCAGAAACTAAAGAATCTTGTCTGTTATTTTTTTTAAAATTAACTCCAGCAGGAAGCAACAAATGATTATAATACTGAGACATTATAGCACTAAAACAATACTCTATTGCTTCATTTCTTATAGCAGGATATACATCCACACTATAACCTTCCTCATACCAAATAGACATCACAGCACATTCTTCTAGTAAATATTCTGCACTAAGCTTTAGTCCTTTCTCTTCATTTAAGTTATAATCTCTTTTTTTGAGTCTGTTATTAAACTCAATAGCTAGTTTTTCAATAATACTAACGAATACCTTATCAGTATTATATAAAAAATTTACCCGTTCTCTATATAATGTATATTTTTCACCCCGAAGCCAACTATCCCATCGTATTATTTCAAAGGGAATTGCAAGATATTTCTTACAATATTCAATATTTCTGTCTATCCACTGATCACCATCTTTTTTCGCAATTTCATGTAATACATCCCCTTCTAAACCAGCTAACATTGCTATGGAATGTCTTTGTAATGTATCGCAAACACCTATTGTGCATTTTTTAAAATTTTTGTTTATTAAATTTAAAGTTGCTTTAAACTTCTCTCCTTCATGTACGTTTTGACCAACACTGATTGTCAATATACAGCTATCAAACTTGTTGCTTAAATCATAAGAATTAAGATTAATAAAATTTGCTGTGTATAATAATGTTTCCATCTAATTTTTTCTGTAAATTATAATAAGTACTACCACCCATCCACAAGTAAAAAAACTTAACATATATCCCCACATTAATATATAGTCTTTTACCATGTATCCATGTAATGCTGTTACAAATTGTATCATGTTGAATCCTAGAAACATTGGTAGGGATAAACCTATCGTCTTCCTAGTTTTATATAGTAAAACTATTTGTGGAACAAAAAGTGAAGCATTTAAAAGAGCTCCAAGCATAAACAATATATCAGTATATGTCATTTAAATTCAAATTATTTATATATAGTTTATCAGTCCCTACCTTTTAATCATGCTAACATTTTATAACAATTGAAACAATCTTTATAATTGAAATTGAGCTCACGAAATGGTAGCATTAATACGATTTTTATCAAATAAGAATTTTATTCCCCGTGCAGACTCGTTAGCTATAGTGGTATACATGCTTAGAAAAACAATAGGAGCTTCCTGTCCCTGAAACTTATCAACACTCCCGACTTTAGCTTACTCACCCAATGCCAACTTCAATTTATTTACCTGATGATTATAAGGAGCAACAAACTGATAAATCGATTAACGGTAGAATGCATGCGGGTAGGTTGTTCCAAGAAAAACACCCATTGATTCAGGTATGGTAGGGGTTGTATATAATAAATAATCCAATACTTATGTATTTATAGAGTACATAATGCCATCAATGATTTATCAACAGCCCCAAAACCATGCTACTCAACGGGCTTATGCTGCACCATTGATACTGCCGGTTATAGTTCTTTAACCAACTCGGTTATTTATATGTAATTTTATCACACAACAGTTATTAGCACTATACCACGGGGTAAGCTTGAGAATCTCAACAAAAGTTTGTTTTATGTTATTACATAATACGCAGCATTAGATTTGTTGCTACTCACCCACTTAACTACACTTAGAAGTAATAAAATTGGGTATCTGTTAATTGACATGTATATACAAAGTAATTATAATATTTAAATATCAATCAGGGGGAACAGTAGGAGATAAAAAAATGTATGCAGAAATTATCAAAATAGGTAACTCACAGTATAAATAATGTAATTAGTTTATACAATATGATAAAAAATATACATCCTTTTCACACGAATGGGGCTGGTACCCCAATTCGCACTATAGACAAGTCTAGAATCATACGAAAGCTTGGAACTCTAGATACTAAAACTATATCTTTGGTTCTAGAGGCTTTAGAAAAAATGTTTAGCTAATTGAGAGCATCTTACTTTTAAACATTGCACTCAGAATCTTGTTGTACGTAGTAAGCAAACTTTAGTTTGCTTACTTACAATTTGTTCATGAATATAGGCATATCCCCATTGAAAAAACCAATGCAGATGAATTCTAATCATCGTAAATAACATCTCGTTTTGCTACTTTTAGTACTAAAACAATGAGCTTGTTTTCTTGAATTCGACAAATTAGTCTAAACTTATTTACTCGATAACGCCATAATCCTTTAAGTTTATTTTTTAGAGGTTTTTCTAATTGTTTAGGGTGATTTAACTTAGCTATTTTATTATTTAAATAAGAGAGAATTAACTTTATCAAGTCTTTTTTACTTTACTAGGAACTTAATTTTGTATAAGACGTCAAGTATTTTGACTATTCTCTTTATAATTGCTATTATATCTCTATATAAATAATATTGTTTAAAATACATTATGCACGACGACAAAAGAGAAATTCTATTTTCTGCCATTGATCATTATAACGTTTTAACTAAAAATCAAAAAAAGATATTAAAATCTTTAATCAACCTATCTATAGACGGGAAAGTGGTGGCAACAGTAAATGAGCTGGCTAGTTTTAATAACACTACTAGAGCAACAATTTCAACCGCTATATCTTTATATAAAAAGCTAAATATAATAGAAGTCCCGGAAACAACTGGTGTACGTTTTAGCTCATGCCGTCTCAAACAAACAAAGCTTAATGAAATAATTAGTCACTTTCAAAACAAAAAAGCTCTAGAGTTATAATAATTATCTTTTTATTATAAAAAGAATTGACTTTTTATTTTTCCTCATATACTCTAAAATTTATAACAAGATATAAAAAAACGCCCTAAGCTACTAACTTAAGACGTTCTTATGTTTTGTTATTGAGAATATTTATCCCTTCAAAAGCTAGATATTTTCAACATATTTAACTCAACCCTAAACAGGAGAATTAAATTATATGTATAGTAACCAAAATTCAATCTCAAGTAAAGCTTCTTTCACAAGCGTAGTACTAGCTCAAGCAAAACTTTTAGGTATTACTAAGTGTTCTAATGAGGCTACAAGCCTTGATATACAGGCCATATCTAACAATACCATTCGTAAAATAGAGCAAAAAACTAATGCTAGTGTTAGCGAAGTTCTAACCTTTTACCAACCAATTACAGCAGTTAAGGTTGGAGGCTTAGGATGAAAGATATCAGAGAAATGTTTTCAGCAGTGTTTGAGAAATATGATAATACTTCTGAACCACATAAAAGAAAAACACACTTTAGTGATGTGAGGAGCAGAGAGGGAGGGGTAGTAAAAAAGTACTTAGTCTTTGATGAAGAAGTTTCAAAAACAATCCCAAAAGAGTTAAGTTTAGGTGAGTATGTAGAATTCTTAGCTGATATTGAGTTCAAAAATGTGCAGTTTTTAAATGTATATGAATTAAGTGGAGTATCATTATGATGGAAAGTAGAACTTTATTTACTGCAATATTTGAGAGATACGAGCAATGCAAGGAATCAATCAGGCAACACACACATTTTCGTGACGTTAGAACAAGAGACGGGTGCATTGTTGCTCGGAAGTTAGTTTTTGACAAAGATACTTCAAGTAGAATAGTAGGTCACTTGACTATGGGTGAATATATTGCTTTTATTGCAGACATTGAATTTAAGAATATTGAATTTCAACATCCACATGGATAATTGAAGGTATAATTATCCTATTGTTCTAACACAAAAATAGTGAGGCCTATGAATAAAAAAATAAAAATAGAATTAGACAAAGAAAAAGTGATTAATTTGTACAATGCAGGTATGAATAATATAATATTATGTGTTATCTTTATTTGCTTTGTAGGCATTTTTGTATTTGTCCTAACTAGAAATATCTCAAATGACCTGCACGATTTAAATAGCAAAATTGATAAGATAGTAATATTTTTAGATTTAGATGCTAAAAGAGGTAAGTGAATGAGAAAGGGTGTTGGAGCAAGAATAGACAAGAGTATAACTCAAGAAAGTTCTATCAATAGTGATGGAAAGCTACTTAAAGAGTTTTGTTGTATAGTTGATTATAGACCAGATGATTTCAAATATTTAAAAGAGAAAATAGAGCAAAAGTATGATTTTTTGTTTATGAAGTACCACACACGATTAGACTTATTAAAGCAGTGGAAAAATATTAAAGATACCCTTTCAAGTAAAAAAATATCTCAACCTAAAGTAAAAGATAAAAAGGCTAAAATAATAAACGAGGCTGCTTATGCAAAACCTTATGGAGGAGAATTGTCTCCGACACAAGCTCTTGAAAGGTTTTACAAACTAAAGGTGGAGGAGAAGAAACAAAGATTGTTAGAAGAGGTTAGAAACGTAGATTTGTTGCGGTGATAATTGACTTCAATTACTGGATAATTATTTAATTTAAAGAGGAAGAAGGAGGAGCCTTACTAACTGGTATTACCAGGAGTCTGTATTATATAACCCCCCTAGTAGAGATATACATCTACTGTTTCTGTAGTGCAAAATGTAAATTATCTAGACTTGAGTAATAATCAGATTGGTGATAATGGAGTTAAACAATTTCTGCTATAGCTAAGTGTTAGAGTACCAAACACAAAATCTATTGACATGTTAGGTCATACAACCCTCCTTCTTGTTGCTCTACGGCACACTTGCAAGCCACTACAGTTATCTATGTCAGATTTTTCTTATATTCAACATAGCTTGGATGTCTTTTAATTGTCTAAAAAGCAATCTAATGGTTTCATAGATAAAATTAGCGTCATCATATTTGCCTGGGTTAAGATAAACATTATTTTCATTTAATTATTTATTAACTATTAATTGTTACAATGATCTACTGATTTTGTTTTACTCATAATAGATTTATGTATTGAAAATGTTAAAAAATATTTATAACTCCTATTTTAACCCCCTACTCAACTTAACTCTTGAATTCATATTATACCTTACCACTGGTTCTATGTTTTTTATTATATATCTCTTGTTAATTAAGATGATAATGTGATATTTGTTAATAACTTGTGATAAATAAGAATGAAAAAATATTTTGTTAATACTAGGGCGTGTCATCAATTAAATTGACATATAACTCTAGATCATGTGAGGTAGGGAAAAATAAGGATTTCTCTCTACGCGTCGATATGCTCTGCGTGATGATCAATGGGATCAAATCAAAGGTGCCTGATCGTGAGGATACAGTAGGAACTACAGCAGCAAAAGATAACCGTCTTTTTGTTGAAGCTGTCTTATATCGTTACCGAGCTGAAATTCCTTGGCGGGATATTCCTGAACGCTTTGGAGACTTTAGAGTTATCCATACTCGTCATACAAGATGGAGCAAGACAGGAGTATGGAAGAAAATCTTTGAGATTTTGGCTAAAGATGCAGATAACGAGTATAGTATGATTGATTCAACTATTGTAAGAGCGCGCCAGCATAGTGCCGGTGCTAAAAAAAAGTCCAAATGATGATCAAGCTATTGGACGAAGCGTAGGATGTTTTAGTACAAAAATCCATGCTACATGCGATGCATAGGAAATCCAACAGGCTTTCATCTTACAGCAGGTCAAGATCATGATTTAGTAGGTGCTGATGCTTTAATGGATGAGATGACAAAAGCAGATTTTGTTTTAGCTGACAAAGCCTATGATGCAGATGAACGTATGAGACAAAAGCTTGAGGAAAAAGGATGTACGCCTATCATTCCGCCGAAATCATATCGCAAAAATCTTTTGGACTATGATAAAGATACTTACAAAGCTCGGCACTTGATTGAAAACTTCTTTGCTAAACTTAAACAATATAGAGCTATTGCAACACACTATGATAAAATAGTTCAGAACTTTTTAGGTGCTATCTATATGGCTTCTATTGTAATTTGGCTCAATTGATGACACGCTCTAGTATATATTCAAAGGTAATTATAGCTGCCTGGTTTTTTTGGTAGGCGGTTTTTGTCAGAAAACAAAACCTTCCTCCGGCGCTTATAAATAAACTGATACGTCTGGCAGCTTTTCAAAATCCTGAATTCTATAAAGCCCAGTCAATGCGCTTACCTACATTTGGAAAACCCAGAATTATTGCATGTGCTGAGGATTTTCCAGATTATATTGGACTTCCTAGAGGATGCTTGGAGGAAGTTGTGGATTTGCTTAATTCTCTTGGCATCGAAGTTATACTTGATGATAAAAAATGGGGTGGCAATCCCGTCAAATTAAACTTTTTAGGAAATTAACTGATGAGTAAAAAAAAGCTGCTAAAAAACTTTCTTCGCATGACATAGGTGTTCTTGCAGCGACAACTGCTTTTGGCAAAACTGTGGTTGGTGCACATATGATTGCCAAAAGAAAAACAAATACATTAATTATCGTACATCGTAGGCAATTGTTAGATCAGTGGATTGAAAGATTAAAAGTATTCTTGGATCTAGGCCCCGATCAAATCGGCATGATTGGTGGAGGCAAATATAAACCGAGTGGCATTGTTGACATTGCAATCATTCAAAGCTTAATTAAAAGCAATGTGGTGGATGATCTTGTAGCCGAATATGGGCATGTCATTGTCGATGAGTGCCACCATTTATCAGCTGTTAGTTTTGAGCAAGTAATACGTGCTTGTAAAGCAAAGTATGTATTAGGGCTTACAGCTACAGCAACCCGTAAAGATGGTCATCACCCCATCATATTCATGCAATGCGGTCCAATACGATATAAAGTAGATGCTAAAAAACAAGCCTTGCTAAGACCATTTAATCACAAGATAATATTAAGAAACACCGCGTTTAGTCTTAATACAATCACAGAGGAAAGACCATCAATAAGTCATGTTTATTCAGAAATAATTAATGATCATGAAAGAAACATGTTGATCATTAAAGATGTTTTTCAGTCCTTGAAATCAGGATGTAGCCCATTAATACTGATACAACGTAAGGAGCATGCTACATTTTTTGAGCAATATTTATCACAATTTTGTCAAAATGTTATTGTCATGGTTGGAGGTCAAAATACGAAAAAGCGTGCAGAAGTTAAGCTTAAACTTAAAACACTATCTGACCACGAAGAAAGGGTAATCATTGCGACTGGAAGCTATATTGGTGAAGGATTTGATGATAAGCGCTTGGATACATTGTTTTTAACGATGCCGATATCGTGGCATGGGACACTAGCCCAATATGCTGGGAGACTACACAGAATCCATGTGCATAAAAAAGAAGTAGTTATTTACGATTACGTTGATAATCAAGTGGCCATGCTTGCAAGAATGGCAGAAAAAAGATTGAAAGGGTATACAAAAATTGGCTATGTAATCTGAAGTTTAAAGCCCATACAATACAAATAGTAATAATTATATTTTTTAGAAATATTAAGAATGCAATGACAATCGTTAATGGGCAGATATAAGTGGGATTCTTGGAGTATTTTATTACTAGTAGCAAAACTTATCGTTTTTCCCAAAAAATGGTTTATATTTAAACTGATTTTTAGAAGACTTAATTATGTTGAATCATTCTAATGCAAAAAAAGAAATCAAAAGCTAAAAAGGTTGAACAGATCAGAAATATACCTTCTGGCTGAGATACAACTGATGAGGATGAAATAAGACGTAGACGCATAAGGGCAGAATCTGAACAGATGCAAGTAACAAATCTTGATCCTGGAATTGACTATTTCAGTAATTATAATGTGCATTCTGGTAGCAAGAACCAGTATGTTGTTGAGGTTCGTTCATTGCTCGAACGTGTTAATAGTTGCTCATGCACGGATTATGATACTAATGGTCTTGGCACGTGCAAACATATTGAAAAAGTACTTCTTATGCTTAAAAAGAAGGGAAAAGGTAGATTCCAAAAAGCAGCAAAAGCAGAAAGTACCCAAGTAGAAATATATGTTAATCCTGAAAATAACAAAATTAATATTTCCTGGGCTAATGAGCAAAAGGCAGATTCTGAAATATATAAGTTATTAAATGATTTTTTTTCTGCTGATGGAAGTTTAATTGCTGATGCGAGCATTGCTATTCCTGTTATTGAGCGTTTAATCGATAGCTCCGCTGAGTCTATACAAAAAAACATAAGGTTATCTCATAGAATTAAACTTGCCTTAGACAATAGCAGTGATTTCCTGCAAAAACAAACAGCGAGAGATTTCTTCCTGCAGGATGTTGCAGCAGGAAAAAGCAGTTTGGATATAATGAAACTACCATTATATGATTACCAGAAACATGGAATGCTGCATCTTGCCTTTTCCCAAAGGGCAATGTTAGCAGACGAAATGGGTTTAGGGAAGACAGTGCAAGCAATTGCAGCTTGTGAATTACTACGGCGAATAAGAGGAATCAGAAAGGTTCTGGTTGTTTCACCCACATCACTTAAAGCAGAATGGGAAGAGCAAATTGTTAAATTTGCAAATTTACCATCGATTATAGTATACGGAAATAAACATATCAGGCTGCATCAATATCAAAATGATACTTTCTTCTATTTAGTTAATTACGAACAAATATTACGTGATCATGATCATATACAGCGCCTCATTGCTCCGGATGTTATTATTCTTGATGAAGCGCAAAGAATAAAGAACTGGCAAACAAAAACAGCAATGGCAATTAAAAAGTTACATAGTCATTATGCATTTGTATTAACTGGCACACCCATTGAAAATCGTATTGATGATATTTATTCAATAATGCAATTTCTTGATCCCAGGTTCTTTGGTTCTCTATTTAGATTTAACAGACAATTTTATCGCCTTGATGAAAAAGGCAAACCAATTGGCTATAAGAACCTGGATGTGCTACATGAGAAATTAAAACCAGTTTTATTACGACGTTTAAAATGTGAGGTGGAAGGACAGTTACCGGAAAGGATAGTGAATAATTATTTTGTTCCAATGAGTGAGGAGCAAAATGAACGTTATGCAGACTATGAACATATTGTAGCGCGCCTTGCAGCAACAGCTAAAAAACGTCCATTGCTTAAGGAGGAATTTGAACGTCTGCAACGAGCTCTGGCTAGTATGCGTATGTTATGTGATACGCCTTACATTCTTGATGAAGAATGTCGTATTTGTCCTAAACTTCATGAGCTTGAGAATCTACTTGGGGAATTATTTCAAGACAAAGATACTAAAATAATTATTTTTTCCGAATGGATCAGGATGCTTATGTTGGTACGTGAATTGCTTGAGAACATAGGAATAAAATTTGCCTGGCATACTGGTGATGTGGACCAAAAGAAAAGACGTGATGAAATTAACTATTTTAAGAATGATGAACAATGTAAGGTATTTTTATCAACAGATTCAGGTAGTGTTGGATTAAATTTACAGGTTGCTAATGTTGTAATTAATTTGGATTTACCATGGAATCCTGCCAGACTTGAGCAGCGTATAGCCCGTGCCTGGAGGAAGCATCAAAGAAAAACTGTACAGATAATTAATTTAATTAGTGAAAATACTATAGAGCATCGTATGATCGGGTTATTAAACCTCAAACGATCCCTTGCTGATAGTGTTCTGGATTCAGGTGATAGTGCTGAAGTAGAAATAACATCTGGGCGTGCATCATTGCTGAATAACTTAAATGAAATTATTGGTCATACCATATTACCTGCAAACAAAATAGAACTAGCTGACAAAACTGAAGAAAAAACTGATACGATTAGTCAATTAAAAGACGAAATAATATCCCGCTTTAAATCGCGTCTTCATAGCCTTGAAGCTTATCAAGATACCAACGGCAAGCAAACAGTTTTAGCTATAATTGACGGTGACCCAAAACATCCACACAAGCAAATACAGAACATTATTAATAGATTAGGACAACAAGGAATATTAGAGTTGGAAGTATTGGACAGAGTAACATATGAAACAATACAGAAATTATCAGGTGCAGGTATTTTATCTTTCAACCGGGAAAATAACATAAATCTGTATCAATCTCACATCAAGATGGTTTCAATCTGCACGGAAGAAAAAAAACGCTTAAAAGCAGCTCAGAAATACTTGGAAAAGACTAAGCGGAAACAGAATTTAGCTTCTGTCCTGATAGAAAATGAGTTTTATGACGAAGCAATAATTCCAATGCATGAGGTTTTTGAATTATCATTGAAATCATTTGCAACTTTTTTAGATTGCACAGTAGATGATAATGAAAATATTTCTCTGGAAATTCTGCATAATAGATTAACAGGTAAATCTGGATTGCCTGACTACACTGTTAACTTGGCAAAAATATTGCGAAATACAAAGAGCAATGTTCCATTTAATGAAGAAACAGCAAAAAGCTTATTGAGTTCAGTACAAAATATTGCTCAAATTACTCAAAAAGTACTTGATAAATCTGCTCTAGAGCATGATCTCTGATGTGACTTTGAATTAATTATGAAAGACTGGCCGCAAGCGATCGAGTTTCAAAACAAGTTTAGTTGTTTTAATTATTTATTTTCATTGATTGCTTATAAAAAAAACAATAAGTTAAATCTAAATAGTCGCTTCGTCATGTATGATTAAATTTCAGGATTTAGAAAAATTTTATAAAAAAGGTTGATTCTCAATTTATCGATCGATATTTTTTAGTAAATTTTATATCGATTTTGATTTTTTTTGGCATACAAAATTGTTGTTGTGCGCCAGGTATTTTAGTCCACCCCTGCGCCAGAAGAGAAGTCCACTTCATACTAACTTTTTTGCTGCACTTTGTCATCCTCCATTTTAAATTTAGGTATAAAGTTTTTTCTATAAGAA
>Ga0316232_1004584_pt1 | contig 11608 bp, 13 predicted proteins | sample TBHtaG_FD_206006 | JGI IMG/M metagenome (GOLD analysis project Ga0316232, IMG submission 206006) | Freshwater microbial communities from Trout Bog Lake, Wisconsin, USA - TBH18025_13 | ecosystem: Environmental > Aquatic > Freshwater > Lake > Hypolimnion/Profundal zone | place: USA: Wisconsin... | reverse complement strand
CGCTGCCATCAAGAAGCTGAACCCGGGCGTCAATCTGCCGGGCCGCGCCATCACCATCGTCCATCGTTCAGATGGTTCGGGCACGACCTTCCAGTTCGCCACCTATCTCTCGCGCATCAGCAATGACTGGAAGAACAATGTCGGCGCCGACACGGCGGTCGACTGGCCGGCGGGCATTGGCGCCAAGGGCAACGAAGGCGTCGCCGGCAATGTGGCCCAGATCGGCGGCTCCATCGGCTATGTCGAGTATGCCTACGCCAAGCAGAACCACCTGGCCTATACCCGCATGATCAACAAGGCGGGCAAGACGGTCGAGCCGACGGTGCAGACCTTCAGCGCCGCCGCCGCCAGCGCCGACTGGACCGCCGCCGCCAAGAACGATTTCTACGTGCTGTTCCTGGACAATGCCGGCGCCGAGGCGTGGCCGATCACCGCCACCACCTTCGCCCTGATGTACAAGGCGCCTTCCGATCAGGCCGCCAGCAAGGCCGCGCTGAACTTCTTCCAGTGGGGCTTTGAGAAGGGCGACCAGCTGGCGCTGGGTCTGGACTACATCCCCCTGCCAGAGGTGGCTGTTAAGGCCATCACCGCCAGCTGGAAGGGCATTCAGGGCTCGGGATACTAAATCCGGTCCTGCCAAGAGCGTGGAAAGGGCGGTCCTGAGGGCCGCCCTTTTCGTTTCCGGCCCCGGAAATCCAAGAAATAAGGGATGATGACAGGGGTTATTTTCCTAAGCTTAAAGTCTTGCACGTTATTATAACTCTGCTTATATATTCTACCATGCAAAGCCTGGCCCGCGACCCGATCTTCCTGCTCCACGACGTCGCCCGTATCATGCGCACGCGCTTCGACCAGTGGGCGAGGACCTATGGCATGACCCGGGCACAGGGCGTGATCCTGGTCCGCCTGGAGCGGCAGCCTGGTCTTTCCCAGAATGAAATGGCGGCGATCTGCGAGGTCGAGCCGATTACGGTCGGCCGCCTGGTGGACCGGCTGGAGATTCGCGGCCTGATCGAGCGGCGTCCCGATCCCACGGACCGGCGGGTGCGGCGTCTGCATCTGCTGCCGGCGGCGAAGCCGATTCTGGCCGACATTCACGCCTACAAGATCGAGCTGATGGAACTTGTCGCAAAAGGACTGGACCCCAAGGCGGTCGAGATTCTCGTTGATGTCCTGTTGCACATGAAAAACAAGCTCACGACGGAAGCCGCGAACGACAAGCTCGCCGCGGCAGGAGAGTAGAATGTCCGCGGTTTCATCCGGCTATGTTCCTTCGCGTCCTACCGACGAAGTGCGCGCGGAAAGCCGCCGCAAGCTGCTGCGACGGGTTCTGATGGTCGGTGGCGTGGCGGTGTTCGCCATCATCGCCACGACCTTCTATCTGTGGAGTGGCCGCTATATCGGCAGCGACGACGCCTATGTCCATGCCAACAAGCTGATGGTTTCCACCGATGTTTCCGGGCTGGTCGCCACGGTCAACGTCAAGGAAGGACAGACCGTGAAGGCGGGCGATGTGCTTTTCACCCTTGATCCCAAGCCGTTCCAGATCGCGCTGAACAATGCCAAGGCCGCGTTGGCCGGGGTGGTACAGGATGTCGACAGCACGCGGGCGCAGTATCGCGCCGCCGTGGCGCAGATTGCCGCGCAGCAGGCCCAGGTCAATGTCAACCAGCAGACCCTGAACCGCTATGAAGCACTGGTGAAGGAAAACGCCATTGCGCCAATCCAGGTTGATGCCACCCGCGCTGCTTTGCTCACCTCGCAGGCGACGCTGGTTTCGCTGCGCCAGACCGCAACGACGACACTGGCCAAGCTGGGTGGCAGCGTCGACACGCCGGCGGCGCGGACGCCCGACTACCAGAAGGCACAGGCCGCGGTGGATGAGGCGCAGCGCCAACTCGACCATACCGTCGTCAGGGCGCCGTTCGGGGGTGTCGTCAGTGAGGTGGATTCGCTGCAGCCGGGCACGTTGGTGATCTCGGCGATGAGCGCCTTCACCACCACCAGCGCGGTCGGCCTGATCGGTGATAAGACCTGGATCGAGGCCGACATGAAGGAAACCGAACTGACCCATGTCCATCCCGGCGCGCCGGTCGATATCAAGATCGACACCTATCCGGGCTGTGCCTGGAAGGGGCACATCGACAGCCTTAGTGCTGGCAGCGATTCCAGCTTCTCGGCCTTGCCATCGGAGAATGCCAGCGGCAACTGGGTCAAGGTGGTGCAGCGGATCCCGGTGCGCATTGCCATCGACAAGAGCGGTTGCGACGTCCCCCTGCGTTCGGGCATGAGCGTGGTGGTTTCGATCGACACCGGCAAGCGCCTTTACCAACGACTGCTGGACCAATAGGGGCGGGCGGGGGATGAGCACGGCGCCTCAGCCACACGCCGCCCACAGCTATGACAGCAAAGTGGCTGAATGGGCGGTGCTGATCGGCTCGATGGCCGGCGTGCTGATGCAGGCTCTCGACACCACCATCGTCAATGTCGCGCTGCCCTATATGGAAGGCAGCCTGTCTGCCTCCAGCGACCAGATTACCTGGGTTCTGACCTCCTATATCATCGCCGCCGCGATTATGACGGCGCCGGTGGGCTGGCTGGCGGCGCGCTTCGGCAAGAAAAATCTCATCCTCCTCTGCATCGGGGGATTCACCGTCGCCTCCATGCTGTGCGGCGCCTCCCAAACCCTGACCCAAATGGTGATCTTCCGCCTGATCCAGGGCATGTTCGGTGCAGCGCTGGGGCCCCTGTCGCAGGCCATCATGCTTGACATGTATCCGCCGCAGAAGCGCGGCAATGTCATGGCGATCTGGGGCATGGGCGTGATGCTGGGACCGATCCTGGGCCCCACCGTGGGTGGGGTTCTCACCGACGCCTACAACTGGCGCTGGGTCTTTTATATCAATGTGCCCTTTGGCATCGCCGCCTGCGCCGCATTATGGATATTCTTCAAGGACACCGCCCGCGACTCCACCCTGCGCTTCGACTGGTTCGGCTTTGGGGCGCTGTCGGTGGGGCTGGGGGCGCTGCAGCTGCTGCTGGACCGTGGCACCACCAAGGACTGGTTCTCCTCCAGCGAAATCATCATTGAGGCCTGCGTCGCCGGCGTCGCCCTCTATCTCTTTATTGTGCACATGTTCACGGCGAAAAAGCCCTTCATTCCCCGTGAAATCTTCAAGGACCGCAATTTCGTCGGCGGCTTGGTGCTGATGCTGGTGATGGGACTGGTGCTGCTGGCTTCGTCGGCGCTGCTGTCGCCCTATCTGCAGAATCTGGCGGGCCGCAGCGTCACCCAGACTGGCTTCCTGATGGTGCCGCGCGGGTTGGGCGTGATGTTCGCCATGATGTTTGCCGGGCGGTTGACCATGAAAATGGATCCGCGCATCCTGATGACGGTGGGCGCCGGCTTCCTGGTCTGGTCAATGTGGGCAATGACCGCCTGGACCCCAGGCGTCAGCGTCACGTCGATTTCCACGGTGACTTTCGTGCAGGGCCTGGGTATGGGGCTGGTCTTCGTGCCGATGAACCTGGTTGCCTTTGCCACCTTGTCGCCCGCTCTGCGGACCGATGGTGCCGGCCTCTCCAATCTAATGCGCAACATCGGGAGCGCCGTCGGCGTTTCGATCACCACAACGGTGCTGACCACGAGCATGCAGACCATTCACAACCAGTTGGCCCACAACGCGTCGTACTTCAATCCGCAATTGCCCTTTGGGCTGGGTAGCCTGAACGGCCTGATCAGCTATCGTGCCGCGGTTCAGGCCTATGCAAACGACTTCCTTTTCATGTTCTATATCAGCCTGCCGGTATTCGCGGTGATCTGGCTGATGCGGCGTCCGACATTTTCGACTGCGACAACACCACAGATAGAAGCGATGGATTAAGCAATGAAAACAACATTCCTGGGACTGGGCGTTATGGGCTATCCCATGGCGGGACATCTGAAAAACAGCGGCAACGACGTGACCGTCTACAACCGCAACGCCGCCAAGGCGAAGCAATGGGTGGACGAGTATGGCGGCCGTTCCGCACCGACTCCGGCCGAAGCGGCCAGGGGCGCCGACATCGTCTTCTGCTGCGTCGGCCGCGACAGCGATCTGCGCCAGGTGACACTCGAGGACAATGGCGCCTTCGGCGCCATGGCCAAGGGCAGCATCTTCGTCGATCACACCACCGCCTCGGCCACCATTGCCCGCGAACTGGCCGCTGCCGCCAAGGCCCGCGGCTTCGACTTCATCGACGCGCCGGTGTCGGGCGGGCAGGCGGGCGCGGTGGCCGGAAAACTCTCCATCATGTGCGGCGGCGAGCCGGCGGTCTACGCGCGCGCCGAGCCGGTGATGGCTGTCTATGCCAAGCTCGCCAAGCTGCTGGGCCCGGCCGGGTCGGGCCAGATCACCAAGATGATCAACCAGATCTGCTTTGGCGCCGTGCTGCAGGGGCTGTCGGAGGGGCTCAGCTTCGCCCGCGCCTCGGGCCTGGACATCGAATCGGTGGTGGAAGTGATCTCCAAGGGCGCCGCCCAGAGCTGGCAGATGGATAATCGCTGGAAAACCATGGCGGCGGGCGAGTATGATCATGGTTTCGCCGTCGAGTGGATGCGCAAGGATCTGGGAATCGTGCTGAATGAGGCCCGCAACAACGGCACCAGCCTGCCGGTGACCGCGATGATCGACCAGTTCTATGCGGAAGTCGAAAATATGGGCGGCAAGCGCTGGGACACCTCCAGTCTGTTTGCCCGCCAGGAAATGGCCCGGAAGGGGAGCAAGACCTAATGAGCGAGGAAAGCATGAACGACCTTGCCTCCCGTGCGCGGCCCTATCATCATGGTGACCTGCGCAACGGACTGCTGGATGCGGCCCGTACCATTCTTGAAGAGGAAGATTTGTCGCAGCTGACGTTGCGGGCAGTGGCGCGCAAGGCGGGCGTCAGCCATGCAGCGCCCTATCGCCACTTTCCCAACCATGAGGCGCTGCTGGTGGAATTGTCGCTGGAAGGCTTCCGCGAGCTTCGTGAGATGGTGGCGGAAGCCGCCAGGGTCCCGGGTCCGGAATCCGACCGGACAGCGCATATAGGCTCCGCCTATATGCGCTTTGTGGCCCGGCACCCGGCGGTGGCGCGTCTGATGTTCGGCGGCCAGCTTCCCAACCGCGAGAAATTTCCGGCCTTGGGCGAGGCGGCCGATGCGGTCGGAACCGAGATCAGCAAGGCGCTGCCAGACCCCGCGCTGGGCATGGCGGTGTGGTCGGCGGTGCATGGCCTCGCCATGCTGGTGCTGGAAAATGTCATCGACCTGGGCCAGCGGCGCTCGGGCCTGTCGGTGCTGCCATCCCGGGTGGAAATCCTGCTGAGGAGCCTGTTCAACACGCCGCGGGATTAGCGGAGAAGTTTTGCCGCTTCGACCGCGAAATAAGTGAGGATACCGCTGGCGCCGGCGCGTTTGAAAGCGATCAACGCCTCCAGCATGGCCCGGTCGCGTTCCAGCCAGCCTTTCTCCATGGCGGCCGACAACATCGCATACTCGCCCGACACCTGGTAAGCGAAGGTGGGAACGCCGAAGCGTTCCTTCACCCGCCGCACGATGTCGAGATAGGGCATGCCCGGCTTGACCATCACCATGTCGGCGCCTTCGGCCAGATCCAGCGCCACTTCGCGCATCGCTTCATCGCCGTTGGACGGGTCCATCTGGTAAGTACGCTTGTCGCCCACCAGCGATTGCGCCGAACCCAGCGCCTCGCGGAACGGACCGTAAAAGGCCGAGGCGTATTTGGCGGCATACGCCATGATCAGGATATTGTGATGGCCAGCCTGTTCCAACGCGGCGCGGATGGCGCCAACGCGGCCATCCATCATGTCCGACGGTGCGATGATGTCACAACCCGCTTGCGCCTGGACGAGCGCCTGCTGGACCAGCGTGGCGATGGTCTCGTCGTTATGGACATCGCCATCGACGATAACGCCGTCATGGCCGTGGGCGGTGAAGGGATCTAGCGCCACATCGCAGAGCACGCCGATCTGCGGCACCTCTTTCTTGAGCGCCCGCACCGCGCGGCAGACCAGATTGTCCGGGTTGGCGGCTTCGCGCCCGTCGTCTGTCTTCTTCGCGGGGTCGATGCGCGGGAAGAGTGCGATAGCGGGAATACCCAGGTCGACCGCTTCCTTTGCCGCCGCCACCATCAGGTCGATGGAAAGACGCTCGACGCCGGGCATGGAACTGATGGGCTCGCGCGTTTTTTCGCCCTCGATGACGAAGACCGGCCAGATCAGGTCGGCGGGCGACAGGGCATTCTCCGCCACCAGGCGGCGCGTCCAGTCGTGGCGGCGCAGGCGGCGCATACGGGTCTGGGGATAGGAACTCATGCGAGGTTCTTGCCAATTCGACCGGCCCCACGCAAGGGTGCCGCCCGATGCGCGTTTCCGACCCCCATATTTCCGCCGAAAAACGGGGCGCCCTGGGCCTTCTGACCCTGAAGCGCCCTGCCGCGTTGAATGCGCTGAATTTGGGCATGGTACGGGCGCTTGCGGGGGCCTTGGACGCCTGGGCAACCGATGCGGCGGTGACGGTGGTGGCCATCCGGGGCGAGGGGCCGCGCGCCTTCTGCGCCGGCGGCGACATCCGCGCCTGGGTGGCGGAAGGGCCGCAAGCGGCTCTGGCTTTCTTGCGGGCGGAATACCGCCTCAATCATCGCATCGCCGCCTATCCCAAGCCATTTGTGGCCCTGATGCATGGCATCACCATGGGGGGCGGGGCGGGGCTGTCGGTCCATGCCCGCCATCGGCTTGCAGACGCCTCGCTGGTTTTCGCCATGCCGGAAACCGCCATTGGCTTTGTTCCTGACGTCGGCGGGACATATTTCCTGTCGCGCTGTCCTGGCGAGATCGGGATGTATCTGGCGCTCACGGCCGGACGTATTGGTCAGGGCGACGTCATTGCCGCCGGTTTGGCGGACCGTGCCGTGGCGATGTCCGATTTCGATGCGCTGCTGGAAAAGTTGGCGCAGGGCGAAGAGGCCGGCCGGGCCATCGATGCTGTCGCCAGCAGGCCCGCGGCCGCCGCGCTGGCGCCGGAACGGGCGCGCATCGCCGCGGTGTTTGGCGCGTCTTCGGTGGAAGGCGTGCTGGAGCGGCTGGTGCGTGACGGTAGCGATTTTGCAAGCACAACGGCAGCGGCCATCCGCGCCAATGCGCCGACGGCCCTGAAGGTGGCGTTTCATCTGGTGCGGCAGGGCGCATCGCGGCCGCTGGCGGAATGCCTGCGCCAGGAATATCGCGCCGCCGCCCATCTGCATGCCCGCTCCGACCTGAAGGAAGGCGTGCGTGCCGCCGTGATCGACAAGCACCGTGCGCCGAAATGGCAACCATCGGCGCTTGCGGCCGTTACGGACGCCGAGATCGCTGCCCTTTTGGCGCCTTTGCCGGCGGAAGTTCCGCCCGAGCTCGCATTCGAATAAAACTCTTTACGCTTTGTTTGCCATGCCCGTTGTTGATTGCGAAAGCGGGCGCAGAAGCGCGCGCAAAGCCACTCATTTTACGCGTCTTTAAGACCTGCGGCCTAATCTCATCGCAAATATAACAATGGGTCCCGCAAAACGCGGGAAAATGGTGGGTTAGATGACTGCATTGGCCAGGCCGCAGGCCGCGGAGGCGCTTGAAACCGCGTCTGCACTGCGAAAATCCTATCTCGAGACCCTCAATCTCGTGGAGCGTCTGCATCGTCAGCTGCTCGATGTGATCAAAGACGAGCTCGACCGACGTGATGAACGCGAAATCAATTCGGTTCAGGCGCTGCTGCTCTTCAATGTCGGCGATCAGGAACTGACGGCGGGCGAGCTGCGCACGCGTGGCCATTATCTTGGTTCCAACGTCTCTTACAATCTCAAGAAGCTGGTGGAGTCCGGTTACATCCACCATGAACGTTCCGAAGCAGACCGCCGGTCGGTGCTGGTGCGCCTGACAGAAAAGGGCGAGCAGGTCCGCGACATGCTGAAGGACTTGTTTGCCCGCCATCTCGGCTCGCTGGAGGCGGTGGGCAATGTCGGCGGTACGGACATGGAAGGGTTGAATGTGACTCTGAAGCGCCTGGAACGTTTCTGGATCGATCAGGTCCGTTTCAGGCTCTGACCGCGCGGACCTTTTGGCCGACTCGCGCTAGCATGGCGGCATGAGGGCTGCCCTGCTGCGTCATATCCGCTTTTACATCGCTCTCGCCTGTGGACTGCTGGTCTTTGCCGCCGCCCATTTCGCCGGGCTGGACATTGCGGCGCTGGCCGGAGGCGATGTTTTCTATCTTGTCTTCCTGATGGTCTGTGCCCTGACCATCGTGCGCCAGGGACCCGCCGACCTGAAGAACCGCGCCAACGGCGAAGACGAGGGCATCGCCGTCGTCATCCTGGTAACACTGGTCACCATGGTCTTTTTCTGTGAGGCCGCCTTCGTCGCCATCAACAACAAGCACGGCACCAGTCTGGCGCCCCTGCTGCTGGCTGGCATCGGCGCGCCGCTGGGCTGGCTGGTGCTGCACACGGTGATGGCGTTCCACTATGCCGACTTGCATTATTTCACCGATCCGGACTGCGAAGACGGCCAGGGCGACCTGGCATTTCCCGGCAAAGGCGATCCCGGCCCCTGGGATTTTCTCTATTTCTCTTTTGTGGTCGGGATGACGGCACAGGTCTCGGATGTGCAAGTCATTACCACCACCATGCGCCGGACCGTGTTGTGGCACGGTGTCGTCTCGTTTTTCTTCAACACCGTCTTTATTGCCATGGCGGTCAACGCCGCGGTGGCAATGGCGTCTATGACGTCCTAGGAAACCAGGGAACAAAGGCGCTGACCCGGCGCTTGTAGGCGGCATAGGCGGGACGGCGCGCTTCCACACCATCTTCCATCAGCGAGGCGCCGGATACTTTCAGCAGCAGTAATGTGACGGCCAGCGGGCTCAGCAGCAGCCACCAATTGCCGCTGACGGCAAAGCCGATCAGGAAAAAGCCCCACCACACCAGTGTTTCGCCGAAATAGTTGGGATGGCGCGACAGGCTCCAGAGTCCCGTTTCCAGTACCTTGCCCTTGTTGCCAGGATGTTTCTGGAAGCGGGCCAGCTGGGCATCGGCCACTGCTTCGAACAGCAGTCCGGCCAGCGCCAATCCGGCCCCCGCCAGGTTCAGCGCTCCCAACGGCGTAGCGGATCGAACAGCCGCTTGCAGCGGCGCCGGCAACAACCAGATGAGAATGACTTGCAACAAAAAGACCTGAAAAAAACTCCCCCACCACCAGCGGTGACCGAATTTCTGCCGCATCGCGGCGTAGCGGCGATCCTCGCCCTGGTGCCGCAGGCCGATATGCAGGCCCAGGCGCAATGCCCAGGCGTTTACCAGCACCAGCGCCAGAAATGCCCCAATACCAGTCCCAGGCGCCTGCCAAGCGGCGATATCGACCATGGCGGCGATGCCCGGACCCCAGAAGATGTCGATGATGCTGGCGTCCTTCAGCGGCAGTGAAACCAGCCAGAGCAGGACCCCGGCAGCAAGCGCAAAGGCGAAAGTGGCGAGCGTTACCGTCATGTGACAAATTGCATGGAATCAGAGGGTTGATATCGGTTATGGTCGCCTGAGGGCGGGGCCGCACAAGTAAGAGCAGCAGTCATGGCGTTTTCCTACAGTTCCAGGTTCCAGGACGCTTTGACCGCCCTGAAGCATGAGGGGCGCTACCGCGTCTTTGCCGATATTTTGCGCGAATGCGGCGCCTATCCCAAGGCAGGTCTGTTCGAGAGCAGCACAACTTATACTGACAATAAGGGCCGCCCGATCACCGTCTGGTGCTCGAACGACTATCTGAACATGGGCCAGCACCCCAAGGTGATCGCGGCCATGCATGAGGCGCTCGATTCCGTCGGCGCCGGGTCCGGTGGCACCCGCAACATTTCCGGCACCAGCCATTACCATGTCGAGCTGGAACGCGAGCTGGCCGATCTGCATGGCAAGGAAGCCGCGCTGCTCTTCACCTCCGGTTTCGTTTCCAACGACGCCACGCTGTCCACCTTGGCCAAGCTGCTGCCGGGGCTGATCGTCTTTTCCGATGAACTCAACCATGCCTCGATGATCGAAGGCATCCGCCATGGCGGCGTCGCCAAGTATGTCTTCCGTCACAACGATGTGGCGCATCTTGAGGAAATGCTGGCCGCGGCCAATCCTGCCGCGCCCAAGTTGATCGCCTTCGAAAGCGTCTATTCCATGGAAGGCGAATTCTCGCCGACCAATGTGATATGCGACCTGGCCGAGAAATATGGCGCCTTGACCTATATCGACGAAGTCCACGGCGTCGGCCTGTACGGCCCGCGCGGTGCAGGGGTGGCGGCGCGCGACGGTTCCATGCACCGGATCGACATTGTCGAGGGCACGCTGGCCAAGGCCTTCGGCGTGATGGGCGGCTATATCGCGGCCAGCACCGAGCTGGTGGATTGCATCCGCAGCTTTGCGCCCGGCTTCATCTTCACGACCTCGATCGCGCCGGTGATCGCGGCGGGTACGCTGGCTTCGATTCGTCACCTCAAGCAGAGCGATGTCGAGCGGCAGCAGATCGCCGAGCGTGCCGCCAAATTGAAGCGGATGATGGCCGCCGCCAACCTGCCGGTGATGGACAGCCCGAGCCATATCGTGCCGTTGCTGGTCGGCAATGCCGCGCTCTGCAAATCGGTGTCGGATACCCTCCTGCGGGATCATGGCATCTATGTGCAGCCGATCAACTATCCCACCGTGCCGCGTGGCACCGAACGGTTGCGCTTTACCCCATCGCCCGCCCATACCGATGCCATGATGGAACAATTGGTGACGGCGCTGAACCTGGTGTGGGACGCGCACAAGCTCGCCCGGGCAGCCTAGTGAGCCACAAAGGCTCGCGCGAAATCTTCATTGAATTCGTGGTGCAGGGCGCTTTCGTGAAAGCCACCGCCATCGACCCCGTCAGCGGGCTGGAGGCCAGTATCGTCGGCCCCGCCCGCGCCCCGCAGGCCGTGCTGGCCGAGCAGGTGCGGCGCAAACTGGAATATCTGGCGAAGAAACAGAAATAGCCTTGGCGCGATTACTTCTTGTTCTTCTTGCCTGGCTTGCCAAGGCCGAATTTCTTGGCGAATTCGCTGCGCTTGGCGGCGTAGTTGGGCGCCGTCATCGGATAATTGGCGGGCAGGCCCCATTTGGCGCGGTATTCGTCGGGTGACATGTCATAGCGGGCGCGCAGGTAGCGCTTCAGCATTTTCAGCTTCTTGCCGTCTTCCAGGCAGACAATGTAGTCGGGCTTGACCGATTTCTTGATGGCGACCGCCGGCTCGCGGGCTTCGCGCACCACCGGCTCGGTGCCGGAAATCCCTCCCAGCGTGGCGTGGACGCTGCGGATCAGGGCAGGAACCTCGTCGGGCGCCAGCGTGTTCTTGCTGAGATAGGCGGTGACGATCTCTGTCACCTGCCTGAGGATCGCGTCTTCGCCCTGCGTACTCTCGCCGGTCATCGCCTGCCTGTTACTGCCGTTGTCGATGTCTGCATTGGCTCAATATTGAGAATGCATCGCCGACGGCGGGTCATGCCAGCAAAGATTGCGTCTTTATTGGCACAAGTCCAGG
>Ga0316232_1004580_pt1 | contig 11613 bp, 7 predicted proteins | sample TBHtaG_FD_206006 | JGI IMG/M metagenome (GOLD analysis project Ga0316232, IMG submission 206006) | Freshwater microbial communities from Trout Bog Lake, Wisconsin, USA - TBH18025_13 | ecosystem: Environmental > Aquatic > Freshwater > Lake > Hypolimnion/Profundal zone | place: USA: Wisconsin... | reverse complement strand
TAATCCCAAAAATTTTGAAGAGAGCTCTTGTACCGCAATGTTTTCCTATGCAATAACTATGGGCTTAAAAATGAAAATACTCGATAAGAAAAAATATCAGCCCCTTGTAGACCAGTCTTATAAAGGCTTAAGAGCACTTAGCATAAGAGATGCAGGTAACGGATACCTGATCCCTATCCGTGTTTCAGGAGGAACCTGCATTGGGGATGAGAATTATTATCTAACTCGGCCCGTGACAGAAGGAACTGGCTTTGGCTATGGCTCTTTTATTATGTTTGGCCTGGCGTATGAACAATACAAAGGACTCAGAAAATAAGGATAAGAATGGGCAAACAATTTTGCATATAAAATGACAAGAATGGAAAGAAGAAAATTTGTTTCTCTTAGTGCTTCGGTTTTATGTGCCTTTCCTTTACTAGGTAGCGCTGCATTTACATTACATAAGTCTCTGGTGCCGGTTGCTAAACCTGAATGGCTGGTTACATTAATCAAATTCAATGATGCAGATGTTAAACAGTTGTCAACTTATAAAATAGCCGATCCAACGCATAGATATTTTGGCGGTTATATGTCTGATCTGGGTATTCCCAATCCACATAGCACTTGCGCTTTCATTAATAGATCTTGCGGCGCAATTTCTTGCCCGGAATCAGTATTCTATCAATCGAAGGATCTGCTGCAGGAGATTGAACTAGCTCTAAAAGGGTTATTAAAAATGCAGCATGAAGATGGAACGATTGATCTGGTAGATACCAATTTTCATTCTACTCCGGATACTGCTTTTATGGTAAAAAGACTGGTTCAATCCTACAAACTGCTTGAAAATGGAGGCACTGAGGGCACTGCGAACGTGTTAGTCCCGTTTAAAACATTTTTACTACATGCAGGGGAAGCATTGATCACAGGAGGTATTCATACACCTAATCATCGATGGGTGGTTTGCGCCGCTCTTACTAAACTTAATGAAAAATGGCCTGATATCCGATATATTAACAGGGTAAATGAATGGCTGGGTGAACATATTGATCTTGATCCGGATGGTCAATATACAGAGAAAAGCACGTATGGGTATTCAGCAGTAATAGACAGGGTATTGATTACGGTTGCGAAAGGTTTGCATAAACCCGAACTGTATGAACCGGTAAGAAAAAATCTTCTCATGATGCGATACTATCTGCATCCTAATGGAGAAGTAGTTACCGAAGCCTCCAACCGGCAGGATAAAGGACAGATAGGCACCATGGAAAACTATTATTATGCCTGTCGATATATGGCTTTGATGGATAAGGATGGTCAATTCGCCGCTATTTGTCGTTTGATAGAAACAACATCTTTTCATAAACTGGTCGATATACTAAATTACCTCTTGGAAGATCCTTCTCTATGGAAAGAATTACCCACGGAGAAACCTTTGCCGGTCAATTACGTAAAATCATTTCCTTATTCGGGAGTTGTCCGCATTCGAAGGGATCAATGGGATACCACCATATTATCGAATAATCCCGGATGGTTCACATTTCATAAAAAAGATGCTGTTCTACAAGCAATGCGTGTAGCGGCTTCTTTTTTTGGAAAAGCCCAGTTTCAATCGGATAGTATACAGGAAAATGGGAATAAATGGCTGCTGTCTAAAAAATTAGACGGGCCTTATTTTCAGCCTTATCCAAAAGATCAAATCCCACCAGATGGCGATATGGCGAAAATGCCCAAAGCAAATAGAAAACAAAGTAATATTCAATATCTCGAAACACTGGTAAGTATTTCGGAATCACAGAATGGAATAGAAGTAACCATTGATATTAGTGGAACTGAAGGAGTGCCCGTTACCATGGAACTGATTTTTAGAAAAGGTGGCGTCTTCTCCGGTGTAGATCCTCATCCTACTAAGGCGGATGCTTTTTTATTTAAAGAAAAAGCAGGTGCTTATTATGCCGGGAATGATACCATTCATTTTGGCCCAGGGAAACTTGAACACAGGAATATTCAGTTAAGAGGTGCTTTGCCCGCAATTGATGCACCTACAGTTTATTTAACAGGGTTCACACCATTCAAACATTCCCTGATTATTTCTTAACCATTTTTCTTATGAAGTATTCTTTTGATAAAATAAATAACCTCATTAGTAACCTGTCTATAGCAGCTATTATAATCTTTCTATTATTTCCACTTACAAATTATGCGCAGAAAGATTTTCAAAAAAAGTACCAGACACAAATGATACTTGCCGAAACGGGTACCATCATAGAATTACCCGAAGGTAGTTTCAGTCTTACCAATACACTTTCCCTTGAAGGCAAGAAAAAAATAACCATCCGGGGAAAAGGAATGGACAAAACGATTTTGAGTTTTAAAAACCAGACAGACGGAGCAGAAGGTATTCGGGTAAGTGACGGCAGCGAAATATTACTGGAAGGATTTACCGTGCAGGATGCAAAAGGAGATGCTATCAAAACCATGCATGTAACCGGAATCAGTTTTCATGATGTAAAAGTAGAATGGACAGGCGCTCCTGGTCCTGAAAATGGTGGCTATGGCTTATATCCTGTTCAATGTGAATCTGTATTGATTGATCATTGCGTTGCTATCGGAGCGTCAGATGCAGGCATTTATGTAGGCCAGTCAAAAGACATCAGGGTTACAAATTCAAAAGCCTATCACAATGTTGCCGGTATTGAAATTGAAAATTCATTACGTGCAGAAGTATATAATAACGAAGCGGTTGAAAATACCGGCGGTATCCTGGTATTTGATCTGCCTGACCTTATTCAGAAAAAAGGTGGACAGGTAAAAGTGTATAACAATTCAATTCATGATAATAATTATGAAAATTTTGCACCCAAAGGCAATATTGTAGCAGCCGTGCCCAGCGGAACCGGTTTAATGATCCTTGCTACAAAAGAGGTGGAAGTATATAATAACCGCATCAGTAATAACCAAAGTGCAGGTACAGCTATTATCAGCTATTTCACTACCGGAAAGCCAATAAAGGATAAAAACTATGATCCTTTTCCTTCGGCAATTTCTATTCACGATAATATCTATGTAAGAAAGACGGGACTACCCGTTGGTAAAGACCCTTTGAGTTTTATCATTGGAAAGAAATTTGGAGAGGAGGTTCCCAATATCCTTTTTGATGGTATCCGTAACCCACAGTTATTGGATACACAGGGTAAATGGGTGTTGGGACAATGTATCAGTATCCTGAATAATAAAGGACAGTCAATCGCCAACCTCGATGCAGAACATGGGTTTAAAAATATGGTAAGGGCAGATGATTCACTAAATTGTAATAATTGATCTATGTTTCGTTGTACCATTTTTGTATTGATTTGCTTTATTTTATCAGGTTCCTTTATGGGAGGCAAACCTGATGTATTCCCCGAAAAATTATCAGAATGGAAAATATATAAAGGGAATTTGTCTTTGCTTCAACCGGCAAAAGGGCTAATTCCTTATGCTTTAAATACACCACTGTTTTCTGATTATGCAGAAAAACTTCGATTCATAAGATTGCCCGAAGGTAGTTCAATAAACTATTCCGCACCAGGTGTTTTAGAATTTCCTGAGGGGACTTTACTTGTAAAGAATTTTTATTATTCTGCAGATAACAGGAAGCCGGGTATTAATAAAAATATCATCGAAACCAGGTTACTGGTTAAAAATAACTCCGGATGGAAAGCACTCACCTATATATGGAATGATGAACAGACCGAAGCTTTTCTGGAAATTGCGGGGGATGAGAAAATGGTATCTTTTATTAATAAAGAAGGGATTAAGCAGGATATCCGGTATGTGATACCCAATCAAAACCAGTGTAAAGGTTGCCATAACAGTAATGACCAGTTAATGCCGATCGGTCCTTCGGTTTCGCAGTTGAATGGAGATTATCATTATAGCACCGGTACAATGAATCAATTAGTCTACTGGAAACAACAGGGTGTTTTACATAATCTCCCAGAAAAAACCGCTATTCCCAGAACCGCTGTTTGGAATGACCCATCTTCAGGTAGTCTGAATGACAGAGCACGCGCTTACCTGGCTATCAATTGCAGTCATTGTCATAGAAGAGAAGGCCCGGCACAAACCTCCGGATTGTTTTTAACAGAATCGGAAACCAATAGTACAGTTTTAGGAATCAATAAAACACCTGTAGCTGCCGGCAAAGGGTCAGGAGGGAGGATGGTAGATATTTTGCCCGGTAATGCCTATGAATCAATTATTTGGTATCGTATGCAAAGCCATGCCCCTGGTGAAAGAATGCCGGAACTTGGCAGAACTTCGGTGCATGAAGAAGGGCTGGCTTTAATAAAAGAGTGGATTGATAAAATGAAATCAATAGATTAACGAGTAAATTGTAGTCATTAAAATTAAAAAGATGAAAAAGATCCATTTACTGTTTACACTCCTGATGTCAGGTTTTGTAATATCAGGGTATACTCAGGTTGCTGATAATACGCTTTCAGCGAAAGAGAAAAAAGAGGGATTTGTACTATTGTTTAATGGAAAAGATCTTACCGGATGGCGTTCCCCGCTAAAACAAACTCCTCCTGAAAAAGGCTGGGAAGTAGTAGAGGGTACACTGCATGTACTGGATAGCTCAAACGGAGGTAAATCAGGTGATATACTTACCGTGAAACAATACCATGCATTTGAATTGGTTTTTGACTTTAAGATTACTGAAGGTGCCAACTCAGGTGTCAAATACTTTGTAACAGAATCCCCGCAGTCACCCAAAGCAGGATTCGGTCTTGAGTTTCAAATTCTCGATGATGAAAGACATGCTGATGCAAAAATGGGAACAGAAGGTAACCGAACGATGGGTAGTTTATATGACCTGATTCCTTCCTATAAACCGGCACCTGGTCAGGAGAAAAAAATTGGTGATTGGAACCACGGAAGCATAATCGTTTATCCCAATAATATTGTTCAACATTGGTTGAATGGTAAAAAAGTAGTGGAATATGAAAGAGGAAGTAATATCTATAAAGTATTGGTAGCGCATAGTAAATATGCAAAAATGAAAGATTTTGGTCTTGGCGAACAAGGCCCCATCTTATTACAGGATCATGGTAATTCTGTATTCTTTAAAAATATCAAAATCAGAGAAATTAAATAATAACAAATTGATTTGTATAAAGTGAATCAATGATTTGTAAGCAAAATGTTTATTTGGCAGTTTGGTTAAAGTCAGTGGGAGCAATACCCGCTGGCTTTTTTGATTCGTTTTTTATTTTAATCTAATAAACAACCATTTGGTCTGATTTGACTGTTTAAACAAGAACTCAAAGAATCAATAGAATTATAATCGAGTAAAAGATAATACATGAACTCAAGAAGGATATTTATTAAAAATACTGCCATGGCTGCCGGTGCAATGGGAATCATGGAATTCATTCCACTTGAAATGATTGCATCTATGCGGAAAAGAACGGGTGCCAATGATAAAATTAATGTAGGGTTGATAGGTATTCGTGGCCAGGGTTTTAGTGATTTGAAAGCGATGCTCCGGATGAGTGAAGTGAACCCGATTGCTATTTGTGATATCGACGACACACAGTTAAATAACCGCAAAGCAGAGCTAATAAAAGCCGGGTTTTCAAGCCCGCTTATTTATAAAGATTACCGTAAGATGCTCGAGAATAAAGATATCGATGTGGTGATTGTTGGCACCCCAGATCATTGGCATTGTTTGCAGTTAACAGACTCTTTATCGGCAGGCAAGCATGTGTATTGCGAGAAGCCTGTGGCGAATTCTATCGCGGAAGCCAAAGCCATGGTAAAAGCTACCGAAACATCTGGTAAAGTGGTTCAGGTGAACCAGTGGCAACGAAGTCAGAAACATTTTAAGGATGCAGTGGCTTTTGTAAAATCCGGTCAGTTAGGCACTATTATCAATACGAAAACCTGGATTTATCGGGCAACGGAATCATTGCCAATAGTTGCAGATGGGCCGGTACCGCCCGGTGTGGATTATACTATGTGGCTGGGACCAGCCAAAACACGGCCGTTTAATATGAATCGCTTTCATTATGAATTTCGCTGGTTCTGGGATTATGCAGGTGGGCTAATGTGCGACTGGGGCGTGCACCTGATTGATATTGTACTTTGGGGAATGGGTGTTGGAGAACCCAATTCGGTTTCTTCTGTGGGTGGTAAAAGATTGATTCCAACAGACCCAAGAGAAACACCCGACTATTTAAATGTTACTTACGACTTCGGTCATTTCTCAAATACATGGGAGCATTATATGGGCACAACTGCGGGTCAGTATGGTGGAAAAGCACATGGTATCGCATTTATCGGAACCAATGGCACGCTGGTGGTAAATAGATCCGGCTGGGAAGTGATTCCGGAGAAAGATAAAGAAGTGCCCCGTATGCAGGCAGTTGCCTGGACACCCAAAAGCGATGATGGAATGAACCTGCATGCGCAGAATTTTATTGAAGTAATAAAAAGCGGGAAACTAGATCAATTGGCCTGTCCCATTCAGGCAGGCGCGGTTGTTGCGATCAACGCACATATGGGGAATGTTTCTTTTAGAACAGGAGAAAGAATCTATTGGGATGCTGGAAAAGAAAAATTTGAAAATGCGAAAGCAAATGCTTTACTGAAACCTGTCTATCATAATGGGTTTGCTTTTCCAAAAGTATAAATAGCGTTTTGTGAAATCGAAATGGTTTTTATTTTATTGCTTCCTGTTTGCCATTAGCTCATCGCTGGCTGCAAACACTTTGCCTGCACCTATACGTTTGCGAGTCGATTTACTATTGCTGAGTAGAGAAGCGAATAATGAGAGGTATAAAATTAACAGCAAAGAATTTGGGGATAGGAATCTTGCACTATCCAATACAGTTTCTCCTAAAGTAATCAGTCGAAAGCGACCCTTGTTTAGTTGGGAAGTAGATACCGCTATTAAACAGGTTACAGCATACAGGATACTTCTTGCTTCATCAAAAGAGTTGTTGGAGAAAGACCAGGCAGATTATTGGGATTCGAAACAAACAAAAGGGATCAACAATCAGGTATATTATGCGGGGAAACCATTGCAGCCGGGGGAAAAATATTATTGGAAAGTAGCAGTCTGGAATCAAAATCAGCAGAAATCAGGGTTTTCAGAGATTGCTGAATTTATTATGGACAGGAATTTGAATAAGGACTCGATATCTCATCATTCCCTCAGTTTTGATTGGCAGCTTCCCGAGAAAACTATTCAAAAATCAAACGGAGATGTTTTTTTTGATTTTGGGAAAGATGCATTCGCCCAACTGCAATTTCATCTGGATAATGAAAAAGAGGATAGCCTCATAATGGAAGCAGGCGAAACAATGAATAACGATAATACGGTTAGTAAAAATCAATCTGGTAATATCAGGTATACTAAAATGAAACTGGGTGTTAAAAAAGGGGAACAGGATTACCTTGTGAAATGGCCGGTTGATAAAAAAAGAAATAGCCGGAATCCAATCCAGATGCCGGATGCTATAGGAGAAGTTTTTCCTTTCAGATATGTATCTATTCATAATTTTTCCGGGAAATTTGAAAAGGGATTTGTCAAGCGAAAAATGGTGCATTATCCATTTGATGATGAAGCAGCTTCCTTTTCTTCTGATAATACAATCCTTAACCAGGTATGGGATCTTTGCAAATACTCAATAAAAGCAACCAGCTTTACAGGCTTTTATGTTGACGGTGATCGGGAAAGGCTACCCTATGAAGCAGATGCAGTGATTAATCAATTATCGCATTATGGTTCTGATGCTGAATATTCAATGGCGCGCAGAACCATGGCTTACCTGATCTATCATCCTACCTGGCCCACCGAATGGAGTTTACAGAATGTACTGCTCGCATGGAATGATTATATGTATACTGGGGATGATGCATTCCTGAAAGAATATTATACAGAACTACAGAAAAAAATACTCTTACCCCTTGCAGGAACAAATGGGTTGATCAGTACACGTACAGATAAACAATCGCTTGATTTTTTACAATCTATTCATATACTTAAGGATTTTGATGGTAAACATGGACTCAAGGATAATGTGGATTGGCCCCAAAATGGAAATTATCAAGGAGAAAAAGAGTATTATGGTGAAACAGATGGGTTTGTATACACTACCTATAATGCAGTCATTAATGCCTATTATTATAAGAACCTGGTTGTAATGCAAAAAATTGCTCAGGTATTACGCAAGAGTAGTGATGCAAATATGTATGCAGCAAAAGCCAAACAGGTATGGAACGCATACCAACAGGTGTTTATTGATCCAGTAAACGGACTTGTGAAAGATGGAGACCAGACTAACCATAGCTCTTTGCATAGCAATATGTTTGCTTTGCTATTTGGACTGGTAGCTGAGAAAAATAAAAAGCAGGTAATCAGTTATATCAAAACCAGAAAAATGGCTTGCAGTGTATACGGTGCACAATTTTTACTGGAGGCATTGTACGAAAATGGGGAAGCCCAATATGCACAGGATCTGCTAACAGATACTACTGGCCGAAGCTGGTATAATATGATCAGAATAGGTTCTACCATTACCATGGAAGCATGGGATAAACTATATAAACCCAATCTCGATTGGAACCATGCCTGGGGATCAGCACCGGCAAACATTATTGTAAGAAAACTGATGGGCATTGAACCCATCACACCCGGATTTGGTATCATCCGTATCAAGCCTCAATTGGGAAACCTTTCCTACGCAAAATTGCATACTACCACAATCAAAGGAAAAGTATCGCTGGCTTATCAAAAAATAGAAGAGGAAAGCCATTGGAATATCCTCATTCCCGGCGCATCAACGGCGAATCTGTACCTGCCATTTCATACCGGTGAAAAAGAATTGTTGATGGATCAAAAAAGGATGACCATAAACCCAGAGAGTGGATGGTGGGTAATCAAAGGAGTTAATGCGGGGAGTCATCTAATCGTTATCAGTAAGAAAACCACTAATTAGCATTTTGCATATTTATAAAACCAAAAACAATGAAAAAAAAATCACCAACACCAAGCGCTACTCCTGAACCATCCAGGAGAAGCTTTATCCGAAATGCAGCTTTGGCCGCTGCAGGTTTTTACATTGTGCCCAGGCATGTATTGGGAAGAGGCTTTACGGCTCCCAGTGACAGACTTACCGTAGCAGGCATTGGTGCCGGTGGTAAAGGGGAGAGTGACTTATGGAATTTTTTCCAGAGTGGTAAAGCGGATATCGCATTTTTATGTGATGTAGATTCTCGTCAAACGGCAAAAAGCAGGGCACGCTATCCAAAAGCAAAAATCTATACCGACTATCGTGAGATGCTGGATAAAGAACATAAAAATTTTGATGCATGTTCGGTTTCCATCCCGGATCATATGCATGCTGTTGTGGCCATGGCGGCTATGCAATTGGGAAAACATGTGTATGTGCAGAAACCCTTAACGCATGATATCTATGAAGCACGAATGCTTACCAAAGCAGCGCATAATTATAAAGTAGTTACCCAAATGGGTAACCAGGGTGCTTCCGGTGATGGAGTTCGTCAATTGCAGGATTGGTATAATGCCGGAATTATTGGTGATGTGCATACCATCTATTGTTATACCGATCGGCCAGTATGGCCCCAGGGAATTCCCTGGTCTGATAGCAAACCACCTGTACCTGCCGAACTTGACTGGAACCTTTGGTTGGGCACAGCACCTTATAAAGATTATGTAGAAAAACTGGTTCCTTTTAACTGGAGAGGCTGGTGGGATTATGGTACCGGTGCATTGGGTGATATGGCCTGTCATATTATGGCCCCGGCATTTGCCGTACTTGGCCTGGGATATCCTATCTCGGCAGAATGTAGCGTAGCAACCCCTTATGTACAAAACTGGACACGCGGACAATACCCGGATTCAGGCCCTATATCCTCGTCTATCACACTTACTTTTAAAGGAATGAATGGCAAACCCGATGTAAAACTACATTGGATGGATGGTGGAATTCAACCCGATCGTCCGGATGAACTGGAAGCAAATGAAATAATGGGTGATGGAGGTAATGGCGCCATATTTATTGGCACAAAAGGGAAAATGAGTTGCGGTACTTATGGTAAAGTTCCCAATCTGTTACCTACCTCCCGCACAAAAGAAACCATTGTGCCACAAACGGTATCAAGAGTGATCAAAGGAGAGTCTGGTCACTATGCAGCATGGGTAGAAGCCGCTATCGCTGGGTATGGAACAGAACAGGCAAATAACCTCAGTTCTAATTTTGATATCGCCGGACCACTTACGGAAAGCGTTTTGATGGGCAACCTCGCTATTCGCAGCTACAATATTTCGAAAAAAGATGCGAAAGGGAAAGATGTCTATCCAGGTCGTAATATCAAACTTTTATGGGATGGCCCCAATATGCGAATTACGAATTTTGATGAGGCCAATCAGTTTGTGAAAAGAACCTATAGAGAAGGGTGGAGTTTGGGAGTGTAGAATAGTACCACTGATATTTTTTTTACCGCGGAGCACAAGAGAACACAGAGTTAACGCAGAGGAAACAATTCTTTGCGAAATCTCAGCCACTCTTGTTCTCCGCAATTTTTATAAGCAATATAACCATGCAACAGTTTAACCACCGATTTTGCAAATCCCCGATAAAACAATATCTTTAAACTACAAAGGTGATGGTGTTCCACCTATTTAACCGCCCGCCGGGGCTGATGACGCCTACAGATTAATTACTATTGCTAGTAATATTTACTCATAATTTGTAGGAATGAAAAGATTAAAAAATTCTATAGAACAGATTTTTGTAGCTTCTCACTTAGTAAAATGGACTTTACTGGTGCTTCCTCTATCTGTTGTTACGGGTAGCATGGTGGCTTTTTTTCTTTGGTCTTTAGATAAAGTAATCGATTTACGTGTAGCCAATCCATGGCTATTATTTTTCCTTCCTGTAGCAGGTATTATCATTTATCTTTTATATAAATACGTAGGAAAAAATTCCGATGCCGGTAATAACCTGATAATAGACGAGATTCATAAACCCGGTGCAGGAATCCCTGCAAGAATGGGGCCCTTGGTATTACTAACTACTTTACTCACACACTTATTTGGAGGCTCGGCAGGAAGAGAAGGCACTGCTGTTCAGATTGGAGGAAGCATTGCACAGTTTTTTGCCAAAAAATTTCGCTTGCAACCGGAAGATGTAAAAATGCTTTTAATGGCAGGGATAGCTGCTGGTTTTGGAGCTGTATTTGGTACCCGGGTAGCAGGTGCGATTTTTGCCATGGAAGTTTTAGCAGTAGGAAGAATAAAGCACGAAGCACTAATGCCTTGTTTTATAGCAAGTGTATTGGCTGATCTGACCTGTACATCCTGGGGTATCCACCATACCCAATACCATATTGATTTTGCAGAAAAGGGGGAAGTGTTTCTTTCCTATTTTCATTTTGATATATTCTTATTAACAAAAGTAATCCTTGCCGGAATTATATTCGGATTGGCTGGGTATTGGTTTTCTGCACTTACTCATGCCATAAAAAAATATTCCCATAAATGGATAAATAGTAAATGGATTATCCCGGTGATAGGGGGAGCTATTATTATCGGTTTAACCTTTGTACTGGGCACGCAGGATTATC
>Ga0316232_1004575_pt1 | contig 11622 bp, 3 predicted proteins | sample TBHtaG_FD_206006 | JGI IMG/M metagenome (GOLD analysis project Ga0316232, IMG submission 206006) | Freshwater microbial communities from Trout Bog Lake, Wisconsin, USA - TBH18025_13 | ecosystem: Environmental > Aquatic > Freshwater > Lake > Hypolimnion/Profundal zone | place: USA: Wisconsin... | reverse complement strand
TCCGGCCAACCCGACTGCGATGAGCGCATACGGGCCGCCACTGGTTGTGGCGCGCCACACGTTGTAGCCACTGACTTCCGTCAGTGGCGACCACGTCAGGGTGAATTGTCCATTTTCAGCTGTCACATTCAGCCCCGAAGGGGCAGCGGATGTGGGACAAGTGAGCACGGCGCTGGCCTCGGTGGAGTTGGTGCTGTCACCGGCGGCGTTCACCGACGCAACCACATAATAGTAGGTGCCGCTGTTCAATGCGGCATCAATGAACACCGGGGCCAGGAGATTGGCGATGATCGTATAAGGGCCGCCGCTGAGTGTCGCTCGTTTGACAAGGTAACTGATGGCGGCCGCGTTGGTGTTCCAAGCCAGGCCCACCTGCTTGTAGCCGGGCGTGGTAACCAAGCCGGTCGGCGCAGAAGGCAAATTGGTGGCGGCCGGCAGACCGGGGGTGCTGCTGAAGAATTGAGCCTCGGCGATATCGCCATAGGAGTTGGTGGGCGACACATAACGCACGTAGCGGAAGGCGGTGGCGTTGCTGATGATTTGGGCGGTCAAGGTGGCGTCCGGCGGCGTATTGGTGAGCGTCAGGAGATTCGTGGCCACGCTGAAGTCCGCCACATTCGCTCCTTGGAAGCTGCCGTTCAACATGACGCTGTCATAGCCGCTCCGCGGACAATAGCGCACACTGGTGATTACCCGGGGAAAGCCCAAGTCCAAGCCCACCCAGTTGCCATTGGCGTTGGTGGAGTCGTAGTAGGTGGTGATGTCATTGTCAAAGACGTTGGTGCTGGTGTAATTGGAAGTGCCCACGGTGCCAAGGATGACGCCGGTCACCTGGCTGATGCGCGGGCCGGGGGTATAGAATTCCAGTTCGGCGATATTGCCAAAGCCATTGGTTGGGGAGAGATAGCGGAGATAACGGAAGGGAGTGGGGTTGCCAACAAGGAGAGGTATCATGGCGCCTTCCACCGGCTGGTTGGTCAAGACATACAGGGTGACCGCGCCGCTGAAATCGGGAGCGTTGGCGCCTTGAAACATGCCACCGGTCATCCGGTAGGAATAACTGCTCCGGGGACAAAACCGGATCTTGCTGACCGGCACGGTGACATTCGTGCCCAAATCCAACCCCACCCAATCATTGTTGCCCGACGGGGCGTCAAAGAAGGTGTTGAGATTGCCGTCCATCGCCCGTTCCCGGGTGTTGCCGCTGTTGCTCCATGACCCAGTGGTGCCGGTGATGGTGCCCACCAGAAAATTCATGGTGACCGGGATGACGCTGACCGGCGCGGAATTGGAGCTCTCAATCCCCGCAGCAACCGCGGAGACGACATAATAATAGGACGTGCCATTCGTAACCGCCGGGTCCGTCAGTGAGGTGGCGGAGGTGCTGAATTCGTTCGTGAATGGTCCGCTGGCGGCAGGAGCACGCTTGACGTTGTAGCTCGTCGCGCCGGCAACTACGTTCCAGATCAAGCCCGCTTGGTTGTCGTCTGGGAGCGCCACGAAACCAGTTGGCGCCGGCACCGAAACGGGCGCCGTGGGCACGGCGCTTACTTCGCCGGAGTTGGCGCTTTCCCCGTTGGTATTCACGGCTGAAACCACGTAATAATAAGTGGCGCCATTGGTCACCGCCGTATCCGTGAAGGAGATGGCGGTGTAATTGGCAATGGTCGAGTATGGTCCGCCGCTCACGCTGGCTCGCTTCACATGATAGCTGTTGGCGCCGAAGCTGATCGTCCAGTTGAGTTTGACTTGGCCATTGCCAGCGGCGGCGGAAAGTCCGGTTGGGGTGACCGGCGGACTGGCTTGCGAAAGCGACTGTAGATTCAAAACCGCTGGCGTCACTCCAGGTGAAGTGGCCGTGAGGGTCACCGCTCCGCCGCTATTGGTGGCGCCCACCAAGGCCATGCACCAGCCGTTAAACGCGTGGCGCTGGGCGGCCCGGTCGGGCTCATGGCTGCTGGGATCGCCGTTGCCGACACCGGCAACCCACCCCGCGCCAGAGGCGGCGAAGGAGACGAGGTTGCTGGCCGTTGGCACAACCAACCCCTGCGCATCCAGCACGGCGGCATAGACCACCGTCACATCTTCGCCATCCGCCGTGAGCGTGGTGCGGTCGGTGGTCAGGCGCAGGGAGGCCGGCACGCCGGTGGTGACGACCTGATTGGTGGCCACGGTGACCCCGCCGGAATAGCCTTTGGCCAACAGAGTGCCGGCGGCATAAGGCACCGTCCATGCGACATGGCTGTACGGCGGGACCGTTTGCACGCCCTGACTAACCCCGTTCAAGAAGAGCTCAACGCTTGGCGTGTTGGCGAAACACCAGACAGTGATGGCCTGGCCATTCGTCGGCCAGTTCCAATGCGGAAAAATATACACGGAGGGTTGGCTGCCCCACCACGCCTGGTAGAAATAGTAGGAATCCTTGGGCAGGCCGCACATGTCCATGATGCCGAAATGGGAATTGACGCAGGGCCAGCCATATGGGCTGGGCTCGCCCTTGTAGTCAAACCCGGTCCACACGAAACCACCGGCCATGTAAGCGCGGGCCGCCACCGGCTGCCAGGAACCCTCGGCCGTGGTATTGTAGGCGCTGACATAACCGCTGTTGGTGTCAGCGGCGTATATGCCGCGATCGGTCGTGGCCGAAGTGGTTTCGCTGCCATAGCACGGCTGCGACGGAAATGAGTGATGAAACGAATCGTAGGCTCCGGAGTTGTAGTTGAAGCCCTGTAAATCCTCCACCAAGCTGATGCCGTAGCCGGTGCCGCCGTTCATGGCGCTGGAAATGGGCCGGGTGGTGTCAAACTGCAGGACTCGTTGTTTCATGGCATAAAACATATTCGCGCCGGGCTGGGTGGCCTGCACGGCAAATTCCTCATTGCACATGGACCAGAGCACGACGCTGGGATGATTGCGGTCGCGGAGGATCATGCTGTTCAATTCCGCCAAGTTGGAGTAAGGCGTGCTGGCATCCGCTTTGGTGCCGGTGGCATCACCCAAGTGCCGGGTTTCATCCATCACCAACATGCCCAACCGGTCACATGCGTCCAGCAAGGCGCCGGTGGGCGGATTGTGCGAGCAGCGATAGGCATTCGCCCCCATGGCTTTGAGCTTCTGAATGCGCCAATACAGCAAGTTATCCGGCATGCCGATGCCGACCCCGGCAAAATCCTGATGATTGCAGGTGCCGTTGAGCTTCACCGATTTGCCGTTCAGGAAGAACCCGTTATTGACATCAAAGCGAACCGTACGGAGACCAAATGGCGTATCCACGTTGTCCACCGGCTGGCCACCTTGCTGGAGGGTAGTGTGCAACTGGTAAAGTTGCGGCGTATCCAAAGACCAAAGCAGCGCGCTGGCGACCGACATGGTCTGGACCACATTGGTGGCGGCGCCGGCGGGAAGGAACACGGAAGTCGTCGCCGTGCCGGGCGAGCTATTATCCGGTCCCACGACCTGCGAGACCAAGGTGCAGGACTGCGCTAGGGCGGCCGCATTGGTAACGGTGGTCTGGATCGTCAGCATCGCCGAGGCGTTGCCGCTGGCATCGGGACCTTGCACGCTGGCGGACACAAAAGTGCCAGCCGGCGCGACATGGAGCGGATTGGCAATATTCAACCAGACATGTCGGTAAATGCCACCGCCTTCATACCACCAGCCCTCATCGCTGGTGGGATCCACGTGAACGGACAGCACGTTGCTGCCGCCGACATTGGCGAACTGGCTGATATCATAGCGGAAGGGGGCATAGCCGCTCCACCAATTGCCCAGGTAGTTGCCGTTGAGCCACACGTCGGAATCATGATAAACGCCGTCAAAATCAATCCAGATACTCTGGCCCTGCGCGGATGCCGGAATGGTGAAGTTCTTGCGATACCACGCGGTGGTCTGCGGCAGTGAACCATGGCCCGCATCGGCCGTGTTGGTAAAGGCACCTTCGACGATATAGTCGTGCGGCAAATTCACCGTTCGCCAGGCGCTGTCATCATAAACCGCCGCCGCCGGTGCTTGCGTCGACCCCGGATTGCCCGCTGGCGACAGATAGGCTCCGGATTGCAGCGATACTGGCCCCAGAATGCCGCCCGGCCCACCGGCATTCTGCACCGCCAAGGACAGGACGTTCGGGCCGCCGTTCACCCAAGCGTAATCCAGGGGTGTGATATCAAATGCTTGCGAGCCGCCGGCGTGTTTTCCCAGCAGGATGCCGTTCAGATAAACGCTGGCATTGTCATCCACGCTGAGAAAATGGAGCGTCAGCGGCCGGTTTGTGAAGGCCAGCGCATCCAGCGTGGTTCGAAACCAGGCATACCCCACCTGCCCGTTGAAGACATCCTGTCCGATCGCCGCGGATTGCCATGCGGAAGTGTTCAGATTGGTTGCGGTCATCGTGGCAGCATCGTTAGTGGCGTTGTTGTCGGCCAGCCAGAGCCATTGGGACACCAAGTTCCCGGGCGGCGGCACCGCCGGTCCAGACTGCAAGAACACGCCCCCGTAAATGCCACCCGCCCCGCCGGTGTTCTGCACGGCGACAGCCAGCAGATTGACGCCATTGGTGATCCACGAGGAATCCAATGCGAGATCAAACGACTGCGACCAGCCGGAATGCTGCCCAATCAGGTTGCCGTTCAAATACACCGTCGCATTGTCGTCCACGCTCAAGAAATACAACGCCAAGGGCCGCTCGTAAGAAGCCAGATTGGTGATGGAAGTCCGAAACCAAGCATAGCCGACGCGGCCGCCAAAAACGTCCGTGCCCACCGTCACGTTCGTCCAAGTGGACGTGTTCAATCCCGGCGCCGCCATGGTGGCGGCATCCGCGGGGGCATTGTCGTCCGCAATCCAAACCCATTTCGTCAGGGACGGGCCATTGGTCGTGGTGCTGGTGCCGCTCACTTCATTGAGGTGAAACCGCCAGCCACTATCCAGCAACTGCCTTTGACGCATGGTTTGACCTTCCGCGGATCCGAGCGCGGCCAGGGCCAACCCAAGCATCACCATAAACATGGATGCTTTCCTCATAAGGCAACTTTGAATCATTTTGCGATGGGCAATGGCCAAGAATACCCGGCGGCAAAGGCGGTTGGCTATAAATTATTTAACGCGGACCAGAACCCCGAACCTGCAAGGAACGCTGCAACTTTGAACCTTGCCAAAACCAGGTTCAAATCCTTGGAACAGATTGAACGCGAACAGGCGGATTGATTTCCCTTGGCCAAGCCCGCTTACTTCATCAGCAGAACATAATACCTCAGCAGGTCGCCGGGATTGAGGATATTTGTGATCAAATTCAGATTGCCATTGGCATCGAAACTATTCGTCAGCACGGGCGTCCATTGGCTCACCGGGAACGCCAAATTCGTGCTGGTCAGCAAATAATACGTTCCGCCGGGCAAACCGTTCGTGGCCGCAATGGCCAGCGTCGTTCTGCTCAGACCGATGCCGGTGAGGCAGGGTGAAAGCGGCAATCCCACCACGATTTGTCCCGACCCGTTGGTGACAACGGAGCCAAGTTGCGCCGCCCACGAAATGGGAAAATGCGTGGGATAGGCGGCGTTCAGTTGGGCGAAGGTATACGCGCCGGCAGCCAGTGGGGCGCCATTGACCGTCACACTGGCGAATCGGTCGCGCTGATGCAGAAACATCTTCCCGTTGGCGCCAAGCACAAGGCTCCCGTTGGGATTGTTAACGTCGTAAAGCGTTTCCACCGCCGCAACCGATCCATTGGTGCCGACGACCAGGTTGTTGGTTCCCAGCGAATTGGCGCCCGCGCCCACCAAGGCGCCTTGATCCACCAGCCATTGGCCATGGAAAGTATTGCTGGTGCCGGTGATCTCCAGTCCCGCTCCGCCCAGCGTGCCGTCAAACTGATGCCAGAAAATATCGCCCGCTCCACTCAGCCACGAAGCTATTTGGTAACTGCGATCCTGCCCGCTGGAATCAATGTAGATGCTCGAGTTGCGGACCACCTCCAACTCGCCCTGGAGCACCGCCAGCGTGTTGTCGCCGAGATCCAGTTGCCCGCCGCTCAACACCAGATGATTGACATACAAGCCGGAAAGATTGCTGTTGTTCTTGATCCGCAGTTCGCCAACGCTGTTCAGCGTGCTGTTTTCAAAAACCCCGCCGCCATCAATGACCAGTTGGCTGCCGGGGAAAACGTTGTTGGCGATTCCGGCCGGAGTTCGCAGGCGCGAACCAACCACCACTTCATAAGAGCTGCCCGGAAAGGACCATTCCGTGCTGGAGGCAGTCAGACCGCCCGGATTCCAGGCATTCAGCATGTCCCAGTCTGCCCCGGTCGCTTCTACAACTGGCGAACCGCCGTAATCCAGGGTGAAATTCGTGGCCGGGCCAGGCACCAAGACATTCAAGGTAACTGCCGCGCTGGTGACGGCCCCATCCACATTGGAGACAATCACGCGGTAGTTGTAAGCACCGGAGGTAAAACCGGTTGTGTCCACCGACATCAAATTGGTTCCGCTGGCCGTAATGCTCGCAGAACCAATATCCAGGTTGTTGACCTGCCATTGGTAGGTGAAAGGTGCATCATTCCAAGGCGGCAGTAATGCTTCCGCCAACCAGACATTGGTCCCGGCATACACGGTGCCGCTGGCGGAAAGGGTGGGCGTGGTAACTTGCGGCAGGTTGTTGGACGTTGCATTCAACAGCACCGTCGCAGTCCCGGAACTACCCGGCGACACCGTGATCGTGAACTGATGCCCGCCATAACCAGCCAATCCCGCCGAGCCAGCGCTGCTCGATACTTGTGGCACAAAGGCCGCATAGCCCGTCAGGGTCACATTGCTTTCGCCCGCGGCGAAGCTCACGGTCGCTTGCACGCTGCTATTGGCGTCCGTCAACGATGTGATTCTATTTTTGCCAGCCGTGACAAACTTGCCGCCATCTCCGACCAATCCGATGCCGGATGATCCAATCGGGGCAACGATGAAATAGGAACCGCCGGTGGCGTCGGAGGCCAGGGTCGTCGAGAAATTAAATGCGCTGCCGGCGCTGACCACCAGGCCCGTCTGGTTGAAGTAGTCATAAACATAAGCGCTGGTGGTCATTCCCAACTGGCCAAGGCTGAAGCTGGCATTGGTGTTTGCAGTCGTGCGCGCGTAAGCGAAAACGTAATAATGGCGCAGCCCACTGTGATCGGTGGAGGTGGACGCCACCATCGGGAGATTCAATCCTTGGGCATCGTTGACAAAATTCTGGTCCAGCGCCAGCAGCGGCCCGTCCGGTTTCACGATCACCGAGTCCTGGCGAACTGCTTGGCGCAGATTGGCAAAATTCTCGGCGCCCAGCGCATCGCCGACACCCACCGGACCGGCCGACAGCGTGCCGATCAGCAAATCCCGCAAATTAACGCTGTTATACACATCGGTCCAGGGCCACTCCCCCAGAGCGCCGGCCAGGCGCGAGTCGTAGATGAAATCATTCCACTCGCCGATTCCGTTGGCGGCGACCGTGAAGTGGTCATTGGCCACGCGTGTGGTCAGCAGGTTATTGTAAAGCGAACTCTGCAAGTAGTGGCGGGGCTCCGGCATGCAGTACTGCATATTTAGCCCGTTCGCGCTCGCGGCGGCGGCCATGTCATTCATGAACGCCGGGGGATCGTTCAAATTCATGAGCGGGACCGCTGGTCCACTCAGCCAGTCATGCTCAAAAGTCGCCACCCCGCCGCTCCTGAGATAACCCATGACATTGGTCCAGAACTTTGGATCGACACAAACCTCGGCGGACATCGCATATTGGGAATTGTACGGACTGGCCGGATCAATCCAGCGGCAATGCGTCGCCAGCGGCAAACCCAGTTGCTGTTGAAAGGCGCCCAGACCGTTGGTGAATAGCGCGGGAGCGGCAACATATTGATAGATGCCGCCACGGCTGTTGGTGGGATCCCCCTGCCAGGAATCCGACGCGCCTTTGGGATACCACCAACTGTCCAATTGCATATAGCCGAGCGGCAGTCCATTGGTTGCAAATTCGTTTTTAACCGCCAGCAAGGTCCCAGCGTAACCCAGATTGGAGACATAACCGTAATAATAATTTGCGCCGTTGTCCGTCCAATACCCCAGCTTCTGAAGTTCGATGGCCGCGTCGTTGGCCGGACGGCTTTTGCCCGCCAGGCTGGTCAAGGTGTTTCCCCAAGTGTTGAAGGCATTGTTGATTCCGGTTTGAATCACCAGGATCGCCCGGTGGGTGAAACCGGCCGGTAGATTGGTGATGGCCGCATTGATGCCGCAGTTGATGGAGCCATCGCCCAGCTCATAATCGCGGGCAATCATGTAATTGGTGGCGGGCGAAATAACGAAAGCATTGCAGTTGGTGTCAAACAGCACCCAGGGACTATCGGGAACATAAGCGCCGAACCCATAGGTGCCAAACGCGACATCATTGAATCCGATTTGATAAAGACCGGATGGGTAAGCCGTCAGCTTGGGAAACGCAAGATCGTTGGTCGAGACGGTCAGACAGGTGTGCGTGAACAGAACCGTTGGCGCGCTGCCATACAAACGGATGCCCGCCGTCTGACTGACACCGCTGCCGCTGACATAACTGAAGGCTATTTCTGAATAGGCACCCACATTATCCGTGCCGGAATTGGTAACCACCCCGCTTGGCGTGACGCCCAGGCTGCCCGCGAAAGTCCATGCCGGAGCGGAGGCTTGCACCGTATAATCCCCGCTCGTGTCCAAGGTCACCTCAACTCCGATCGCGTTGGTGATGATCGCAAGGTTCGTGATGGCCGCTGGAACCACAGTGATGGTTCCATTTACCGCAAGGTTGTTTAACCAGCGCAAGCCGGGACTCGGTATAGTTGGCAGATTCGTGAAGCCGAAGGAACCGCTGACCGGCGCACTAAACAACGTAAAGGTGTCACCCGCCACCAAGTTCCGTGAACCGATATTCGTCACCGTTAGCGTCGCCCCGGAACCAACCACCAGACCCGGCGCCGCGAGGCGGTCGCTGTTGGGGGTGGTGGTCCGGTTGATCTTCATCCATGCCGTGCCCGCCAGCGCCACTGGATTGGTGGACGTCAGCGTGCCCAGTGCCGCAGTCAGCGCCCCCAGCGCCGGAATGCCCGGCGCAAGCTTTCCGCCCGCCCGCACCGTGATGGTCCCGCTGATGCTGCCGGTGCCTCCCAGCGTACCGCCGTTTGTAACGGTGATGTTTGCGTTGCCAAATGGCCCGTTGATAAGCAAGGTTCCGCCGGCCACGAGGGTGCTGCCGGTGTAAGCATTGGTGCCGGCGAAAATGACCACGCCATTGTCCGCGCCGGCATTCACGCTGGCGCCGCCGATCTGGAGATTGCCAGCGCCGCTGATGGGCGCGGTCACCAGCAGCGTTTCCGCGCTGCTTCCCGATAGGGCGCCCAAATAACTCGTGGTTCCGGCGTTCAGGGTGATGCTCCCCGCCAGTGTTTCCGTGTAGTTGTCGCTGCCGGCGTTGGCCATGTCGGCCACCCCCCCCGTTTAGGATGAGGTTGCCCGCCGTCATGATTTGCCCACCGGTGCCCTTCATTAAAAACCGGCCGCCGGCATCAATGCTCAAGGCGGCGCCCGCAAACGTGTAGGCCGTCGCATTCGTCGGCGAGCGCAGGGTGTAAGTGCTGGTGAAATAACTGTTGCCGCTGCCCGGGGCAGCGCCGTTATTCCAGTTCCCGGCGGCATTGAAACTGGAGGTGCCGAAGGCGTCCGAGGCGCTCAAGGTAACATTCACCGCCCGGGAAGTGCCCGCGCCAGAAGCAATAACCAATCCGGCGGCCAGCAACAACTTGTAAGGAATCATCGGCTTGAATAGGGAAGGATTGATTAAGGCTTGACGCTGGAAGAAAAATTACGACGGTCTGAGCTCATGCCGGGAGCTGCAGGACGTAATTGGCGAGTTGATCAAAATCCGCCGTGGAGACGCCGATGAACTTGTCCCCACAGCCGTTCTGGTAGCGCTGGTAAAAAGTGCCCTGATCGCAAATCACGCCAGGATGGCAGACGACCAGGCTTTCCCAAGACTGCATGGAATTCGGTGACAGGATGGGTTTGCCGGCATAGCTTTCCAATTTCATAGAACGTGAGGCGCAATACGTGATACGGGAATTTGGCTTTAGCGCCAGATATAAACGAAAATGCCGGTGACGACGAGCAACAGCACCGACAGGTAGCGGTAGTTTTGATACCACGGCAGGGCGGCCAGTTCCGCCGATTCCTCGGCGAAGGCGCTGCTTTTCCAGACGTAATTGGCCACCTTGGCCTCGCTGGGCGGGACGGTGAATGTGCTGACCGCCACGATGATGATGGCGGACACCACAAAGATAATCGGCGCGACATAAAGGAAGTTCATGTCCGCCAATGGCGTCAGGTGAAACACTTTGCGATCCAGCGCCAGCAAAATCGCCATGCCCAGCCCGCTCATCAAGCCGGCAAACGCACCGGTGCCGCTGGCGCGCTTCCAGAACAAGCCCAGCACGAACACCGCCACGACCGGCGGGACCACAAACGAGAGCAGTTGCTGGAAGTATTTGACGACCGAGTCGAACTTTTGGATTTCCGGGGCCCACAGGGCAGCAACGCAAATGATCACCAGCCCGGAGAGGTTGCCGGCCAGCACCTGCTGCTTGTTGGTCATGTCCGGCTTGAGCTTCTTGGCCACATCAATCGTAAAAATGGTCGCCGCCGAATTGAGGGTGGAAGCCAGCGCGGCGGTCAAAGCCGCCAGAAATCCGGTCACCACCAGCCCCGTCAAACCGGGCGGGAGAATTTCAAACACCATTTTGGGATAAATCTGGTCGGGCTTTTCCAAATTGGGAAACAGCACCCGCCCGCTCAAGCCGGGAATGACCATGACAAAGAAAATGACAAAGTTCAGCGCGGCGGCGAAGAGGTTGCCCCAGCGCCCATGATTGATATTTTTCGCGCTGAGCGTCCGCTGCACCATGGCCTGGCTCGTGCCCCAATAATAAAAGCCCAGCAATGGCAGGGTGATGAGCAGGGTTGGCCATGGAACGGAGGGATCGTTGACCGGACGGATTAGACTGGTGTGCCCCGCCGGCACGGCATGCATCACCGCCGACCAGCCGCCGGCTTTGGCAAAGGAAATCCACGTCAGCACCACCGAACCGGCAAACAAAACCCCTGCTTGCAGCACGTCCGCAAACATCACCGCCGACAGGCCGCCGATCAGGGTGTAGCTGGCCGCCACGATCGCCAGGCCCCAGATGAGCAGCCGCAAATCCACGGCGGGAAAGATCATTTGGATCATCAAGGAACCGGCGTACAGCGTCACCGCCGAATCCATGAACGTGTAGCTGATGAGCGCGATGGTGCAGAGGTAATAGCGGCTGCGCACATCGAACCGCCCTTCCAGAAACTCCGGCAGGGTATAAACCTTGTTCCGCAAGTAGAACGGCAGGAAGAAAACCAGGACGAAAATAATCGGCAGGATGGCCGCGGAGATGCCGTAGTTGAACACCGAGATGCCGGTGCTGTAGCAATCTCCCGACCACCCGACCAAGGACGAACTGGAAACCACGGTGGAGAACATCGAAAGCCCCACCAGCCACCACGCCATCCCCCGCCCGCCCAGAAAATAATCCTCGGCACTGTTGCGTTTGGAGTGGTA
>Ga0316232_1004563_pt1 | contig 11652 bp, 9 predicted proteins | sample TBHtaG_FD_206006 | JGI IMG/M metagenome (GOLD analysis project Ga0316232, IMG submission 206006) | Freshwater microbial communities from Trout Bog Lake, Wisconsin, USA - TBH18025_13 | ecosystem: Environmental > Aquatic > Freshwater > Lake > Hypolimnion/Profundal zone | place: USA: Wisconsin... | reverse complement strand
CGTGCAGGCGGGACTCCTGGAGGTAGAAGCCCAGCATCCGGGACACCTGCCGGATGAAGTCCTGCTCGTAGTCCGTGAAGGGGCGGTCCTCCAGCCGGAAGAGGACCAGGAGGTCCTGCTCGCCGAACTGCTCCTCCAGCATGACCGGCAGGAGGGTCTTGAAGACGCCCGGCTGGGGCGCCTTCTCGGGCCACTCGCAGCGGGCGATGATCCGGAAGGCCTCCGGGTCGATGGCCGGCAGCTGGGTCATGAAATGGTTCGTGATCTGCGCCTTCAGTTCCTGGGCCAGGGGCACCCGGCTGTAGGCGAGGATGGGCTGGAGTTCCGTGGTCTCGCTGATGTAGAGGGCCGCCGCTCCGGCCGGCACCGTGGCGCACAGGAGGCTGGCGGCCTCCCAGAAGAAGGTCTGCTGCTCGGGCAGCAGGGGCCCCAGGCCGGCCAGGGCCGGTTCCTGCAGGTCCTGTCCGAGCTTCTCCCGGGCCGGCTCGGCGACGGGGGGCGGTTCCTCCAGCGAGCGCAGGAACGCCTCGATGGCCTCCCCCTCGGGCTGCAGGAAGGGTTCCTCCACCTGGATCATGGCCCCGGTCGGGGGGGCGGGAACCCGCAGGGTCGGCTGGTCCTCCACGAACTCGGGGACGACCCCGGGCGGCGCCGCGGGCACGGGCGCGGCCCGCTCCTTGCGCTCGGCCGCCGGAGGCTTGACCATGGCCCCGCCGACGGCCCTGGCCACCTCCTCGCAGATGGCCAGGGTCTGCGCCTCGTGCTTGTCCTTCTCGAAGGGATCGCCCCGGTGGGGGTCCCGCTGGACCAGCAGGCCGACCCAGTCGCCACTGTTGAAGATGGGGGAGAGGTAGAAGCGGGGAAAGGTCGTGTGCGGCGCGAACGGCGCGAGCTCGGGGTAGCTGGCCAGATCGTTGACGATCAGGCCCCGCTTCTCCCGCTGCATGAGCAGCAGCAGCGGGTGGTCCGGGCCGAGGTGGGGCTGCGGGGGCTGGGTCCGGGGCCAGCCGTAGTGGCTGACCAGCTGGAACTCGTGCATGCCCGGCAGGACCAAGTAGAGGGCCGCCTTCGTGCTGCCCACGTCCTCGAGGCACCGGTACAGGATTCCCGCCAGCCGCTGGTTGAGGGCCTCGGTATACGGAACGCCTTCAGGAGGCAGGCTGGAAGGTCCCAATCAAAGATTCTTGTGGACGTTGATGGCCTGGGGTCCGCGGGGGCCCTGGGCGATGTCGAACATGACCCGCGCCTTCTCGCCCAGATGGCGCAGGCCCGTGGCCTGGAGCGCGGAGGTGTGCACGAAGATCTCCGGCCCGCCCTCGTCCGGCGTGATGAAGCCGAAGCCCTTCTCGGCGTTGAACCAGTGAACGATGCCTAATGACATAGGGTGATCCTTCCAGAAACGGCTCAGGGCAAGGCTAACGGGGGGAACGCCGGGGGGCAAGGGGAAGTGCGGCAGTCCGGAAAAGGAAGGCGGCCCCAAGGGGCCGCCTTGGGTGCCCCGCCCGGCGGCGGGCGGCGTTCAGAGCTTGACGACCATGGTGGCCTGGGGGCCCTTCTGGCCCTGGGCCACTTCGAAACTCACCCGCTGGTTCTCCACCAGGGTGCGGAAACCGCGGTCCTGGATGGCCGAGTGATGGACGAACAGGTCCGGCCCCCCGCCGTCGGGCGTGATGAAGCCGAAGCCCTTCTCAGGGTTGAACCATTTGACAGTGCCTTCAGACATGGTGGCTGCTTCCTTCGGGGGCCTGCCCCCTGCGCCTGGGACGGAGGAACCGGGCGCTTCTCCAGGCAAAAGCGTCCCGGGGAGCATCGCTCCCTTCCTTCAAGGGCGGATCGGGATAGGCGTCAGACCTTCACCACGTTCGTGGCCTGGGGCCCCTTCTGGCCCTGGGTCACGTCGAAGGTGACCTGCTGGTTCTCCTGGAGGGTGCGGAAGCCCTGACCCTGGATGGCGGTGTGGTGGACGAACAGGTCAGCGCCGCCCCCTTCGGGGGTGATGAAGCCGTAGCCCTTCTCGGCGTTGAACCACTTGACGATGCCTTTAGCCATTGCAATTTCCTAAAAAAAATGAGCCTGGGGAACGCGCAGCCGTGGACCTCCCAGGCGAGGGGCCGCGGCACCAGACCAGCCCGCACTCGGGCGGGTTCGCTGGATTTGGGTTGAGAAATAAGGATTGATCCGAAAATAATATAGGTTTCCCATATAGACTCCAAGAAATTATTTTCATACCCGGTCCGAAACCAGCCATGCGCCCCGCGAGGCCGGACCGATCAGGCTAGAATCAACGTTCCCCCGGGCGCGAACGTCCCGGGCGCATCGAAGGAACCTCTGATGATCCGCATTTCCGAGCGAGCCACCATCTTCCCGGACTCCCCCATCCGCAAGCTGGTGCCGTTTGCTGAAGCCGCCCGGGCCAAGGGGCGCACGGTCTATCCCCTCAACATCGGCCAGCCCGACATCGCCACGCCCGCGCCCTTCCTCGACGCCCTCCGGAACTACAAGCAGCCCATCGTCGCCTACGGGCAGGCCGAGGGCGATCCGGTGTTCCGGCAGGCCCTGGTCGAGTACTACCGCGAAGTCGACATCGACCTGAAGGCGGAGGACATCATCGTCACCCAGGGGGGCAGCGAAGCGGTGCTGTTCGCCTTCCAGATCGCCACCGAGCCCGGGGACGAGGTCCTCGTCTTCGAGCCGTTCTACACGAACTACAACGCCTTCGCCCTCATGTGCGACATCTACCTGCGCCCCGTGCGGACCCTGGCCTCCACGGGCTTCCACCTGCCCGGGGACGACGAGATCCGGGCCGCCATCGGCCCCCGCACCAAGGCCATCATGCTCTGCTCGCCCAACAACCCCACCGGCACGGTCCTCACCGAGGACGAGCTGCGCCGGCTCGGCGCCATCGCCCGGGACCTGAACCTGTTCATCATCTGCGACGAGGTCTACCGGGAGTTCTGCTACGAGGGCGGCCACACGAGCATCATGAACATCAAGGGGCTCGAGGATCACGCCATGCTGATCGACAGCGTCTCCAAGCGCTACAGCGCCTGCGGCGCCCGGATCGGCTGTCTGGCCACCCGCAACAAGGAGGCCCGGGCCGCGGCCATCCGCCTGGCCCAGAGCCGGCTGTGCCCGGCCGTCATCGAGCAGGAGGCCGCCACGGCCATGGCCCGGCTGGGCCTGTCCTTCTTCGAGCCCATGCGGGAGGAATACCGGCGCCGGCGGGACGCGACCTTCGAGGGCCTGATGAAGATCCCCGGCGTGACCTGCCTGGAACCCAAGGGCGCCTTCTACCTCATGGCCGAGCTGCCGATCCGCGACTGCGAGGCCTTCGCCAAGTGGCTGCTCACCGACTTCCACTACCACAACGAGACCCTCATGGTCGCGCCCGGGCCCGGGTTCTATGCCCAGGGCAAGTACGAGCACCAGGGCCGCGGCCTGAACCAGGTCCGGCTGGCCTACGTGCTCGAGGCGCCCAAGCTCCAGCGGGCCATGGCGGCCCTGGCTCGGGGCGTGGAGGAATACACGGTCGTCAATCCCAGCTAGCCCGAAAGGCGCCCCCGGGCGCCTTTCCTTTCCCAGTTTGTACGGCTCAGGAGTCTGCCATGCGGCCCGAACACCCCATTGTCCTCATCACCGGCGCGTCCAGCGGCTTCGGCGAAGCCACCGCGCGCCTGCTCGCGGCCCAGGGCTGTCATCTGGCCCTCGGCGCGCGCCGGGCCCCGAAGGTGGAGGCCCTGGCCCGGGAACTCGCCGAGCGGCACGGCATCCGGACCTTCGCCGCCGGCCTGGACACCCGCAGCACCCCTTCCGTCACCGCCTTCGTGGACGGCGCCGCCAAGGCCCTGGGCGGGCTTCACGTGGTGATCGCCAACGCGGGCCTGGCCCGGGGCGTGGACAAGCTGGATTCCGTCCTGGAAGAGGACTGGCAGGCCATGCTCCACACCAACGTCGAGGGCGTCATCCGCACCATCAAGACCACCCTGCCCTACGTCCGGCAGAGCGGCTGGGGGCACTACTTCACCATCGGCAGCACCGCCAGCCACGCGGTCTACGAGGGGGGCGCGGCCTACTGCGCCAGCAAGCACGGCCTGAAGGCCCTCGTGCAGACCCTGCGCCTGGAACTCTGCGGCGAGCCGATCCGGATCACCTCGGTCGATCCCGGCATGGCCGAGACGGAATTCTCCCTCGTCCGGCTCAAGGATCCGAACAAGGCCGCCGCCGTCTACACCGGCACCGAACCCCTCACCGCGGCCGACGTCGCGGAGTGCATCCGCTGGGTCCTGTCCCTGCCCGATCACGTGAACATCGATGAAATAATCGTTAAGTGCCGGGACCAGGCCAGCCACACGGGGGCCAAGGTCCATCGCAAGGCCTGATCTGGTAAAAAAGCGTCCCCTTCTGCCCCCGGGTCCGGGTCACCGGGCTATGGTCAGGCGGGCGCTTTCGTGTCATGATCGTCCCCATGCCCGTACCCCATTCCATACTCCTGCTCCATGGCCTTGGAGGTAGCGGTCTTGGATCGGTGAAGCTCCTCGAGGAGCGCCTGCGGGCGGGGGGTTGGGACGAGGCGACGTTCCTGCGCCCGACCCTCCAGGCCGTGAACCGCCCCCCCGAAGGCAAGCCCATGGACCGCGTGTTCGTGCAGGCCTGGGACGAGATGAACGCCTTCCTGGGCACGCGCGTGCCCCACCTCACCGTGGGCTTCAGTTTCGGCGGCCTCCTGACGGCCTTCTCCCCCTCCCCGCTGCGCCTGTCGATCTGCAGCCCCTGGACCCAGCTGAGCGAGGACGCCATTCAGCGCGCCTCGGCGCGCAAGGGCTGGCGGGTGCTCCAGGGCGAGCAGGACGGCGTCGTGGCCCCCGGGCCCAACCTGGCGGTGCTGCCGGACCACATCCCCATGACGCGGGATCCCCAGGGGGACCACGACTTCGATCAGTGGATGGACCGGATCGCGGCGTGGGTCCACAGCAGCTGGGATGCCTTCCAGGAAAGCTAGGAGCCAGTCTACGTATTGATTCGTGTTCCAGACTTTCGCCCCACTCGTCGCTATGGGCGCACAGCGCCCTACGCGACGGACAGCATCGCGGGTAATACTTGCTTGTGTTCCACACTCAAGGCTTCGGCCTGAATAGGCCCAGGACCGCTTGTATTACCTGTTTGGGGCGTTTTCCTCTGTTTGATCTGGCCAAACACGGGCTCGACGACCTGTTTCCTTAGGCGGTAAGGGCTTCGCCACCCTCCCCGTTGCAGTCTTTGCCGCATCCTTGCCACCAGGCTTCCGGGCTTGCCGTTCTTGGCATGGGTGGCGGCCTTGGCTTCACGGGTCTCCTTCTGCCGCTCCACCTTGTTGGAGACCCAGGCTGGCAGTTCATCACCCTGGCGGTTCTGGAATCGGGAAACCTCGGTCTTCATCGTAGGTGTCGAGGATCGCCGCAAGATCCAACTGTTCCACGACCAGATCCCGAACAAAGTGGGACGCGCGTCCTTCTGGGAAGAAGTCCGTGATCTCAGGCGGCAGCAGCCACTATCGTTTGGGGTCCCAGGGGCGGAAGCGTTTGGTCATACCTATGCATCGTACAGATCGCCGAAAACTTTAATGATTTTCAACGCAACCTAGCTATTTCTTGAGGGTGGAACACGGCTGAGCTTTACCCGCGATGCTGTCCGTTGCGTAGGGCGCTTTGCGCCCATAGCGACGAATGGGGCGAAGGTCCGGGACACGTACGCTTACGTAGGCAGACTCCAAGTGCAGGTCAGGGTTTGTTGTGCGAGAGGAGATACTTCGACCACTCGTGGAACCCCGTGGCCAGGGTGAGCATCCGCGCCTTGCGCTCGGGTTCGCTCGCGCCGCGGTCCGCGGGATCGGCCTCGTCCGTGCGGTACAGGGCCGCCGAGCCGTCGGGATCGACGTTGAGGTAGTAGTCGTCCTGCAGCAGCCCGAACCGGGCCGGCCTGCGGAAGGTGGTGAAGGTGAAGGCGGCGCTCCTGTCCTTGAAGGCCGGGTCCAGCAGGTCCTTGCCCAGGGTGGCGGTGCGGTAGGGACGGCCCAGGAGGCTCGCCAGGGTGGGCAGGATGTCCATCTGGGTGGCGATGCGGTGGTCCCGCCTCGCCTGGAGCAGCGCGGGCGCGAAGATCACGAAGGGGACGTTGTGGATGGCCAGGGTGAGGTCGCCGAAACGCTTGTCCCTGGAACCCCGGGGCAGGCCGTGGTCGCCCCACATGAGGAAGACCGTGTTGTCGAACCAGGGCTCCTTCGCCGCGGCCTCGAAGAACGCCTGCAGGCTGTAGTCCATCAGGCGCACGGCGTTGAATTCCTCGTTCCCGGTGAAGCCCGCCGCGGCCAGCCGCTCCGGGTCCAGCTTGACGGGATGGAAGTCCTTCAGGTGCCCCGGGATCGTGAAGGGGGGATGGTTGCCGGAAGTCTGGACGTAGCTCCAGAAGGGCCGGGGCAGCGTGTTGAACTGCGCCCGGGCCTCCATGAGCAGGTCGGCGTCGCAGATGCCCCAGACGTCCACCACCGGGCTGTGGTACGAGCCCTCCTCGTGGATGGCCAGGCGCTTGAAGTTGTTCTTCAGCACGCCGCGGATCTGGGCCCAGTTGGCGCTGCCGCCCAGGAAGAAGCTCTGGTCGTAGCCGTCCAGCCCGGCCAGCACGGAGGCCTGGTCCAGGAGCAGGGGGTTGCGGGTGGCGTTCTCCACCGCGCTCACGTCGGGCACGCCGAAGAGGGTCGCGAACATGCTGTGGCTGGTGTTCTCCATGGCCACGTAGAAACGGTCGAACAGGATGCCCCGGCGGGCCAGGGTGTCGAAGAAGGGGGTGGGATCCAGGGGGTTGCCGAGCACGCCGGTCTTGAAGGCGGCGAAGCTCTCCAGCTGGATGAAGACCACGTTGGGCTGGCCCTTGACCAGGGGATGGGGCGCGCAGTCCCGCAGCAGGGTGGGCAGGCTGCCCGCGTCCTGGCGGACCGGGATGCCGAAGTAGTCGGCCATGACCGGCTGCAGCGCCCGGACCTTGGGCAGGTCGAAGCCGCCGTCCATCTGCCGGCGGGTCTCCAGGAAGAACAGCACGGGGTTCAGGGCCAGGTGGGCCTGGAAGGGCTTGCGGGCCTCGAAGGCCTCGGCCCAGCGCAGGGGATAGCGGGAGACCTTGCCGTACATCACGGCCAGCAGCAGCACGGTGAGCGCGGCGTTGCCCAGGCCGCGCAGCCAGGGCGCCACCGGCGCGAAGGCCAGGCCCCGGGACAGCCGGCCCAGGCCGAGACCCGCCAGGGTCAGGAGCACCGCCAGGGCGGCGGCGATCCTCAGCACCGGATAGCTCTCCCACATCATCCTGGAGCTGATGCGCAGGTTCTCCAGGAACATGAGCAGGGTGCCGTTGAGCCGGGTGTGGATGTAGCCGTAGGTGGCGAAATCCATCACGTACGCCAGCAGGAGGACGCCCAGGAGCAGCAGGGTGAAGCCGCCCCAGAGCCGGCGGGCGCTGGCGTGGCCCAGGGTGCCGTAGTCCCGGCAGAGGCCGCGGTGCAGCCCGGTCACGGCCAGGAAGGCCAGGAGCCAGGGCCGGGCGGCCACGTCGTCCACCATGGCCACGGCGATCATGACGCAGTACAGGACCAGGGCGGCCGCGAGGGTGAGGGCCCCAGACCAGGCGCCGCCCCGCCCCCGGCCGGGCTTCAGCAGCAGCCACGCGGGCATCAGGAGGATGGCCACCAGCCGCGCGTCGAACTTGAAGCCGAGGTAGAGGGCCCGCCCCACGCCCCCTTCCACGAGCCCGCCCCAGCCCTCGAAGTGGACCAGGAAGGCCACCCGCGCCAGCAGGAGCGAACCCAGCAGCAGGGCGGCGAGGAGGGCCAGAAGCCGGACTTTGGTGCGGGGGGCTGAAGGGGCCATGGCCATCCTGGAGTCGGGGTGGCCGGGCCACCGGTCCAGTCTACCCCGCCAGGGGCCGGTCCTGCCTCAAAAGCCGGTGGGCCAAGGGGACGCCCGCAAGGGCGAGCAGCGCCGCCGCGGCCCAGCCGGCCCGGAACCCCGCGGGCCCGAAGTGCCGGCAGTTCCAGCCGATGATGTTGCCGATGAGGAAGGAACCCAGGCCGATGCCGGAATCGAAGGAGAACAGCGTCGCGCCGAAGGCCGAGCCCCGGCGGCTCGCGGGGGTGGCCTCCAGCACGTGGGCGTTCACGAGGGTGTGCACCATGCTGTAGCCGCCGCCGTAGAGCAGCGCGGCCAGGGCGTGCCGGCCGGGGCCGCCCGGCAGGAGCGCCAGCAGGGCCAGGGCGGCCGCGCATGTCCACAGCATGCCGGGCAGGAGCCGGGTGGGCCTGGCGCCGAAGCCCACCCGGGTCATGAACAGCCGCATCCCGACCATGCCCGCGGCCATGGCGGTGAGGAAGGCCGCCTCCGTGGGGATCACCCCGAACAGGGGCGGAAAGCGCAGGGCGAGGGCCTCCTGGGCCGTGTAGGTCCCCAGCGCCCCGTAGCCCAGCGCCGTGGCGAAGAGCACCGAGCAGGGCGCGAGCAGGTCGCGCCCTGGCCAGCGGAAGGCGGGGACGGGCTCGCGGTGCACCGGGTCCGGCGGCAGGGAGAGGGAGAGCGCGCCCAGGACCACGAACACCGCGCCCAGGCCCCCGGCGATCGCGTGGAAACCCACGTGGCGGTATAGCGCCAGCCCCACCATGGGCCCGAACACCACGCCGCCCGGGCTCGCCAGGCCGTAGATGGAAAGGCCGTCGGCGCGCCGCGCCGGGGGCAGGACGTGGCCCAGGGTGGCCATGGTGGCCGTGAGCAGCCCCGACCATACGACCCCGTGGGGGAAGGCCAGCACGTAGAACGCCCAGCGCACCTTCAGGAGCCCGTAGGCCGCCAGGAACAGCCCGAAGCCCACGGCGCAGCCCGCCACCATGCGCCGCTGCCCGAGACGGTCCCCCAGGGGCCCGGTGACCAGCGCGCCCAGGGAGGAGCCCGCGGTGAAGGCCGTGAGGAAGGCCCCCGACTCGGCCACGCCCGCGCCCAGGGCCAGGAGCCGCAGCGGCGCCGTGGGGAAGAGCTGGAAGGCCGCGAAGAAGGTGATGAAGGTGATGGCGAAGACGAGGGTGAAGTGGCGGGTCCAGAGGGATGGCGGACGCATGGCGGATGACCTTCCTGCAGGCTCAACAGCTTGGCAGGCCCCGGTGCGGATCGGCAGCCCCACTTATTGGGGTTTGGGGGTCTTGCCCGCCAGTTCGTCCTGCTCGTCCTGGGGCAGGCGCCAGACCCAGCGGCCCGTGGTGCGGTCGAAGAGGTCCACGCAGCACAGCCAGTTCATGAGCCCGGCCACCATGATGTAGGTGGCGCCGTATTCCTGGGTGAGGTTGCGCACGGGCTCGGTGCCGGTGCCGCCGAAACACCAGGCGAAGAGCGCGTAGACCGGCCCGACCCCGGCGGTGGCGGCGGCGCCCAGGGTGGGCATCCAGGAGAGCGGGTCCAGCTGGGGCACGTACACCCCGCCCTTCACGCCGTCCACGGCGCCGAAGGTGAGCTGGAGGAAGGCCAGGACCGCGAACACCACCGAGACGCCGAAAAGGGCCTTGGCCCGCTTCTTCTCGCCGATCATCCAGTAGCCCGCGCCGGGGACCAGCCAGTTGAGGAGGACGGGCTTCCAGCAGGCCTCCAGGGCCTTCTGGCGGCGGAGGGGAGGGGCGAGTCTGAGGGGGGGCGTGGCGTCGGACATGGGGCCAGTTTATCAGAAGTGCGGGCCTTCCCCCCGATGGGGGGGAGCCCGGTCAGGCCATGACCTCCTGCAGCAGCTGCACCACCTCCCCCGTCAGCGGCACCAGCTCGCGCGCCACCATGGTCCTGGCCTCGGCACCCGACCCGCTCCGGGCCTGGAGCAGCACCTTCTTCGCGCAATGGTGGAAGGCCGCGTGGCTGTCCCGCAGGTGCCCGAAGGCGGGTGCGCCCTTGCGCGCCTTGGGTCCGTAGAGCCAGCGCCCCAGGAGGCAGGCGTCGTCCCGGCCCACCTGGGCGGGGTCGACCTCGGTGCGGTCGCTCCCGTCGATGATCCCCAGGAGCTTGTCCTTCCAGGCCAGGTGGCCGGCGATGGCGGCCTTGACGTCCAGGTCCCCGGCAGAGTCGCCCAGGTTGAACAGGGCGATCTCCTTGGCGAAGGATTCCGCCAGGCGCATCAGGGCCTGGGAGGCGGTGTGGGTGCCGTCGGCGCCTTCGGTGGTCTGCTGGGCGGCGACGCTGACGGCGCCCACGTTGCGGGCGACGTCGTTCATGCCCCGGGCGGCCTCGGCGGCGTTGCGCGCCACGTCGTTGGTGCCCGCGGCCAGCTGGTTGATGTTGCGCGCGATCTCGGCGACGCCCTTCACGGCCTCCTGCACGTTGCGGGAGATCTCGTTGGCGCCGGCGGCGGCCTGGGTGACGTTGCGGGTCACGTCCCCGGCGCCCCGGGCCGCCTCGCCCACGCTCCGGGCGATCTCGTGGGTGGTGGCGGTCTGCTCCTCCACGGCCGTGGCGATGGTGGTCGAGATCAGGTTGATCTCCCCGATGATCTGGTTGATCTCCCCGATGGCCTGGACCGCCTGCTGGGTGTTGCCCTGCATGTCCTCCACCTGGGCGCGGATGTCCTCGGTGGCGGCCGCGGTCTGCTTGGCCAGCTCCTTCACTTCGTTGGCCACGACGGCGAAGCCCTTGCCGGCTTCGCCGGCGCTGGCGGCCTCGATGGTGGCGTTGAGCGCCAGCAGGTTGGTCTGGGCCGCGATGCCCTTGATCATGTCGACGACCTTGCCGATCTCCTGGGCGCTGCGACCGAGCTTGTCGACGGTGACCGCGGTGCTGTGGGCGGACCCTGCGGCCCGGGTGGCGACGGCGGCGGCCTGGCCCGAGTGCTTCGAGACCTCGTTGAGGCTCGCGCTCATCTCCTCGATGGCCGTGGCCACGGCGTTGACCGAGCCGGTCATGCGGTCCGAGGTGGTGGCGATGGCCTTCATGTTGGAGGACATCTGCTCGACGGCCGCGCCCACGGTGTGGAGGTTGGCCGAGATCTCCTCGGAGGCGCTGGCGACCATGCCGGCGTTGGCGCTGATCTCCTCCACGCCCGCGGCCATGTTCTTCACGTTGCTGGAAGCCTGCTCGGTGGCGGCGGCGGCCGTCCGGGCCTGTCCGGTCATGGTGGCCGCGTTGCCCGACATGGTCTCGCTGGTCGAGGTCAGGCCCTCGGCGGAGGAGGCCAGGGTGCGCGAGGAGCGGTTGATCACGCCGAGGGTGTCCCGCAGCTGCCGGGCGGTGTTGTTGACGGCGTTGCGCAGGGTCTGGAGATCGCCCTGGTACTCCTGGGTGATGCTCGTGGAGAGGTCGCCCTTCTCCATGGTGGCCATGACCCGCACCACCTCGTTGATGGGTCCGATCACGCCGTCCAGGGTCCGGTTCACGCCGTCCACCAGGCGGAACCAGCCGCCCACGAAGGGCGCCGCGTTGGCCCGGGTGGCCAGGCGCCCCGCGAGGGCGGCCTCGACGAGCATTTCCGTCTCGCGCAGGAGGTCGGTCATCATGGCGACCATGGCGTTCAGGTTGGTCTTGATGAGGTCGTACTGGCCCATGTAGGCGGTGGTGATCGGCGGCGGGATGAGCCCCTGGGAGACCTTGGCCACGTAGTCGGCGGTGACGTTCA
>Ga0316232_1004562_pt1 | contig 11656 bp, 10 predicted proteins | sample TBHtaG_FD_206006 | JGI IMG/M metagenome (GOLD analysis project Ga0316232, IMG submission 206006) | Freshwater microbial communities from Trout Bog Lake, Wisconsin, USA - TBH18025_13 | ecosystem: Environmental > Aquatic > Freshwater > Lake > Hypolimnion/Profundal zone | place: USA: Wisconsin... | reverse complement strand
TTTTACTTTATCGACAGCCTGACACGACTGACTTCGTCAGTCGTGTTTTCTTTGCACCCTTGCCAAACACTCAATGTGCATGGAGGAGTGTTAAAGGCTGAAAAGAAAACACGGGACAACCGAAGATCGCATTGACGGTCTAATTGGTCGCATCACTATTGCTGAAGCAATTATGACAAAAAAGGAACGTCCCCTATTGATGTGCTATCTTAAAAACGGACACTCCAAACTGCAAGCATGATACAGTTAATAAAAGGAGTGTTGCGAAATGAAAGCCCCTGTCGAACAGGAAGTGAAACTTGCCTATGTTCAGCAAATTCTAACAGGAAAAATAAGTGCATCGGCAGCACAAAAGAATTAGGCGTCCATGAGTCATCCGTATATACGTGGGTAAAAAAATACCAGAAAGATCCCGCCAACGCATATGCGACACTAATAAGCCGACGCCCTCACGTCTTTTACTTGTCGAATTACAGCTTCGAGAGGCATCGCCGACACCGCAATGGCGGGAACTTCGGGAAACGCCTCTGTCGTAAGCTTAGACAGAACACGGCCAGGGGTAATCTCCACGAATAGCTGCGTCCCCATGCCAACCAGAACTTCGGTGATGTCGTGCCAACGAACCGAGTAAGCTATGTTTGTGGCGATATCTTCCCGAATTCGATCGAAAGCGCGCGTCGGCCGAGCTCGCCGATTGGTAAGGTATTGTGCCGTGATTGGTCCAGGTTCAAGATCTTTCATGGCATCGACCAATCTGTCAGTCACTCCCGCCAGCAGCTCACAGTGCGAGGGAACGGACACGTCTAGGCGTTCGGCCTTCTGGCATCCGGCCTTTTGAGCCAAGTCGATGACCCGCTCCATCCCCGCGTCGGATCCGGCCACGACGATCTGCCTCAGCGCGTTAAGATTGCCCACAAAGACTGGGGCGTCCGGGGTCGTCGCGGCGGAGACGATGGAGTTGACCTGTTCCTCATCGAGACCGACGATTGCAGTCAGTCCAAAACCACTCGGAAAGGCTTTCTCCATCATCGACGCACGTAAATGGACCAAGCGTACTCCATCCCGAAAGTTCAAGGCTCCGCACGCCGTTGCCGCGGCGTAAGCTCCAATCGACAGACCTGCCACCGCGTCCGGGAAAGCACCTTCCGCTGCCAGGGCACGCGTTACAGCCACACCAGCGGTATAGATTGCAATCTGTGTCGAAACGGTCGACCGAAGTGTGTCCTCGGCGTCCAATTCGAGGACGTTCCGGCCTAGGACTTCACTAGCCTCCTCAATGGTGCGCGCCACTTCATGGTGGCTGGGAAGCTGATGCAACATACCGGGCCGTTGCGAACCCTGCCCGGGAAAAAGATATGAAATCGTCATCGCTGTTCTCCCCTACTTGTATTCCAGGGATCAAGAACCAATATTGGCCCATTAATCGTACGCAAAAGTATTTCCCGCCCTTGTTCTGTCGAGCAGTATTCTTTCATGGCAATTACACCGTCCGGTGTTTCCATTTGCACATCTACAGAAGCACCGATTTCGGATAGCTCGGCGAGCATTAGCTTCGCGTCATCGCGAGATAATCTGTTCGGCACACGAATAATCAGATCGAGATCGCTTTCAGGCGTGACGACCTCGCAGCCGGTCCCTAGTTCAAACCCGACACTGCCGGTCGGTCCCCAAACATGTTCCATTCGTCCCCAACGTTCCAAAACGATCTGAAACGCCCGCAGTGCGGGAATTTCGGCGTAACGGCTGCGCCTGGGCTCGCAACGCTCGCGCAGAAGACGTTCGGGCGGTATCCTCCTAACCACCGAGCTGGCAGGAATGGCTGCAGCAAATCTTTGGTCACGGGAAACACCGCGTATCCCGATAGGTATTTGCCTCCCATCTTGCGGCGCTCGCCGAACTACGGCGACAGGAGCTTCCCGCAGGGATTCCCGTACCCAGGGTGGCGTCGTCATCTTTGGCAAGAGATGGGGACCGACGAGGAACCACACCAAATCGTGAGGATGGAAATGGATGGCGGAATGAGGGCATGTCTGCATTAGATCGGTCCTCTCTCAAGTACCCTGTCTCTTTTGGATATTCCGACGGTCCGATCGCGGAGAAGACACCGACCTTGTGGTGCGACTGCACCACACCCTGTCATGTTCTTCGGCCGAATCTTCCCGGCAGGAATAGTGCTCCGGTCTGGCTCGACCGGAGCACATCACGTCAGACAGCGTTCCACTGCTCCGCCATCTTCTGGCGGACCAGCAACGAGGCCTTCCGGTAGGTTTTCGCCCCATCGGACTCGAGTCGAACATCCAAAGTCGCAGGTTTCGCACGGGAGTCAGCGATGGCCTCGATCAAGGCGCTCTGTACCTGGGCGGCGGTCGCCGATGCGGGCTCATCCGGATGGGCCACGTCGAGCAAGGCATGCAGCCCACCCAGTTTCGCAAATGAGCCGATATCGTACGCCATCGGCACGATTTCCTGCCCCAACCTGTCAAGTTCCTCCACGCTTCGCCGCGTGATACGCGCCGCGGCATCTTTGTACATGGCGTGAATCAGGACTTCCGGATCGTTGAACGCGATTAATCGATTCGCCTGGCCGGCCATCGCAAGAAATGCGCCGGAGACGCAGCGGCCGACAATCAACGCAATTACCGGGTGCCCAGCCGTTCGGGCGTCGGCATAGGCAGCGATAATTGCCGCAGCGGCAACGTGGATACCGCAGAGCTCTTCACGGCGTCCGTAGGCCTGACTCTTGGTATCACAAACTGTAATGATCGGGCGTTTGACCTTCTTATCCTTGTCAGCCTCGATTACCTGGCGAAGGGCCCTCGTACCAAACCAGCCCTCATCGACGCCCACCTCGCTACGACCGGCCCGCGGAAAACGACTTTTCGGATCAGGAACCAAGCCGACGAAAACAACTTCCTCGTCGCCCAATTTTCCACCTGATAACAGAAGAGATCCGGGATTTCCGGGCACGCTTCCGTCGTTCCCTGCAAGGGCTTCAAACCACTTCCGCCCGCGGTTCATGACGGTGTCACTCATTCTGCCACTTCCTTCCAGACTTTGCGGATATCTTCGCTCGTCCACTGCCTGGACCAGTCCATGGCAGAGAGGCGTTTAATGAACAATTCGTATTTGTCGGTGCGCAGTTTCGCTGGGTGGCCCTTACTGAACAGACTCCTTACGGCTTTCGCGATTTCTGCCGCGTCGTCTTCGACCAAAAGATCAGCAAATCCAGTCGCCGCACGTTGCGCGCCTCCGTTAACGCTCCAGACGAAGGGTTTATCGCCTGATGGAAATTCAGCGGCGCCAGCTTCCTGTTCAATGACTTCAGGACCGTTCATGCTCAAACGTGCCTGTTGCGTCATGACCACGTAGGACGCCAAGCCCGCGGCAAGCGACATACCGCCGAAGCAACCGGTCGGACCAGCGATCACGACAATCAGTGGGGTGTGCTTTCGCAGAGCAACCATTTCGGAGTAGATCTCGGCGATAACCAACTCGCCCATGTTCGCTTCCTGGAGGCGAACACCGCCGCTTTCAAGTGAAAGAACGGCACGAGTTGGGATGCCTTTCTCGTTGTCGATTCGGGCCAAGCGAAATGCTTCGGCCATCTTCATCCCACAGACTTCGCCAATGGATCCGCCTTGGAACTTGCCTTCCATGGCGATCACCACGGCCGGTTGACTGTCGATTGTTCCCTTGGCGACGACACAACCGTCATCGGATTGGGGCACGATGCCCTGCATCGGCAGCCAAGGCGACATGACCCGGTCAAATGGACCGAGAATTTCACGGAAAGTACCCGGATCGAGCAGTTCCTTCGCGCGAGCACGGGCATTGAGTTCGACGTAACTACGGCGCATACTCAGCGCCAAGACGTCTTTCGAGAGAGGGGGAATGTTCATCATGACTTGCTCACCTCGACAGCTTGGCGGAGCCGCAGTGCCGCTGTTCCGGGGGTCGCGCCAAAATCATTGATTTCGATGTTGCTCGCGGCGGGGTAATTCTGGAGAAAACGCTCCAAAACTGCCTTCCAGGTCGGGCCGAAACCGGCAACACTGGTTTGGATTTTCACCTTGGTCCGATTTCCATCTGCCGGTTCCATCAGAATTTCTAAGTCGCCGGACCCCACGACACCGACATGTGCACGTTTACCTTTTGGACCAGAGGCAGGGAATTCAAATGTTAGTATCTCCATGATTCTCCTTCTCCAAATTCAATTTAAATTCTGGGTAACTCGGCCGATTCGACCGGGAAATAAGACAGTTGCCGTGAATCGATGAAGAAGTCCTTGGACATCTTACCAACTCCGGAAACGCGCCGGCGGCTCGTAGAGCCCTCCCGACCACGTGACCAAGTCCTTCATGCTGCGCGCAGAAAGAAGCGATCTCGTTGCGTCCGACCGCCGTACACCTAGGTCCTCGGGATAGGCGACGACGCCCAATTGCCTCAGCTTCTCAACCTGCTTGTCCGTCGATTTCAGTCCGACCTTGGTCACCCCAGCGATGGCAGCGACCGCGGCACGGCGCTCTTCGAGACAGTCGGCTTTGTAGAGGTAGGCAATGCCTTCCTCGGTGACGATATGAGTGACATCTTCACCGTAGATCATCACCGGAGCCACCGGCAGGTTGGCGTCTTTGCCCACTTGAATGGCGTCGAGGCTTTCCACGAACAACGGTACGCCCCCCGCCTTGAATGTTTCGACCACCTGCACACAAAGCTTGCGTCCTCTGGCAATCGGGCTATCCGAGGTAATGAGCGACAACCAAGCAGGCGAGGCATGGCGCCGACCGCGAGCATCACTGCCGAGATTTGGCGCACCGCCGAATCCGGCGATACGCCCTTTGGTAACCGTCGACGAGTTTCCTTCTCCGTCGATTTGCAGAGTCGATCCCGCGAAGAGATCCACCGCGTAGTGTCCGGCGAGCTGGCAATAGACGCGGTTGGAGCGCAAATTGCCATCCTGCCCGGTAAAATAGACGTCCGGACGGGCGGCCACGTATTTTTCCATGCCTGCTTCATTGCCGAAGCTGTGAACGCTCTCAACCCATCCGCTCTCGATCGCCGGAATGAGCGTCGGCTGCGGATTGAGAATCCAATTGCGGCAAATCTTGCCTTTCAGGCCGAGTTGGGCCCCATAAGTCGGAAGCAGCAGTTCAACAGCCGCGGTGTCGAAACCAACACCGTGATTCAGGGACAGAACCTGATGGCGCTCGTAAATTCCACGAATGACCATCATTGCTGTGAGGATCTGAAGCTCTTTGATGTCTTTCGGATCGCGTGTCTGGATCGGTTCTTTTGCGTAGGGTCGATCCCCTTCGACGATGATGTCCACCCAGTCGCCTGGGATATCGACGCGCGGCAGCTTGTCGACGATTTCGTTCACCTGGACAATAACGATGCCATCACGGAACGCGGCGGCCTCGATCATCGAAGGAGTGTCTTCCGTGTTCGCGCCGGTGAAGAGATTGCCCTCACGGTCGGCCATGTCCGCGCAGACAAGCACCGCGTTGGGGATCAGATCGACAAACATTCGCGCGGACAGTTCAACATAGGTGTTGATCGAGCCGATTTCGATCTCTCCATCTTCGACCATTTGCGCGATTCGCAAGCTCTGCGGACCGGCGAAACTGAAGTCGAGTCTTTTCGCAATCCCCTGTTCGAATATTTCCATATGTTCGGGGCGAGCAACTGCCCAGATCACCGCATTTAAGTTGTTAACTTTTTTGGGATTCACTTTGGCTAGCGAGCGCGACAAAAAGTCTGCTTGCTTTTGCACGCTCTCGATAATGACCCGATCTCCGGGAACCAAGAGCGTCTCAAGTGCATCAACAATCTTGTTTTGCGGAAGAATTTTACCATTCATCCACGGAGCAACCAGTCCCATGCGCCGGCGTTTGCCTTCGCGCCGCGTGGCCCACGATCGTTGCGTGACCGCTTCGCTTGTTGCGAGGTCCATTCTTGATCTCTCCCATCGTCTGATTCGATGTGCGAACTAGGCTTTCAGAAGCCCGCCGCGTCATCAGATCACTTCTTTTTGATTATTATCATCTATACATCTATGCGTTATGTGATGTACTTCTACTTTACCCCCTTTCAAACTGCTATCAGCTTTTCATCAAAGCGCTCTAGTCTGGTCTCAGCAATTACATTGGCCGACGTTTTTCCCAACTTCATTCTATTACCTTGACAGTATCAAGTAAAATATCCCTTAACCATAACCGTTATAGATGAAAGCCATATCTACCATGGCAATTTTCGTGTTTAGACTCACAATATTTCACCTTCCTTAGCTATTTGGATAATTTTACCGTTAAAACTGATTTCGCCGTCAATTCTAAACTTCCTGTATTTAGACAAAATGCTATAATATAAAAAATATTGCCTAAGCTTTCGTGCGAAAATTACAATAGTTTTTCGGCTTAAATGATCACCAGGAATATATAATTTCATGTTAACAGTTATATAATAACGTTATATAACTACCTGATACTGATTAGGGTTGTCTCAATAACAAAAACACCCAAGCCCAATTAAGCTTGGTGTTTCTCCCTACGTCTGGGGGAACATATACAATGACTCTCAACAGCCGACAAACCCATGCCACACCTGACTTCATCAGGTGTGTTTTCTTTGCAGCCTTACTACCGACTCAATGTGCACGGAAGGGTGTAAAGAAAACACCTTCCAGAACTAGCATAAGCAGTCCTAACCGGAGTACCAAATCTGCTTTCTACGATAGTTGAATAAACTGCACAATAAAGGTAGTCCCCTCCAGCGAGGTTTTCACGTCAATCTTTGCACTGTGACGCTCGGCGATTCGATAACTTACCGGTAATCCCAGCCCAGTTCCCGTGTCCTTCGTAGTCAGGAAGGGCGTCCCCAACTTGTCCAGCACCTCCTGCGGTATTCCTGTGCCGGTATCGCGGACAGCCAGCACCACCTTGTCGTTATCGGCGTAGGTTTCAATGGTTAGCATCCCGCCTGCCTCCATGGCCTCAAAGCCGTTCCGCGCCAGGTTCAAAAGCAGTTGCCGTATTTCTTTTTCATCCAAAATGACGTCGGGGACATCACCCAAATTGACTTGAATATCATGCCCAGTGCGGAATGCCTCAGCCCGTAGAAGAGACGACAGAGCACTTATGATATCGTTTAAGTTATAGGGCTTGAGTACAACAGTCTTATTTTTTGCTAAGGACAAGAATTCGCTGATAATTCCATTAGCCCGGTCAAGCTCATCAATCATCGTCTGAAATTGTGTGTAATATACGGCACTCTCAATCTTACGCTGAAAATGCTGTAGATAACCTCGGACCGCAGTCAAAGGATTCCTGATCTCATGCCCAATCGATGCCGCCATTTCACCGATAAGATTTAACCTGTCAAGACGACCTAATTCTGTTTCCATCTTTTTCTGTTTCGTGATGTCATGGTTGATTTCCAGAATCGACACAGGGTTGCCAGCAGCATCTTTATTTAGCGTCTGGTGGCTATGAACGACAATGCGCTTGCCATCTTTGCGAGTATGGGTTAGTTCGCCTTTCCAACGCCCTTTGGTTAGGAGACTATTCATAATGTGCTTAGTCGATACAGGGTACTGCGGTTGGAGCAGGATATTGGCTACCTGCCCTACGGCTTCGCTGGTCGACCAACCATACCCGGACTCTGCTTCTCGATTCCAGAAAATGATTTTGCTGTCTAAATCGCACACCATGATATAATCGTGAGCAAAATCAAGGAACTGAGCTTGCTGGGTAACCTTTGCACTTGTAGTCTGTAGCTCATGCAGGGTATTTTCCAGGTCCTGTGTGCGTTCCGCCACAAGATTTTCCAGCTTGTCGCGATGCTTGGTCAGTTCAACATCCTTCGCCCGCAGTTCTTCGTTTTGCGCCTGTACTTGCTGGGTCCTCTCATTAACCATTACTTCCAACCGGGCGTTGATCGTTCGTTGCTTTTCTAACCATAAAATCAGTAAGCAACAAAAGCCTAAGATGAATAGACTGGTCAGTGAAACCCCGAGGATATAGCCTTGCTTCCGCTCTGTATAACCGGTCAAAGCCACTTCGGTAGATTGTGCCACCACTACGATTAGTGGGTACTCCGCCATAACGTGATAACTGACTATACGGGTTATCCCATCCAGGGCATTTTTCGATATATATGTGCCGAGAGGATCAATTTGGATTTTTTGCATTAGAGGGATTCCTCGGCTGTCCAGACCTGACGTCATATCGTCACCAACTCGCCTGGCCCGATTAAACCCATCCGTCCCATACAGGGCGACCTGCCGATTCTCGCCAAGATTCATTTTCTTATAAAACTCAAGGAAATAGTCAGTCTTTAAACCGATATAGACAATGCCGCCAAATGAGCCGTCAGGCTTGTCGATACGCCGACTCAGCGGAATGGTGCTCTGTCCCAACAGACCCCTGGCTTGGATTGTCTGACCAATGTACAATGTGTCAGCAGCGAGGTCGCGATGGATTTGGAAAAATGAACGGTCAGAGCTATTAGTTCCAGGGCGATTCTTAATAAAACTGTAAAGCAGGAATCCCCGTTCGTCAAATATGGCCACTTGATTGCGGGCCGGATCATTCGTCCAATTCTGCATGGATGCAGCAATGACCGAGCTTGAAAGACCATCTCGCTCATAAGCTTGTTTGATGCTGAGCAAATCCTTATCCGCATCAGCTATGATTCTTCGCACGTTTTCTTCATAAGCAATGGCTAGATTCATGGTTTCCTGCGAGGCATTGGCAAGCGCCTTGTCGTATTCATAGTTGATCTGGTGCCAGACAAACAACCAAAGGCTGGCAATCAAAATGACCCCCAGCAAGATGATGAGCTTCGAATAACCGGACAACGACCGCACTGCCGCAAAAATGTTGCCTTTAGGCTGCTGCGGCATGGTCGGCCCTTCGGCGATATTCTTTTTTAGTAGTCTGGGGAAGAATTCCATATGCGGCCTCCAATAACCAACAATAGTATATCCCATTTGCCATAATCTTCTATATTCCTTTATTCTCACGAAAAAAGCCCGCCTCGCTGCTAACTAGAGGGGCGGAGCTATCATAATCTGTTATTCTCGGACGAACTTCTAAAACAACCCTCTTGCGACGGTCGTACGGCCTCATCCCCGCTACCCGTTAAGAGCGATTGGATACTGTGTTTGTCAATACACTCATATAGACGCCAATATAAAAGACCGATAAACCTTATGTTTCTAAGGTTATCGATCCTTTTTTATTGGGCGATCAGATTTTATAGGGCTTGCCCCACCAAGCAGCCTTCTGGGGTTGTACCGTATAAGTAAGCACTCGTCTACTTGCTTTTTCCGCTCAAAGCCAACTCTCGATGACTCACGACCTGCGGGGGCGCTTCCAGCCAGCCGTTCTTGATTGCAATATTTATCCCATCTTCTCCATATTGAATAATTTCCATTTCCATACGGATGTAATCAGCAGCGATGTCCGCTCTGCTGCTCTGCCCCACAGCCGTCCCAATATCGGCTAAGTTATACTGATTTAACAAGATGATGTGATTCATCATCAGTTTATCAGAATAAGGGGGTATGGTAGAGCTGGTGAGCATAGAATCCGGACTTGATGGTGTCGGAACGTCCTCATCACTCAACATAGAACTTAGCTCCTTGATCTGCTTTGCTCCTATTTCCGCTCCCCGGAGGAAGAACTTCCTTAATTCCGGGTCACGGGCGACCTGGCTGAACCCAGAAATTAGAGCTTTACCCAACAGATTCTCTTGAATAGAAAGAAAGATATGCGCGAGACTGACGACATGGAGCGGACGATTCTTACCAATTATATGGCCAATATAACTAGGCTCTTCCACAATATGTGGTGCTTGCGGTATGCTGACAATAGGTGAGCGTATTAGTATCCCTTTTGTTAATGCAACCTGCGTCGCGTCTTCGATTAATTTTGCACAAGAAGCGGTCGCTTCTTGGAACAAGTTCCTCACGTCCGTGCAAGCGGCTAGAAAAAGAGAAGATGCCGTCATTTGCAAGGCATATTTAGCCCTTGAGAGAGCATGATAGAGCGCAAAAGTATCCGAATACAGCCGGGGGGCTTCTATATTTACGTCTTTGTCGCTGAAGCCAACTGGAATGGGCACATTACTACTGTTAAAGATGGCGGCTATGTCGCGAGAACGCTTGTCCGAAATGCTTAGTGCTTGTTGCAGGATCGTCCGGATCTGCTGGTCTTCAGCTTTTGCAATCATATGTTTCTTAACACGCACGATCAGGGTATCACTCATATACATGTTCCACAGATTGCCAATTTCGGCAGAAGTTAACGCTATTTTATTAGTAGTTGGCATTGTGTAATGGCCTCCCAAGATTTGCAGAATAGTTATATCATGCCCTCTGTCGGATGAAAAATTCCGGTAAGCCACTTATTGGTTGGTCGGTGTGTGGAGTGGGAATGCTATGTACTGGTGGTTAGCCTCGGACAAAGTAACCCTGCTTCAAGTCGATGGCTCAGTTTTTTCCGGGCTTACAGCCTGTTGCAAGCAAGACACTCCCTGATGTTCATCATGGCAAAACAGACAGTGACCCGTGGGGGCTACCAATAGTAGCCCTTTCTTCATGGCCGCCGGCACGTCCGATAAAACCCCATTATGCAAACGAGGATTGGCACACATAAGTGGTCTCCCGGCTTCCGAAAAGGCCCGCTTTCAACAAAAACACCAAGCCTTGTAAGCTTGGTGTTTTCTCCCTATGTCTGGGGGAACATATACAATTTCCTACAAGCGGTCACAAGCCCTCACCACACCTGACCTCATCAGTCGTGTTTTCTTTGCAGCCTTACTACCGACTCAATGTGCATGGAGGAGTGTTAAAGGGTGGAAAGACAACACTGGCTATACATGCGTTATAGCCGGAGATGAACATATATTAGTCTTCCTTTAATTTCCTACAACATTTTTGGAATTTCTCGCCCTAGCTTAATTTACTCAGCACTGGCGGGTCCTTTTTACCCATTAACTTCTTCTGTAATTGGTCGAACCACACATAGAAAACCGGGGTAACATACAGCGTGAGAAGCTGGGAAAAAACCAGTCCGCCAACAACAGCTATCCCAAGAGGCTGACGGGCTTCTCCACCGGTTCCGTATCCCAGTGCGATCGGCAGCGCGCCAAATACCGCCGCCATCGTGGTCATCATAATCGGGCGGAAACGGATCAGGCAAGCCTGATGGATGGCATCCCTGGACGAAAGGCCCTGTTTTGCAGTCAACTCCAACGCAAAGTCGATCATCATGATGCCATTCTTTTTAACAATACCGACCAACATGATAATCCCCACATAAGAGTAGATATCAAGTTCCATATGAAACAGCATCAGGAAGATCAGCGCCCCGGCACCCGCCAAAGGCAGCGCCGTAAGGATGGTAATCGGGTGAATGAAACTTTCATAAAGAATCCCAAGCACCACATAGATGATAAAAACCGTAACAAACAACAAGAACCCCATATTCGCGAACGAACTTGCATACGCCGACGCATTGCCCTCGAAAAATCCAGCTACCCCAGAAGGAAGAGTTTTCTGGGCTACCGCCTGGATTTCGGCCGCCGTCGTACCAAGAGCATACCCTGGCTTCAAGTTATAGGAAATCGTTGCCGCCGGCATCTGGCCGCTGTG
>Ga0316232_1004561_pt1 | contig 11659 bp, 22 predicted proteins | sample TBHtaG_FD_206006 | JGI IMG/M metagenome (GOLD analysis project Ga0316232, IMG submission 206006) | Freshwater microbial communities from Trout Bog Lake, Wisconsin, USA - TBH18025_13 | ecosystem: Environmental > Aquatic > Freshwater > Lake > Hypolimnion/Profundal zone | place: USA: Wisconsin... | reverse complement strand
CCAATATAATATATAAACAATGAAAATTGAACTAGAGATCTCTAACGACGAAGTAAAAACAATCATCGAAGCATGTAAGGATCAAGGAGTAGACGTTACTGTAGATGACGTGAAGGAGCAGATGGAAGAGTGGTTTCACGCTACAGTAGAGGATTTTAATGAGTCAAGGATGGATGATATTATTGATGCTCTCGTAGATCTAGGATTCAACGCTTAAGAGTTAGACCATCGAATAAACATCCAAAGAAGGTAACAAATAAAGGTTAACCAAATCCAAACGTTACCTATAGTAAAGATCAATAGAAGAAGAAGTAAGAAGATAGACCAACGAATAATAAAGTTTCTTCTTTCCTTTTCTTGACGCTCTAACTTCCATTGCTCTAACATTAAACGATTCTGTTCTTCTTGTTCTTGTTTTCTCTGTTCCATTACTAAAGCAATCTGTTCTTCATCTTCCCAAGAACCAGGATGTTCATCGTAATAAGACCTCAAACATTTACGAGAACAAAAGATGTTAGACTCAAGAGGACCTGAAAGACCGGAAGAAGGTGTAACTAATCTACCGCATTCCATACAATTTCTCATGTCTTGATACATAGGCTATAGGAAATTATAGAGGAAAGAAGGAAGAAAAGCAATAAAAAACATAGTGTTTTTAGAGAAAAAGTATATAGTTTTAAGAAAATTAGTACAAGAAGGACTATAGTATAGAGAGAGAAAAGAGGTAGAATCTGAATAGATTAATACTAAGTACGTATAGTCTACATAGAAGAACGAACAACGAATAGCGTTGTTTAACTATTAAAACCGGGTGGATTTAACAGCCCCTTGTACGGAGAAACTAACCCCCCTAGACTAACAAGGTAGGAAAACGAGATAGATTTCAACGACTACTTACTGAGTAAGTATTTGAATATACTGAAATAGAAGGAAAAGCTTATAGATAGAAGGATTTAGTAGGATGTGATTGTATAACGATAATGCGATCCCTGCTCCCAAAAGTCAAGCAAGTACTTCCAAACTGCATCATCTACGGCAAAAACGGTTTTGCTTGCCTATTCCTAAGAATTCCGCCATACTACATATATGAAGAATAAGAACTACTACGATCACTTCTGTGACTCTATCCTATCCATAGACCAGAAGACCCGGAACGTTCTGCTTAAGGCAGCTTTGGCCGTCGATACCGAGCACTCTAATGCCCTGACCTATCTCTGGAGTGCCTATCAAGATCTAGACAACCCACTCGGTATCTTTATTAGTGCTCTTTTAGATGAATCTAAACTCGCTATTGACTAATACTAACATGAATGTAATATTAAAGATGTTCGGATATGAAGTTCGTAAACCTTCACTTCTATTATTTTCGATGTTAGATTTTACTAACGAAACTTACTTTCAAACAGTTCAGCGTCAGGGACGAATTTCTGACTATTTAATTAAGACCTAGTATGCAGGTACTCTCAAAAGTTTCAAGCAGGAACTTCGGAACCTAATATCCTCTGAAATGAAGTGAAGGAGGCACGAACTTCTATGTGAGGATGATGTTAGTGAATCAGAGTACCCCCAGCTAACTAACATACATCTGTCTTACCAGACTATCGAGCTGTTTTTAACCTGGCCCCTGCTCAACGGCCCTTCTCTTATTATGTCTATATTGTACATGATTCCGTCGGAACGGTCAATAGGAATCCAAAGTATTTTCCCCTTGAGGTTCCTAGCCTGAGCAGTTATACTGAAAGTCTATGAAAAATAAAGAAAAGCAGCTCCTCGTAGTTAAACACCTCGTTCGCGTTCCGAAAAAGATCGACGTTAGCTATAACGATAATACCCGAAAGAAGCTCGATAACATTGAGTTTTACGTAAACGTTTACTTTAAGAAAGGTACTATTAACGGGGTTAGAATCGATCTTCCTTGCGGCTGGTTAACTAATACTAACGATCCTATTATTAGCGAACTCGTAGAGTATATCCGTCCTTTTAATCCACTATACAAAGATATTAAACTTGAGGATGTTCTTATAGATTGAGCTTGAGGTTCCGGCAGACTCTCGATATACTGAAGGTCTATGAAAAATAACACATTGAAAGAATTGGGATTGACCTTTGTTAAGTTTAAGAATAAGGAGGAGGGAGATAGGATTAGGAGGGGTGTGGATTTTAAGAGTGTAGGTTATCATCCGGTTCCCTTGTATATTATTATTAAGGAAGATGGGTATATTGTTAACACAGATGAAGTAGAAGGTATCCAGGGTATCTTTGAAGAGTATTATACAGATGAATATATCTGGAAGGAGCTGACTAAACTCTCTAAAGAAGAGGATAAGAAAGATAAAGCTATTAACAAAATTTTGAAAGAGTTTGGTAGGGAAGATTTATCACTAGTCGTCTGATTTTCTTCTTGAACGTTCATACTATAGAGATTATACTGAACGTATGAAAAATAAGAACATAGTTAATAGTAAAGAAGTAGAGTATTACATTCATGGAGTTAATGAAGGTGAGTATGGATTGAATGAATTGTTAGATCTAGTTATAGATCTGAATTCTAAAGAAGTTGATGAAGTATTAAACTATCTCACTAAAGAAGATGTAATAGGTGAAGATGAAGTTAACTGGGTTAAGGATGAACTAAAACGAGGTACTTACTGTCATAGGTAAGTTACTTTCAGACTTGAACTTCCTTTCAGATTCCCTCATACTGATTGCATGAAAATCAAGACATTCAGAATCGAGCTGAAGGAGCTCCCCAAGGCGCGCAAGCCCTGGGCTCCTTTGACTAAGAAGTTCAAAGACAGAACCAAATACAATCGTCGGAGTTTTAAGCTTGAAATGGCATAAGGATTCCCTTATACTGAACGTATGAAAAATAAGATCAACAATCCCATTAACCTCTGGGTTCTAGCAGCTACGTCCGCCATCGTCATCATCAATATTGTCGCGTTCGCAACAATGCCCCGATAAAAAAGCTTGATCGTTCCTTTAAAAGAAGACATAATAGAAGAGTAGAATAAGTCAACAAACAACAACAAAAAACAAACAACAACATATGAGCAACAAAAACACAACCCCAATTGAAGTCATCGAGTATCTTACTAACTACTTCGAGACGTTCGGAAACCTGCCAACCCCAGTCATCGAGTGCCAAGTGAGCGGAACTGCCTACACCGCATTCGGAACTAATCTTAAAAACAAGATCGATCGCGCTGGCGGAATCAAGGAACTCCTCACGACCTTTACTGGACGTGGTATCGCTAAGAAGGAGAAGAAGTCTGAAGTTAAGTCTGAGACTAAGATTGAGAAGCGCACCAAGAAGGCGCCCATTAAGATCAAGGCTCAGGACCTAGAGAAGGCTAAGGTAACTCTTTCGGATCTGACTGAAGTTACTGAGTAATTTCTGAGACGTATGTAAGTATGGGGGTGGTGGTAAAAGGGCCATCACCCCCAAATCTGTTCTTGAAGTTCCAATCAAATTCCCTTATACTGATAGTATGAAAAATAAGAACAACAAGAACGAAGAGCTCATCAAGAACCTCAAGGAAATGGTCAACCAATTTGCTATGGCGGGCGATGAGTTCAAGGGCTGGCGTGAGTCATGGATGGAGGTTATAGCAGTACTTGAGGCTGGAGGTTCCATCTAAGTTCCATTATACTGATAGTATGGAAAATAAGAACGAAACAAACTACACGGTTAAACAGCTCACCGACAAAATCGCCGAGCTCCAAGCAGTCAAATTCCCTACCGATCACTCCATGAAGTGGGCATATACCTGCGGGGTTTTGGAAGCTATCTTAGATTGGGAAGTTAAGGGATATAACAAAGGATTTAAGTCCCTTCAGGAGTCTATTAACGAGGCTTATTTGAGATATGAAGAGGAGCTCCAGGCTGAATTGACAATTGCATAATCATCTTAATTCCATTACAATTATAACAATGAATACAAAACTTATTATCGGTAGTATTATTAGCCTGTTACTCATAGGGGCTGCTAACTCAAACGCTTATCCTTTGAATTATGGTCCAGGAGGGGTAGTGTGTTATGGTGGTGGGTATGGCTGTGGAGGTGGATATGGCGGGTATGGCTATGGAGGTTATGGAGGGGGTAATGGCTCGTATAGTCGTACGGTATCCGGTCCTGGTTATAGTAGTTCAACTACCGCGAACTATAGTGCACCATATGGAACGGCGTATAACAACCAGGCAGTATTAGGAGGTATAGCAGCCATTATTGGTGCAGCAACCCCTATTGTTCAACAGGCGTTAGTCAACCAACAACAGCAACAGCCTCAAGTCATCTATATCCAGAAGTAATATATGAACCAGGCATTATTGATTCTCATTCTATTACTCGCTATTATTGTCCTACCCTTACATACGATCTTACTAGCTGTATTGATTGCCCTTATAGTTAAAGCTATAAATTAATTAACATATGAATTCAATACATGATGTAGTAGTAGAGATTGAGAGAAAGAAGATGTTAAAGAGCTTGGATTGGAAGGATGATGGTACCGTTTATGATGGTGAGGTAGAAGCCTTATACCAAACATTAGGTACACTTCTAAAACAGGTGAGGGTTTCTGAAACTAACGTGGGGGTTTAGAATCCCCCCGGGGGCTAGATATTAGGGTAGGGGAATATATAATAGAATCAGAAACCTTTTTTGGATGTGAGAGGCCCATGCCAACATTTTTGGAAAAATTTTTTTGCCAAATTTTCCTATAGGTTTCTATATAGGGGGGTTAGGATACATCAGGAAACAGGCGGTTGCTAGAGCCTAAATATCTATGTGCGTTTACGTGAACTCCATAAGATGTATCACTTCCTTGTTTATCTGTTCATCTGGCAGTTCATTCTGAATACCCTGGCGTGGATGGTCTGGATAGCCTACTACTTCTTCGATTTTAGAAACCCTACTATTCCGTAAACCTTTTTTATTGCCTTCATTCATTCTTCACTCTAATATATAGATATGAATGAAAATCCTTATGTTAGTTCCGGTATCGGTCTAGGGTCCGCTCTTGCCGTTACTATTAGTTGGAGTGTTAGCCATTCTATTCTCTGGGCCATTCTTCATGGTATCTTTAGCTGGTTCTACGTTATCTACTATGCTTTTACTCGTTAATATGAATAAACTAATTGTTATTATCGCCCTATTAGGGTTAATGGGCTGTTCTAAGGCCCAGCGTGCCAATATACTTGCCATTGGCTGTAAGCATAGAATTACCCTTTATTCCGGTACTATGGCCGTTCGCTCCTGGGTTTCTTCCGGTACTATAGAGAACGAGGATAAGTCTGATGGGTATTACTTCCAAGATGATGCTACCGGGAAACTTGTTCGAGTATCCGGGTCTGTAGTTATTGAACAGGAATAACGTATGGTATCTATTGTTATCTTTGCTATTATCCTTCCTGTCTTTACCTCCTATATTGGAGCCTTCTTGGAGTTTATCCTTGATAGGAATACCGATAATAAGGATTGGTATCGTACCCCAACGAAGTATACTATTATAATCTGTACCTGTCTATCGATGGTAATATCGGTTTATTATGGTTTAACTCTTCTAGCCGGCTATCTTCGGCTTAGAGGCTAAAAATTGGATTTCGGGCCGGGCCGGGTTGGCATGTAGGGCTCGGGGAAATATATAAACTTTATGAAACACATACTAGACTGGATTAACTGGTCATACCTTGAAGACGAGATCTATCTGTTCGTTCTTATTGCGATCATGATTGTATCTGGAACTATTAAAGAGCATGGTATCTTCCAAGATATCTACGGCTATCTAAAATCAAAGTTTAAGAGTAACCGTGTGGTTATCTCCTTGCTTTCTTTTGTATCCGGTATTCTTCCTATTGAGGGCCGGGCCACAGTATCTGCAGGGATCCTTGATACAGCTACATCAAACTGTAATTGTATCGGTCATGAGTCAGAGAACTCCGATAGTAGAAAGAAACTAGGGATTGTTGACTTCTTAACAACACACCACTTCTATATGTGGTCACCATTAGAGAAGCCGGTCATCTTACCCATGGCAGCCTTTGGAATCGGATACGCTGCATGGTTAGGAATGATCTGGCCGTTAATTGCCGTCTCCGCACTCTTCATCGGTGGGTATATCTGGCTTTGTGTTAAAGAGGAGGAGGTTCAAATTGATTCACGGCCGGTATTCAATGTAGGGTCCTTTTTTAAGAATGTTGTCCCGTTCCTTCTAGCTATTGTTGGTTACATCCTTCTAGGTGGAGAAGGACCATTGGCTGTCTTCTCAATCTTTAGTGCCTTAATGGCATACTATCTAATCATAACTAAGAACTTTGATCTTAAGAAGATTAATAGCTATATTAATTGGAATACACTCTGGATCATCGGTATTGTGTTCTTCTTATCTGACTTCATGCAGGAGCATCATGATTGGGTAGAATCATCGGTAAAGAACTTGGGTGTCTCTATGCATTCGACTGCAGGTTTCATTCTTATTAGTCTTCTTACCTTTATTGCCTCCTATAGTATGGGATCAGATGGTAAGTTTGCCGCATTAACCGTTCTTATGTCAACAATCTTTGGTAAAGAGTATCTCTTATGGTTCTTTGCATTGGATTATGCCGGCTACCTTATCTCACCACTCCATGAATGTGTTCTCATTGGTAAGAGATACTTCGGAACCAGTCTCTGGACTTACTATTCAACTCTCTGCACTTGGGTGTTGCTTTTACTCGGTACAGCAGCTATCTTTACCTTTTTAATCAAATGAAGAAATACATCTTACTACTCATCATTCTAACAACTACGGCTATTTACGCTGGTGATAAGAACATTATTCCGGTTACTACAACCAATGAGCCAATTGAATATAATATTGAACCGCATTGGACTGGCATGTATCAGCGTACCAGGACTGATGGTCAATGGGGACCTTATCAATGGAATAATACAGAAGCGCTTTCAATGGGTGCTGATTTTAAGAACGGATGGGATCTGGAGGCAGAAACCGGAGCATCTCGTACAACAGGATCTGATCAGCAGACAGCAGGCTATACTGAGTTAAAGCTCCGCTATACTTGGGCTATTGCTAAGGATTGGGAGTTCAGTCTTCGCGGTGGTCTTGGAGATGGATATAACTATACCGGGCCGTCAGGGCCGAATGTAGGGTATTGGCTAGCTCAGGCCAAGCTTGAGCGTAGGATTAGTGAGAGATGGAGTACATTCCTTAGGTATGATCCAGGCAGCGCTCTTAATACTCAATACGGTAATACGTTTGTTAATGAGTTTAAGTTTGGTATTACCTATAAGGTTTCAAAGAACGTAGAGCTTGGCGCCAGATACATTACCGCCTTTGGTCAGAACTATCAGGGTAACGGTCTTGAGACGATCCTTGGGTATAGCTTTTAAAAACTAATAAAAAACATATGTAGAACATAAATAATCTATATATGATGAACAAAGATACACACCTCCTTTTTGAAGCTTACAGAAAGGTTAACGAAGCTTTTGAATATTTCGGTCATTCCTCAAAAGGTGAAGCCAATGAGTCACACAGTGAAGATGAATGCGGCAAGGGCTGCACATGCGGCGGTTGTGAGAAGTGTACTGAAGAATATCTAAAGGAGCACGGTATTGCAAAAGATGAAGCCGGTGAAGAGCCAAAGAAGGCCAAGCATTCCAAGGCTCATTATGAAGGTGCAGCTCATGCTATTCATAGTGCTATTAAGAATAAGCATGAGAAGGAAGAGCTTGCTGAGCACATGAAGAAGCACATGAAGAAGATTTATGGTGATGACTTCGATGAAAAGAAAGCCGATCACGCTATTAAGAAAGCTACGGGTGTAGAATCAAAGTCAGAAGATAATGAAGATGATATGAAGTGCACAGGTAAGCCTGATTGTAAGTGCAAAAAGTGCATGAGTCAGGATGAGGAGATGATGTAATCATGAACAAGGATAACCACCTTATCTTCGAAAGATACTTCAGTAAGTTCTTTAAGTCAGAACCTTTTAACAGTGAAGATTGTGAAGATCAAGCTGGTGTAGTTGATTGGCGTTTAAGAAACAAGCAATCAACCGATCACGTTGAACATGGTCGTAGTGCTGCTAAGTGGGAATTACATTCCGGTGAGAAGGTGGAGAACCCTCATCATCCTGATTCAGATGAAGGTCGTGAATGGCAGTTTGGTTACAACGAAGAGAAGGGTATTAAGAAAGAAGAAGCAGCTGAGGATGATTTCCGTGAACAAAGGCCTGATTCAAGAGAGAACGCCGAGCATGCTTACGGTGTAGATCCAGATGAAGCTAAGGATTACGATATGACAAAGTTTGAAATCAAACGTGCTGCTGATAAGATTGTTCATTGTTTAACAGGATATGAAAATTCAGCTTTTGATAAGAAGCCTGTAACCGTTAATGCAACACCTGAAAAGGCGGCATTCACTATTGGTAGTGAAGATAAGATGTATAAGGTTACTGTTGAGCTTGCTCGTTCCGGTGAAGATGAAGAAGTTAATGAAGCTAAGCATACAAAGAAGCATGTCTTTACAAAAGTAGAAAAGGCTGCTGAGAAAGCAGGCTATTCAAAGAAGTCCGCTGAAAAGATTGCTGGTGCTGCTAAGGCTAAGGCTGCAAAGAAGAAATAATAATGAATAAAGATATTCATCTTATTTTTGAAGCTTATAAGAAGAATCTTACTGAAGCTTCAACAGAATTAACTGTTGATACAATTAAGCACGCTATTGATGCAACACTTGAGCCATTCCGTAGCTCAGGTATTAGTTTTACATCAGAAGGTAAAGTATCAAAATATCTCGGTGATAAAAAGATAGCTCATTGGGAAGATGGTGAGAATTATCGTAAAGCCGCCGCTCTCTTTGACGAGCTTGCTCGGAAGAGTTCGATGGCTGATAAGAATTTTTCACACGATCAATATCAGAGATATAGAGCTCATTGATTTCACCTCGTAGATTTGGATTACTCTCAAGACCAATTAGACCGAGTTCAAGAGCTTTTTCATTAAGTGTAATCCGAGTATCTTCCTCTGAAGCCTCAATAATTTGATTGATCTCAACAGTGTATGTTATAGTTGCTTTTAGTCGTATGGTGCGCATATTATTCGTCAATTGAAATATAGGTTGGAGCGTTAACTGTATGAATAGGCTTGTAGTTTAGTTCATCTTGAATGTCTTCGATAATACCTTCGAGAGCGATTACAGCATCGCGCTCATCCATACCCTCGTAGTAATGGTCATCAATGCAGATAATGTCTGGGAGATCATTATAGTCAATGTGAAGTTCCTTGAAAACTTTAAGTCGAAGGGCTCGCTTGAATTCGCCTCGAGTTACGAACTTTGTATCAAGAATGCTCATATTACTTCTGAGAATAGGTTTGTACTGTTGCAATGGAAGACATAATCATGACAATAAAGAATGGCCAGAATGGAAGATGAGCTCCAGCTGAAATCATTCCTAGAAGGAATAGACAATAAAGAACATTAAAGATATTAAGACCGAGAACGATTTTTGTAAACGTTGACATAATAATTTTGGGTTGTGCTCTATTAGAGCGGGTTTATTTTACCCTTTCAGTATATACAAAATAGTGGGGACCGGCAAGCCCTATTCTTTGTCTTCTTCCTCTTTTGCTTCTGGAGGAAAATCCATAGCTTCAATTATCTCTTCAAGCTTATCACAATAGTAATCAAAGTTACCAGCTATAATACTAAGTTCAAGATTTAACCAAGAGACGATTATACTAAAGATTGTTGACTTACCTTTACCAATCCATGAAATACAAATCGTTGGTAAGATATATAGATAACGTTCTTTGTTATATCTAAGATCTAAAAGATCTACTAAACATACGTTAAACATGATCCAGCCTAAAAGAAAATCAAAGCCAATCATATTAGTATTTATTTCTTTATTACTCTCTTTACCAGTTTATTGGGATGCTTCTTTATATCCCACCAGATTGCTATAATTGGTACCCCGATAACAAGGAAAGGTATGACAATAAAAAAGATCAAGCAAAGAAGCATACAGCTACTTTGATCTACAGGAGGTGAGGTAGTAATATGACCATGGTGAACAACTGGTTTATTATCACCGCCAAGAACTGAAGACCAAAATATATATTGAAGCATATTACCTAGAAATGATTATAGCTTCAGCATCAGGTTGTCCATTATCTGTTGCTCTATGAAGTTCGTGTAATCCATAATACCAAAACTCTTTACTATGTACATTCAATTTCATAGGAGATTGAAAAGGCTCTTGTGGGGTATCATAACCCCCTTCATATCCGCTACAATATACCTCTAAATTAGGATCAAATGCTTGTAATTTTTGTATTAATTCACTGACTGTCATGTGAATAGTGTATTATTGTTTTGTAGAATATGCAATAAAAAAGTCTCTAGACGCTGTATCTTCGCTATGAAGGATCACACTACTCCGTAGAAAACTCTTACGGAAAGAGCGTCTAGAGACATAAATATATATGCTATGAAGGACGATTTAACCACACAAAAACTGTTTAAAAAGCGACAAAATGCTTTATATTACAAGCAGCATAAAGAACATCTCAAAGAGTATGCGAGATTAAAACATTATCAGCTTGATGGAGAAGTATTAAAAGAGAAGCAGCAGGCATACTATCGAAAAAATAAAAAGAAAATACTCGAGCAAGTGAAAGTTTGGCAAAAAGAAAATAATTTATATATTAAAGAATATTGCAAACTGCGCAAACATAAAAACAGAGAATTGTTATTAAAATATAAGCAAGATTATCCTGAGAAATATAGATCACAAATATCAAAATATAATAGCAAATTATCCTCCAGATTGAGGAATTATCTCCTTCGAGCACTAAAATCCCAAAATACTAAAAAATATATAAGTGCCGTGGATCTTGTAGGCTGTACGATGAAAGAACTCAAGCTTTATATAGAATCTCAATGGCTACCAGGTATGACATGGGCAAATCATACGCGTAAAGGATGGCACGTTGATCATATAAAACCGACTAACACTTTTGATTTGACTGATATAAAACAACAAAAGCAATGCTTTCACTATACCAATCTAAGACCTCTTTGGGCCACAGATAACTTATCTAGACCTAAGAATGGCAGTGATACTATCGATCGTTAATAGCTTTGAGATTATCTTGATAGATTAGTAAAGCTTGAATAATAGCATCTAGATTGCAGTTATCAAAAAGAATCTTTGTACAAGGTTGCGGATTCCTATCAAAGTGACACGGGTCAGTATCCTGGATAGCAAACTCTGACCAATCCTCAGGATTATCATAATGAGGTCGAATGTAAAGAATCTGATTACATTCGTGAGCATCATTCTCAAAAAGCTCGACTTGGACAGTACTTATAATTCTATTTCTAGTTCGCATACATACATAGTAATACATTTTCATTATGAAAGCAAGAAAAAAAGGCCTCCGAAGCACTATTGTCTGTCATGAGCAATAAACTTACCTATAACTATGGTCACAGGAAAGGTGCTTCGGAGGTATAAATATATATGTCATGAGCAATCAAACTACCACACAAGAACTCTCTAAAAATAATAAAAGTAAAGATAGAAATAGAGATTATTACTTACGTAATAAAGAGAAATTAGCAGCTGCAGCAAAAGAACGCTATATCAACAATA
>Ga0316232_1004556_pt1 | contig 11669 bp, 9 predicted proteins | sample TBHtaG_FD_206006 | JGI IMG/M metagenome (GOLD analysis project Ga0316232, IMG submission 206006) | Freshwater microbial communities from Trout Bog Lake, Wisconsin, USA - TBH18025_13 | ecosystem: Environmental > Aquatic > Freshwater > Lake > Hypolimnion/Profundal zone | place: USA: Wisconsin... | reverse complement strand
CGATATTGTAGGGGCATTCAATGGTGAAAGCGTTGATTATGTAGTGTATGCGGAAGTACAGCCCCCGATTATAAACTCCTGGCGTTCCATGTTTAATATTGGGATTAAAGCGACTGTAACGATTCCGGTAAAAATTCTCGATATCAAAAACAACAAGTATCTTTATAACGGCAAGTTCACTGATCAGGCCGACAACAGCACTATGTTCGGCGGTGTAGGAACAAAAGCCGCAGTATTGTCGGCGATGGATTTGGTTCTGGTAAAAACTGACGAGATCCTTACCAACAGGATACCTCTGAATTAAAAAAAACAGTTGATAGAGAATGGTGGTTATCTGAAAAGGCTAAAATGCTTTGGATAAACACTGCCGTACCATGATAGCAGATTCAATCCATCATCATGCAAATATACAGATGAGATAATCTGAAGCCTAGACTTTGCGTCTAGGCTTCAGGTGTGCGACTGGCCTTAGCCGATTGCCACAAAATGTCGAAAAAAGGCTTGACCCTTGAGACGGATATCTATACAATAAATTTACCGGAAATACGGTCTTGGTTTGGGGAAGGATGATTGCGCTTCATGTTGTCGCCTATCGAGAAACGTTTGGCTGAACGCCGGAGAAACCGGAAGCGGCGCATGCTGGCGGCGGTAATAACCGGCGTTTTAGTGTGCCTGTTACTGATAGCCGGGGCGGTTGCCTATTGGGTCGCCGACTCTTTCGGCTATCTTGATAAAGCCAAACAGGTCATAGGAATATCCCCGAAAAAAATAAATATTTTGGTTTTGGGAATTGATCAACGGCGAAATGATATTGGCCGATCAAACGTAACCTGCGTGGTGACAATTGATACAGGCACCAAGGATGTCTCGATGCTGTGGGTGCCGCGGGACAGCAGAGTCAAGATCCCCGGCCACGGCTGGAACAAGATTGGACATGCCTACGCCTACGATGGGCCGAAGCTGTCGGAAAAAACAGTTGAAGACTTGCTGGGCATACGGATTGATTACTATGTGGCGATAAATATGGCCGGATTTAGTAAGGTTATTGACGCGATAGGCGGAGTCGATATCTATGTGGAAAAACGCATGTACTATTACGACCCCTACGACGAAGGTGAGGTTTCCGACAATAACGGACTCATCGATCTCAAGCCTGGAATGCAGTACATGAACGGCAATACCGCGCTCCAGTACGTGAGATTTCGTCATGATGAGATGGGTGATATCGGGCGTATCGAACGTCAGCAGAAGTTCTCCAAGGCGTTGTTGGCACAAGCCGCCAGTCCGGCGGTTATCACCAGGATACCTGGCATCATCGGCGAAGTGAATGCTGCAGTCAAGACCGATTTACCCCTAAGCCAGATGCTCGGTCTGGGCAAAATAATCAATGACGCCTACAAGCGTGGGCTGAATACTGAAACAGTTTCCGGTAAACCGGTATTTATTGACGACATCAGCTACTGGTTGCCTGATATTCTGGCGATGCGCAAACAAGTGGCCGAGATTCAGGGAATAGCCTTAGATGATAGATATATGGCGACCGCCCGCAGCCTGGACACGGAATACGCGAGTTCTATTCCCCGGGAAACACGGGTGGTGGAAGCGGCTCCGGTGGTCAGAAAAGCAGCTGGTTCAGACAAGTCCAGCCTGGTCGCGGCTAAGACTTCGATCTCAAGTGACAAGCCGCGGGTTGAAATTATCAACGCCAGCGGTCAGAGCGCTTATGGCGCCAAGGTCTCCTCGATTATGAGCAGCCATGGGTACTCCGTATCTGGAGTCAGCACCGGCCCGGTTCGAAAGAATACTGTCATACTCCTGCCTGTAGCCAATAACGGTATGGCAGGCAAACTAAACGAATTGCCGTTTAAATATGTCCTGCAGATCAATAGTGATGGAGCAAAAGACGCGCCGATAATGGTGATCATAGGACAGGACTATTCGCCTTAATCTTTCGGCTGTTGAAAAAGGTCAATCTGCGTTGTTGCCGCTCTGGGAGCGCTCTCGCCGTACCCCAATGTACTGTCTTCGAGCGCTTCCTCGCGGCGCCTAGCATCTCGACCTTTTTGAACAGCCTGAGTTATTTCGACATGTAAGGAAGCCCTGAGTCTCATAGACTCAGGGCTTCTTGGTATAACCGTATTGGTTTTTTTTCGGGGACCCAGCCAGCATATTGGCGACCAGTTTCTTGGTGTTGGCCATATCAGGCACCCAGTAGCTGAGATCATTAATTGTGGCAAAATCGCCGGGAATCATCGCTGTATGCAAATTTTCGGATCTGACATCTTTTAGCGTTTCGGCAAGTTTAACCATGGTGTAGATGTTCATGTCGGTATGAACGTAGCGATACAACGCGGTGACTAAAGCAGGAAGTTTTACAATAGTTCCTGTCTGCAGCAGCTGACTTTCCAGCGCCTGTAAGAAAAGTCCCTGGCGCTGGACGCGACCGATGTCACCCAGTTCATCGTGGCGGAAACGTACATATTCGCCGGATTTTTGACCATCAAGGTGCTGAAACCCTTTGGGCAGATGGATACTTAGATTCTCGTAGGGATCATCATAATTCATGGCATGCTCGACATTCAGATCCACTCCGCCAAGAATGTCGGTCACTTTAATGAACGCTTGCCAGTCAATTACAACATAATAATCAATGGGGACGTTCAAGAAGGATTCAACTGTGCGCACAGCCAGTTCAGGACCGCCATAGAAGAAGGCATGGGCGATCTTGTCATAGCCCGCTTGCCCGGGAATCCTGACCCTGCTGTCCCGGGGAATGGATAATAGATTTACTGTTTTGGCTTCAGGATCAATATTAGCGACAATCATGGTGTCTGATCGCCTGGGGTTGTCGGGATTATCGAAATCGCCGTCGTCTAAACCAAGGATTAATATGTTGATTCGCTTGTGGGCACCGCTGGGCAGCTGTTGCGGCCCAGTTGAACCATCTACTGTATTCAGACCCGACTCCCGGGAAGGAGCGGTGCTCATCACTGTCCATATCTCTACGCTAATCAAGGCGACAACGACAATGATCAAACTGACACCAAGCAGCAGCGCTTTGTTCCAATAGAACCAGCGAGTCATCAACACTCCCACCTTCTTTCGTCCAGTATGAAAAGAGCCTGCGATCTCTGGTGGAGAACAGGCTCTTTATTATTCCCTATTACAAACTTTATTGCAGCGACCTTAACAGCATAGCAGAGTCGTCCGCCGGATACAACCGGAGGATTTTGGCTGTCGGCTGGAATGCGCTCAGAGCCTGTCTTACACCTTCATTCCCCATTTCTCCCAAGTATAGTATAATTGCATTAAACAAAGGCCATGTTAAAGCTTGCCAGGAAACTCAAGGAGAATATCCGATGGAAGCAAGACTAAAAAATCTTGCCTGAGGGAAAGGCTGGGGACCAATGGGCTGGGACATTGTTGCGGTACTGGTTATCATTGCTGCGTTCATTTTTTTGTTGACCAATGGGCTGCATGACGCCAGTTCGGTGGTTGCAACGATTATTGCCTGTGGTGCCGCAACACCTGTACAGGCCATACTTCTGGCAGCCGGAGCAGGCCTGCTTGGTGCGCTGTTGGGCGGCAGGGCTGTAGCCAATACTATTGTCAATCTGATTGACCTTCCGCCAGACCATCTATTACTGCTGGTTTTGTTGGCCGCCTTCCTGGCTGCCGTTGGCTGGAATCTGGTTACCTGGCAATTTGGCTTGCCGTCAAGCTCAACCCACGCCCTTGTGGGGGGACTTATCGGGTCATTGTGGGTGGCTGCAGGCGCCGACCATGTTGTCTGGGGGATATCGGACCTTGTGAGTTCCACCCATCAGATCAGCGGAGTGGTGAAAGTCATAATAAGTCTCCTTATTTCGCCGGTTATAGGCTTTGCGGCGGCGGTCCTGCTGCAGAAAACAATGGAATTCTTGCTGCGTAACGCCAATTTTGCGGTAAATCTCTGGTTGAAACGCTCCCAATGGGTGATTGCCGCACTCCTTGCTTTCAGCCATGGGTCAAATGACACGCAGAAAATCCTTGGGCTGGTTTCCCTGGTGCTGATTGCCGTCAAATGGGTCGGCCTGTCTCAAATCCCGCTGTGGAGCCAGTTTATAGGAGGATCGGTCATGTTCGCAGGCACGATGTTTGGCGGCTGGTCGATCATCAAAACCCTTGGCCGCAAAATTTATCCTCTTCGCCCGATCCATAGCTTTAATTCTCTGGTTTCTTCCGGGGGTTCACTGTTTATCGCCAATCTCCTGGGGGCGCCGATCTCTACAACCCACCTGGTGGCAGGAAGCATCATCGGGGTGGGTGCGGCGGATGAATATCGCATGGTTAACTGGGAAATCGGCAAAGAAATGGTTCTGGCCTGGTGTATTACTATGCCGGCCTCAGCCGCTATGGCTGCTTTACTCTTTGTGATCCTTAGCCAACTGGCCAATCGTGTCATTACAGGATAGCGGGGTGATTGCTCATGACAAGGCCCGATTTTTTGGAAGGCCTGTTTCCGCCTAAGTACGATTTCTATGGAATGCTAATCAAACAAGCTGAACTAACAGCCCAGGGAAGCTCCGCGTTTGCCGCGTGGTTGAACGACCCCCAAGCGGTGCATCAGGATAAGTTGCAGCAAATAGTGGATGAAGCGGACGCTGTGAGGATGAAGCTGGAGGAAGAATTGACAGCGGCTTTTTCGACCCCCTTTGACCGCGACGATATCTACACTTTCTCTGTACGCATGGACAGAATCCTTGAGTTTACTAAGTTTGCCCTATTAGCCATCAAGGCTTATTCCATAAGCGCTGATCAAGCTATTATCGCTATGGCGGATAACTTGGTTATCGGCACCAGGGAATTAGCCAGAGGAACAGCCTTGTTGGAGAAAGAGCCCAAGAAGGCCGGCGAGGAAATCGATACCATGCGCAAGGCTTATATTGCGATTCAAAATACGTATCTTGACTCATTGGCAGCGCGATTTCAAGGCGAGAACGCAATGGAAGCATTGAAACTCAGGGAGGTGTACCACGAAATTCGCGAGGCTTCGAATGCTTTCGATTTAGTTGTAGATGTTTTCCACCGGATTATCGTGAGGCTGGTATAAATCTGCCGACGGCGATCAAGCCGGCTGGCGGCAATAGAGTTGCCTGAAGGGGGTGTTGGCGCGGGCCGGCATCCCCAAGTTATTGTCCGGGATGTTTGCGGCAATGTGGCCCGGACCGCGAGTCGCAAAAAAACACGTTTATGTGACCTACATCACCGACACCCCATATCAATTGTTGTATTCTATAGTCAGATCCCATACTGGAGAAATGAAGAAAGTTATTATATAGGAGGGGACCGATATGCTGCGTAAAGTTATCAAAATAGAGGAAGAAAAATGTAATGGCTGCGGACTTTGCATCGATGCCTGCCATGAAGGAGCCCTGCAACTGATCAATGGAAAAGCCAGGCTGATCTCCGATTCCTACTGTGACGGCCTCGGAGCGTGCCTGCCGGATTGTCCGGCTGGCGCCATTTCGATTATCGAGCGGGAAGCCGCCGAGTTTGACGAGGAAGCTGTAAAGCAGCACCTGGCCAAAAACCATGCGCAGGTTACTGGGCAGCCACCGCACGGCTGCCCGGGAACTAACGCCCGAATCATCCCCCGGGTAGCTGAAAGCAGCCCTCGTGAAGCCAAGGGTCAGGGGTCTGAACTCAGGCAATGGCCGTGTCAACTTCGCCTTGTCCCTGTGAACGCCCCATATTTCGACAACGCCCATCTGCTGGTGGCAGCCGACTGTTCAGCCTTTGCCTACCCCAACTTGCACGCCGATTTTATGCGTAACAAAATTACGCTCATCGGCTGTCCGAAACTGGATGATGCAGACTATGCCGGCAAACTGACCGAAATACTGCGCTCCCATGAGATCAAGAGCGTCACTGCTGTAAGGATGGAAGTGCCCTGCTGCGGCGGCATCGAAAATGCTGTTAAAGAAGCCCTGGTAGCCAGCGGCAAGATGATCCCCTGGCGGGTGGTTGTTATAGGAACCGACGGTACTGTTCGCGAAGACTAAGCACTTGCTGCCGAGAACAATGGAGGAAAGTCACCTATGCTTTCAAACCTTGCCGGAATCCCTTTTTTGAATAAACGCGTCAAGTTCCCGGTCACGCCCCACATTCCCGGAGGCCTGGTGACACCCGAGACGCTCAGGCGGATCGCGTCAGCTGCCGAGAAATACGGCGGAACTCTCAAGATCATCGGGAGCGGTATCACCATCATGGGCCTTAACCTGGCTGACGGTGAAGCGGTTTTGGCCGAACTCGGAGTTTCGCCGGAATCCTTTATCGGCAAATCGGTGAGGTCGGTTGCCATTTGCCCCGGCAAGCCGCACTGTCCCATGGCCCAGCAGGACAGCGCCGCCCTGGGGCTTTTGCTGGACAAGGAATTCTTCGGCCAGGGTACCCCCGCCAAGGTAAGGCTGGGGGTCAGCGGCTGCCCCAACTGCTGCGCGGAAAGTTTCGTCAAAGATATCGGCATGTTTGCCACAGCGCAAGGGTTCACCCTGGCGGCGGGGGCAACGCCGGACGTCAGGCCCGGATTGGCCGGGTTATTGCCGGCAGGGTACCGTCTGATCGCGTCTCGGCGCTGGTAGGCTCGATACTGACCTACTACCGCCAGCACGGCAAGGACAAAGAGCGTCTCGGCGGCACCCTTGACAGGACAGGATGGGATGAATTTATTGCTGCTGTTGTTCCGGAGCCATATCGAATGGTAAACTCATAAAATATCTGTTTTCAACATGACCGGTTTCCTGGAAGCCTTTTCAACCAGAAAATTTTAAGGAGATAACCAACATACTGGATGGTGTTGGTTCAGAGTGAAGACAAAATACGGAAGCGGGAGGGGAATTCCTCCGCTACGGATGATATCCTACGCCGTTACCGGCAGACAAGCTGCCGACGGCTGGGGATAAAAATCCCGCTGCGGAAAACCCCTCCCGCTTCCTGCCTTATGCTTGCAAGCGAGCTTTGTCTACAGCAGATAACCAACACCTGGATGGTGCTGCTTATCTGCTTTCTGGTGTCCTTTGCTTAATAAGCTACATATTATGTAACATCAAGGGAAAAGGAGGGATAATTTTGGACATCTTCTGTCCGCACGTCAAACCGTATGAGTGTCTGAACATGAAGCGGGTACAGTTTTGGCTCCGTATCATGAAAGAGCATTCTCTGTTCATGAAGCTGGGGTTCGCCTGTTCGGATACTGATCTTATTCGCCAGGCGGAGTGCTTCTACAATGAATTTGCCGCCTTTGAGGAGCAGTCGCATGATATCTGCTGTGATGAAGAATTCATGGCTTTTGTCGATAGGATCATGGTGCCTGTCAAAAACATCTTTGCCTTTAAACGGCATGTTCTGCACCTCCTTGTAACGTGCGAAATCGGGGGGTATAACTATCCGCTGTTGATTGACCATATTTCCCGGGAAGCGATGTATTTCCATAAATTGCTGGGAAAAATCCAGAACGGAACAACCAAACATCCAGTGGACTCCATTGTAAGCGATAACGTCTTTTGGCTCAGGCATATGGCGGACCATGCCCGCTTCATCGCCGGTCTGCTTGATCCCTCGGAACGTGATTTTGTTGAGAAAGCCAATGAATTTGCCGTGCAGTTTGAAAAATTGCAGCTTCAGGCCCGGGATCTGGACAGCATGTTGTGGCATTCTTGTCCCAACAATGACCTGAACCGGTTTGAAAAAGATGTGACAGCAGCAACAACAAAAATCCGGGACTTTAAAAAAGCGGCGCGGGATCTGATTGCGTCCTGTAAAGTTGTTTCTCTTATTCCGCCGCTCCTGGCTGATCATGTTCTGCGCGAGGCCGAATATTTTCTCCAGGTACTGGAGGAGATTCAGCAAGACTTGACGTGTATGGCGGTATCGCCGGTTAAAACAGCTGACTTTTAGGGAGGCCATTTACCCATAGCGGCAGCTATGAAATCACCAAGCGGCTTTGCGCCGCCTGGTGGTCAGGCTGTTGAAAAACTTCGCCTAGCGTCGTTGAGAGCGATCGCATAGCCGCTGAAGCGTCGTGCGCCTGCTTTTCAGAGCGCCTAGCGACGCTCATTTTTGAACAGCCTGGGTTTCTCGACACTCTAACCACCAAGCAGCTTAGATGCGCTTGGTGGTTTTATTTGTGAGAAACATGTAAAAATATTTAACAGTTGAGCAGGATATTGGAATAGGCTATAGAAATAAAATAAGCAAGAAAATGAAACAGAGTTTCATTCAATGAAAAAGTAGGTGAGGCTTTGGATAGGGGATTTGACAGACTGCTGAATCTTCTGGAATGCTTCCTGCACAAAGAAGTCTATGAATTGACCCAATCCGAGTTGGCGCAGATGATGGGGCTTTCCAAAGCCACTACCTACCGTCTGGCCGAGAAGCTGGAGCAAAGGGGATACCTGATACGAAATCCCGATAATCGTTGTTACCGCATCGGTCCGAAGGTGTTGCCGCTGGGCCAGAAATTTCTTGGCAAGCTTGACTACATCAATGTTGCTTTACCCTATATGGAGAAGCTTCGCGACGAGGTCGACGAGACGGTCAGCTTGTTCATTGCCGCCAAAGAGAACCGGATTTGCGTGGCGAGGGTGCGCAGTACCCAACCCTTGCAGCAGATTGTTTCTGTCGGGGACGAACTGCCCCTGGACCGCGGCTCGTCCGGCAGGGTTTTGCGGGCCTTTGCCCCCGAGACTGTTGGCACAAGTCAGGAAGACCTGGATCAGCTTAAGCAAACTCAAAGGCTCGGTTATGCGGTGAGCCACGGAGAACGGACCGAAGGTGTATCGGCGATTTCGGTTCCGGTAAAGAACCACAGGGGTAAGTCCATTGCCGCCCTGACCATATCGGGTCCGACCTTTCGCTACACCGAGGAGAGGCTGCCCCGGTATATCGAGGTTGTACGGCAGACGGCAGACAAGATTTCGCGGGAACTTGGCCATCAGGCTTAAGCGTTACGCAAGGAGGAGAAAGATTTGGAAACCATCGCTCTTATCGGACCCTACGACCCACAGATCAAGGTGTTAATCCATCAGTCCATTCCCCCGGGATTTGAAATCAGTGAAATAGCCAGCGAGAGTGAATACAACCGGTTGCAGGATGCCAACTACATCATCTTGAGAACCCTTACCCTCAAACAGCAGATGATCAATTCCATCCCCAACCTGAAACTGATTCAAAGATGGGGAGTGGGTTACGACACGGTTGATATCGAGGCGGCAGGGCGCAGGAATGTCCCTGTTGCGATCACCTCAGGGATGAACGCCGCACCGGTGTCCGAGATGGCGCTGCTGTTGATGCTGGCTGTTTACCGAAATCTGCCCCGCCTTTACAACAATGTGTTGGCAGGAAAGTGGCGGGAGGGGATCAATGTCGGCACATTGTACACCATCGAAGGAAAGACGGTCGGCCTTGTCGGGCTTGGCAGCATTGGAAAACAGGTAGCCAGCAAGGTGAGAGCTTTCGGGGCTGAAGTTCAGTATTACGACGTTTATCGGCTGTCACCCCAGGAGGAGGACCGTCTTGGCGTAAAATACGTTGGCTTTGAAGAGTTGCTGAAGACATCTGACATCATAAGCCTCCATGTGCCGCTTGGTGAAAAGACCAGGCATCTGATCCGCAAGGAGACGATAGGTTTGATGAAATCTACTGCTGTGGTTATCAACACCGCCAGGGGCGAAATCATCAACCAGGACGATCTGGTGGAAGCGCTTGCAGGCAAAAGGATTCTGGGTGCCGGCCTTGATGTTGTGGAGCATGAGCCGGCGGCGAAGGACAGCGCTCTGCTGAGCCTGGAAAATGTCGTCCTGACGCCCCACCTGGGCGGGAGCACCATCGATATCAGCGTCAACATGGTCAAACGGTGTATTGAAAATATCGTAACAGTGAGCAAAGGCGAAGCTTTAGCGGCAACAGATGTTGTCAATACTCAATATCTGAAACAGATTTAGTCGCAGCAATAACCGGACAGTCTTCCAAAATGGCCCACCGATAACCGACTTGGGGGAGAGATGCTTGTGGGGTTCAATATTGTTGAAAAACTTGTGCAGTCGCACCTGGTTTCAGGGGAGATGAAGGCTGGCTCGGAGATCAGTATTTCCATCGACCAGACACTGACCCAGGATCCGCTGGGGACGATGGCCTATCTGCAGTTTGAGGCCATGGAACTGGCGCGGGTGAAGACCAAACTGTCCTTGTCGTATGTTGATCACTGTATGCTGCAGGAAGGTTTCGAGAATTCGGATGACCACATGTATTTGCAGACCGTCGCAGCCAAGTATGGTATCCTCTTTTCCAAGCCTGGCAACGGAATATGTCATCAGGTCCAGTTAGAAAGGTTCAGCCGTCCGGGATGGACGCTTATCGGGGCTGACAGCCACACCCCGACCTGCGGCGCGGTGGGTATGCTGGCTATTGGCGCCGGCGGACTTGATGTCGCGGTGGCGATGGCGGGTGGTGCGTTTTACCTTACCTACCCCAAAGTAGTCAGGATCAACCTGCGCGGGCCGCTGCCGCCCTGGTCAACACCCAAGGATATCATTCTGGAGATACTCAAGAAATTTACCACCAAGGGCAATGTGGGAACTGTGTTTGAATACGGAGGCGAGGGCATAAAAGCCCTCACCGTTCCCGAGCGGTCAACAATCACCAATATGGGGGCCGAACTCGGCATAACCACTTCGGTATTTCCCAGTGATGAAGTGACGAAGGAGTTTTTCGTGGCCCAGGGCCGCGGGGCTGATTGGCTGGAAGTGCTGCCTGACGCCGATGCCGGCTATGCGGAAATAATCAATCTGGACCTGGGGGTTATCGAACCCAATGTCGCTTTGCCGCACTCGCCGGATCATGTGTGCAAAGTCAGGGAGGCAGGTGACGTAAAGGTTCAGCAGGTGTTGATCGGCAGCTGCACCAATTCATCCTATCGGGACCTGATGATGGTGGCCAGCCTGCTCAAGGGCAAAAAGGTTCACCCTGCCGTCAGTTTCGGAGTGGTTGCCGGCAGCAGGCAGGTACTGAGAATGATTGCTGGCAATGGCGCATTGAACGATATCATCGATTCCGGGGCCCGGTTACTGGAATCCTCGTGCGGGTTCTGCGCAGGCTACGGACAATCGCCCCCGTCGGGAGCGGTGTCGGTTCGCACCAACAACCGGAATTTTGAGGGCCGAAGCGGCACGAAGGACGCCAAGGTATATCTGGTGAGTCCGGAAACGGCGGTGGCCACTGCCCTCAGTGGAAAACTGACTGATCCCCGGGAGCTTAAAATGCCGTACCCGCAGATTGTCTTGCCTCAAAAGTTTCATATTGATGACAGCATGGTCATTCATCCGCCGGAAGAAGAAGTGGAGGTTTTTCGCGGCCCCAACATCGGAGAACCGCCTCACAACACGCCGATGCCTGTCAACCTTCGGGCCGGGGTGGCCATAAAAGTCGGCGACAAAATAACCACAGATCACATCATTCCTACCGGTCCAGTGAGCAAGTACCGCTCAAATATCCCTAAATCAAGCGAATTCATCTTCCGTGACGTTGATCCCGGGTTTGTTCAGCGCTGCAAAGATAATAAAAACAGCGGAAAAGGATCGGTGATCGTTGCCGGGCTCAGTTATGGACAGGGATCGTCCCGGGAGCACGCC
>Ga0316232_1004550_pt1 | contig 11679 bp, 6 predicted proteins | sample TBHtaG_FD_206006 | JGI IMG/M metagenome (GOLD analysis project Ga0316232, IMG submission 206006) | Freshwater microbial communities from Trout Bog Lake, Wisconsin, USA - TBH18025_13 | ecosystem: Environmental > Aquatic > Freshwater > Lake > Hypolimnion/Profundal zone | place: USA: Wisconsin... | reverse complement strand
ACGGCACGAGCATCGGTGTACCCCGAAACCCGCCGGCCTGCGGAGGACGAGTTTTGCACAGGCGACGCTCGCTTTGCGCTCGCACCGCCCGTGTAAAACTCTCGCGCCGAAGCCACCCCACCTGCCCCGGCCTTTCCCCCGCCTGGCCGTGCTCTCGCCAATTCCAGATCGCTCGCCGCTTCCCATCAAACGCGCTCTACCTGCGCCGTCCTGACCCAGTCCCAAACCGGCACCCGACCGGCCCCCAAAGCCGGCCGCAGCCCCTTTTGAAGCCCGAGCCCCGGACGTGCCCGGACTACGGCACGAGCATCGGTATACCCCGAAACCCGCCGGCCTGCGGAGGACGAGTTTTGCACAGGCGACGCTCGCTTTGCGCTCGCACCGCCCGTGTAAAACTCTCGCGCCGAAGCCACCCCACTGCCCCTCAACTCCGTTTTCTGGCGACTGTACGGTTCCACACCGGATGCACCTAACGGTGCTAAACAGCCAGAAATCAGGGGGACATGTCAATGTAACATGCTGTTCTGCAATCGATTGCGCGTGTTAACAAAACCGTTAACAAGACCTCTACCCACCGGGAGCGAGAGTGCGCGACACCCGCTCTGTCACGGGGTGATCTCCTGTTAACGCGACCAGGCGGTGACCGCTTGGCAACCAGCTTCTGTTGACGAAAAGGGATATCGACATCCGCGCCCGCCCCTACAGGTGCCACCACGGATGCCATGGATGCCCATCTCCCGCCTCACGCGGGCGGCAGCAAATGCGAGCCTTCGTGCGCCGAGAAACCGCCTCGTCATGGACTGGGCAAATGAGGATGATGGCCACCTTGGTCTCCACAACCTGCTGTCCCGGCGAACAGAAAACTGATCCGTGCATGCCGGCAGTATCGCCCGGTTGGAAGCAAATGCGTCTTTGGCAGGGGAGCATTCGTTGTCCTGCTCGCCTCCACAGTTGCCATCCCCGAATGGCCCGCTGTAAGCGCGAAGGCGTGTATATCTGTGCGGAGCCTGAAACCCGGCCCACCCGATGATTCGGTGCAACGGTGCTCGACCACGAATGACCTTTTAGATAAACATGCGACATGAATCCGCCAAAGCGAAACATCACCGCCCGCCAGGCTGTTATCAAAGCAGCGGTCACTGGCTGGGCGGGCGACCCGTTAAGCGACTGGCCTTGTCCAGCGACCGCCGACACAATTATCGCCTGGGCGGCGTCGCGCCACGAGCACCGGAGAGGAAGTCATCAGGCCAATTTCAGACAACTGATCGATGAAGGCCTCTTTTTTGAGGTGCATCACGGCGTTTTTGACCCTCCTGTCTATTATTGCTCGCTCGACCCCGCATTCCTGAAGGAGTTTCCCGCAGAGGAGGAGGCCCTGGACTCCTGGAAACGGATGCGTGAACAATACGATGTGCAATATGGCGACTCCACCTGGAGGGCTTTCGGTTTGTGTGCCGGCCAGGGCAGCGCGGGACCGTCGGATGGCCCTTGGGGACCGTGCCTTGGCGCGTCGTGCTGCCGATTCGAGGAGGGATCTTCGAACTGCACGCACGACCTCAGGTTTGCCGAAGGACTCCACGTGCGGTGCCGTGGGTGTCACCAATCGGTTTTACGACAGGACTTGCGTAAACATGTTCAACCACTTCTCGACGATAAAGGCTGGGCTTTCACATGCCCCATGGTGTGTTCACGGTGTTCAACTGATCGTGGTGCTTTGGTGCGCGCCGCCGCGCGATGGAAAGGCGCCGTCGACCTCGACCGGACGCTGAAGGCTTTTGACGATAAGATAGCCGGAAAGTAGAACCCGGGACCGGGTTTTGGGATTTCGGAGTCCCGCTTGCGGCTCGTGTCATCCGACTCCCCGTATTGCTCCCAAGGCTCCCTTGACTTGTTGCTCTGGGACTATGGTTGGCCTGAACCGACACGCCGAACGCCCTGGTGCTTCCAGCCGGCGGTTCGCCGATTTGCCCCTTCGAGGAGGAAAAGCGCCGCCAAGAGAAACCAGGCGGGTGGCTTTCGGGCACTTCTGGAGCCCCCCTGCCAAACCTTGGTTGCTCCCGGCGCTTTTCAGATCTGTTGCTTCTGCGCTCTGTGGGGGCCGCGCGGCCCCACCGCGATTCCGTGCCCCTATCTGGCTCCCACGGAATCGCAGGCGCGCACCAGCGCCGCAACAGCATGGGGTTGACTGCCCGTCTTTGAACAACAAATCTAGGCATCCAGCCCATCCAGCCTGGCGGTCTTGGTTCTGAGTTGCGCTGGCTGGCGAACGAGGATAATTACTGCCGGATGAACGCAATCGAACTCACCGCCGCTCAGCTTCGTCGGGCTGCGGACCTGAAAGAACAAATAGAAGCGGCTCAGGCCGACTTGGCCTCGCTCCTCGGCGGCGGATCGGTCGGTAACGGTCTCCGCGCTCCAACCGTGGGTGCGGTCGTCCTGACCAAGAAGCTCCATTGGACCCAGACACCGGAAGGCAAAGCACGCATGGCTAAGTTAATCAGGGCGAGTTGGCGCAAGCGTCGTTCTTAGTTGTTTACGTGGGATTGCGGGTGCGGGGTTGTAACGCAAGGGGAGAGGTCGCTCCGGCCTTGGGAGCGCAGGTCGCTGAGCACCTTGGGCCTGCGGCACGTGACCGCCCCATGAGATTGCGATTCTGAGCAGAGCCGGGAGAGCCTTGTGAATGCGAAGCCAGAAATTGCCCTCAGTGTCCGGCAGCCGTATGCCGACCTGATCCTCCGAGGCACGAAGAAGATCGAATTTCGCAGCGTCCCCACGGCCAGGCAACTAGGCAACCCCAGCCGGCGTGGTTCCGCTCCTTTGGGCCGACCCAGCGGTTATAGACCATCCTCTATCGGTCGGAGAGGGGCTTCAAGTCTGGCTCGGCTATCAACTCAGCCGTAATGAAATGCCTGTGCAATCTCGACCGATTTGCATAAGATTCGGGCGGTTCGCCGTAAGACGGACATTGGACCGTGAAGTTCGACCAGCTTAAACCGAATAAGGTTCTGCGCGGGCCGGTTTTTCCAGAACCGGTTCAGGCCATTGTCGTGGTTTCGATGGGCGACGCGGCCAAGCTGATCGGCAAGGGGATGACCACCGGCAAGCTCTACGAACCGGTCCTGACGGCCGACATGCTGGCCCTCCTGGAAACCACCCCCGACACCCAGCCATTTGATGGCGACCCGCACAAGTTTCGGCTCGCCATCGAGGCGATGCGCCTCCAGCTCGCCTACGAATACGACCCCTACTTTTCCCTTTCCATCGCACGCGTGGACCCGCTTCCCCATCAGCTTGAAGCTGTTTATGACTACTTCATCCGGCTGCCGCGCATCCGCTTCCTGCTGGCCGACGACCCCGGCGCGGGCAAAACCATCATGGCCGGGTTGCTCCTGAAGGAAATGAAAGTCCGCGGGCTCGTCCAACGGACTCTCATCATCACGCCGGCCAACCTGTCCTTCCAATGGCAGCGCGAGATGAAGGACAAGTTCCGGGAAAACTTTGAAGTCATCCGCAGCGACGTGCTGCGCTCCGCCTACGGCTCGAATCCGTGGCAGGACAAGAACCAGGTCGTGACCTCCGTTTCCTGGGTATCCCGCATCCCCGACGCCAAGGAAAGCCTGCTGCGCAGTCATTGGGACCTCATCATCGTCGACGAGGCCCACAAAATGAGCGCCGCCAGCCGGGACAAAAAGACGCTGGCTTACCAACTTGGCGAGGCGTTGTCGGAAATGACCGACCACTACCTGTTGATGACCGCCACGCCCCATAAGGGCGATCCTGACAGCTTTTGCCTGTTCCTGGAATTGCTCGACCGTGATGTTTACGGAGACGTCAAGAGCCTGGAAGAAGCCATGCGACGTCAAGAGGCTCCGTTTTACCTCCGCCGCGTCAAGGAAGCCCTGGTCACCTTTCCCGACCCCGAAACGGGCAAGGTGAAAACCTTGTTTACCAGGCGCATTGTTCAGACCAGCGAGTTTCAGATCTCCGCCGAGGAATGGGATTTCTACGATGCCCTGACGCGCTACGTCGAGGACCAGTCCATCAAGGCGGCGTCGGAGGAATCTGCCCGGGGTCGGGCGCTGGGATTCACGATGGCCATGCTGCAACGGCGCTTTGCTTCCAGCATCTACGCCGTCCGCCGCAGTTTGGAGCGAATGAAAGAAAAGCGGGAGCGCATCCTCGCGGACCCCGAGGCCTACCGGAGGGAGCAGATCGAAAAGCGCCTACCGGAGGATTTCGACGACCTCCCGGATGAAGAGCAGCAGGAAATCGTCGCCGAGCTTGAAGACGTTGTCGTCACGTTCGACGCCACGCTGCTCCGCGAAGAAATCGTCGAACTCACCAAGTTGATTGCCCACGCTTGCCGACTGGAAAAGAGTGAGATTGAGTCAAAGCTGGTGAAGCTCCGAGAACTCATCACGGCCCAGGGCGTGTTCAAGGACCCGCAGATGAAGCTGCTGATCTTCACCGAGCATAAAGAGACGCTCGATTTCCTGGCCGGTGACGGTCGGGAAGGCCGACCCTTGGGCAAACTGGTGGAATGGGGCCTCTCCGTGACCCAAATCCACGGCGGAATGAAAATCGGGGACCGCAACACCCCCGGCACGCGCATCTTCGCCGAGCGCGACTTCCGGGAGAGCGCCCAGGTGCTGGTCGCCACCGAGGCGGCGGGAGAGGGCATAAACCTGCAATTCTGCTGGTTTATGATCAACTACGACATTCCGTGGAATCCGGTCCGGCTGGAGCAGCGCATGGGGCGCATCCACCGTTACGGCCAGGAGAAGGACTGCCTGATTTTCAATTTCGTTTCCACCAACACCCGGGAAGGTCGCGTCCTCCAAAAGCTGTTCGAGCGCATCCAAGCCATCGAAGAAGCGCTCGACCCGCGCCGCACCGGCAAGGTGTTCAACGTGCTCGGCGACATTTTTCCAGCCAACCAGTTGGAGAAGATGATTCGCGACATGTACGCGCGGAACCAGACCGAGGATGTCATCAAGCAGCGCATCATCGAGGAGGTGGACACGGCTCGGTTTCAACGCATCACCAACTCGACACTCGAAGGACTCGCCAAACGCGAGTTGAACCTGTCGGCCATCGTCGGCAAATCCGCTGAAGCCAAGGAGCGCCGGCTCGTTCCCGAAGTCATTGAAGGTTTCTTCGTACAGGCGGCGCCGATTGCCGGCGTGCATCCCAAGGAAACCAGGGAAAACGCCCACGTTTACCGGGTTGGCCGGGTGCCGCGTTCGCTATGGCCCATCGGCGAGCGCCTGGAACCGCGGTTCGGCAAGCTGGGCCGGGAATACAAGAACATCGTCTTTGACAAGGCGGTCCTCCCCAAAGACCCGACGCTTGAATGGGTCACCCCCGGCCACCCGTTATTCGAGTGCGTCCGTGAGGAAGTAACCCTGCAAACGGCCGAACACTTACAGCGCGGCGGCGTGTTCTACGATTTGCATCACAAAGATCCCTATCGGCTCGACTTCTTCGCCGCCTCCATCAAAGACGGACGTAACCACCAGTTGCACCGGCGCCTGTTCGCCATTCAGGCCGATCTGGTTCCCCTCGCCCCTCAGACGGGGGATGGGTTGGGTGTGAGGGACTGCCGTTTGAGCGTCAGGCAGCCGACGGTGTTGCTCGACCTGGCCCTCGCGCCCAGGGGGGTGCCGGTCCCGGCGGAAAACGGCCTGCCCGATGCCCCGGCGACGGAGCGGTTTCTGGTCCAATCCGCCCTAACCAACTTGCTGGCCGAGGTGACCGCCGAGCGCGTCCGCGAGACCCAGACCATCGCCAAGCACCTTGAAATCAGCCTCAACGAATTACTCCACCGCCAGAACTTGCGGCTTGCCGAGTTGATTGAGATGCAACAGCACGGCGACACGTCACAACCACTGGCTGCCAACATCAAGCAGACCGAGGATAGGCTCGACGAACTCAACGGACGCCTGGAGCGCCGCCGCGCCGAACTGCAGCAGGAGCGCCAGTGCATGATCGGCGACATCCAGCATCTCGCCCGCGCCTGGGTGCTCCCGCACCCGGAACGGACCTCGCCGCAAATCTCGCCGATGGTCCGGGACGAGGAAATCGAGCGCATCGCCATCCGACAGGTTACCGCGCACGAGGAAGCCCGCGGTTGCAGGGTAGAGAGCGTGGAACTGGAGAATCGAGGCTTCGACCTGATCTCGCGAAAGCCGCATCCCGAGGACCCGAAGACAGCCATCGAAGTCCGCTTCATCGAAGTCAAAGGCCGTGCCCACACCGGGGAAATCGCCCTGACAGCCAACGAATACAACACGGCCAAGCGCCTCAAAAAGGACTACTACCTATATATAGTACTTCACTGCGCCACCACGCCGTCGCTTAATATTCTCCAAGATCCCGGCTCGCTCGACTGGCAGCCTATCGTGAAGGTCGAACATTACCGGTTGCGTCAGGATTCGATGCAGCATCCCGTCCGGTTACACGAAGATTCCATTCCGTACCATCTCAACGCAAAACCGCCGCAATGAGTTACCAACCTGAGAGTCTATTTCGGATCATGGACCTTATAAACCGGGACCTCTTCCTGCCCCACATCCAGCGGCCATTCGTATGGGACGAGGACCAGATGTTGCGCCTTTTCGACAGCTTGATGCGAGGGTTTCCGATTCAAACCCTCCTATTCTGGAAGACCAAGGACCCCATTCAAGTCAGGAAGTTCATGCCTGTCGTCGATTGGGAAGTCGAATTGCACAGTCTTTACGAAGACGTCAAGAGCAAGCAGGGTGTTGAGAAAACTCTGGTGCTTGACGGTCAGCAGCGAATCCAGTCGTTGTTCGCGATATTCCGTGGGGCGATAATGTCTCGCACCGATTCCTCCGTTATCCTGGAAGCTTTCTTTGACCCTGGATCTGGGATTCCGGCGGCGGACCGCGATTTGCGTTACGTCTTGAAATTCGCACAATCCTCGCCCGGTCCGCATTTCTATCGAGTCCGGGATTTGCTGGAACGAGATGAGGCGAAGAACTCAGAGGATATCGCAGACGAGTTCAACACCCGGCTCGATGGGTTGAATGGCATAGACAGAGAAAGAGAAAAGAGGGTTAGGCGCAATTTCGGCCAACTCAACTCCCTCCTCCGCGACCAAAAGCACTTCTGGGGACAGACATTGGACGGTGTGGCCAACCTGTCCGCGTACCCGTATTCGACCGTCCTTGATATCTTTGTTCGCGTCAATTCGGGCGGCACTAAGCTGAGCCCTGGTGATCTCATGTTCGCTGCTATGAAGGCTGAGTTCGCTGACGTGGAGGAGAACATTGAGGAATCTGTAGAACTGCTCTGCACGGCCGGACATACTTTCGAGCGGGATTTTGTCCTCAAGTGCTTGCTGACTGGGCTGGGCCGAGGGGCGACCATCGACCTCAACAAGCTCAAGGCGGGCGATTTCATCCGTGATTTACAGACGGAATGGCCAAAAGCACAGGCTGCTTTTGAGCAACTGGTTGACTTCATCAATCACGACCTTCGAGTGGTGGCGCCCTCGCTCGTGCCAAGTCTCAACAGCTTCGTCCCGTTGTTCGACTTCCTCTTTCACAACCCGAAACCAACACCTGGCGAGCGGGCACGCATGAAAGCCTATTTTTACCGCGCCCAAATCTTCAGTTGGTTTGGCCACGGCACCGACTCGGTGATCGATCGTTTTCACTCGCTTGTGTCGCAGCCTTCCCTTCCACGGTTCCCCTTGGAGTCCGTCACTACATCAATGACCACTTTAGGGTACTCGGGCACATTGTCTGATTACCACTATGCATCGTCCAAGCTGCGCCCCCTGATCCTCAATCTCGTCTATGTCGAGAAGTTCGGGGCCAGCCCCTTTGAAGTTCGAAGCAAGCACAATGAGCCGCAAATCGACCACATTTTCCCTCAGAGCCCGCTACGCACCCGCCTGGGTCTCGGCTCGGCCGACATAAACCACATAGGGAACCTACGGTTTGTTGGAGCGCTCGACAACAATCGCAAACGGGCAGAATCACCCGCCTCCTACTTCGCTCGATTGAAAGCAGATGGGGTCCCCATCGAGAAACATCTCTTGGTGGTAAGGTATGCGCAAGATCCGGGTCTGTTGCAGATGGACAACGCGAGTTTCACGCAGTTCAAGGCCGCTCGCCTGGCCGAGATCAAGGCAATCGCCGAAGCGGTAATAAACGTCTGAATCATGCTGATCTACCCCAGACGGCTGATCGAAGTTGACCTGCCCATTAAGCGTATCTCCGCACACGCTCGGCGCGAGAAGTCCATCCGGCATGGCCACATCTCCACGCTCCACATCTGGTGGGCGCGGCGTCCGCTGGCGGCATGCCGGGCGGTCATCTGCGCGGCGCTGTGGCCCGACCCGGTGGACGTGAACGAGGAAGACGTGCGGAAAGCCCGCAAGCAGGGCGCGGACCGTCAGCCCAACACCTGTCCGCCGGCCTTCCGAGAGGCCGCCGCCAAAATCATCCACGAGTTTGCCCGCACCGTCTTGGGCGACAACGACCTGGCCACCGCCCATTGCTCGGCCGAGAATTTCAAACGCTGGAACGCGCTGGCCCCGCGCGGCTTCGACCCGGACACGCCGACGGGCCAGCTTGAATTACGCGCCGCGCTGCTGGATTTCATCGCCGACTTCGCCAACTGGGACAACTCGACGACGCCCGCCTACCTTCATGCAAGTCGCGCGCTCACCCAGGCCGCACACCAGGCGCTGGGCGGCATCCCCGGCACCAAGCCCCTGGTGGTGGACCCGTTCTGCGGCGGCGGTTCGATTCCGCTTGAAGCCTTGCGGGTCGGCGCAGATGCCTTTGCCAGCGACATCAACCCCGTGCCCGTCCTGCTCAACAAGGTTCTCCTCGAATACATCCCCAAATACGGGCAGCGGCTCGCAGATGAAGTCCGCAAATGGGGTGAGTGGATAAAACAGGAGGCCGGGAAGGAACTTGCCACGTTTTACCCCAAGGACAAGGGCGGCGCGACGCCCATCGCCTACCTTTGGGCGCGCACCATCCAATGCGAAGGCCCTGGGTGTGGCGCGGAAGTGCCGCTTATCCGTTCGCTCTGGCTTGCCAAGAAAGCCAACCACTCCGTGGCCCTGCGACTAGTGCCCCGCCCCAGGGCCGGGCGTGTGGACTTCCAAATCATCGTCAAGCAGCGTGGCGCTTGGGTCAACCAGGATGGTTCACGAGAGATAATTGCCGAACCAGAGTTCGACGGCACGGTAAAGCGCGGTTCTGCAACCTGTCCCTGCTGTGGCTACACGACTCCTGTGGCGCGGCTCCGAGAGCAAATCAAAGTGAATCGCGGCGGAGCGAACCACGCCCGCATGTTCTGTGTCGTCACGACGAAGGAAACGGAGCAAGGGCGAACGTTCCGTAAGCCGGTCGAAAGCGATATGGAGGTGGTCCAGAAAGCGAGGCAAGAACTGGAGCGCCGGAAAAAGGCGCACAGCGGCAACATCAGCCTCGTCCCCGATGAACAGGTTGATATTCGCGGAGTCCGCCACACCTGGGCGATGATTTACGGTCTGAATTCTTGGGGTGACTATTTCACAGACCGCCAACTTCTGGCTCTAACAACGCTGACCCGTCTTGTCGAACAGGTCGCAATAGAGACAGCGAAACGGGACGACGTTGGGCTTGGAGTTGCCACGCAAACCATCCTTGCCCTTGGCGTCAGCCGCATTGCCGACATCGCAAATTCGTTTTGCACTTGGAAACCGTCCATGACGCAGGCGATTCACCTTTTCGCTCGGCAAGCTATCCCGATGACTTGGGATTTTGCAGAGACAAGCCTCCTGTCAGACGCGGCTGGAGATTACGGCACAACCATCGGGAACATGCTGCGCATTTTGGAAGGGGAGCTACCAGTCGGTGGAAACGGCAAGGCAGAGCAGAGTTCCGCCTGCGAGCACCGTTTACCCGACGATTCCGTAGATTTGCTACTCACCGACCCGCCCTACTACGACGCAGTTCCCTATGCCTATTTGGCAGATTTCTTTTACGTCTGGCTCCGACGCAGTCTTGGCCGGAGTTACGCTGAACTTTTTGCACCAATTGCTGTTCCCAAGGATGCCGAGATCGTTGTTGACAGGCCGCACGAGTTAAGCAACTCGACGCACGACATCGCGTTTTACGAACGCGAGTTGACACGCGCGTTCGCCGAAGGCCGACGCGTCGCTAAACCAGAGGCTCTCGGAACGATTGTCTTCGCTAGCAAGACAACCGCCAGTTGGGAAGCAATCCTGAAAGCCGTCGTCGACGCCGGTTGGATTATCACAGGCTCTTGGCCCATCGACACAGAAATGGAAGCGCGCGTTTCCGCCCAAGGCCAGGCGCGGCTCGCTTCCTCTGTCCATCTCGTCTGCCGCCCGCGAGAAAACCCCGACGGCTCGGTGCGGACCGATGAAATCGGCGACTGGCGCGACGTTTTGCAGGATTTGCCCCGCCGCATCCATGAATGGATGCCGCGATTGGCCGAGGAGGGTGTTGTTGGCGCGGATGCCATCTTCGCCTGTCTCGGCCCGGCCTTGGAGGTTTTCTCTCGCTATTCGCGGGTGGAAAAGGCGACGGGTGAGGCGGTGCCCTTGCGCGAATATCTAACGCACGTGTGGGCTGCCGTCGCCAAGGAAGCCCTGACGATGATTTTCAGCGGCGCGGACACCGCCGCTTTCGAGGAAGACGCCCGCCTTACCGCCATGTGGCTATGGACGCTTAAGACCGGCGATGCGGACGGCGCGAGCGGTAATGGCGAAGAGGACGCAAACCCTGGCGACGATGCGGAATCCGGCGGCAAGAAGGCTAAGACTGGCGGCTTCGTTCTCGAATACGATGCCGCTCGCAAAATCGCCCAAGGGCTTGGCGCGCACCTGGAGGTGCTGAGCAGTCTGGTGGAAGTGACCGGCGAGACGGCCCGCATGTTGCCCGTGGCGGAACGGGCGGCGTTCCTCTTTGGCAAGGAGTTGCCCTCCAGCCACCGCATCAAGAAAACCAAGGCTAACACGACGCAAATCGAAATGACTGGCGTCATTGCCGAGGCGCGCAAGGCCCGTCTGCCGGACGGGCAGGCCGCGCCCGTCCCAGCGGAAGACGAAGCGATTGAAGGCAAGGTGCAGCGCGTCGGCGCCACGGTCCTGGACCGCATCCATCAGGCGATGCTCCTCTTCGCCGCTGGCCGCAGCGAAGCGTTGAAACGCTTTGTCGTTGACGACGGTATTGGCAAAGATTCGCGGTTCTGGACATTGGCCCAGGCACTTTCGGCCCTCTACCCCGGCCAGACGGAAGAAAAGCGGTGGGTGGACGGTATCCTGGCCCGGAAGAAAGGATTAGGATTCTGAGATGAACCTGGATCACCTGCTCACCTCGTTGCTGGCCCTGCCCAAGGAAACGGAATGGGTGGAGTTCAAGCACGACAACGATGCGCCCGAGGAAATCGGCGAATACATTTCTGCCCTGGCCAATTCGGCGGCGCTGCACGGCAGGGAAGCCGGATACCTGCTCTGGGGTGTCGAAGATGTCACTAAGCGGGTGGTGGGCACGAGGGCGAGTCCCCGGCAGCGGAAGGTGGGCAACGAGGAATTGGAGAACTGGCTGGCTCACCTGCTCGCGCCGCGAATTGATTTCCGTTTCTACGAGTGGGAGCACCAGGGAATGCGCATGGTGCTATTGCAGG
>Ga0316232_1004548_pt1 | contig 11682 bp, 8 predicted proteins | sample TBHtaG_FD_206006 | JGI IMG/M metagenome (GOLD analysis project Ga0316232, IMG submission 206006) | Freshwater microbial communities from Trout Bog Lake, Wisconsin, USA - TBH18025_13 | ecosystem: Environmental > Aquatic > Freshwater > Lake > Hypolimnion/Profundal zone | place: USA: Wisconsin... | reverse complement strand
GTCACACGCCAAAATCGGTGGCAGCAATTTCGACATCTCTAACCCGGCGAATCGAATCGACCGATGCAATCGTTCTAGTTGATAACGCGACGATTCCCATGCAGGCAGCTCCAGTTGCAGCAATGAGAGAAATGATCACGACCGGTAGCGCCAGAAAGCTGCTACTTGTATTTACCCATTTCGATGAAGTGAAAGGCGACAACCTGCCCAACGCAGCAGCCAAAGAGCAACATGTGCTCGCCTCAGCCGAAAACGTCTTGGCCTCTATTGGTGAAGAGTTGGGGCCGTTCGCAGAACGTGCGCTACGTGGCCGACTGAAGGAAGCGTGCTTCTTTGTCGGCGGTATTGATGAGCACCTAGATACATCCAAGAAAACGCAAAAACGTGCCATTGGTGAATTGCAAAAATTGCTGTCAGCGATCGACGCAATCGTCGAAAAGCCGGCGCCAGTGCATGCCACGCCAGTTTACGACCGCATGAATTTGGTTCTCGCCGTAAAGAACGCAGCCGAGAGTTTTCACGACGCATGGTGGCCACGTCTCGGATTGGCATACAAGCCAGGCGTCGGCAAAGAGCACTGGAAGCGCATTTGGGCGTTGAGCAGACGACTCAGCACGCCAGGCTTTAGTGACGAGTACGACAACCTAAAGCCAGTCGCGGACCTTCGCAAGCAACTGCAAGATCGCCTTTATGTCCTCCTGCAAAACCCCCTGCGTTGGGAGCCGGCGGAACCCACCGACGATGCTCAAAAGCAGCAGGTATTTGACGAGCTGGCCAATACCATTTCGGCCAAAATTCTAGATCTTGCGACACGGCGGGTACGAGCAGAAAGAATGCCGGAATGGCAATCGGCGTTCAACCAGACCGGTCGAGGATCAAGCTATGCGCGCGCATCAATAATCGGCGAGCAAATCTACGAGCGTGCTGCGCCGATTCCAGACGTGACTCCATCTCCTGATCGGAACTCCTTTTTGCACGAGGTTGCCGCTGTCGTGGAAACCGTCTGCAAGGAAGCAGGTGCGAATCTCGCATGATCCTGGAGTCCATGCGGTGGACTTGTAAAAGCGAAAGCCAACGGGGACAAATTTTGCAATGGGAGTTGGCGAACAGCCTGTCGGGTATCCCACCAGAACCGCTTCCGGGCATTGCTGTAGATCAACCAGATGTACCGGCGCGCATCCTGCGTTGGCACCAAATCGTCCGGGATCAAGTCGGAGAACAGTACGATTCGGCGTCGTCGCCTTAGAAAACATTCTTATTTTTTAGATTTATCAAGCGACAAAATGAAGAAAAAACTTCTGATTACCGTGGGCGCCGGAGCGTCCATCGACTTCGGTCTTCCTTCGGTCAGGGACGTCGATTCCATATTTGATACGTGCGCGGGGCGCCTCTTTCCATTGAGCTCTGATCCGACATCGAACCTCTATCGGTATTGTCGGGATGCCATCGAAACCTACTACGGAACGGCATCAAAACCGGCGCTACGCAAGTGGGTGAACTTCGAGGAAGTGCTGTACCAGCTGAACCTGCTGGTGCCCTATCACTCCGATCCCATGCGGACGCACGGGTCCAATGCGCTGCTCGCTTCCATTCTATTGCCCGAGGTGCTTGAGTTCGGTCGCTCGCTCGCAGCCGTCGATGGCAACGTGCTGCGCCACATGGGCAGTGCGCTAATAGACGTCTTGGTCGATCACTTTATTGACGCGTGCGCCCAACTGGCTACCAGCAAAGCGGCAGAGATTACACAACTGGGGGAGTTTTTGGCAGCGCTACGCGAGGATTTCGACATTGGCATCGTCACATTGAACTACGACAATGTATTTACACAGGCCTGTCCAGATCTCTATACCGGCTTTGACTCCGTGACCGGCAAATTCGAGCTGCTCTCGGTACTGCGGCGTGACGACTGGAACTTCATCTATCACCTGCATGGGTCGGTTCATTTTGCAATGACCGGCACTGGGCACGACATGCACGGTATCAACTGGGCAGCGATACCGGCGAAAGGGCATGAGGTTCACTCCAGTGGTCGGAATGACCAGGATTCAATGGAGGGTGTCGCCTATCCGACGTCAACTATCGTCGCCGGCTACGGCAAGACGCAACAAATCCTGCGCCAGCCATTCCGAACCTACTATGCACAGGTGAATCGGCTCGTTCACGAGGCGGACAGCCTGCTGTTCCTGGGCTATGGATTTGGCGACCTGCACCTCAATGCTGCGTTTTCGGAAGCGCGCGATCGGCGTCGACCCGTGGTCATAGTTGATTGGGCGAATGCTGACCAAGATCCATTGCCTTTTCGTAACGACTCGTGGTCTTCCCAACTTTTTAAAACACTGCCTGGCAATGCAAGTCGGATGAGCAGCCCTGGGCACCGTGCAGCGGCATCCATCGACGAACTCAAGACAGCCAATGAAGTCGAGGTTTCAAACGATCCGGACTATCCCCTGGCCGTTTGGTACAACGGTTTGCTGGCAGCCTGCCAGCACTCGGGCAAGATTCTCTCTCACTTAAGGTGAGGAGAACTGTTCAATTCTGCGCTCCATTCTGAACAAATGTCTGCGATTTTGAATGAAATGGCACTGTTTCCGCCTTGTGGGTGTGGTTTCAATGATTTGGCCAGATTGACCACTTGCTCAGACACAAGCAATGGCGCATAATATCATCACTTTGATGATAATAATGGTCGCAAAATGAGCAATGAATCAGCGTCTTTCGGTCTTACCGTCGCTTTTTGTGGATGAGGATCGCTTGACCATGCACCCCCAACGTGTCGAGAGCCTTAGCCACGCCCAGCGGGAACGTTTGGCCTACGTTGAGTTCCGTCTCTACTTTATGGGCGAGATTGGACGGCCTGATCTGGCTGGCCGGTTTGGCGTTGCCCCGGCTGGTGCAACCCGAGATTTGGCGCTGTACCGGGAGATCGCCCCGCACAACATTGAGTTCGACGGAAGCGGCAAGGTTTACCGCATCGGCAAAGCCTTCTCCCCAATCTTTGAGCACGCGCCGCAGCGCGTCTTGTCGGCGCTGTCGCTGGGTTTTGGTGACGGGGTAGATGGCGAGACGAAGCCATTGCTTCCCTGTGAATCCCCTGCCGCATTGTGCAGCCCTCGGATGGACGTACTGGCACCGATTTGTCGCGCTATCCACGCCAAGCGCTCGGTGGCGATTCGCTACCACTCGATGAGCAGCGGAGAGTCCGAGCGGGTCATCGTTCCCTTTGCGTTGGTTGACACCGGCCTGCGCTGGCACGCACGGGCGTTTGACCGCAAGTCCGGCGAATTCCGCGACTTCGTCGTCACCCGCATCGAAGCGCCGACCTTGGTCGATGAAGAACCCAAGGCCAACGAGCGCCCGGACAACGACATTCAGTGGACGCGGATTGTGGAGTTGGACTTGGTGCCGCACCCACGCCTAGCCCGCCCCGAGATCATCAGGATGGACTACGGGATGACCGACGGCTCGATGCGCATGCGTGTCCGAGCAGCGGTTGCGGGCTACATGCTGCTGCGCTGGAGCGTTGATGCGTCGCCCGATCACAGTCTTAAAGAAGAACAGTACCGCCTATGGCTCAGCGATCCGCTGGCCTTGTATGGCGTCGAAAACGCAAAGCTCGCGCCGGGGTATCGACCACCAGCCAGCGCTTTGAAGAAATAACAAACTACGAATTGAAACAGGAACAACACCATGACCAGCGCCCAACAACGTGCCGCATTACAACGCCAGATCTGGCAGATCGCCAACGATGTCCGAGGTGCCGTTGACGGCTGGGATTTCAAGCAGTATGTCTTGGGCACCCTGTTCTATCGCTTTATCAGTGAGAACTTCGCCAGCTATATCGAGGCCGATGACGACAGCGTCAACTATGCAGAGCTGCCCGATAGCGTGATCACCCCGGACATCAAAGACGACGCTATTAAGACCAAGGGCTATTTCATCTATCCCAGCCAGTTGTTTGCCACTATCGCCGCCGGTGCCAACACCAACGAAAGCCTGAACACCGATCTGGCCGCCATTTTTTCCGCCATTGAAAGCTCGGCCAACGGCTACCCCTCCGAGCGCGACATCAAAGGCCTGTTTGCCGATTTTGATACCACCAGCAACCGCCTCGGCAATACTGTCGTCGACAAAAACACCCGCTTGGCAGCCGTACTCAAAGGCGTAGCCAAGCTAGACTTTGGCGAGTTTGACGCCAACCACATTGACTTGTTTGGCGATGCCTACGAGTTCCTGATCTCCAACTATGCCGCCAACGCCGGCAAATCCGGTGGCGAGTTTTTCACCCCGCAGCATGTCTCCAAGCTGATTGCCCAGCTCGCCATGCACAAGCAAACAAGCGTCAACAAGATTTATGACCCAGCGTGTGGTTCTGGCTCCCTGCTGCTGCAAGCCAAAAAACACTTTGACGTCCACATTATTGAAGACGGTTTTTGGGGGCAGGAGCTCAACCACACCACCTACAACCTGGCGCGGATGAACATGTTCTTGCACAACATCAACTACGACAAGTTCAATATCCAGCTGGGTGATACGCTGCGAAATCCGCATTTTTGTGACGACAAACCCTTTGATGCCATCGTCTCCAACCCGCCTTACTCGGTGAAGTGGATAGGCGCAGACGACCCCACCCTGATCAACGATGACCGCTTTGCGCCTGCCGGTGTGTTAGCGCCCAAATCCAAAGCCGACTTTGCTTTTGTGCTGCATGCGCTCAGTTACCTCTCCAGTAAAGGCCGCGCCGCCATTGTCTGCTTCCCCGGCATTTTTTACCGGGGCGGTGCCGAGCAAAAAATCCGCCAATATCTGGTAGATAACAACTACGTCGAAACAGTGATCTCGCTCGCGCCCAATCTGTTTTTCGGCACGACCATTGCGGTGAACATTCTGGTGCTGTCCAAACACAAAACCGACACCACCACCCAGTTTGTTGATGCCAGCGGCCTGTTCAAAAAAGAAACCAATAACAACGTGCTGCTGAATGCGCACATCGAGCACATCATGCAAGTGTTCGATAGCAAAGCGGATGTCGAACACTTTGCAAAATCGGTGAGCTTTGATGCCATTACGGCCAACGATTACAACCTGTCGGTGAGCAGCTACGTCGAAGCCAAGGACAACCGCGAAGTAGTGGATATTGGCGCGCTCAATGCCGAGCTAAAAATCACCGTCGCCAGGATCGATCAACTGCGTGCGGATATTGACGCCATTGTGGCCGAGATTGAAGGCAAGGAGCTGGAGGCATGAGCAGCATGAACTTTATGGAAAAGCTGCTGGATGGGGTTGCGGTGGAGTTCAAGCGTCTTGGCGACGTTGTGCGCATCAAGAATGGCAAGGATCACAAATCGCTTGGGGATGGCGCATTTCCAGTTTATGGCTCCGGTGGAGTCATGCGATATGCCGACACCTACGCTTACAACAGGCCTTCGGTCTTGATTCCCAGAAAAGGCTCGCTTGGAAACCTATTCTTCGTCGATGTTCCGTTCTGGAATGTTGACACTATCTTCTATACGGAAATTGATGAAGCACAGATTCTCCCGAAATTCTTTTACTACTTCCTAACAACGGTAGGTCTTGGCGAGATGAACCAAGCGGGCGGCGTACCAAGCCAAACTCAGGCAGTCTTGAATGAGCTAAAAATCCCCATCCCCTGCCCAGAAAACCCCAAAAAATCGCTTGAAATCCAAGCCGAAATCGTCCGCATTTTGGACGCCTTCACCGAGCTTACCGCCGAGCTTACCGCCGAGCTTACCGCCCGCAAAAAACAATACGACTACTATCGCGACCAGTTGTTGAGTTTTGAAGATGGGGACGTGGAGTGGAAGACGTTGGGGGAGCTGGCAGAGAATCTTGATTCGATGAGAAAACCTATTACGAGTGGTTTAAGAGATCCGGGTGATATTCCATACTATGGTGCATCAGGCATTGTCGATTACGTCAAAGACTATATCTTCGATGGTGATTTCTTGCTCGTTTCCGAAGATGGTGCGAACTTGCTGGCACGAAGCACGCCAATAGCATTTAGCATTGGCGGGAAAAGCTGGGTAAACAACCACGCTCATGTGCTCAAATTCGAGACATACGCTGAAAGAAGATATGTTGAATTTTATCTAAACAGTATTGATTTAACGCCTTATATCTCAGGGGCAGCACAACCGAAACTGAATCAAAAGAATTTAAATGGCATCAGCATTCCAAATCCCTCACCTGAAGAAAAAGAACGAATCGTCGACATCCTGGACAAATTCGACGCCCTCACCAACTCCATCAAAGAAGGCTTGCCACGCGAAATTGCATTGCGCCAAAAGCAATATGAGCATTACCGCGATTTGCTGTTGAGCTTTCCCAAGCAGGAAGAGGTAGAGGCATAACATGGGCAAGACTTTAACGGAAATTGCACAGCAATTGAGTGCACCAAGAACAGTTAAGAATAAGAAAACGACTGAAGTCGAGGTGGTAACGCAGGTTCCTAAAGTGCAGCTGATCTATGCCTTCAACGGCACGGGAAAAACACGCCTTTCAAGGGAATTCAAACAGCTGATCGCGCCGAAAGCCTATGACAATGAGGGCGATCAGCCTGAGCTGTCGCGTAATAAAATCCTGTATTACAACGCTCTCACGGAAGATTTATTTTACTGGGATAACGACCTGGAGCTGGACGCCGAGCACAAGCTGAAAATCCAGCCCAACTCGTTTACCGACTGGGTGCTGAAAGATCAGGGGCAAGATCGAAACATCATTACCAGCTTTCAACGCTACGCCAGCGACAAACTTACGCCGCGATTCAACGAAGAATATAAAGTAAAAGGCGAGGACGACAAAGAGATCACTGTCAAAGCATTTTCGGAGGTAACTTTCTCGCTGGAGCGTGGCGATAATGAGCACTCCGGAAATATTAAAATCTCCAAGGCGGAAGAAAACAATTTCATCTGGAGTATTTTTTACTCGCTACTGGATCAGGTGGTGACGATCCTCAATGTTGCCGACCACGGCGAGCGAGAAACAAACCAGTTTGATCAGCTTGAATATGTTTTTATCGACGATCCAGTCAGTTCGCTGGATGAAACCCATTTGATTGAGCTAGCAGTCAACTTGGCGAGCTTGATCAAACTCAGTCAATCTTCTCTGAAATTTATCGTTACGACGCACAGCCCCCTGTTTTATAACGTGCTTTTCAATGAGCTGAACGGCAAAACCTGCTACATGCTGGATCGATTTGAAGATGGTAGCTTTGCCCTCACCGAAAAACCTGGTGATTCCAACAAGAGCTTTTCCTATCATCTGCATTTAAAGCGAACCATTGAACAGGCGATTGCGGACAACAAGATTGAAAAGTATCACTTCACGCTGCTGCGGAATCTCTACGAGAAAACGGCCAGCTTTCTGGGCTATCCAAAGTGGTCGGAGCTTCTGCCTGATGACAAACAGCTCTATCTAAGCAGAATTATCAATTTTACAAGCCATAGCACGCTATCCAATGAAACCGTTGCGGAACCAACGCAAGCGGAGAAGGCGACGGTCAAATTATTGCTCGATCACTTGAAAAGCAACTATGGCTTTTGGCAGCAGGAAGAACAAAATGGTTGATTACACCAAACCCATTGCCGAATCGAACAGCTTCATTGTTCTGGATAAGTACGTCCAAGAATGGAAGGTTGCTGAAACCTACCAGAGCGAAGGCGATCTGGAGCGGGAGTTTATTCAGGACTTGCAGAATCAGGGCTACGAGTATGCCCTCGGTTTAAACACGCCCGAGAAGCTGCTGTCCAACGTGCGCGAGCAGTTGCAGGCATTGAACAACATGCAATTTGCCGACGGTGAGTGGCTACGTTTCGTGGAGGCGTGGTTGGACAGGCCCAGCGACAGCATCGTCGATAAAACCCGCAAAATTCATGATGACTATATCCATGATTTTGTGTTTGACGATGGTCATATTCAGAACATCTACCTGCTGGATAAAAAGAATATTGCTCGCAATAAGGTGCAGGTGATCAAGCAGTTTGAGCAAACGGGCAGCCACGCCAACCGCTACGATGTGACGATCTTGGTCAATGGCCTGCCGCTGGTGCAGGTGGAGCTGAAAAAACGCGGCGTAGCCATTCGTGAAGCCTTTAATCAGGTGCACCGCTACAGCAAAGAGAGCTTCAACAGCGAGCATTCCTTGTTCAAGTATTTGCAGCTGTTTGTGATCTCCAACGGCACCGATAGCCGTTATTTTGCCAACACCACGCAGCGCAACAAAAACAGCTTCGACTTCACCATGAACTGGGCGAAGGCGGATAACAGCCTGATCAAAGACCTGAAAGACTTTACCGCTACGTTCTTTCAGAAAAACACCCTGCTCAATGTGTTGCTGCATTATTCGGTGTTTGATGTCAGCAATGCGCTGCTGGTGATGCGCCCGTACCAGATTGCCGCCACCGAGCGCATCTTGTGGAAAATCAACAGCGCCTATCAGGCCAAGAGCTGGAGCCATCTAGAGGGCGGTGGCTTTATCTGGCACACCACCGGTTCGGGCAAGACCCTGACCAGCTTTAAAGCGGCACGTTTGGCCACTGAACTGGAGTTCATCGACAAGGTGTTCTTCGTGGTGGATCGTAAAGACCTGGATTACCAGACCATGAAGGAATACCAGCGCTTTTCGCCGGATAGCGTGAATGGCTCTGACAGCACCGCTGGCCTAAAGCGTAACCTAGATAAGGACGACAACAAGATCGTCGTCACCACGATCCAGAAGCTCAATAACCTGATGAAAGGCGAAGGCGACCTGCCCATCTATAACAAGCAGGTGGTGTTTATTTTTGATGAATGCCATCGCAGCCAGTTTGGTGAAGCTCAGAAAAACCTGAAGAAGAAGTTCAAAAAGTTCTATCAGTTTGGCTTTACCGGCACGCCGATTTTCCCGCAGAACGCCCTGGGTGCGGACACCACTGCCAGCGTGTTCGGTCGGGAGTTGCATTCGTATGTGATCACCGACGCCATTCGTGATGAAAAGGTGCTCAAGTTCAAGGTAGACTACAACGATGTGCGCCCGCACTTCAAAGCAATTGAAAGTGAGCAGGACGAGAAAAAACTCAGCGCGGCGGAAAACAAGCAAGCCTTGTTGCACCCCGACCGTATTCGCGAGATTTCGCAGTACATCCTGAATAACTTCCGGCAAAAAACCCATCGCTTGCAAGCGGGTGCCAAGGGTTTTAATGCCATGTTTGCCGTGAGCAGCGTGGATGCCGCCAAGCTGTATTACGAGTCTTTCATGGATTTGCAAAAAGGCAGTGATAAGCCACTGAAAGTCGCCACCATCTTCTCGTTTGCGGCCAATGAAGAACAGGATGCCGTAGGCGATATTCTGGATGAAAGCTTTGATGTTTCAGCCATGAATAGCAGCGCCAAAGAGTTTTTAAGCGCGGCCATAGCTGACTATAACGCGCTGTTCAAAACCAACTTCAGCGTGGATAGCAATGGTTTTCAGAACTATTACCGCGATCTTGCCAAGCAAGTTAAGACTAAGGAAATCGACCTGCTGATTGTGGTGGGCATGTTCCTGACCGGCTTTGATGCCCCCACGCTGAACACCTTGTTTGTTGATAAAAACTTGCGCTACCACGGTTTGATGCAGGCCTATTCGCGCACCAACCGTATTTTTGACGCCACTAAAACCTTCGGCAATATCGTTACCTTCCGCGATTTGGAGCAGGCGACGATTGACGCCATCACCTTGTTTGGCGATAAAAACACCAAGAACGTGGTGCTGGAAAAGAGCTACAAGGAATACATGGAAGGCTTTACCGACTTGGTGACCGGTGAAGCGCGACGTGGGTTTGTGGAGGTGGTGAAGGAGTTGGAGCAGCGCTTTCCTGATCCTGCAGCCATTGAAAAAGAGTCCGACAAAAAGGCTTTCGCGAAGCTGTTTGGTGAGTATTTGCGCGTTGAAAACGTGCTGCAAAACTACGATGAATTTGCCAGTCTGAAGGCCTTGCAAAACGTCGACATAAATGATCCTGTGGTGGTTGAGGAGTTCAAGGCCAAGCATTATTTAAGCGATGAGGATCTGGCAGCGCTGCAAGCGATCAAGTTACCGGCTGAACGGAAAATTCAGGACTACCGTTCAACTTACAACGATGTTCGCGATTGGCTTCGTCGGGAAAAATCTTCCACTGAAAAAGAAAAAGCCACTATCGATTGGGATGACGTGGTCTTTGAGGTAGATCTGCTGAAGTCACAAGAGATCAACCTGGACTACATTCTGGAATTGATTTTTGAGAATAGTAAAAAGGTCAAGGACAAAGCCTCACTGGTTGAAGACGTACGTCGGGTGATCCGCGCGAGCCTGGGCAACCGCGCCAAAGAAAGCCTGCTGGTTGATTTTATTAACCAAACTGACCTGGACCAGATTGGCGATAAGGCCAGTGTGATTGACGCCTTCTTCACCTTTGCCCAAGCGGAACAACAGCGTGAGGCACACGAGCTGATTAACGCCGAGAACCTGAATGCAGAGGCGGCCAGACGCTATATCACTACCTCGCTAAAACGTGAGTTCGCCAGTGATAATGGCACTGAGCTCAATGCCGTTCTGCCCAAAATGAGCCCGCTTAATCCGCAATACCTGACCAAAAAGCAAAGCGTTTTCCAGAAAATTGCTGCTTTCGTTGAGAAGTTCAAAGGTGTGGGGGGGAAGGTCTGATGTGTTCTTCATCCGTCGGCTACACGCCTGATCTGCAAGACGCAGCAGTACAAACGGTGCTGCAGCAGACCGCGACGTTGTCGTCGATGTGGAACATGCCGAGACATGGCAGTGGAGTTGGCAATGGCTAAGACCAAACACCCCTCTTCGCTTAAGGCCATATGGCTGCTGGCGGATACGGATATTGTTGTGATCGTTTCTACACCAACCTGGACCTTTGCTCCAATAAGAGAAAAAGATGGGCCCGCGATCATCGCTCAATAGAGAATACGAAAGTGATGGCCTTTGCCGCATCCTTGCACTCGACGGGGGCGGTGCAAAGGGCTTTTACACGCTCGGAGTCCTCAAAGAAATTGAGGCAATGCTGGGCTGCCCACTCTACAAGCGATTCGACCTTGTTTTTGGCACGAGCACTGGGGCAATCATCGCGGCGCTCATCTCCCTTGGCTACGATGTTGACCAAATCCACGACCTCTACAAAGAGCATGTACCGACTGTCATGTCGCGCCGCACTCAGGCGGGTCGCACTACTGCTTTAGCGGGTCTTGCCAAGTCAGTTTTCACTGATAAAACCTTCGCCGACGTGAAAACTGGGATCGGTGTGGTCACGGCGAAGTGGATGACAGAAAGGCCGATGATTTTCAAGGGGAATATACAACAAGCACATGGAATGCTGGGCACCTTCGTACCTGGTTTTGGCGTATCCGTCGCGGATGCAGTGCAGGCATCGTGTTCGGCATTCCCATTCTTTGAGCGCAAGGTCGTGACCACGTCTGCTGGCGACAAGATCGAGCTGATAGACGGTGGCTACTGTGCAAACAATCCGACGCTCTACGCAATCGCCGATGCAGTCGCGGCGCTTAAGAAAGACCATAGGAACTTGCGGGTGATCAACGTCGGCGTCGGTGTTTATCCAGAGCCAAAGAAACTGCTTATGTGGTTGGTGAAGAAATTCCCGTTCAACAGCATCGAGTTGCTTCAGAAAACACTCGAAATCAATACGC
>Ga0316232_1004533_pt1 | contig 11713 bp, 10 predicted proteins | sample TBHtaG_FD_206006 | JGI IMG/M metagenome (GOLD analysis project Ga0316232, IMG submission 206006) | Freshwater microbial communities from Trout Bog Lake, Wisconsin, USA - TBH18025_13 | ecosystem: Environmental > Aquatic > Freshwater > Lake > Hypolimnion/Profundal zone | place: USA: Wisconsin... | reverse complement strand
TGTCACCTGGACGCAGCAAAAGGAACCTGCTACCGGGCAGCCCCGGCGAAGTTGTTCCTTTGGTGATTGCATAAAATTTATGTGTGATCAATTTAAGCAGAACTGTTGTTACGGCGTAACACCGGACTACTTAAAAAGCGGGGGCATTTGTATATTGGGATTTACCTCGCGAATAACATGCTCGGCCGTGTTCAGCAGACAAAATGAGCCAAAGTTCAATGGCCTGCCTGACTGGAAACCCGCACGCAAAGCGGCAATCAATCCGATCCGGCTGGTATTAAAGACCACATCATAAAATTTGCTCTGAGTGATGGCATGGAGAGAGAAAGCGGTAAGCTGCGCAGCTATCCATGAGCACAATGTCTACGCCTTGCGCTGACACGGTTCCAGTCGCTATTATCCCTCCAGCCGATATTGGCGCGGCTCGAGGGACTAGCCATAGTTTAAGTCTTATCCGCCGTCAGCATGCGTTCGACATAACGGGCAATCAAATCAATCTCAAGATTCACGCGGGAACCCGCTTTTAATTCATTTAACGTCGTCACATCGAGCGTATGCGGAATCAGATTCACTTCAAATTCAGAACCGGCAACCTGATTCACAGTCAGACTTACCCCGTTAATGGTGATGGAGCCTTTCATCGCGATGTATTTGGCAAGCTGCAGAGGCGCGCGCACCACCAGATGCCAGCTCTCGCCAAGGTCAGTAAACGCCACCACCTCGCCTACGCCATCCACATGCCCGCTAACCAGATGCCCGCCCAACCGGTCTGATAACCGCAAGGCTTTCTCCAGATTGACGTGGCTGCCCTGCTGTTCCAGGCCTACCGTACAATTGAGTGTTTCACGCGACACATCCACGCTAAATTCGTGACCGTCAATATGGATCGCCGTCAGGCACACGCCGTTGACGGCAATGCTGTCACCGGCCTGCACATCATCAAGCGTCATCACTTTACTGGCGAGGGTCAGACGCAAACCGCCCTCACGCTCTTCCGCTCGCTTGATAATACCTACATCTGCAATAATTCCGCTAAACATGCCCATTCCCTTTTGTGTTTATTCGAGCGGTAATGCGCAAATCACCGCCGATTTGTCGTACATCCTGCCACTGCATAGCAATACCTTGATCCAGCGAAGTCAGTTCGCCCAAAGCGGCCATACCGCGCGCCATATCGCCCAATAATTTAGGCGCAATATACAGCAATAACTGATCGACCAGACCCGCACGCAACATTGCGCCATTCAAAACAGCACCCGCCTCCAGCAAGATTTCATTACAGCCCCTGCGCGCCAAATCGCGCAGCATGGCCTGTAAATCTATTTGCCCGAAACCATCCGGCAATATCACCACCGTTGCACCGGCATCCTGCAAGCGGGCAATCTTTTGCGCATCGTTAAGCGCGCTGTAGATCAGCACCTCTCCCCTGCCGGCCTGAGAGGTAAATGCCGACAGGATGCGTGCAGTAAGCGGCATGCGCAAGTTGCTGTCCAGCACCACCCGTAAGGGTTGCCGCCCGGTTTCCAGCTCGCGCACATTTAATTGCGCATCATCAGACAAGATGGTATTGATGCCGGTCAATACGGCACAGGAACGCGCCCGCCAGTGCTGCACATCCAGCCTTGCCTCAGGACGAGTAATCCACTGACTCGCGCCGTTCGCCAGCGCCGTGCGCCCGTCAAGACTCATGCCGATCTTACTGCGCACAAACGGCAAGCCGCGCGTCATGCGTGAAACGAAGCCTGCGTTCAACTCAACGGCAGCAGCTTCCATCAAACCACACTCAACGTCGATACCCGCTGCACGCAGCTTTGCAATTCCCTTGCCTGCCACCTGCGGGTTAGGGTCCGTCATTGCCACCACTACGCGTGCGACTCCCGCTGCGATCAGCGCATCGCTACAGGGCGGAGTACGGCCTGTATGACAGCAAGGTTCCAGCGTCACATAGGCCGTCGCACCGCGCGCCAATTCACCCGCTTCACGCAAGGCATACACTTCAGCATGCGGCTCACCGGCTCGTCGGTGCCAGCCGTCTCCTGCCCGCTTTCCATCTTTGACCACGACACAAGCTACACGCGGATTGGGGCTGGTACCATACAGACCATGTTCGGCAAGGCGTAGCGCGCGGGCCATCCAGATACTATCCACGGCATTCAACATTAGCTGGATTGACCGGAAGCCGGCGTTTTGCGTACGGCTTTGACCGCATCGGCAAAATCACCCACATCCTGAAAACTCTTGTAAACGGAAGCAAAACGAATATAGGCGACCTTGTCCAGCTTCAGCAGTTCCTGCATCACCATCTCGCCGATCTGCCGTGAGCCGATTTCGCGTTCGCCTGATGCATATACTTTTTGCGAGACCTGATCTACCGCAGCATCCACCATTTCTGTTGAAACAGGTCGTTTGTGCAAGGCGCGTTTGAAACTGGTACGCAGTTTTTCCGCATCAAATTCGCAGCGGATGCCGTTTTGCTTGACTACCTGCGGCATGCGCAACTCGACTGTTTCAAACGTGGTAAAACGCTTGTCACAAGACACGCAGCGGCGGCGGCGACGAATACTGTCGCCCTCCTCGCTCTCGCGAGTATCCACGACCTGAGTATCGTGACCTTTACAGAAGGGACATTTCATAGCAAAACAGATGCAAGATGCAAGATGCAAGGCGCAAGGTACAAAATCGCAGTTACCCTTCGCCCTCCTCCCTTATCCCTTCTCATGCTGTCAGGCTCCGTATACCGGGAACTTAGCCGTCAGTTTTTTAACTTCAACGATGACCCGTGCGGTTACAGTTTCGTCAGCCGGCGCATCAAGCACATCGGCGATCAGATTCGCCAGTTGTTCAGCTTCCAGCTCTTTGAAACCTCTTGTGGTCATCGCAGGACTGCCAATACGAATACCGCTGGTAACGAACGGTTTTTGCGGATCATTCGGAATAGCGTTCTTATTGACGGTGATGTGCGCACGACCTAAAGCCGCTTCAGCATCCTTGCCGGTCAGATTTTTCGCTTGCAGATCGACCAGGAACACATGACTGTCGGTACGGCCGGAAACAATGCGCAAACCGCGTTCCTGCAGCACGCGCGTCATCACTCGCGCATTTTCAACCACTTGACGCTGATAAAGCTTGAATTCATGACTGCCGGCTTCCTTGAAAGCAATCGCCTTGGCTGCGATCACATGCATCAGCGGGCCACCCTGCAAAGCCGGGAAGATCGCTGAATTGAGCACCTTTTCATGTTCAGCCTTGGCCAGAATCAGGCCGCCACGCGGACCGCGCAAGGTTTTATGGGTCGTCGTGGTGACGAAATCGGCTATGCCGACCGGACTGGGATAGATGCCAGCCGCGATCAGACCTGCGTAATGCGCCATATCCACGAACAGATACGCGCCCACACTGTCGGCTATCTCGCGGAAACGCTTCCAGTCGATCACCAAAGAATAAGCAGACGCGCCTGCCACGATCATCTTCGGCTTATGCTCTGTTGCCAGCGCCTGCACCTGATCGTAATCAATCTCTTCCTTGTCATTCAGACCATACTGAATGGCGTTGTACAGCTTACCGCTGATATTCACCGATGCGCCATGCGTCAGATGACCGCCATGCGCCAGCGACATGCCTAAAATAGTGTCGCCCGGCTTCAATACCGACACGTAAACTGCCTGATTGGCTTGCGATCCCGAATGCGGCTGCACGTTGGCATATTCCGCTCCGAACAAAGCCTTCGCGCGATCAATCGCCAGTTGTTCGGCCACATCCACGTATTCGCAACCGCCGTAATAGCGCTTGCCCGGATACCCTTCGGCATATTTATTGGTAAGCCGACTGCCCTGCGCTTCCATCACCGCACAGCTGGTGTAATTCTCCGATGCAATCAGCTCAATGTGATCTTCCTGACGCTGATTTTCATTTTGAATTGCGACCCACAATTCCGGATCGGTAACGGCAATGGTATTTTTGCTGGAGAACATGGCGATTCCTGATAAAAAATTTAAGTCGCGAATTCTACCATGTTGAAGCATTACCCTGTCGATGGCATAGCGCAGTTCGTTCACCGTGTTGCACGGTCAGTGAATTTGCAGCGGTTATTTAATCGCCGCAAAAACCTTCTGCGCGAGGGAACCGGCAGCTTGCAACGGATTGGCACGGATCGCCCTCTCCTGCTCCGCCATCATCAAAAATAATCCATCCAGGGCTTTGCGGGTGATGTAATCATCCAGATGGGCATCTTTCTGATCTACCACGCCAAACTGCACTCCTTTACCCGCAAACTGATCATACTTTTCGGCCAGCTTTACTTTTTGTATGGAATGGTCGACGACAGGTTTGAATTTCTCAGTCAATTGCACTTCGGTTTTCTTGCGGAAATATTGCGTTGCGGCATCATCGCCGCCCAGCAGAATATTTTTAGCATCGGTGACACTCATGCTCTTCACTGCGGCGACCAGCAGGCTTTTTGCTTCCGGAACAGCCGCTTCTGCAGCCCGGTTCATTGAGCTAGTCAAGTCATCGGCATATTTTCCCATACCCAGACTATGCATCAGTTTACCGGCTTTTTGCAGACTATCCGGCAAGGGAATGCGCACCTTGTCGTTACCCAGAAAGCCGTTCTCTTTGGCAAGGCCTGCCACAGCGGTTTCAGCGCCCTGAGTTAATGCCTGTTTCAAACTGCCCACCTGATCCGCGTTGCTGATTCCCAACAGGCCGGCTGAATTGGCTGTTTGGCTAGTTTGCGACGGGCTTTGAGCAGCCTTGCCCAGTTGTTCTTTCAGTCCGCCCAAGTCAAAGGCATGAGCTGTTGCGGCCAGCAGAATAAGTGGTATGAATGAAAGTCGTTTCATGTGATCTCCGGTTTCGGTAAGCCTTCAATGATTCGGCCAGACTATTCAATAGACTGGCCGAAGGTGAATCCGCTGGCGGGAATAGTTACCCCCGCAAAAGCGACCTTACTTCTTGCGTGGCGGCAACAGGTCGGTAATCGTGCCTTCCGCCATTTCAGCGGCGAAACAGAGCGTTTCCGACAGGGTAGGATGCGGATGGATGGTCAGACCGATATCTTCCATGTCAGCGCCCATTTCCAGCGCCAGCACGGCTTCGGCAATCAATTCACCTGCATTGACGCCAACGATCCCGGCGCCCAGAATGCGGCGTGTTTTAGGATCAAGCAACACCTTGGTGATGCCTTCTTCGCGACCAACCGACAAAGCGCGCCCCGATGCCGCCCAAGGGAAACTGCCCTTTTCATACGCGACACCTTGTGCTTTAGCTTGCGTTTCAGTCAGCCCCATCCAGGCGATTTCAGGATCGGTGTAAGCGACTGACGGGATAGTCAGCGGTTCAAAGAAGGCCTTATGTCCGGCGATATTTTCCGCAGCAACCTTGGCTTCATGTACCGCTTTATGTGCCAGCATCGGATCGCCGACCACATCACCGATGGCAAAAATATTTGCGACGTTGGTGCGCTGTTGCTTGTCGACCGGGATGAAGCCGCGTTCATTGACGATGATGCCTGCTGCTTCCGCGCCGATTTCACGACCGTTCGGACGACGACCTACCGCCATCAGCACGCGATCATACAATTGTGGCTCAGGTGCCTGTTCGCCTTCGAATGAAACGCGCAACCCTTCAGGCAGCGCTTCGATCTTGGTTACTTTGGTCTTCAGGTAAATGGCTTCGTAGCGCTTGGCGATGCGGTTATGCAGCGGTTTGACCAAATCCTTGTCGGCACCCGGGATCAGTTGATCCATCAATTCGACCACGGAAATCTTGGAACCCAACGCGTCATACACGGTCGCCATTTCCAGACCGATAATACCGCCGCCGAGAATCAAGAGACGCTTGGGAATGTCTTGCAAAGCCAGCGCGCCGGTCGAGTCGATGATGCGAGGATCTTCGTACGGGAAGCCCGGGATGCGTGCAACGCTTGAACCCGCCGCGATCACGCAATGATCGAAGGAGATGGTCTTGATGCCTTCAGCCGTATTCACTTCCAGCATGTTCGATGAGATGAATTTCGCCACGCCCTGCACGACTTGCACTTTGCGCTGTTTGGCAAGTTGCGCAAGCCCGCCGGTGAGCTTGCCGATGACGCTTTCTTTCCAGCTGCGAATGGCATCAATGTCAATGGCAGGTGCGCCGAAAGTCACGCCGTGATGGGAGACTTCTTCCGCTTCGGAGATAACTTTTGCCACATGCAACATCGCTTTGGACGGGATGCAACCGACGTTCAGGCAGACGCCGCCCAAACTGTCATGCTTTTCGATCATCAGGACTTGTTTGCCCAGGTCCGCTGCGCGAAATGCGGCAGTGTAGCCGCCGGGGCCTGCGCCCAACACGACGACTTCGGAGTGAATGTCGGCTTTGATATTCTTGGAATTGCCACTATCAGCGGCGTTGACTTCGATTGCTTGGCTCATATTTTCTCCGGAAATTACTAGCGTCCCCGCCCTGTTTTTCAGGTTAAGGGGACTGGGTTGTTAAAGTCTAATTTGTCCGCTACCCAATACAATGTACTTCTGCGAGGTCAATCCTTCAAGACCCACCGGCCCGCGTGCATGTATTTTGTCAGTTGAAATGCCGATCTCAGCGCCTAAGCCATACTCAAAGCCATCGGCGAAGCGCGTTGAGGCATTCACCATCACCGAACTCGAATCCACTTCACGCAAAAAACGCATCGCACGGCTGTAATTCTCCGTGACGATGCAGTCAGTGTGCTGTGAACTGTAGGTATTGATGTGCAAAATGGCCTCATCAATATCCGAGACGATGCGTATGCTCAATATCGGCGCCAGATATTCTGTACGCCAATCTTCTGTTGTAGCCGGCGTTATACCAGCCAGCAGTTCGCAGGCCGTTTTGTCGCCCCGCAATTCTACGCCTTTATCGCGGTAAATTTGACACAATGGCGGCAATACTTTTTCAGCGACGCTTTTTGACACCAGCAAAGTCTCCATCGCGTTGCACACCCCGTAACGGTGAGTCTTGGCATTGTCGGCAATACGGATGGCTTTTTCAAGATCCGCATCATCGTCAATGTAGACGTGGCAAATACCATCAAGGTGCTTGATGACCGGCACTTTTGCGTCGGCAGAGATGCGCGCGATCAGGCTTTTGCCGCCGCGCGGCACGATCACATCGACATATTCCTTCATGGTAATGAGACAGCCCACGGCAGCTCTGTCGACAGTACTGATGACCTGCACAGCCGTTTCCGGCAAGCCGGCCGATTTCAGTCCCGCCTGCACACAGGCGGCTATTGCCTGATTGGAATGCAGCGCTTCTGAACCGCCGCGCAGAATTGCGGCATTGCCGGATTTCAGACATAGCCCCGCAGCATCGGCAGTGACGTTGGGGCGCGATTCATAAATGATGCCGATCACACCCAGCGGCACACGCATTTTGCCGACCTGAATACCGGACGGGCGATAATTCAAATCGCTGATCGCACCGATCAGATCAGGCAGTTGCGCGATTTGCAACAAACCCTCAGCCATCGACTCAATCGTTTTTCCGGTCAGCATCAGCCTGTCGATCGACGCCTCATCCAGACCGCTGGCGACTGCTGCCGCAACATCCAGCGCATTCGCAGCAAGTACCTGTACAGACTGATTTTGCAAAGCCGCTGCAATCTCACTCAAAGCGAGGTTTTTAATCGCCGTATCGGCCTGCGCCATGATGCGTGAAGCGGCTCTTGCCGCCTGCCCGACACCCTGCATGTATTCCACAATATTGTCCATCTATCCTCCGTCATTGCTAACTTTTCGCGATTCTACTGGATTCCGGCCTGCGCGGGAATGCTTGAGGTAAAATGTACATCCCGGTTTTACCACCTTCGCTTCAGCCTACTTTAAAAACTACAATGTCTGACATATTAAATAAAATTATCGCTGTCAAGGTACAGGAAATAATCACGGCAAAAACCATCATATCGCCGGCGGCGATGCGTCTTGAGGCAGAACAGGCCACCCCTGCGCGTGACTTTATTGCTGCGATACGCCAAAAAATTGCCGCCGGTCTGCCTGCTGTCATTGCTGAAATCAAGAAAGCCAGTCCCAGTAAAGGCGTATTGCGAGCCGATTTCAAGCCGGCGGAAATTGCCGCGAGTTATCAGCAATATGGTGCCGCCTGTTTGTCTGTGCTGACCGACGAGCAATTTTTTCAAGGCAGCAGCGTTTATCTGCAACAGGCGCGCGCAGCCTGTCAACTGCCGGTGCTGCGCAAGGATTTCATGGTAGACGAATATCAAATTTTTCAGGCGCGGGCGATGGGTGCGGATGCAATACTGCTGATTGCCGCAGTGCTGGATGTCTCGCAAATGCTCGCCTTTGAAGCACTGGCACATTCTCTTGGCATGGCCGTGCTGGTAGAGGTGCATAACGGCGAGGAACTCGACGCTGCACTGCAACTATCCACGCCGCTGATCGGTGTGAACAACCGCAATCTACGCACCTTTGAAGTAAATCTGCAAACCACGCTGGATTTGTTGTCGAAAATCGGTCAGGAACGCATTGTGATAACCGAGAGCGGGATTTTGAATTCGGCCGATGTGGTGCTGATGCGCGCTCATCAAGTGAACGGCTTTCTGGTAGGCGAAGCGTTTATGCGCGCGGAGGAACCCGGAGTGGAACTGGCAAAAGTGTTCGATCTCTAGCGTATAATAGCCGGCTGATTAGCGCGTGCCCTCTGACTTGTGGTATAAAAATGATACAAATTTCCGAAGAAAATCTTAGCGGCGACGCCACGACTGAAGGCATTGCCCTTGAAGTGAAACGCCGCCGCACCTTTGCGATCATCTCTCACCCGGATGCGGGTAAAACCACGCTGACCGAAAAACTGCTGCTGTTCGGTGGCGCGATTCAGATGGCAGGCACGGTCAAGGCACGCAAAAGCGGTCGCCATGCCACCTCCGACTGGCTGGAAATCGAAAAGCAGCGCGGCATTTCTGTCGCAAGTTCGGTAATGCAATTCACCTATGACGATTGCGTGATCAATCTGCTCGACACGCCGGGTCACCAGGATTTCTCGGAAGATACGTATCGTGTGCTGACAGCGGTTGATGCTGCTGTGATGGTGGTAGATGCCGCCAAGGGCGTGGAAGAGCAGACCATCAAATTGCTGGAAGTATGCCGGCTGCGCAATACGCCTATCATCACTTTCATCAACAAGATGGACCGGGAAGTGCGCGATCCGCTGGAAGTGCTGGATGAAATCGAATCCGTCCTCAAGATTAAATGCGCGCCGGTCACCTGGCCGATTGGCATGGGCAAGCGTTTTCAAGGTGTATATCATCTACTGAACGATCAGGTGTTGCGTTTTCTGCCGGGCGAGGCGAAAGCCGGACAGGAAGTCGAAACGCTGCAAGGCGCAGAGATTGAGCAACTGGCCGCGCTGTGTCCTGCCGAGATGCAGACCATGCGCGATGAAACAGAACTAGTGCTGGGCGCGGGCGCGTCTTTTGACCTGGAGGAATTTCTTCGCGGCCAGCAATCACCGGTATTCTTCGGCTCAGGGGTGAATAACTTCGGTGTCCGTGAGATTTTGCGCGCACTGGTCGACTGGGCCCCCGCTCCTCTGCCGCGCGCCACCGATATGCGACTGGTTTTGCCTACCGAGCCGGCTTTCACCGGCTTCGTGTTCAAGATTCAGGCCAATATGGATCCGAATCATCGCGACCGTATCGCTTTTCTACGCGTCTGTTCAGGCCGTTACAGTTCCGGCATGAAAGTTAAACATCGCCGCACCGGCAAAGAAATGAAGCTGGCCAATGCGGTGACCTTCATGGCCAATGAACGCACGCGCATGGATGAGGCTTATGCGGGCGACATCATCGGCATACACAATCACGGTCAGTTGCAGATCGGCGATGTACTGACCGAAGGCGAAGCACTAACCTTCAAGGGCATTCCTTATTTTGCGCCGGAACTTTTCAGCCGGGCCCGCCTTCGCGACCCGATGAAAGCCAAGCAGTTGCAAAAAGGCTTGCGTCAACTGGGTGAAGAAGGCGCTGTTCAGGTGTTTGAACCGTTGATCGACACCAGCAATCCGTTGATCGGTGCGGTAGGTCAGTTGCAGTTCGAAGTGGTTGAACATCGTTTAAAAGCCGAATATGGCGTAGATGCGGTGTTCGAACGTGCCGGCATACAAACCGCGCGCTGGGTAACTTGTGCAGATTCGGCGCATCTTGCCGAGTTCGTCAAAGCCAACCAGAGCCGACTGGCGAAAGATGTCGACGGCAACTACGCCTATCTGGCCGACAGCGGCGTGAACTTGCGTCTGGCGCAGGAGCGCTGGCCGAAAGTTGCGTTTCATGCAACCCGCGAGCACGGTCAACAACTGAACGGCTGACAAACTGATGTGGTGGCATCAGCTGGCGACCAATAGCACTGAGTGCGTTCACGACGCATAATGAGCGCCACGAATTTACTGCTGCATGAATTTTACCGGCAGTAATAAATCAGACGCCACTAAAGCAGATATTCAGGAAAAGCTGTTTCGTGCCATCAGCAGAATTTAAGGTGGACTAAAAATTTGTGTAGACCAAGCACAGCGTTTGAATTGTTCTGTTTACTAAACGTTGGAGCCACAATGAAGTCTGTACTTTCCGTTAAGAAGCCCCCCGGTGTCAGACTAGTTGTCGCCTCAAAAATTTAACTTTGAGGTGTGGAGGCGACAATGGTAATACGATATTCAGAAGCATTTATCGAGCAGGCGTTAGTTAAGGTATATTCCCGTGGCGAGCGGACGGTGAAGTCGGTTGCGGAGGAACTCAACGTCAATTTTCACACGGTAAAAAATTGGATGAAAGAAGCGGGCTCCGGCGTGTCGCCTGTAAAAGAGAAACGGCCGCAAGATTGGACGCCTGAACAGCAGCTGATCGCGTTGCATCAAACGCACGGCCTGTCGAGTGAAGCCTTGCAGACCTGGTGCCGTGAATAGGGGTTCGCAGGGATTTTGCCTTGTAGGCAAAAACTCGCAAAACGGGTTGTTTGCCCATCATTTGACCAGCTGGAAAGCGGCTTTTTGTGCAGATATCAAGGTGGCGCCCGGCTGTCGTGAAATACGTGTTTTAAAAGATGAGGTCAAGCAATTCAAGCGTGAAATAGCACGCAAAGATCACGCATTGGCGGAGGCGGCAGCGTTGCTGATCCTGCAAATACAAATGCCGTCAAACAGACTGAGCGTGCTGGAGCGTAAAAAGGTTTTAACGGTGGCCAGTTCGGATGAGTTTGGCAGCCTGCCGCCCTCTCAAATCGTGCCGATACTGGCGGATCGTGGCGAATACATCGCTTCTGAATCAACCTTCTATCGCATCCTGAGAGACGAGAATTTACTCCGTCATCGGGGAGCAAAACGCCCCGCGCAACGTCGCCACAAACCCCATGCGCTGTGCGCCACCGCGCCGAACCAGCTGTTTTGCTGGGACTATCCGCCGACGGTGACTAAGGGGATCTATTTTTACCTGTATTTGTTCATAGATATTTTTAGCCGGAAAATCGTCGGCTGGCAGATTTATGAATCGGAAAGCGCTGAGCTGGCGGGCGACGTGATGCGGGATATTTGCGCACGGGAAGCCATCAAGGCTGATCAAGTGGTGCTGCATTCAGACAATGGCCATCCAATGAAAGGGGCTACCATGCTGGCGACTTTGCAAGCGCCGGGCGTCTCGCTGTCGTTCAGTCGTCCGGCGGCCAGCAACGGCAATCCGTTCTCGGAA
>Ga0316232_1004524_pt1 | contig 11736 bp, 6 predicted proteins | sample TBHtaG_FD_206006 | JGI IMG/M metagenome (GOLD analysis project Ga0316232, IMG submission 206006) | Freshwater microbial communities from Trout Bog Lake, Wisconsin, USA - TBH18025_13 | ecosystem: Environmental > Aquatic > Freshwater > Lake > Hypolimnion/Profundal zone | place: USA: Wisconsin... | reverse complement strand
GCCCGCCACCGTGGTGATCACGCTGTTGGTATCCACTCTGCGAACTCGGTTGTTAACTTGGTCAACAATGAACAGATCGCCTGCTGCATCCCAAGCCATATTCGCCGGAAGAGCGAGGCTGGCATTGGTGGCAAAGCCGCCATCGCCTGAAAAGGCGTTGGTGCCATTGCCCGCCACGGTGGTGATGATGCCATTGGTATCCACCTTCCGAACACGGTTATTAAGGTGGTCAGCAATGTATAAATTACCGGCGCTATCGAAACCCACGCCTTCGGGAAAATAGAGGCTGGCATTGATGGCCGGGCCGCCGTCACCGGCATAAGCGTTGGTGCCATTGCCCGCCACGGTGGTGATGAGATTGTTTGGAAAATTGGTGCCGTTAAACTGCCATTGGTACGTAAAGGGCCCAGTGCCGCCCGCCGTGACACTGAAGATCACGTTGGTTTTCGAAAGCGCCGTTTGGCTGACGGGTTGGGCCGCCAAGGTAGGTGGAAAGACGATCGTCAACGTGGCCACCTGGCTCGTCACGCTGCCATAGGAGTTCGTGATAATGACCAAGTAATTTCCCGCGTTATTCGTGGCGACGCTGGGCAGCGCGAGCGTGTTGTTCGTGCCGCTCTGGATCAAGTTGGTGCCACCAAGGAACCACAGATACCCAAACGGACCCGCGCCGGCGACCGACACGGAGAGTAGCGAACTGCTCCCCATCACCGCGATTTGGCTGGCTGGTTGAAAGGTTACGATTGGGGGCGCCGCCACCGTGAGAATGGCCACAGCACTCGTCACACTGCCGAAGGAATTGCTGATGACTACCGAGTAATTGCCCATATTGAGGACGCCCGCATCGCTGACGGTGAAAATGGGATACCCGGCGTAGAGCAGTACTTTGCGCACCCGGTTGTTGTTGGAGTCGGCAATGAGCAAATTGCCGGCGGCATCCAAAGCGACGCCGGCGGGACCCGAAAGGCTGGCGCTGGCGGCCGGACCGCCGTCGCCGGCGTATGCCCCGTTGCCATTGCCAGCCACCGTGGTGATGAGTCCGGTGTTGTCCACCTTGCGAATGCGATTATTTGAGGTGTCAGCAATAAACAGGTTGCCGGAGGCATCCACCGCCAAGCCATGAGGCGAGCTCAGTTTGGCGATAGTTGCGGAACCACCGTCACCGGCAAAGCCGGAAGCGTTGGTTCCCGTCATGGTGGTGATGACGCCATTCGGAGCCACCTCCCGAATCCGATTATTTGAGGTGTCAGCAATAAACAGGTTGCCGGAGGCACCCACCGCTGCGTCATAAGGCGACTTTAGCTGGGCATTGGTGGCAGACCCACCGTCGCCGGAAAAACCGGCCCCATTGGTGCCCGCCACCGTGCTGATGATGCCGTTCGGTGCCACCTCCCGAATCCGATTATTCAAGGTGTCAGCAATAAACAGATCGCCGGAGGCATCCACGGCCACGCTCCAAGGGTTCTTCAGCATGGCATTGGTGGCGGAACCGCCGTCGCCGGAAAAGCCGGAAGTGTTCGTCCCCGCCACGGTGGTGATGATCCCGTTCGGGGGCACCTCGCGAATGCGACAATTGGAGGCATCCGCAATATAAATGTTGCCGAGGGCATCCACGGCCACGCCATAAGGCGCATTCAATTTGGCATTGGTGGCTGCCCCACCATCGCCGGAAAAGCCGGCCCCATTGGTTCCCGCCACCGTGCTGATAATGCCGTTCGGTGCCACCTCCCGAATGCGGTTGTTGGCGGCGTCGGCAATATATATGTTGCCGAGGGCATCCACAGCCACGCCATAAGGCGTGTTCAATTTGGCATTGGTGGCTGCCCCACCATCGCCGGAAAAGCCGGCTCCATTGGTTCCTGCCACCGTGCTGATGATATTGTTTGGGAGATTGGTGCCGTTCAACTGCCATTGGTAGCTCAACGGGCCGGGGCCGGAAACCGCCACGCTAAAAATGGCGTTGCCGCCATTCCCTACCATCTGATTTGTGGGCTGAGTGATGATGACGGGCTGGGCGACACTGACAAGCCCCAAGAGCAAAGCCGCCACAAGCAAGCAGGTCAACTTAAAGTGTTGCGCCGTTTTCATGCCCTAAGTTTATTAACCGAATGGCGGTCTGTCCATTCGTTTCCGAAGCCGCTAATTTACTATTTACCTTCCATTGGGGCCGTCCGGATAGCACCAGAGTTCGTTGGCGTTGCCGGCTGTCGCTTTGGCCGTCCAAGCCGTGAGTTGCATCAGCGCCGCCGAACCGTCAAACGCCCCCAGGATGGCGACTTTGCCATGTCGGCCGCTCGTGTTTTCATCGGGGCTGCTGGCGCCATCGTTGAACAGTTCCTGGTTATCCTGGACGGTCGCGTTGTTGCATTCCCAAAAAGACACGCCGCCCGGCGACAAACGCGTCAATTTCACCGGCGGATTCAATGCGCGGTCATAGCCACAGACCGCTCCATTCATCACGTAGCTGGAAATCTGCTGAGGCCGCTGTTGAAACAAAGCGCTGTTGGTGTCATCGCTCGGACAAAAATACATTTTGGGAATCTTCAGCACCGGCCAAAACATGCCGGTTTGCACATCAAATTGCCCCGTCCCGGTGGCGGTGAGATTCCGGGTATAAAGCCAGCCCGGGGGAACCGGAGCGGATTCCTCACCAGAAAGCCAGTTGGCCCAGGGCAGGAAATCCTCGTTATCCGAGGCCACCAGATTCATGGTCACGCCAAACTGCTTCAGGTTGTTCAGATCCACCACCCGGTAGCCACGTTGTTTGGCGCCCGCCAAGGCCGGCAACAGCAGCGCGGCCAGGATCGCAATGATGGCAATGACCACCAAGAGCTCCATCAGAGTGAAAGCTCCGGCTCGGGCATTTGCTCGCGGTAAGATCTTCATGTCGGTTCTCCCGTGGTGTACGTTGGATTGCTTGCCTGACCACACGGTTCAGGCGTTCTCCATCCATACTGCTGACCGCGTAAAATCTTGCGGGATATTTTAGATTCAGGCAGAGCCGCTGGCCGCGTAGCTTCCTTGCTGCCCCGCATTACCGATCACGCATCACGCCCCAACGCCTGCTTGAGCGCCGCCAAACATCGCTCATTCTCCAGCCGCGTGCCAATGGAAATCCGCACCCATTCCGGCAATTGATAACCACCCATGGGCCGCACAATCACCCCCAGCTTCTGCATGGCATCAAACACCGGCTGCCCCTCGCCCACGCGCACTAGGATGAAATTGGCGAAGGACGGAACATATTCCAGCTTCAACTCCCGCAGCGACTGGGCAAAGAAGTCCAGACCGCTGAGATTATTCGCCCGCGTCTTGCGCACGTGATCTTCATCATCCAGCGCGGCCAGCGCGGCGGTTTGGGCCAGCAAGTTGGCGTTGAATGGCTGGCGGATTTTTTCCAGCGTCGCGATCAGTTCCGCGTCGGCGATGCCGTAGCCGAGGCGCAGACCTGCCAGGCCGTAGATCTTTGAAAATGTCCGCAGCAAAATCAGGTTCTTCCGCGCGCCGAGCCGGATGAGCGGGATCAAATCCAGCGGTTCCTCCAGGAACTCAATGTACGCCTCGTCCATCACCAGCAGCACGTGGTCTGGCACCTCGTTGACGAAGTGAATCAACTCCCCGCGGTCGGCGAGCGTGCCGGTGGGATTATTGGGATTCGCCACGAACACCAGGCGCGTTTGGTCCGTGATGGCGCGGAGCATGGCCGGCAGGTCATGCCCGAAATGCTTCGCTGGCACGGTCACCACGTCCGCGCCGAACATTTTGGCGACGATGGGATAAATTGCGAAACAGTACTGCGACACCACCACATTGGTGTCCGGCCCCAGCAAGGCATGGCCCACGAACTCGATGATTTCATTCGAGCCGTTGCCCAGCACGAGATTGGCCGGCTCCACGCCGCGCTTCGCGGCCAGCTTCTGTTTCAGGTAAAAGGCGTTGCCATCCGGATACAGGTGCACTCCCGCAATGGCCTGGCGCAGCGCGGCAAGGGCCAGCGGCGACGGTCCGAACGGATTTTCATTGGACGCCAGCTTGATGATGGAAGCCACCGGCAAGCCCAGTTCGCGCGCGACCTCCTCAATGGGCCGGCCGGGCTGGTAGGTGGGCAAGGTTTTCAGGAATGGATTGATGTTCATAAATTATTTAGGTTGCACCTCGGGAACGGAGCGCTGGCCTCCCGGCCCAGCGCGTCGCCGCCCGCTGCGGCTCACCGAGCCGCGCTTCGATATCGAGAATGGAATATCTATTGCGTCAGGTTGAACGTGCCCAGCTTCGATTTATTCGGATTGCTGCCGGCGGATTGGTTTGCCGCAGCGTAGTGGCTTTCAAAAACTTCCCCGCTGCTGGCGGAAACAAAGGTCAATTCCGCATAAGAGACGGCTCCCGTCTGGCTGGGATCGGTGTAATTCAATTGCAAAATGGCGGTGGTCGGGCTGCATGGGGTGAGCGTGTAATTTCCGGCATGCGTGGTCCCGCCGGTCTCGACCTCACTAAACGAGCCATCGCTGCCGAAGGTGGTCGTGAGCATCACCACGCCATTGGTGGAAACCTTCAGAATCGTGCCGGCTAGCGAGGCGGGCACGAGCTCGGTCACCGTTGAAAACGTCATGATTCCCGCGCCGGAACTGTGTCCGTTGGTCCAAGTGCAGTTGGCGGTGCCGGTGCTGGTGAAGGTCAAATACACGGTGGTGTTATTGGTGGTGTTCAGCGAGCTCAACATGCCGATGTCCAGATTGGATATCACCGCGGTATTCGGGCCGGTTCGGAAATAGTCGTAGCTGCCCGCGCAATAATCATTCGCGTTGGTGTCGCCGACCGTGCCGGTCTGACTCCAAGTGTCGTCGCTCCAAGTCACGTTCTTTGCCTGCGTGCCGGCACTGGGCTTTAAGGTTCCTTGGTAACCCGCGAGCGAGGCCGGCGCCAAGCCGCCCAGGAAATTGACGGCGTTGGTGATCGAGAGATTGCCGGCCGCATCCACCGCATAGGCTTGCAGGATGTTCGTGCCGAAGCGCACCGGCAGATTGGTTGCGGTCCAATTTGTGAAGCCGTTGCTAGTCTGCGCCGCGGCCCAACCTCCCTGGTTGATCTGACACCAGACCTCGGCGACGCCCGCATTATCTGTGGCTTTGCCGGTTGCGGTAATGGCCGAATTGGTGCATTTCTGATTGGCGGCCGGGTAGGTGATGGTGGCCACTGGTTTCGTCACATCCACGAAATTGGCGGTGAGGGTGAGATTGGTGGACATGATGAAGGGCAAGGTCGTGTTGGTGGTCATGTTGGTGGACGTAGCCGACATTTCAGTCCAGTGGTAGAAGGCAAATCCATTGATGGCTTTGGCTTGCATGGTGTAGGTTCCGCCCAGGGCCAGCAGCACGCCGTTGTAATTGGGGGTCAAGGTTCCCTGTCCCACCACGTTCACTTTGAGCACCGCGCTGGGCACGTATATAAAGCTAACCGAGTTCGTTGGGGAGACGTTGCCGGCGGCATCCACAGCATAGGCTTGCAGAGAATTTGTGCCGAATTGCACCGGCAGATTCGTCGCGGTCCAGTTCGTGAAGCCGTTGCTGGTCTGCGCCGCTGCCCAAGCCCCCTGATTGATCTGGCACCAGACTGCGGCGACGCCCGCATTGTCCGTGGCTTTGCCCGTTGCCGTAATGACCGAATTGCTCCACTTCTGGTTCGCGGCCGGGTAGGTGATCGTGGCCACTGGTTTCGTCACATCCACGAATTTGGCGGTGAGGGCGAGATTGGTGGACATGATGAAGGTCAAAGTCGCGTTAGTGGTCAGGTTTGTCCCTTCGGCCCAGGAGGCAAAGGCAAACCCATTGATGGCTTTGGCTTGCATGGTGTTTGTTTCGCCGAGAGCCAGCAGCGCGCCGTTGTAATTGGGGGTCAGGGTTCCCTGTCCCACCACGGTCACTCTGAGCACCGCGCTTGGCACGTAAATAAAGGTGATTGAGGTCGTCGGGGAGACATTGCCACTCTCGCTTACCGCATACGCCTGAACTGTGTTGGTCCCGGGAATCAGATTCAGCAGCGCCGACCAAGCGGCGGTGCCGGCGGCATTCGTCCAGCCACCGCTGTTTAGCTGGATATGCACCGCCACCACCTGCCAGTTGTCACTGGCTTTTCCTTTGACGGTGAACACCGCGTTGCTGATCCGCTGGCCAGCCACCAGATTGGTGACGCTCAAGATCGGATGGTTGGTCTCCACAAAATTCGCCACCAGCGTCAGATTCGTCTGCATCACAAATCGGAAGGCCCGGCCGTTGGTCGCCACTCCGCCCAGCCAATTGGTGGCCACGGTCGAGTTGGTGACCAAGGTCCAGTTGGTGTACATGGTCCAATTCGTGAACACAAATCCAACCGCGGGAGCGGCGGTCAGCGCATAGTTGGTGCCCAAGGGCAGCAACTGGCCGTTGAGGTTCGGGGTGATGCTCCCGAGACCGTTGGTTCCCAACTTTAGAATGTCTCCCGCCAGATATTTCACATGCAGGGTGTTCGTCGGGGAAACAAAGCCAAATTCGTTGGCGGCATAGGCCTGGATGACATTGGTGACGCCGTATTCCGGCATGAACTCCGCGGTCCAGCGGGTGGTGCCGGACGCGGTGTGCCAGCCACCCGAGTTGGCCTGATACCAAACGGCGCTGATCGTGGCAGTATTGGAGGCGACGCCGCTGACGGTCACCGGCGCCGAGTACAGATTGGTAAGCACCTGGCCGGGCACCGGCGCCGCAAACGCGAGGCCCGGGGTGGTGATCAGTATAAAATTAGCCGTCACCGTCAGGCCAGGTGACATGGTGAAAGTCAAATTGGTGCCAGTGCCCAGGACAAAGCCATGATTATCGGTCCAATTCAGCAGGAAATAATTGCTCGCGCCCGTGGCACTGACCGAATAGCTGGCACCCACCGCCAGCGGCGTATTGGTATAAGCCGGCGCCACCGTTCCCCGACCGTTCACCAGCACGGTCAGTGAATTGGTGGCGGGGGCGGATTGGCTGGTGACATTCACGAAGGACAAAAAGGTGGTGCTGGCGCCGATGGCGCTTTGCACCTCGACATAAACCGGATGATTGCCGGGATAAGCGAAGGCGTGCGATCCCTGCACGCCCTTTTGGCCGGCGGCATTCGCGGTGATGATGCCGCTGCTGGTGGTGTCGTCACCCCAGTTGATGACGGCGCTGAAATTCGCGGCGGTGCTGTTGGTGACCCCGTTGGTAAAGGTGGCCAGCAGCACATTGGTGAACGGCACCGAGGCCAGCGCGGCCACCACATTGGACTGTCCGGTAATCGGCGTGTCGCCGAATACAAAGGTGTAAATCTTCTCGGTATAATTGCCCACGGACAGCCCAAATTGCTTATAAAGCCACCAATTTGCATTGTAGTTGTAACTCACATCAAAATACACCGTCACGGGCCCCACATAATTTGCGGCGGGCCGCAGGAGCAGGCCCAAACCTCCATTTGTATTCTTAACGTTGTAGGTCAGGGTTTTGAACACGGTGTTGAATCCATAATCCTCTGAATTGGGAGCGCCATTGGCGGAGGCTTGGTCGGCAAACGCCGGATACCAATACAATAGATCATTGTCCAATTCCACGGCCGTTAGGGAGTTGGTCAAAGTGACATTCTTCGGCCCCACCAGGTTGGTCACGGTATTGGGGTAAAAAATTGGCTGGTTGTTGGTGTTGATGTCGGCCACAGTCCTGACGGCAAACGTGTTGGTCGCGAGCCCGCCGGCGCCATCCGCGGCAATGAGAGTGATGGTGCCGCTGACGCCCGGCACATTGGTGGCAGTCAGGGTGATCACGGTGTCCATCGTATCGTTGGTAAAGCCGGCCTGCTGGATGATCACTTCGGCCAGCGGACGGCTGTTGGTATCCAGCCCGGTATTGGCCACATTGGTCAGCACGTCAAACCCGCGCACCAACTGCCCGAACAGCGGGTAACAAAAATCAAAGTTCCGCTGGGCGCCCTGGGTGACGAAAAATTGCGAGCCATTGGCGTTTTTCCCGGCGTTGGCGAGCGCGAGTTGGCCGCTGCCGCTGAACATGACCTCGGGATGGTATTCATCATCGTAGGTGAACACCAAATGGCCAGTGCCATTGGTCAACGGATCGCCGCCTTGTATGAGCGTATTCGCCACCACCCGGTGAAAGATGGTGTTGCTGTTGAAAAAGCCGGACAGCGTCAGGCCTTGAAACACGTTGACGGTATGGGGCGCGTATTCGGGAAACAGCATGAAGGTCAGGTTGCCGAGATTGGTAACGGTGGCCATGCCGTCCCGGAACGGGGTGAGGTAAGCGCCCGGCGCGTTGGTGGCAGCCGCTTGCGCCACGGATAACTGCCAGAATGGATTATTCGTGTGCAAAATCACCGCGATGCCGTTAGTGCTGCTGGCCACGGTATAAGTCAACGGCAATCCCGAGGGCGAAGTGGCGGTAATGGGCAGAATCAGCGATTTGCCGGCGGGAATGGTCACGCTGCCAACCGGATCAATCACCGGCTGCGCCCAGCCCGATCCCGTCACCGAAGCGGCCAATAATAGAGCGGCGGCGTGCCGGCGGAAATGACTGGTAAATGATGCCAGGGTCACGTTCGATTCCATTAGCTTTTGCATGGTTGGCATTGTGGTCAGAATTGCCGCCGGTGGCAATCATGTTTTGGCGTGGCTCAGGCATCCCTGCCTGACGTGGAGGGCGGGCTTCCCTGCCGCCCGGAACCGGTGTGGGGCGGGCGGGGTGCTGACAACATCCCAACGCGCTGCGGTCGACACGGCGTTCTTTCCGCCGGGCTGGGCCGCCGTCGCGCCGTGCCGGCGTCTTGGCGTGCCGGGGAAAGTTCGACTCTATGGCAGGCAAGGATGCCGGCCGCTGCATCACTCCTTATGTTTCATTGGCTTTTTTGCATGAGTCTAATGCTCCGGGATCCGGCGACAGAACTTTTTTTGCTAAGCAATTGACAATTTATGCGAAGCCGCCATGTTCTTTCCGAGGCAAAATAGCGACCTGTAATGGTACCGAATCAACATCCTTATCTGGTGCTGGCAATGCTCATCGCATTGGCGGTGGGCTTTGCCTTGGGGCCCCTAGCCCTGGCCTGGCTCTGGGCGAAATTCTTTTCCCCCCAGAAACCAGGGAAGGACAAGAACGCCATTTACGAGTGCGGCTTGGAAGCCAAGGGCGATGCGTGGATCCAATTCCGCTCCGAATATTATCTCTACGCCATCATTTTCCTGGTGTTTGACGTGGAAACCATTTTTCTGCTGCCCTTTGCGGTGTCCTTCACCACCCTGTCAGCGGGGGCGTTTGTGGCCATCCTGATCTTCATCCTGCTGTTGGTCGAAGGCCTGGTCTGGGCCTGGCGAAAGGGGTTTTTGGTCTGGAAATGAACTGATTGCCATGATTGAAGAAGGCTTAAAGAACGAACTCCAAAAACAAGGCGTCTATGTGACGACCTTGGAGGATCTGTATAATTGGGGCCGGGCGAATTCGGTGTGGCCACTGACGTTCGGCCTGGCCTGCTGCGCCATCGAGATGATGGCGGCGTCCATGGCGCGGTTCGATCTGGCGCGCTTTGGCGCGGAAGTATTCCGGCCCTCGCCCCGGCAGGCGGATTTGATGATTGTGGCCGGCACGGTGACCAAGAAAATGGCGCCGCTGGTGGTGCGCCTGTTCAACCAGATGCCCGAGCCCAAATATGTGATTGCCATGGGCGCCTGCGCCATTTCCGGCGGGCCGTTCAAGCAGGGCTACAATGTGCTCAAGGGCATTGACCGGTATCTGCCGGTGGACGTGTCCATTCCGGGCTGCCCGCCGCGGCCCGAGGCCCTGATCCATGCCATCATGACCTTGCAGCAGAAAATCCTGGCGCAGAAGCTCACGGGACCGAACCGTCCGCGCCATTTGAACGCCGCCGTGCCCGGCGAATTTCCGGTGCCGGCCTACGGTGAACATGATCTGGAACCGCCGAAGAATCCCGACCTCTGGCATCCGCCGGAGATCAAACGCTAAATCGTGGAAACACTCGAACAAATCAAGCTCCGCCTCGAAGCCGCGCTGCCGCTGACCAAGCTCGACATCGTGCCAAACGAATGTCCGGCGGGCGACCGCTCGCTGCTGGTGGATGCCGCCAGTGGTTTCGCCGCGGCTAAATTTCTCCGCGACGACGCACTGTTGAAGCTGGATTACTGTTCGAACGTCACGGGCATTGACTGGCCGGAGAAGGAAATCACCGAGAAAATCAAGGTGAAGAAGACTGTGGACGGCGTGGAAAAGGAAGTCGAGGAGGTCAAAAAGACCCTCCGCCCCGGATTTCTGGAAGCGGTGTATCACCTGTACTCGATGGAACTGAAACACGGCCCCGTAGTGCTGCGATTGCGCACGGCCAATCGCACCGACCGCACTCGGCTGCCCTCGCTCACGCCGCTGTGGCGGGGCGCGGAGTTTCAGGAACGCGAGATCTATGATCTGTACGGAGTGATTTTCGAGGGGCATCCCGATTTGCGCCGCATTTTGATGTGGGACAATTTCGTTGGTTTCCCCATGCGGCGGGACTATGTGTCGCCGGACGATTTCGAATACGAGCCCACGCCGCACGATGAAGTTTTGACGGAGGCGAAAAAGCACTACCCAGCGGAGCCGAAAGCGGAGGTGAAACCATGAGCGCACTGGCCGAAATGCCCCCGAAAAATTTCGAGGTGACGCCGAAGCTTGACGCCCAGGGCGAGCCGATGGGCGAACTGCTGGAAGTCTCCATGGGACCACATCATCCGTCCACCCATGGCGTATTTCGCATGGATGTGGTGTTGGATGGCGAGGAAGTGGTGAAGCTCAAGCCGGTATTCGGCTACCTGCACCGGAACCACGAGAAAATCGGCGAAAACATCTCCTATCTGGCCACGATGCCGTACACAGACCGGCTGGATTATTTCTGTTCGATGACGAACAACTGGGGTTACGCGCTGACCATCGAGAAGCTCGCTGGTCTGGGGGTGCCCGAGCGCGCCGAATACATCCGGGTGATCATGGCCGAACTCACGCGCCTTCAGAATCACACCTGTCTCATCGGCTTTTTCGTGCAGGACATGGGCGCGCTGGGCACGCCCATGATGTATGCCTTCCGCGAACGCGAAAAAATCCTCGATCTGTTCGAGTCCGTCAGCGGCGCGCGCATGATGTGCAATTACATGCGCTTTGGCGGCGTGCGGGTGGATGTCAACGACGCCTGGCTGGCGCAGGCAAAAAAAGTCACCGATGAATACAGCTTTTTCCTGGACGAATTCGAGAAGTTCCTGACGGCCAACGAGATTCTGCTCGCCCGGACGCAATTCGTGGGCGTGCTGCCCAAGGCCCTCGCCGTCAGCGCCGCCATCACCGGCCCGATGCTGCGCGCCGCCGGGGTGAATTACGACCTGCGCAAGGTGGACAAGTACGGCATTTACAGCCGGTTCGATTTCCGGGTGCCGGTCGGCGAGCACGGCGATATTTATGACCGCTACATGGTGCGGGTCTTGGAAATGCGCGAGAGCATCAAGATTTTGCAGCAGGCCCTGCGCGACATTCCCGCCGGGCCGGTCATGGACCCCAAGGCGAAACTGCGCGGTTTCCGCCCGAAACCCGGCGAGATTTATGGCCGCGTGGAGGGACCCAAAGGCGAACTCGGCTTTTACGTTATCAGCGACGGTTCGCCAAATCCTTATCGTTACCGGGTGCGTCCACCAAGCTTCATCAATTT
>Ga0316232_1004519_pt1 | contig 11741 bp, 9 predicted proteins | sample TBHtaG_FD_206006 | JGI IMG/M metagenome (GOLD analysis project Ga0316232, IMG submission 206006) | Freshwater microbial communities from Trout Bog Lake, Wisconsin, USA - TBH18025_13 | ecosystem: Environmental > Aquatic > Freshwater > Lake > Hypolimnion/Profundal zone | place: USA: Wisconsin... | reverse complement strand
GCTGCGATGCGCCAGTTGCTCGGACCTGCCGCGCTGCTGATCACACCGGGCGTGCGCCCGGCCGGTGCCGCCGTGGGCGACCAGAAACGCGTCGCCACGCCCGCGCAGGCGGTGCGCGACGGCGCCACGCATCTGGTCGTCGGCCGGCCGATTCTCGAAGCGACCGATCCCCGCGCCGCCGCGCTTGCGATCAGCGCGGAGATGGCGGGCGCGTGACCACATCCGACATTCCCGCCGTGCATCGCGCGCTGGCCCGTGCGTTCAAGGCCGTGCGGGCGCCGGTGATTGATCTGGTGGCGGCGCAGACGCATGACCCGTTCAAGGTGCTGGTCGGCACGATTCTCAGCGCGCGCACCAGGGACCAGACGACCGCCGAAGCCTGCAGCCGGCTCTTTCGGCGCGTGCAGACACCGCAAGACTTGCGGAAGATTTCGCCGTCTGAGCTGGAGCGGCTGATTTTTCCGGTTGGGTTTTACCACACCAAGGCGCAGCATTTGCGAGCGCTGCCGGACGTGCTGGAGGCGAAGTTCGGCGGGCGCATTCCGCAGACCGTCGCGGAACTCTGCGAACTGCCGGGCGTGGGCCGCAAGACCGCCAACCTGGTGGTGGTGCTGGGATTCAACCGCCTGGGAATCTGCGTGGATGTGCATGTGCAGCGCATCTGCAACCGGCTGGGTTTGCTGCACACACGCACGCCGCTGGAAACGGAAATGACGCTGCGAAAAATTCTGCCGAAACGATATTGGAAAACCTGGAACTCGTACCTGGTTTCGTTCGGTCAGACGCAGTGCCTGCCGCAGCGGCCCCGCTGCGCGGGGTGTCCGCTGCTGACCCGGTGCGATTACGGTCGGGGCGCATGACCGTCAACGCGCAAGCTCGGCCAGGAATGCGTTGGCTCGCCAACCCCGGTTCCTGTCGGTATGATGCTGACATTGATTGGGGGAAAGGTTCTGTCATGTCTGCAAACGAAATCAGGCCCTTCATCCACGACGATTTCCTGCTGCAGTCCGTTCCGGCGTGCGAACTTTACCACGAATATGCCGAACGCATGCCGATCGTCGATTACCACTGTCATCTGCCGCCGCAGCAGGTTGCGGAGAACCAGCGCTGGAAAAATATTGCCCAGGTCTGGCTGGGCGGGGACCATTACAAGTGGCGCGCCCTGCGCGCCAATGGCGTGGATGAGCGCTTCATCACCGGCAGCGCCACGGATCGCGAGAAGTTTCAGAAGTTCAGCGAAACCATGCCTTTCCTGCTGCGCAATCCGTTGTACGACTGGTCGCATCTGGAACTGACCCGCTATTTCGGCATTACCGACCGGCTGACGCCTTCCATGGCGGACGCCATCTGGGAGCGCGCCAATGCCCGGCTGGGCCATGACGATTGCTCCGCCCGCGGTTTCATGACGCGCAGCCGGGTCCGGCTGGTCTGCACCACGGACGATCCGACCGATACGCTGGAGCATCACGCGCGCGTGAGGGCCGCACCCTTTGGCGTGCAGATGCTCCCCACGTGGCGTCCGGACAAGGCGCTGGCCATGGACCGCCCCGAGTTTTGGAACGCATGGCTCGACAAACTGTCGGCAGCCGCAGGCCAGTCGGTGCGCACCTTGGACGACCTGCTGCAGGCGTTGCAAAAACGCCACGATTTCTTTGCCTCGATGGGTTGTCGTCTATCCGATTACGGCATCGAGACCGTCGTGGCTGAGCCCTACACCGAAGCCGAGGCGCGGCAGATTTTTGCCAAGGTGCGCGAGGGTGGCGTCGCGACCCCCGCAGAGGTTGCGCAATTCCGCTCCGCTATGCTCTTCGAATGTGGTTGCATGGATGCGGCCGCCAACTGGACCTGGCAGATTCACTATGGCGCGCTGCGCAACAACAACACCCGCATGTTTCGTCAACTCGGCCCGGACACCGGGTTCGACTCCATCGGCGACTGGCCCGTGGCGCAAGCCATGGCGCGCCTCTTCGACCGCCTCGATCAGATTGACGCCCTGCCGCGCACCATCCTCTACTCGCTCAACCCGCGCGACAACGAAGTTCTGGCCACCATGCTCGGCAACTTCCAGCGTGGCCCGATTACGGGCAAGATCCAGCTCGGCAGCGGCTGGTGGTTCAACGATCAGAAGGACGGCATGCTGCGTCAACTCGAAGCCCTCTCGCAACTCGGCCTCCTGAGCCGGTTTGTCGGCATGTTGACCGACAGCCGCTCCTTCCTGAGCTATCCGCGCCACGAATATTTCCGCCGCATCCTCTGCAACCTGCTCGGCCACGAAATTGCCACCGGGCAGATTCCCAACGACATCCCCTGGATCGGCGGCATTGTCCAGGACATCTGCTACCGTAATGCCGTGCGTTATTTTGGTTTCGATCTGCCGATCGAGGACTGAGCGAAGTTGTGTTTGTTCCCGAAAAGGAATACCGACATGCACACGAAAATGGTCGCCGTGATCAACGGAGCTTTCTTCGGTCTGGTGGCGCTGGGGATCGTGTATGGCGTGTCGCTGGAACTGTCCGAATATCGCCTGCATCAGGCCTACGCCGCATTGCAGGCGGATGGCCGTCCCCTGCAACTTGCACAGATCATTCCGCCCGCCATTCCCGACACGAATAATGCGGCGCCGGTATGCCAGGCGGTGAAGAGGAAATTGAAGGCGGAGCGCGTGGGCGAAAAGAACCAGAAGGCCTTCACCCGCATGAGCAATCTGTATGACGAGATGCTGAAGACAAATGCCCTGCCGCAGGCGCAGGCGGCTTTCCGCCAATTGCTGCTGCGGAAGCCGGTGGCGGAGGCTTTGCAGGAATTGGACGAAGGTTCCGCCCGCTCCGGCTGCCGCTTCATTTCCGACTATTCCAAGGGTCCGTTTTCACTCTATCCCCCGGCCAATCTGCTCATGGGCCTCACTAAAATCATGTGCGCCGCGGCGCGTGTACAGATGGCCGACGGCGATCCCGCTGCCGCCTGGCAATCCGAGCTCACGGCCTTGCGCCTGGCAAATGCTTTGCATGACGAACCTGTGCAACTCAGTCAAGCGATGCGCCACCAGCAGTTTGATCTCGCGGCGGAAACGATCAGCAACCTGTGCAACAACGCGCGGCCCTCCCGCGAACAGGTGGCGCAACTGGATGTATTGCTCAAAACATTTGAGGACCAAACACCCCTGGTTCGCGTCGTGGACGGCGAACGGCTGCTCGCCGGTGAATGGTATTTCAACACCGCATATTCCAAAGCATGGCGGGCCGCCAAAGGTGTACGCAGGGTGAAGATGCTGATTTTCCTGACGCTGCGCGCTTCCTGCGCCCCCTTTCGGTTTTTTGACCTGGCGGTCTATCTGAACTTCATGCATGCGGCGGCTTTGCAGGCAGGGCTGCCTTACTCGGCGATGGATCTGGTGTGGGAAAAAACAATGGCCCGGCAATCGCCGTGGTATTGCCTGTCCGCCCGCGCGGGCATTGCCGGATTTTCATCGGCCAAGAAGCAAACCATCGACATGATCGCCCGCGCACGCATTCTGCGAGCCGGTTTGGCGGTGTTGTTGTGGCGGCAGGAACAGGGAATATATCCGGAGAATCTGGCGGCTGTACACATGGAGAATCTGGCGGATCCATTTTCCGGCAAGGCGCTGCTCTATCGCGCACAGACCAATGGCTTCCTCATTTACAGCGTGGGGCCGAACATGCGGGATGATGGCGGGGAAGCAACAACGCATCACGAGAAGGACGATGTCGCGTGGCGGTATGTGGAGAGTGTGACGCGGTGACTTGGCGACAGGATGACGCGTGTCATGGAGTCACGACGCCATCGCGTCAGCATCTTTCCGCCGCGTGCCCTCGTACATTTCGAAGCCTACGAGGCGGCATTCGATGGGGCCGTTGAAGAAGATCTTGCGGCTGGCGCTGCGCAGACCGATTTTACGCGAGAGATCCATGTTGCCGGTGAACACGAATCCGCGCCAACCCGAGCAGCGCTGCTTGAAGAAATCGCCGATGCGCGCGTAGACCGTTTCGAGTGTGGCGGCATCGCCCATGCGGGCGCCGTATTCCGGATTCAGGAACACGATGCCGGGCTTTGCCGGAATCCTCGTATAGGCAAAGTCGCACACATCGAACTCCAGGTCATTGAGTACATCGGCAGCTTCGGCGTTCTGCTTTGCAATAGCCACGGCCTGTGGATCGATGTCCGTGACGATGATGGGTGGCAGTCCTGTGGTCCGTTCGTTTTTGCGGGCTTCGGAGCGCAAGGAGAGAAAATGCAGTTTTGGATACGAAGGAGGAGAAGGATTCACGAAAGGCGCGAAGGATGTTGAATTTGTTTCGACGCCTGCAGGCGGCGTCAAATCTTCGCTTCGTGTTTTTCGTGAATCCTTCTCTTCCTTTGTGTCCGCATACCCTTTCAGCGCCATGAACGTAAAGCGCTCGCGCAGAATTCCCGGCGCGCGGCGTCGGGCGATCAGAGCGGCTTCAATGGCAGGGGTGCCGCTGCCGCACATGGGCGAGAGAAAGGGGGAATTACCGTCCCAGCCGGTGGCGAGAATGCATGCGGCGGCAAGGGTCTCCTGCATGGGGGCTTTGCCGGGCAGTTTGCGGTAGCCGCGTTTGGAGAGCGGTTCGCCGGTGGTGTCGAGGTAGATGCGCAGGTCCTGATCGCGCCAGTAGACGAAAACTGCCGCGCCAATGAATTCCGGCCCCGCATCCGGGCGCCGACCGCATACCTCGCGCATGCGGTCGGCGATGGCATCCTTGGTGCGAAGTGACGGCATGCGCGTGTCGCGGATGGACTCGTTCCAGACAGCCGTGTTGACCGTGAAATAGCCGGCGGGATCTAGCCAATCCTCCCAGGCGATTTTTTTTACGGCGGCATAGAGATCGTCCAGATTGCGGGCGTGACCATTGGCAAGCGGCCAGAGCACGCGGTGCGCGGTGCGTAACCAGAGGTTCAGGCGCATGGCATCCACCAGCGATCCGCGTACGGAGACCATGGTCTCGCCGGCGTCACCGATGGTATAGCCCAGTTGCGTCAATTCCTGTGCGGCGTACGGTGCGAGACCGCGCGCACAGGCGACAACGATATTGGCATGTTCGTTCCAGGAGGTCATTTGGGGAGGGTTCAGTCGTCAGTCGTCAACATTATCACGAAAAAGGACTCGAATTGAAATTCTTCCTGAACGCTGACCTCTACCGCATCTTTCCCAGCGATTGCTCCAGGGCCCGGTATTGGGCTTGGTAGCGGGTGTCGATGGCTGCGGCACGACCGAGCGCTTCCAGCGCCTGTGCGTCGCGTCCGGCCTGCTGGAGGATGGCGGCGTGATTGACGAATGCTTCGGCATTGAGCGGGTTGGCAATTTCGGCCAGCTGAATGTGACGCAGGGCCTCCGCCAGCTGACCGCGTTGCGCCAGGAGGATGGCTAGGTTGACCTGCGCCTTGTCATGATCGATGCGCGCGGCAATCGCTGCTTCACAGCAGGCGGCGGAACGCACGGGATCCTGCAGCCGCCCGTAGATTGTGGCCAGGGCGAAATGTGCATCCGCGAGTTTGGGATCACGGCGGATGGCAGCCTCGTAGCAGGTTTTGGCTGTGGATAGATCGGTGCGGATATCCGCTGCAACGCCAATGGCCGTCCAGAGATGCGCGTCATACCGGATGCTGTCCGTGGGCCAGGCAAACGGCAGGTTAGCGGTCACGCCAGCCATGAGCGCCAGAACGCCCAGAATGCCGGCGGTGCGCCATGCGCGCGCACGAATCGCGGCCACCAGCGCCTGAACGCCGGCGCAGGCGAGCAGGACGATGATGGGCAGCACCGGCACACGGTAGCGCGAGCAGGGAAAAAAAAGCGCCACAAGCAGGCCAAAGGCCACGACCGTTCCAATCAGCAGCAGTCCTTCGCGTCGGCGGAGCAGGGCGCATGCGCCGATCAGCGCCAACGGGATGAGCAGCCCGCAGGGAAAATTCAAGCCCCTCCGCCAGACGGTGGCGCGGAGTAAATACGAAGAATCGCGCCAGCCATAGATGTCCAGATTGCGCGGAATTTCACGTCCGTGCCAGAAGACGGCGGTCTTGACGGCCAGTCGCTTCACAAACGCAGCGGGTGCGTTCCGCGCGTCCTGCCAGGCCATGCGGGCAAAATGGCGGTCGGCGTCCACGGGATTCTTCACGCCGTACTGCAGATAGGGCAGACGCATGAGCCTGTCCCAGTCGAGGACGGGTTGCATCGTGAGGGTCGCTTTCCAACAGCGATTGTTGCCGACATAGAAGTTCGTGCCGCCATTGTGTGAAATCCAGACCCACTGGCCACAGGCATTGTAATTGCGCAGCGTCACGGGTGTGATGACGAGCAATGCGCCGAAGAGCAAAGCCGCCATGCGGCTGGCGCGCCGTAACCGTACGGACGTTGCAGGCGTGATCCACGCAAACACAGCCAGCACCGGCACCAACGCGGCGGTGGTGGCGACAACGAGCATGGCCAGGCCGTTCACCATGCCAACCAGCAGCCAGCGGGCGGCGGAAGGCTGTTCCATGGCACGTAATGCCAGCAGCAGGATGGTTGTCACCAGCACGGCTGCCGGCGCGGCCGCGAGAAATTGCGACTGATAAAAGAGCAATGGGCCGGTCAGACTGATGACGATGGCGGCGGCGAAAGATCCGCCGGGCGGCAATACACGCCGGCTGACGCGCCAGAGCAGCACCGCGCTCAGCGGGGCCAGAATCAAAGCCTGCGCGATGCGAGCGACAAGGATATTGCCATTGCCCAAACCGCAGAACAGCGCGAGCAGATAAGGATACCCTGGCGGTTGCCAGAAAGCGCCAGCCGTTCCCTGGCCCTGCAGGATGCCCAGCGCCTGATAATAATACGTGGCGGCGTCCACCACCGGATACCGGTAGAGCAGGCAGCGGAAGGTTTCGAGCAGGAACACGCCCTGCACGGTGGCTGCAAAAAGCGCGAGGACCGCACCCGTGCGCCAGCCATCGCCGGGACGCGCGACCAACGCGAGGCGACGAAGCGATTGTGAGATGGAAAACATCCCGCAAGAATACCGCGAACATTCGTTCCGCGCACGCGCTTTTGGCATGACAATTTTTACCGGGACAATGCGTTTGTCTTTGTCCTGCCGCCGGCATGCGCCAAGGCCTCTTCCAAGGACTGGTATTGCGCTCGATAGTCGGGATTAAAAACTGCAGCTCGATTCAGCGGCGCCGCGGCCTCGTTGGGACGACCCATGCGCAGCAGCAGCGTCGCGTGGGTGTAGAAGGCCTCGGCGTTGAGCGGATTGGATTCTTCCGCGAGGAGGAGTTGTCGCAGTGCAGGTTCGTATTGACCGCGTTCAGTCAGAAGTTTTGCCAGAAAGACGCGTGCGGTGTCGTAGTCGGGCCGCAGGGCAATGGCGGCCGCATACGCGGTTTCGGCGCGTGGAAAGTCGCCCAGCTCGGTATACAGGGTGCCGAGTCCGCGTTGTGCATCCGCCAGTTTCGGATTGAGGTGCAGCGCCTGTTGCAGGCACGCCTCCGCCGTATGGAAATCGTGATGCACGCAGGCTTCCATGCCGACCATGTACCGGGTGTGTGCGTCATAGTTGATCTGGTCAGTTGGCCACACAAAAGGGATATTGGCAGCAAATCCGGCCGCGCAAAGCAGCGCCGAAAGCCCGATGGCTAAACGCCGCTGATGTGCCCGCAGCGCAGTCAGCAACGCCAGCCCGCCGGCGCCCGCCAGCACCACCACCAGCGGCAGAATCTGCACGCGGTAGCGAGAACAGGGAAAATAAAGGGACACCAGCAAGCCAAACGCCACGCAGGCGCTCGCGAGCAGCAAGCCTTTGCGATTGCGGCACAGTGCACAAGCGCCGACCAAGGCCAGGGGAACAAGCAGACCGCAGGGGAAATTGATGCCTGCCCGCCAGACTGTCGCGCGGAGCAGCAGCGAAGCCTCGCGCCAGCCATAGATATTGAGGATGCGGGGAATTTCGCGTCCGTGCCAGAACACCAGCGCCTTGTGCGCCAGGCGGCGCATAAAACCGGCTGGATCGGCGCGCGCTTCCTGCCACGCCATCTGTTGAAAAACGGCATCCGCGTCGGCGGCGGTGCGGACATTGCTGACGAGAAAGGGAAGGCGCTGCACGCGATTCCAGTTTAGTTCCGGCAAGGCGGTCAGCGTGTTTTCCCAATCGCGGCTGTTACCGATGTAGAAATTGGTTCCGCTATTGGCGGAGATCAGGATCCAGCGGCCGCAAGCGGCATGATTGCGAAGCGTCACGGGGGTCACGACGAGCAGTATGCCGCAGGTCAAGGCGGCAACATGAAGCCAGGAGGTGCGGGCGCTCCGCCTGCCTTGCCCGTTGGTTGTGGCAGGATTGTGGTCCGGCTGCCCAAATCCCCAGGCAAAAACAGCCAGAACCGGCACCAGTGCCGCCGTGGTGGCGACAAAGAGCATCGTGAGTCCATTCATCCCGCCCACGGCCAGCCAGCGTCGTGTGCCGGGTTGTTCCATGGCGCGCATGGTCAGCAAAATGACGGCCGTGGTCAGCACGCTGGCGGGCGCAGCGGCCAGAAGCTGGGAAAAATAAAATAACAGCGGACCTGTCACACACGTCGCCGCTGCGGCGCCAAAGGCCCACGTGGGCGGGAGCAGCCGACGCCCCACGCGCCAGATCAACAACGCGCCAGCCGGCGCCAGCACCAGCGCCTGCACGCCGCGAATGAGCGCGACATGCGTGCCAAAAATACGGCAAAGGCCCGCCAGAAAATATGGGTATCCCGGCGGTTGCCAGAAAGCGCCCAACTTGCCATGACCCGCGAGAATGGCCACCGCCTGGCTGAAATAGGAGGACGCATCCAGCAACGGATACTGGAACAGCAATCCATCGGCGGTTTCGAGCAGAAACAGGGATTGCACCGCTACGGCGAAGGTGGCCAGCATCAAACCCGTGCGCCAGCCGTTGCCGGGGCGCAGGGTGGCGGGATTGAGGTTGTGAAACGGCATTCCATGCTCCTTATGGTGAAAAATCGGACGGATTGGGCAGAGCGGGCTGATCCCTGGCGCCACCGACTGCACGAAGAATCGCCGCCGCCAGTTCAGGGCCGATGCCGGGGACAGCGGCGATGTCGGCGAGCGGTGCGCGGGCCAAACGGTAGACCGATCCGAACGTCTTGAGCAGCGTCTGCTTGCGTTGCGGGCCGATGCCGGGGATTTCGTCGAGCGCGGATTCGCGGATGAGGCGGTTCCGCAGGCGACGGTGATGATCGATCGCAAAGCGGTGGGCTTCGTCGCGCAACCGTTGCAGCACCTGGAGCGCAGGCGCATTGCGCGGCAGCAGGATGGCCGGTCGGCCATCACGCACGATGGTTTCCTGCTCCTTGGCGAGTCCGGTAACCGGCAGGTGGGTCAGTTCCAGCGCGTCCAATGCGCGCCGCGCCGCGCGCACCTGCGTGAGTCCGCCGTCGACGAGAACAAGATCAGGCAAGGCTGAAGGCTGAAGGCGGAATGTTGAAGCGGATAAAGCGGGGCCGCCATCATTATTATTCGCCGCCTGGCGGTAGCGTCGGCTGATCACCTCCGCCATCATGGCCGGATCGTCGGCTCCTTCCACGGTGCGGATGCGAAAGCGGCGGTAATGCCGGCGGTCGGGCAGGCCATCCACGGCGCAGACCATGCTTGCCACGGCCAGCGAACCCAGGATATTGGAGATGTCGAAGGCTTCGATGACGCGCGGCGGCGCGGTCAGGCCGAGCAGCGCCTGGAGCTGCTCGATGCCGCGACGGGCATCGGCGGCATGCATGTCCGGCGTGGCTTTCACACGGGCGCGGCGGCGCACCATTTCGCGCAGCGCCAGGAGCGTGTCGCGCAATTTGGCCGCTTTTTCGAAATCACGCCTGTCCGCCGCCGCGCGCATCTGCTCCTCGACCTCATCCAGCACTTTTACGCGTTCACCGGCCAGGAAAGCGCAGGCCTCGGCGAAGCGGGCGTGGTATTCCTCCGCTGAAATGCGGCCCACGCAGGGCGCCGTGCAGAACCGCACAATGTCGTTGATGCAGTGAGCGTACGTTTCCTTGTTGGGCGTCAGCGGCGGACACTTGCGGATGCCGTAGTGTTTTTCGACGAAGTCGAGCGCCATGCGGACCACGGTGTCGGAAGGGAAGGGTCCGAAATAGCGGGCGCCGTCATCGCGCACGATGCGGCACGAGGTGAAGCGTGGAACCGGGTCGCGCGGGTCGGCGCGGATGGCAAGAAAGCGTTTGTCATCGCGCAGGAGGATGTTGTAGCGCGGACGGTGCTGCTTGATGAGGCTGCTTTCGGTCAGCAGCGCCTCGTCCTCGCTGCGGACCACGAGAAAATCGAGATCCACGACACTGTTGACCATGCTGCGGAGCTTGGGCGCCGCATGACGCAGGGTGTAGGCGCGAAAATAGGACTGCACGCGCTTGCGCAGCGAGAGCGCCTTGCCGACATAAATGATACGTCCGGAACGGCCCCGAAAAAGATAGCAACCCGGTTTGTCCGGCAGGTTCTGCAGTTTTTCCCGTAACCCATCCGTCATGTAGGAATTTTCAAGCCTGGCAGGGAAAGTGTCAAGCGTCCTTGCCGCGTCGACGGGTAAAAACCTCGCGATCGCCTGCCGCGCCTATTGCAAACTCCTGCCCAACGCCACTTCGTAGGCTGCGAGGATGTTGGCCAGGGGAATGTCCTTGGTCAGACTATTGCCGGAGGAGAAGCTGTAGCCGCCCGACTTGCCGATCGTGCGGATGCGGTGTTCGGCTTCGCGGCGGCAGTCGTCCGCGCTTCCAAAGGGAAACGTTTTTTGCAGGGAAAGCATGCCGCAAAAGGTGATGTCTTTGCCAAAATCGCGCTTTAATCCCTCGGGCGCCATCCCGCGCGGTTCGGGCTGGCAGACATCCAGGACGTCCAGGCCGATATCTTCAATAAAGATCGGCAGGAGATCGCGCACGGAACCGCAGGAGTGCATCATGAACGCCGCACCATGACGATGCGCCAGAGCCGCGGAAGCGCCAGCAAAGAAGGCCTTGAAGAAGCTGGGCGAAAATATGGGCGCATTTTGATTGCCGCAATCTTCGCCGATTTTCAGCACCTCAATCTGTCCCTGACCAGCCTCCAAGCCTCGGCGGAAAAATTCGTAATCGCTCTCCAGATTCTTGTCGATCAGGGCCAGCGGCACGGAATTTTCCTCCATGATGCCGCAGAGCATATTTTCAGACCAATACCCCGGGCGCCCATGCCATTGACGATGTCGAAGAAGGCGCCATGGCCCAGCATGCGCACAAACGGAGATGCCGTCCGACAGGTTTCGGGAATGACCGAGAAATCATAGTCAGCCGGATCGCGATACGGTTTAAAACGTTCGACATCCGCCAGCGTTTGAATCCATGCCAGCGGGGTGCTGATCACATCCTGATAGATGCCGGCGGGCTTGGGCGAGGGCGCTACGGACGGGGAAGGCGACACCACCGAAGACGGTGAAGGCTTGACGACACGTTTTGGCATGATGCTCCGGAAATCAATTCCAACACCTGCTGGAGATCACGGCGGCCACACCGATTTTCAAAGTGGTCTTGCAACTGTTGCTCGATTTCGGGCGTGTACCAGATGCGGATCGGCGGACGATCGGGCTGCTGATGTGCCAGTGTTTGCCTGAAGCGTTCTTGTTGGGTCATGGATTTCTTCCTTTGTTTATGCATCCAGTGAAATCCTAGATGCGTTCATGCGTGAGCTTATTGAATTTTGCTGGCTGCAC
>Ga0316232_1004518_pt1 | contig 11743 bp, 7 predicted proteins | sample TBHtaG_FD_206006 | JGI IMG/M metagenome (GOLD analysis project Ga0316232, IMG submission 206006) | Freshwater microbial communities from Trout Bog Lake, Wisconsin, USA - TBH18025_13 | ecosystem: Environmental > Aquatic > Freshwater > Lake > Hypolimnion/Profundal zone | place: USA: Wisconsin... | reverse complement strand
CTATCTGCTGCCGTCGCTGCTGGCGTTCCAGCGCGGTCATCGCCGCTTCTGGATCATTCTCGGCCTCAACATCCTGCTGGCGCCGGTGCAATCGACCCTGTTCCAGTATTTCCTGCCGGTGAATCCGGTGGGCCTGCCGCCGGCGGAAATCCTCTGGATCACGTTTCTCTTTTGCATGGGGCCGGGCTGGATCGCCCTGCTGGCCTGGGCGCTGCGCCCGGTGGCGGCGCCGGACCCGCGCCTGCTCGCCTTCCGCGAGACCAAGCTGTTCGACGCCCTGGCGGGGTTGCCGCTGGTGGCCTGGTTCGCCTTCAGCGCCATCAGCCTGCGCGGCAACCTGGTGCATGACGGCGCCATCATCGCCGGTGGCGAGGCCGGTCTTCTGATCTGGCTGCGCTTCTTCTCGCTGCTGTTCTCCATCCTGTTCTGCCTGCTGACGGTGTGGCTGCTGCTGGTGCGCGACAAGCCGGTGCGGCGCATCGCGGGCGCGCTGCCGCGCCTCTGTGCCGTCGGGGGCACGTTCCTGGGCGTCGGCATGCTGCGTCTGCCGGTGGCCGAGCTTTCGCTGCCGCTGCAGGCGCTGTGCTTCGTCCTGACAGGGGCGGGCGGCCTGGCGTCCTTTCTGGTGCTGTCGAAGCTGGGCAAGTCCTTCTCCATCGTGCCCGAGGCGCGCAAGCTGGTGACCAGCGGGCCCTATGCCTGGGCGCGCCATCCGCTCTATGCGGCCGAGATCGTCATCGTGCTGGGCCTGATCGTGCAATACCGCCAGCCCTGGGCGCTGCTGATGGGCACGGCGGTGATCGCGCTGCAGGTGATCCGCAGCCTGTTCGAGGAGCGGGTCTTGACCCAGACCTTTCCGGAATATGTGGATTATCGTTCGCGGGTAAAGAGGTTCGGCATCGTCTGAAAGGCCGCCCTGCATCCTCGACCACGCTATCCGTGGATGGATGTTTTAGCCCATATCCTGCTTTGCTGGCGATCATGCTAGGATAGCGTGCAGCAGCTTGCGGGCATCTCGTTCGCATCAGCAACGCATCGCCTTGCGTCGGAGGTGGTTATGATGAAATTGCGTGCCTTGGCACTCTCTTTGGTTATGGCTTTCTCCCTGATGTTGCCGGTGCCCTTCCCGATATCGGCCTGGGCGCAAGGGCAGGCGACACCGGCTCCCGCCCCTGCGCCGGTACCCGCTCCTGCATCGCCGCCAAGCCCCGTGGCGCCCACGCCGCAGCCTTATGACTCCTCGTATGGCGTGCCTTCCATGGGGGCGGATATCTGCCGGGCGATCCCGCTGGCGCAGACCCACATCCCGCCCAGCTTGGATCCGCCGGAGGAGTGGCGAGACAAGCATGTCAGTCTGTACGTCAACCTTCAGCAGGACGGCAGTGTCGAGGGTATTCATATATTGCATCCTAGTGGTTCGGGCTCGCTGGATGCGGCAGCGATCGCGAAGGTGCAGCAGTCCTGGCGCTGGGCGCCGCTGGCCTGCAACAGGAAGCGCGCCAATGTCGAGGCTGTGGTCGCCGTTCCCAGGCTCGACTGCAATTCGCGGGGCTGGACGCCACCGCTGCCGCTGAATCTCGCACAGGCCGGCCGCAGCGTGAATGCCTCTGTCGACATGATGGTCGAACCGGATGGGCGGATGCGTGATGTCCACATATCCGACAGCAGCGGCGATGTCGCACTGGATGCCGCGGTCCTGGCGCATATCCAGCAGAATTGGCACCTTTGGCCTCTGGGGGAAGGCTGTCCCGCCGAGAGGAAACACGTGCATTATCGTTTCCCAGAGAAGAGCTGCATTCCTGCGCCGGTGCCGGAAAGCCGGACTCTGCCGGCCGTCGAGCCGCAGGAACAATCGCGCGCGGTCGATCTGCAGATGGGCGTGGGGCCGGAGGGAACGTTGCTATTCGCCAGCGTCATCCAGAGCAGTGGCGATGCTAGTCTGGATGCGGCGGTGGTGGCGCATGTGAAAGCGGCATGGCGTTGGCAACCGATCACGTGCAAGCGGGTGGAGATCTATGCGCGCGGTTCGGCCCTGCCGGTCATCGACAGCGCCCGCATCGCCTTTCCCGCGCGGCAACGGTTTGCCGCAAAATGAAAAAGGCGCCGTCCCTGTGGGTGGCGCCTTTTCGGTTGTGCGGTAAGGCCGCCTAGACGAACTCGACCTTCAGAATCTCATACGACCGCGCCCCGCCGGGGGCCGCGACTTCGACCGTATCGCCCTTGCTCTTGCCGATCAGGGCCCGCGCGATGGGCGATGACAACGAAATCCGGCCCTTGCGCGCGTCGGATTCCACGTCGCCCACGATCTGGTACTTGCGTTCCTCGTCGGTGTCTTCATCGACCAGGGTGACGGTGGCGCCGAACTTGACGCTGCTGCCCGACAGCTTGGAGATGTCGATGACCTCGGCGCGACCGATCTGGTCTTCCAGTTCCATCACCCGGCCTTCGATGAAGCTCTGCTTCTCCTTGGCGGCGTGATATTCGGCATTCTCCGACAGGTCGCCATGGGCGCGCGCTTCGGCGATCGCCGCGATGATGGCGTGGCGGTCCACATTCTTGAGCTGGTTCAGCTCTTCCTCCAGGCCCTTGAAGCCCGAGGCGGTCATCGGAATCTTTTCCATCACTCGTCGTCCAATCCACAGCCCCTGACGGGCAAAAAAACCCTCCTTCCGGCAGGCTGAGCCGGGTGGGGAGGGCTAAATCATTGATAAGTCGCGCTTTTCTCTATGATGGCGCGGCAATGCTTTACGAAGAGTAAGACTGCAGAGGGGCGACTTCAAGAGAGCCGCCCTTCAGGGCCGAGATCGCCATGGCCGCCGCCCGGGCCCCGGCCATGGTGGTGTAGTAGGGCACCTTCATGGTCAGCGCCGCCCGGCGGATGGACGAGGAATCGGCCAGCGCTTCGCGCCCGCCGGTGGTGTTGAAGACCAGGTGGATCTCGCCATTCTTCATCGCATCGACGACGTGCGGCCGGCCTTCGCGCACCTTGTTGATGATGGCGACGGGCAGGCCCAGCTCTTCCAGCGTTTTCGCCGTGCCGCGTGTCGCCACGATGCTGAAACCGAGTCCCATCAATTCGCGCGCCGGGCCTTCGATCAGGTCCTTGTCGCCGTCCTTGACCGAGATGAAGACGGTGCCGCCGGTGGGCAGCCGCGTGCCGGCCCCGATCTGGCTCTTGGCGAAGGCGCGGGCAAAATTGGAATCCGCCCCCATGACTTCGCCGGTGGAGCGCATCTCCGGCCCCAGGATGGTGTCAACGCCGGGGAAACGGGCGAAAGGCAGCACCGCTTCCTTGACCGAGATGTGATCCGGCTTGGGCGATTTCAGCTTCATCGAAGCCAGGGTCTCGCCCGCCATGACGCGGCTGGCGATGGCGGCGATGGGCATGCCCACCGCCTTGGCGACGAAGGGAACGGTGCGGCTGGCGCGCGGATTCACTTCCAGCACGAAAATCTCGTCGCCCTGGATGGCATATTGCACATTCATCAGGCCCTGGACCTTCAGCGCCTTGGCCATGGCGACGGTCTGGCGCTCGATCTCGGCGATGATCGCGGGCTTCAGGCTGAAGGGCGGCAGCGAACAGGCGCTGTCGCCGGAATGCACGCCGGCCTCCTCGATATGTTCCATGATGCCGGCGATGAAGACGTCGCCGTCCTTGTCGCAGATGGCATCGACATCGACTTCGGTGGCGCGGTTGAGGAAACCGTCGATCAGCACCGGGTTGTCGCCAGAAATGCGGAACAGCTCGCCCGAGGAGACTTCCTTTTTCAGTTCGGATTCGTCCGCCACCACCACCATGCCGCGGCCGCCCAGGACGTAGGAAGGGCGCAGAATCACCGGGTAGCCGACCTCGCGTGCCGCGATCACTGCGTCCTCGGCGGTCATCACCGTGGCGTTGCGCGGCTGCTTCAGGCCCAGTTCATTCAGCAGCGCCTGGAAGCGCTTGCGGTCCTCGGCCAGGTCGATGGCGTCGGCGCTGGTGCCCAGGATGGGCACGCCCGCGTCGCGCAGCGTGTTGGCCAGTTTCAGCGGCGTCTGGCCGCCGAACTGCACGATCACGCCGACCAGCGTGCCTTTGCTCTGTTCCTTGGCGACGATCTCCAGCACATCCTCGGCGGTGAGGGGCTCGAAATAGAGCCGGTCCGAAGTGTCGTAGTCGGTCGAGACGGTTTCGGGATTGCAATTGACCATGATGGTCTCATACCCGCTGGCGCTCAGCGAATAGGCGGCGTGGCAGCAGCAATAGTCGAACTCGATGCCCTGGCCGATGCGGTTGGGTCCGCCGCCCAGGATGATGATCTTCTTCTTGTCCGACGGACCGGCCTCGCAGACCGGGGCAGCCCCGGTCTCGTAGCTGGAATACATGTAGGGCGTCAGCGCCTTGAACTCGGCGGCGCAGGTGTCGATGCGCTTGTAGACCGGGCGCACATTCAGCGCCTGGCGGCTGCTGCGCACATCGGCTTCCTTTACGCCCGCCAGCTTGGCCAGCCGCGCGTCGCCGAACCCCATCGACTTCAGGGCGCGGAAACCCTTGGCATCCTTCGGCAGGCCATCGGCCCGCACCCTGGCTTCCACATCCAGGATGGTTTCGATCTCGCCCAGGAACCAGGGATCATAGCCGGTGATGCGCTGGATTTCGTCCAGCGGAAAGCCGTGGCGCATCGCCTGCGCCGCGACCCGCAGCCGGTCCGGCGTCGGACGCGCCAGTTCGGTGCGGATCAGGGCATGGTCGTGCGACAACGCAATCTCGTCCAGGCCGGTCAGCCCGGTCTCCAGCGAACGCAGCGCCTTCTGCAGTGATTCCGCGAAGGTACGTCCGATGGCCATGGCTTCGCCCACCGACTTCATGGCGGTGGTCAGCAGTGGTTCGGCGCCGGGAAATTTCTCGAAGGCGAAGCGCGGAATCTTGGTGACGACATAATCGATGGTCGGCTCGAAGCTGGCCGGCGTCACCTTGGTGATGTCGTTCTGCAATTCGTCCAGCGTGTAGCCGCAGGCCAGCTTGGCGGCGATCTTGGCGATGGGAAAGCCGGTGGCCTTGGACGCCAGCGCCGAGGAGCGCGAAACACGGGGGTTCATCTCGATCACCACCATGCGCCCGTCTTTGGGGTTGACGGCGAACTGCACGTTGGAACCGCCGGTCTCGACGCCGATCTCGCGCAGCACGGCGATGCTTGCCGAGCGCATGCGCTGATATTCCTTGTCGGTCAGGGTCAGGATCGGCGCAATGGTGATGCTGTCGCCGGTATGCACGCCCATGGCGTCGATATTCTCGATGCCGCAGATGATGATGGCGTTGTCGGCCTTGTCGCGTACCACCTCCATCTCGAATTCCTTCCAGCCCAGCACCGACTCCTCGATCAGCACTTCGTTGGTCGGGCTGGCTTCCAGGCCGCTTTCGATGATGGCGAAGAATTCCTCGCGGTTGTAGGCAATGCCGCCGCCGGTGCCGCCCATGGTGAAGCTGGGGCGGATGACGGTGGGCAGGCCCACCTCATCCAGCACCGACAAGGCGCGGCTGAACGTCTCCGGCGACAATTCCGTCACCGCGGCATTGTTGGAATCGAACAGCAGGTTGCCCTGGCTGTCCTTCTTGTGGCGCAGCGAGCCCTTGAGGGTATAGCCCTTGGGCGTGTCCAGGCCGATGCTCGCCATCGCCTGCTTGAAGCGCTCGCGGTCCTCGGCCTTGTCGATGGCGTCGGCGGTGGCGCCGATCAGTTCGACATTGTGCCGCTCCAGCGCGCCGATCTTGCGCAAGCTGAGGGCGGTGTTCAGGGCGGTTTGCCCGCCCATGGTCGGCAGCAGGGCGAAGACCCGGCCCGGCGGCACATTGGGGCGCTCGCGGGCGATGATCTTCTCGACGAATTCGGGCGTGATCGGCTCGATATAGGTGGCGTCCGCCATGTCCGGGTCGGTCATGATGGTGGCGGGGTTCGAGTTGACCAGCACGACGCGATAGCCTTCCTCGCGCAGCGCCTTGCAGGCTTGGGCCCCGGAATAGTCGAACTCGCAGGCCTGGCCGATAACGATAGGCCCGGCGCCGATGATCAGGACGGTATGGATATCGGTGCGTTTCGGCATGGTCACTCGCGCGCGCGTGGTCGTCCCAGCGCGAGCGCGCTTCGGTCCGGCCAGGATGTAGGTCAAGTGGATCGTCTAGATGGTCGGACGGGAGGGCGCAACCCCGAAATACGCGGGGCTGTCAGGAGCGCCAGCGCAGGACCTTTTCCTGCACAGGATTCACGAATTCCGTGCCTTTTTCGACCGATTCGGCCCAGGCCTTCTTGACCCGGTGGTACCAGATGGCGGGCTGGTCGGCGTCCTGGATCAGCATCAGGCTGGGATCGAATTTCAGCCCCTCCTGCTGCAGTTCCACGATCTTGCGGTCGTCGGCGATGAAGGTCGGGCCCAAAAGGGTGAAGAACGGCTTGATCCAGAACAGCCAGCGCGGCCAGTACATCATCTGGACAATGTCGGTCCTGTTCGTCTCGCGCGGCGTGCAGACCGTGAGCCCCACCACCTTGAACGGACGCCCGAACAGCTTGCCCTCCACGATCTCGAAGCGTGTCGAAGGCAGCTCGAAAGTGATCTCGGTGGAGACTTCGCCCAGCATGGCATAGGCCGGCTTGATCGGCTTGTGCCGCGTCATCTCAAAGCCCATCGGCAGCGGCGCGTAGTGCTTCTCTTTCACTTTCGGCTTGGTCTTCCACCACCAATGGTCATGGACATAGCCGGCGTGGCAGGGATCCATCAGCCCGATCACGGCATGGTCGATGTCGCAGGGAAACATCTGCGTCTCGTGCCAGCGGATGGTGGTGTCGATCATCGGCACCTTGGGTGGCAGGCCCTTCGGTTCCGCCCCCGGCTTGGCCGCCATATAGACCCAGATCAGCCCGTCCTGTTCCAGCACCGGATAGTTGCGGACCTTGATCTTGCCGGGATCAAGATCCTGGCCGGGGGTCAGCGAAGGGATCAGGCTGCAGCTGCCGCCCGCCTTGAAACGCCAGCCATGATAGGGGCACTGGACGCTGTCATCGGCCATGACCTTGCCCGCCGACAGCGGCACGCCGCGATGGGGACAGATGTCGCGCAGGGCGAACAATTCGCCGCTCTTCATGCGCCCGATCGCCACCGGCTCGCCCAGCAGCATGACCCGTTGCACGGTACTGGCGCGCAAAGGCTGCGCCAGCGCCGCCATGTACCAGAGGTCGCGCAGCGTGCCGGCGTTCGTCCGGGTTCCCGTTTCGCTCATGGATTTTGCTTAGAGAAGTCGGGCCGGGGCCGCAAGTTGGGGGTAGTACGGAGCCTGTCCCGCCTTTAAGTTAAGGCCGTGATCGACCTCAAAATAATGAAGCGGACGCTGTTCATCGGCATTGTCTTCCAGATCGTGCTGGTGGCCTGCGGCTATTTCCGGCCCGCCTTCCAGCCCGGCCTGCTGTTCGCCTGCATGATGACGGCGGCCGTGGCGGGCATGCTCTATGGCCGCGACCTGGCCCGTGGCTTCCTGGCCGGGATGATGGGCGGTGCGATGATCGGGGCGGCCTGCGGCGTGGTGGCGGTGCTGGGCGCCGGCTGGCTGGGCGAGCATCCGGAAACCACTATCCCTTATGGCGTCATGGTGTTGATGCTGACCGGCGCGGTCGGCGGCTTTTTTGGCGAAGTGGATGCGCGGCTGCGCGCCTGGCTGGTGCGCAAGCTCACCGAGCACATGAAATCCTGACCGCAAATCTTTTTGGGGAAGCTGTCGGCTGGCGGCTAAGGCCATCCCGGAAAGGGGCTGGGGGGCTTGGTATTCCGGAACCGCCCTTACGCCACCAACCGACAGTGACAAACTCGTCCTTGAAATGGGCCGCCGCGTGGTCCAATCGTGACCTTTTGAAGGCACTGCACAGAGCAACGGCGAGAGCCGCAGCGACCAAGTAACTTTATTGGAGTTCATGAATGGGCCGTATGGTTTCTCCCACCCCGCAAGTTGTTGAATATCTATCCCGAATCGGCGGGCGTGAAACTCCTGTACAGACGCGCTGCCGCCAGGAAACCGAAACCCGCGCTGACGGTCACATGCAGGTGACGGCGGAACAGGCCGCCTCGCTGCAGGTGCTGGTGAAGCTGACGGGCGCGATTCGCTGCCTGGAAGTGGGCGTCTTCACCGGCTACAGCGCGCTGGCCGTGGCGCTGGCGCTGCCGGCGCACGGCCGCATCGTGGCGCTGGACATCAGCGCCGAATTCACCGCCTTCGCGAAGGGTTACTGGAAAGAGGCGGGCGTGGACGGGAAGATCGATTTGCGTATCGGCCCGGCGGCCCATTCCCTGGATGACATGATCAAGGCGGGCGAAGGGCCGTTCGACTTCGCCTTCATCGATGCCGACAAGCCCGGCTATGACGCCTATTACGAGCGGGCGCTGAAGCTGGTCCGCACGGGCGGGCTGATCGTGCTGGACAACATGCTGTTGTCGGGAAAGGTCGCGGATCCTGCCGACATGGATGTCTCTGCCGCCGCGCTGCGCGCCCTGAACGAGAAAATCCTCAAGGATGACAGGGTCGATATGGCGCTCACCACCATCGGCGACGGCATGACCCTCTGCATCAAGAAATAACTCTGACTCTCCATGGGCGGGCTGAACCCGCCCATGGAGAGAAGAAGGAGCATCCAAACGAAAAAAGCCCGGTGTCGCCACCGGGCTTTTCTGTTTTCGTTGTTTGCCTGTTAGCGGCGATTGCCCATGAAGCGCAGCAGGAACAGGAAGATGTTGAGGAAGTCGAGATAAAGCGCCAGGGCGCCCATGATCGCAGCCTTGCCCAGCGCGGCGCTGTCGCCGCCGACGGCGTAATAGACCTGCTTGATCTTCTGGGTGTCCCAGGCGGTGAGGCCGGTGAAGATCAGCACGCCCAGCACCGAAACCATGAAGGTGATCGCCGCCGACTGGAAGAACATGTTCGCCAGCGAGGCGATGATGATGCCGATCAGGCCCATGAAGAGGAAGTTGCCGACGCCGGTGAGGTCGCGGCTGGTGGTATAGCCATAGAGGCTCATGGAGCCGAAGGTCGCCGCCGTGACAAAGAAGGTCAGGGCGATGCTGGCGCCGGTATAGAAGAGGAAGATCGAGGCCAGCGAGGCGCCGACCATCGCCGCATAGGCCCAGAAGGTAAGTTGCGCGGCGCCCTGGCTCATCTTCTGGATGCGGAACGAAAGCAGCAGCACCAGCGCCAGCGGCGCGAAGACCACGACATAGCCCAGCAGGGTGGGGGCCATGCTGACGCCGTTCGCCGTCATGACCTCGTGGTAGAACAGGTTCAGCAGCGCCGGGGTGTTGGCGACGCCGTAGGCGACGAGCCCGGTCAGTGCCAGCGCGCCGGTCATGTAGTTGTAGACGCGCAGCATGTGGGCGCGCAGGCCGGCATCATAGGCGGCTGCCGCCGTGGTGGCGCCGCGTACAAGCCTGTTGTCGAAATCAGCCATGGTCTTTATCACTCCCTTTGACGCTCACTATATCGTGTTTCCTTGTGGCGGTATCAAGACCGCCGAAAATATAGCATTAACAAGCCTTAAGCCGGTGCCCAAGGCGGCCCCGCGATTGTCAGGCCGCACGAAGCACGCGCGCCGGCCTGACCCCCAGTGCCGCCACCGCCCCGATCAGCCCGAACAGCAGCACGGCCGCCGCCCCTCCCGCCACCGTGGCCAGGGCCGCCAGGGTGTCAAAGGCAAAGCCGATCTGCAGGATGAAGCGGCAGATCGCCCAGGCCGCCACCGTGCCCGCCAGCAGCGCCAGCGTCGCCGTAATCAGGCCCAGCAGGGCGAATTCTATCGCATGGACCGCTGCGATTCGGGGCCGGCTGGCGCCCTGTACCTTCAGGATGGTGGCGTCGTAGACCCGCGCCCGGGTTCCTGCCGTGATCGCGCCCGCCAGCACCAGCAGACCCGCCACAATGGTGAGCAGGCTGGCCAGGCTGATGCCTTCCGACAATTTGCGCAGATAGTCGTCGAGCTGGGCGAGGGTATCGCGCAGGCGGACGGTGGAGACGGAGGGGAAATGGTCGGTCACCGCCATGTACATGGCGTTTTCCTGCGCCGGGTCCACCCGCACCGTCGCCAGAAAGGCATGCGGTGCCTTGTCGATCACGCCCGGCGACAGCACCAGGACGAAATTCTGGCGCAGGGTGCGGAAATTCACCCGCCGGAAGCTGGCGATGCGCCCATCCAGTTCCCGGCCCAGCACATTCAGCCGCATCGTGTCGCCCAGTTTCAGGCCCGCTCCCACGGCAATGGACTGGTCCAGTGAAATCAGGGTGGGGCCGCGATAATCCGCCGGCCACCACTGGCCCGCCGTGATCTCGGTGTCGGGTGGCGGTGTCGCGGCATAGGTGATGCCGCGGTCGCCATTGAAGGCCCAGCGCGCGTCGGGCGCCACCTTGAGGTCGCGGGCGGCGACGCCGTTGGCCGAAACGATCCGTCCACGGATCATAGGGGTGCGCTGGTAGTTGCCGGCGGTGGAGAAGCTGCGGATCAGCCGGTCAAAGGCTTCGCCATCCTGCTTCTGGATGTCGACAAAGAAGAAGCTGGGGGCGCTGGCGGGAATCTCGTTCTGCACCTGCACCTTCACCGCGCTGCCCAGCAGCGTCACCGTCGCCAGCAGGGTCAGGCCCAGGCCCAGGGCGGTGATGATGCCGCCGGTGGCGGCGCCGGGCCGATTCAGGTTTGCCAGTGCCAGCCGCACCAGCGGCGAACGGGCACGGGCCCATGGCAACGCGAGAAGCGCCGCGAGGGCGCGCTTCAGCCCGGCGGCGGCCAGCCGCAGTACGCCGATCACCGCCGCCCCGCCCAGGATGAATTCCAGCGCAAACCGCGGCACCGGCGCGGTCAACAGCGCCAGCGCCAGGATCGCGAACGCCGCGCCGCCCGCTGCCAGCAGATAGGGCAGCGGGGCGCGGCCGGTCGGATCGACCGTATCGCGCAGCAGGCTGGCGGGCGGCACGACACGGCTGCGGCTGAGCGGCGGCACGGTAAAGGTCACCGCCGTCAACAACCCGAACGCCACCGCGATCAGGATCGGCGCCGCATGGAAACCGAATTGCGGCGGCACCGGCATGGCGTCGCCATAGCGCCACACCGCCAGATAGGGCACCGCCGCGCCCAGGCTGGCGCCCAATATCGTCGCCAGCAGTGCGATGCCCATCACCTGCAGGAAGAAGGTGAGAAAAACCAGACCGCCATCGGCCCCCATGCTTTTGAGGATGGCGATGTCGGTGCGCTTGCGGTCGAGGAAGGCCAGGATCGCCTGGCCCGCCCCGGCGCCGCCGACGCACAAGGCCGTCAGACCCACGAGCGACAGGAACAGCGAGATCCACTCGATCACGCGGCGCAGGCCCGGGGCTGCGTCGCGGCGGTCGCGAATCTGCCAGCCGGCGCCCTGCATCTGTTCGTGCGCATCCTGGCGGAAACGCTCGACGGTGACGCCGGGCTTCAGCATCAGGCGGTAGTTGTAGTCGACCAGGCTGCCATCGGCGACCAGGCCGCTGCGCGGCAGCAGCGCGGTGGAGACCAGCAGATGCGGTCCAAGCGCGATGCCGCCGGAAATGCGGTCGGGCTCGCTGTCCGCCACCGCCATCAGCCGCAGCGTGACATTGCCCAGCTTCATCAGGTCGCCGCGCTTCACATGCAGCCGGTCCAGCAGCGCCTGTTCCGCCGCCGCGCCACAGACCCCGTCATCCTCGCAGGCCAGGACGTCGGTGATCTTTTGCGCC
>Ga0316232_1004517_pt1 | contig 11743 bp, 7 predicted proteins | sample TBHtaG_FD_206006 | JGI IMG/M metagenome (GOLD analysis project Ga0316232, IMG submission 206006) | Freshwater microbial communities from Trout Bog Lake, Wisconsin, USA - TBH18025_13 | ecosystem: Environmental > Aquatic > Freshwater > Lake > Hypolimnion/Profundal zone | place: USA: Wisconsin... | reverse complement strand
AGATCAGCAAGCCGCTTAGATAGTCCAACAAAAACAAAAGCCGCAACACGATTCGTGCAGGAAAATTGGACGATTGCATCTCAATCCCATTCGATCAGCAAAATAGCGCCTAAATCTCTGGCCGCATCTTTACTGCTCGCGATGATGCCACTTGAATTACTATAAACGCGATCAATCACGTTTTTAAGCCACTGCGCGAGTGCATCTATCCGGCGGGGCGACTCAAACAAAACGGCGCGCCTTTGATGAACAAAATGGATTCTCTTCCACCAATTTAAAGTCTCTTTTTTATCAAAAAGGGGGAAACGGGATGCCGTTGCGGCTGTAACGCCCGAAATTATACCATGGATGTCTTGAGCAGAATTTGCACGCTCGTTTAGCATGTTAAAGACTGTTTTTCTATCTTTTGCTACCTTATGCTTATCGGGAGCGCCATATACATTACTATCATGCTGCCTGTAATCGACTAAATCACGATTGATGCACGCAATACGTCCGGCACAGCGAGCCAGAAGACTTATCCATTTATCGTGAGCGGTATTTCTTTGCCCTTGTAGAAAGAGATCAAATTTTTCGATGGGGGCCAAATCGAGAAGACCTTTGCGCAAAACCATTGAAAACCCAAAATGCCCTCCCCAGGGGTCGCAATCGCGAGGATTTATTATGCAATCCTGATTTATGTACTGAGTAAATCGCCCGAGAAAGTTTCCGTCTTTGTCAATTTTCCGCGCGGAATGAACAGCCAAAACAATCGTTGGGTCGTTAAATTTCTCCAGGCAAGCCTCCAGCTTGTCTGAGTGCCAGACGTCATCTTGATCACAAAAAGCGATCAGTTCCGCCGCCGCATGCTTCGCACCATCCAGAAAGTTCAACCCGAACCCAACGTTTCGCGCTCGCCGTATGATTCTGATGGGGATAACAGACGAGGATTGAAATTCTTCTACAATCTTAATAGTACTATCAGTTGAACAATCATCAGCAACGATAATTTCAAATGGTCGAAAGGATTGTGCCAAAAGGCTTTCAATTTGGGCTCGTAGGTAGCGCTCACCATTGTAAGTTCCGAGAACGATAGATACGAGTGGTGGAGATGGCGCAACGGAATCCAATGACAAACCCCCTTTTTCAACGCGGAATTCTTGATGGCTATAGATCGTATCAGCGTCGGTAAGACTAGCGACCAGATCGAACCATAAACCTCAATCTGACGATTTGGGCCGGTGCTCGGTATCCGAAAAGACACTTGAGGGATTTCATTTTGTGCACCCTGCAGACAACTGCGGCGCGCGGACCGACCAATTTGGTTATCCATCGTAGATCATAGACAGCTCCCACGAGAAAGCGGATTCACCGCCGACCGATGATGCCGAACGGAAGCCGCGCGGTTGCCGGCACGATAGCCACACTCAAACCAAAGTCACTCCTGACTTTCAAAATCAGCGCTGAAGGCGATGGGTTCTTCGTTGAGGTACCGGCCAAAGCCTCGGCTACCGTCTCTGGAGCCATCGTATCGGCTCGACCGTTTTTCTGATGCGACTCATAGGAGCTGCCTTTCGTCAACGTCGCGTAGCTAGCCCTATGCCCGCTCGCCAACTTCGCTATGGCATCCCCCCTAAGGCCCGATCATCGACCGCTGGTGCTAATCGAATCGAGAATTTAATGCTATCTTGCTGGTCGGGCGCCCACCATAATGCAATCACGATATGCCGTCCGCAATCGGGATAAGAAAGACAGCCCAATGCCGTAACGCGTTTCGGCTTATTGCGGATTGTCCGAACGACCGCTTCCCCGCATCATAGATTCGAAGAGCATAGAAAATCCGTCCCATATGCTTCCTCTCGATCAAAACCTTCTAAGAATAAGGATAGAATATCCAACACTCAAGGGGCGAAATATACTCTATCTTGGGCCGATTATCTAGCGAGCGCGAGATGATCGAGCTAACAGGATCTATTTCATGGATCTCCGGAGCAGATATGACCGAAGAAAATCTTAAGTATACACATCCTGGGCTGCCGATCAGCTTAATTGCACGCTCAATAAACAAATATAAGCTTCGCCTTGCCGCGTGGGTCATGTTCTGTATGGCCCTCGCGTTTCTCTATATATTTATTACACCGCCACAATACTCTGCAACTGCAGCAATAATTCTTAACCCGTCATTGCCGGCAGGTGGAACGACGGGTTCAAGGACCGAAACTGGCGCCATGGTCGGTCTCGATAACTTTCAAGCGGAAAGTCAAATTCAAGTATTAAAGTCAGAAAGAATATTAAGCGCTGTCTTTGATAAACTGAGACTACTCGAGTCGAAATCGATTGCTGGAACCGAAAAGACCGCCGGGGAGATTCAATCCAACGCCAACGACAAAAACTTAATTGATACTTCTATATCAGGGAAGAGTTCAACACGCAAAGCGTTCGAGGCCTTCAGCAATCGCGTTAATATAAAGCGCGTCGGCAATTCCTATGTTTTGGAAGTTTCATACCAAGCGCTCGATCCAGCCGAGAGCGCCCGCATCGCCAACGCGATCTGTATGCAGTACATCGTCTCTCAAGTGGAGTTGAGAGCTGCTTCGATTCAACGCGGTACGGAGTATTTACAAGGTCGTATCGCGAGTATGAAAGCTCAATTAGCCGCTGCTGAAGAGGGAGTGAGAACGGGTGCCGTTCCAAACTTTCAGTTTCCTGATGCTGATGCTCAAGTGATAAGCGCCGCCGCACCGCCGTTAACACGGTCCAGCCCGAAAACAGGAACGACATTCGCTATCGCATTGACCTTAGGTTTGCTACTTGGCGTGTCAGCAATTGTCGTCAGGGAGTTTTTCGACAATTCGGTTAAATCACCGTCGCAAATAAAATATATCTTGGGCGTCAATAACGTTGTCGAACTCCCAAAATTCAGCCGATCGATTAGATCAGGATCCACATCAAATAAAAACTACGACATCCTCCGTCAGGCGTGGGGAAAAAACTACTTGGAAGCAAGACAGAAGATCGACGCCTTTCACATCGATTTTGCTCTCGATCTGTCCGCGAAGCAAAAGAAAGTGATAGGCGTTATGTGCTGGACCGGACATTCGAAGCGTCATTTGCTCGCGCTCTTGCTAGCATCTGTAGTATCCGCAAAAGGACGTAGCGCGGCAGTATTTAATCTGGATTATCAAAAAGCAAATAACGGACTGTTTTCTTCAGGTAGTAACGGTGAAACCGATGCGCGAATTGTAACATCATCGGGTGTTGAAGTCGTTGTAAACCCACAAATCAACGGCGCGACTGGCCAAAAAACCATCGATCTGTCGAATGGGGCAAACAGCGCAGCAACCCTGCACATTCTATCTGAATATGAAGCTGAGTATGTATTTCTTGATCTCCCGCCAGTGACTTCAAATCCGGACATGCTGTTGAGCTGTGCCGTTTTGGATTATGTCGTTGTTATCGTGGAACTCGGCAAAACACAACTTGCTCAGGTCGAGCGGGTGACGTCGACGCTGCGAAGCAATGGTGTTTCGGGAATGGGTGTAGTTGCTTTGAACGTATAGCGCACATCAAGAGGGTAAGCTCAGACCGCAGACGCAGCCTGCTCCGGCGGCCGATCAGATGCCCGGCGGACCATCGCCGGACATTCATGATTGGAAAGCGTCGATGCGCCGGTGAACCGAACCATCAGACAGGTCGAACGAAATGCGCCGCAGACATTGTGGTCGGTCTCCATCGTTTGCGAGCTCTGCGAACAGTTTGCGTTGCTATGCCGGCCTGTTTCACGCGCTTGCTGTCCGACCAGCCGCTCGACGCGTTTCTAGCGACGATCTTTCACCGAATTGGTGGCGCGTGTCACTATCCAAATATCCACCCCGTGAGATAAGCTGCTAGACGGCTTGATACACGTCTGCCTCTGCGTCTATCTGGCTTTCGTGGCGAGGAATATCAGTTGTATCCGTTTTCAACCAGATCCGATTTTGACGACACATGAGCGACAATTATGGGGAGGAATGGACTTATGGAATTAGATTCATGCTGCATCAACGGATTTCCATTGGGAGCTTCAATAATTTGGTCGCTTCAGTCCGGGTCGAGTGTTGCAGTAAAGTTTGAGGCCCGCAAATGGATTTAGGGTCCTTAATATCCCTTTCTATACTTTTACCGTGCGCAATTGCCGGTTTCGATTATATTTTTATTGCAGCGGTTTGTTTCCTCGCATTCGGAGCTCTGGCGGCACTGCCCCCGGCGCTGACGATGGGAGTCACAATCACTGCAGCAAATCTCGGATTTGGTTTGCTCATTCTGAGATCTCTTTTCACGATGAGGGTGAACGCGTTTCTGGCTATCATGTTGCCGCTCAACAAATGCGGGTTGCTAACTCTCTTTATGCTGCAGGCTATGCTCTGCACAGCGATTTTCCCTTGGATTTTCGAGGGCCAAACCATCGTCTATCCCTTGAGGGGATCCGGCGACGTTCTCTACACTGTACCGCTGGCTCCCTCGATGAGCAACATAACCCAGTTGCTATATCTATTGGAGTCATACCTATTGACGATCGTGATTGCAGCTCGATGTCAGACCACAGCTTTCCGCCAGGTCATCAAAAGAGCGATTTATTGCCTGTTACTGATATTAGCTATAACAGCAGCATTCGATATCTTGGGATTAAATTATATTCTGGATATTTTTAGAAATGCAAGCTATTCTCTTGTAGGTGAGACTAATATCGGCCTTACCAAGCGGGTTATTGGCGCAATGCCCGAAGCCTCTTCCTTTGGTTCGCTGACAGCGAGTCTGTTTGCAATTCTTCTCCTGATGCGCAGAAATTTTGGTATGAACTATAAATGGATACTGGCGACATTTGGAAGCCTCCTTCTTGCCTGCTTGTCTACATCTTCTACGGCGTACGCGATTCTGGCTGCAGCGGGTGGTGCTTTTGCTCTCCAGACCTTGATCCGAGTATTCGTCAGTGGACGTATCGAGCAAGAGAGATCAGCGGCAGAGATAATTGTCATATTCGTTTTAGCCATACTTGCTGCTGAAGCGATTGTATCGGCGCCGGAATTCCGCGAGAGAGTATCTTACCTGTTGAATGCGCTCGTATTCGAAAAGGCGTCCACCTCTTCGTTCGAAGAACGAACGCGTTGGTCGAATACGGCTTTTGAAGCTTTTCGGGATTCTCACTGGCTCGGGATCGGTGTTGGCAGCGCCCGAACTTCAAATGGATTAATCAATATATTGGCTAGTACAGGTTTGCTGGGCGCCTTCTTTTTCGCGGCCTTCAATTTAAGTCTTTTGTTCTACCGACGCCGCAATGCTGGATTTAGTGAAGATTATTCCGCTTTCTTCGCGCTCATGCCTCTGTTTGTGGGTTTTGCCCTGAGTTCCCCGACTGCCGATTTCGGGTCGATAGTAGCACTCCTCTTCGCCTTTCAGGTCCGATGAGGTTTGGTCAACACGCTGGTGGCAATGACGACTGAATGTCTGCAATTGACCAGGTCAGGTGGCATATCCGGAGGGTGGGGTAGCGGCAGAGCGCAGATTCCCCGAAAAGTCGTTCCGTTGATGGCCGGCAAACCCACCTGAACGATTATGCGACAGCCACAACGCCGCAGCAATGGGTGGTCGCCACCTGTCTAACCCGATTTACCATACGCGCGGCCGCGCCCAAACAATCGCGGTGTTGTTTTTGGGTCAGGCTCCGTTACGGTGCGTGATCGGCAATGGGACCGCACTGACAACCGCTGAGGCCCGGATCCAGCCGACTTCAGGCCGTAATGCGCTCGCGCGGACGTCCACCGCATTGGCTAGGGCCGAGAGGCTGATCTTCACCCCTCTTGGAGGAAGCGTTCTGCCGCCGGTTCAGGCAGTCGCGCTGCCGAGGCTTTTCCAGCAGCAAGCATGTAAGCGGGTTGATAGCGGCAAAGCCCCTGCTCCGGGACGTGGACGGACGAGCGGGGCACGCTCTTCCGGGCGCCATACCCCGTTTCGGACGCTTGTCACCTCATTCTGCGTTTCCCGTGGATTGACCGAGCGGATCCAGGCACAACGCACAACAGATAGCGAACCTCGATTGCTGGCACGCTACACCTTGACGCCGGCGCGGACGGCCAGAGCGGTCAGTCGCCGGCGGAGCAAGACTAAAATTTTCGCTATTCCCGTCGGATCGGAGCTGATGAAGGCCGTCCCAGCATCACTCAACCGCATCGAGAGATACTTCTCTTGGAGAATTGATCTTGCTTTGATAGCAAAAGCTCGGCAATTCGTCGCGTCCAGCGGTGCAGCGCCATACCAGCTATCCCGCGTCGGAACGAAAAGCCAATTCCGCAGATAGTCACGCAGGTCAGGACCAATCGCCTGAGAGAAGAACCCGCTCTCATCTGCGGCATCAAGAATGAGAGCGTTTACAGATTCGTCGTAAATTTTAAACCCGATCGCATCCAATGCCTCAGAGTCCAATCCGAAGAAGTTCGATCTGACCCATCTTGAGGTTGTGAGCTTGTCGATCCGCAGAAGCCGCCTGTAGTTGTCAATCTTACCGACAAATATTTTTCGGTCGCCCACGCCACGAAAGGCCGAATGGAATGAGCGGAGCCCCGCGGCGTAAGTCCTATGATGGATGTCGAGAGTGTCATTTGCTACGATGAGATCGAAGGCCGCGCTCACCGACAGCAGGTCATCCACACCGCGCTGATACCCCCCAAACTCTTGCCCAGCATTGTCGTGCGAAATGACTTTAAAATTTTTCCACTTTTGATTGCATAATCGTTCGACCTCGCCAGGATCGAGGGCTGGATTATTGAGGACAAGCCGGACGGCGTCGAATTTAAATAGTTTATTCAGATAATATATTTTTGAAATAAAGTATGGCAAATACTTTGGATAATAGACAAGGCCGACAAAAAATATCGGATTGCGTTTCACGCTCAGAGCCCCTAGCTCTCAAATACCGCCGATCGGCGCCGGCCCCGAATTAGGCTGCGCAGAGCAAATTATTTTCGATACACCGTACCGCCGTCAATCATTGGCCCCGCCCGAAAGAATGTACACCAAATGCTCGATTTCAGATTATTCAAGCGCTCGCGAACAGCCTTTCACATCAAAGCGGGGCCTTGCTTATGTCACTACTCGGCGCTGCAACCTTTCATCACCTCGTTCCCGGACTACGGACACATCACCGAATGCGGCCACCATGTCCTCGTCGTTTCAAGGCTTCCGTGACAACTCGATCGAGAGCCAGAGCGGAACGGGCCCACGTATAACCTGCAGCATGCTTGCGAGCCTTATCACACATCTGAGTATTGTACATCTTATCGCTGTCGAGACGTAGAATGGCGGCTATCCATGGCTCTTTGTCGTAGGGGTCAGCGTAAATGGCAGCATCACCGCAGACCTCCGGCAATGCCCCGCGCGGAGAAACAACCGCAGGACATCCAAGCAACATCGCCTCGAGCGGGGGGAGCCCAAACCCTTCCGTCAGCGACGGAAACGCAACGCACAATGCCATTTCCATCAAAGCCCGAAACTCTGCATCCGATATTACACCTGCGAAAGCGACGTTCTCCGAAACTTTATGACCGCCCTCAACGAAATCAGCTGCAGTCGAACGTCCTACCAGCACCAAAGTAAGATCAGACATCCTTTCATCTGCAAACACCTTGAGGAGATGCCCTATATTTTTGTGCTCCTGAGTATTCGCGAGAGCTAGTACAAATCGGCGCCCACCCAGGCTCAAGTGCTGCAAGATCGCAGGGTCTGCTGGCGTATTTAACACATGGTCGACCCCATTCGGAACGACCGCTATATTTTTGGCGGGGACTACGCCCCGGCGGGTCAGTTCTTTCTTCGAGAACTCCGACACAGTAATGATCTTGTCGTGCCGCCGCCCGATAAGACGCCAGACAAGTCTATACCAGTTGCGAAATCCGAAGGAGTAAGATGCGGGATGGCTATAAATCTGAGCATCGTGCATCATTGTTATTGAAAAAGTTCGAGCTATTGGGCCAAGATTACATAGGTTGATCAGTAAATCATTTCTCGTTAGAAAAGGTAGATCGATCTGCTCCCAAAACTGCCAAGTAAAAAAACCGCGCCGTACGATAGGCGCTGCGTCGTAGAACGGTGAACGTCGGATATTTTTCGGAGCTATCACACTTAACGCATGCTTATCTCGATCCGCCTTTTCTGCGTTGAGTCGACAATACGCTTTTATGAGTTCGTCCGCGACGCGGTGGACGCCAGTCGGTGATGCCGTTAAGAATTTTCCGTTGAAAACAATGTTCTCCGCTTCGGCACCGGGTGGGCTCTGTCGCAACGCCATATACTTTCCCCTCAGTGGAACGCAAATTTCGAATCATTATTCCGGTACAATTGCATCAGTAAGATCGATACTTAAGTTCGGTTATATTCATATGACACAAACTCAGCGATAAACAAGGCGCGATCCAAAAGTAATCCTAGATGAGGCGTCTATACCGCCTGACGATCCGCTGCCGGCCGACAGCTACGTAAAAGTGCCAGACCATCGGCGTGCCGACAAAGGTTGGCGCGATACTCAAACGTTTGAATTGTCGAGGCTTGGAACAAGCCACGTTCGAATTGTCGGCTCCTCGCCAATGGGGTCAGCCAACTCTGTTTGATGCCCTTTCATCAAAATGGTACCTGGCGATCGTATAGCCGCGTCGAGCATCCGAAACATCAGGCACCATAGCTTTTTCGTCCTGATCCATCAGTTTGCACACCTTCGGCTTCCAGAAGCGGCCAAGGTCGAACGGCGGCTAAATACGACAGCCTTGTCCAAGAACACCGTGACAATCGTCGCGGCTCGACACGAGGCGTCCCTCTTGACCTTTGCATGGCATAAAAGTCGCATTATGCGTCGGCGAAGGTGGGGGAGCTCCCTAAGGAATGGTCGCGTCGGCATCCAAGATGCCGTCTCACGATGTGCTATCAAGCCCAGCTTGTTGCAGGTCAGCCTCGACCATGAGTCGGCAGAGCGCCTGAAGATCAGTGGTGGGGCGCCAATTGAGGATCTCACTCGCTTTGGATGGATTGCCTACGAGGGCATCAACTTCTGCGGGTCGGAAAAAGACGGGATCAACTTCGACCACCCGCTTGCCGCTCGTACGCGATACGGCGAACTCGTTGGCTCCCGATCCAGACCACTCAAGATCAATACCCGCCTCGGCAAAAGCCAGTGTCACGAAATCTCGCACCGATGTTGTTTTGCCGGTAGCCAGGACGAAAGTGTCGGGCTTTGCCGCTTGCAGAATCAGACGCATGCCCTCGGTGTAATCGCTCGCATAACCCCAATCCCGTACGGCATTCAAATTTCCGAGATATAAGATGTCCTCCGAGCCTTTGGCAATCTTGGCGGCAGCGTGGGTGATTTTCCGTGTTACGAATTCTCTCCCTCTCAAAGGAGATTCATGATTGAACAAGATGCCGCATGCCGCGAACATTCCGTAAGACTCGCGGTAGTTCACAGTCATCCAATGGGCAAACAGCTTAGACACGCCGTACGGACTTCTTGGGTAAAAAGGCGTTTGCTCATCCTGCGGAACCGACTGGACGAGTCCGTACATTTCCGCCGATGATGCTTGGTAATACCGTGCGCTCCCTTTTTGTACCCGCAGGGCTTCGAGAAATGTCAACGGACCGAGGCCGGTAATATGCGCGGTTGTAAACGGCTGATCGAACGAAGCCTGAACGTAGGATTGTGCGGCAAGATTGTAAATCTCATCAGGTGCGGCTCGATCTAACAATCTCAGCGTCGATCCAAAATCGGTCACATCGTGCTGCACCAAAATCAGTTGAGGATCACCGAAAACGCCCAAAGCCTTCAGGCGCCAGAAGTTCTCCGAACTGGAGCGCCGATAGGTTGCATAAACTTTATACCCACGGCCCAGGAGATTTTGCGTAAGATATGCGCCATCTTGACCAGTCACTCCGGTGATTAGCGCGGTCCTCATACCGGTACCTCCGTTCTGTTTAGTGCCTGTTGATGCTCACGCCACCGCTCGTCGACATAACGAGAAAACTTCTCTCGGAAGACGTTGATCGAGAAGGTTTCGGCGTGGGTCCGGATTTTCAGAGGGTCAAAGAGCCCATCGGTCGCTTCGAAGCGCGCGATCGCATCAATGATCGCTTTTGTCGTCTGTTCGTGAAAATGGAGCCCGGTAACACCATCGATGACCGTCTCGCGCGCTCCACCGCGCCCAAACGCAATCACGGGTGCTCCACATGCCTGTGCTTCCAAGGGTGCAATCCCGAAATCCTCCTCTGATGCGAAGATGAACGCTTTACATCTCTGAAGATGGTCCAGCAGCACGGGATTCGGCTGAAATCCTAAAACTTGAATATTGGGCGTTGCAATTGATTTTGAATATTCGTATTTTGGTCCGTCGCCGATCACGACCAACTTCTTATCCGGCATCTTGGTAAACGCCTCGACGATCAGATGCATTTGCTTATACGGCACCATCCGTGATGCGGTGACGTAAAACTGCTCTCGAGGAGCAGTCCCGAGGGTATAGTGGTCTGTATCAACCTGCGGATAGATGACCGTCGAATCTCGACGGTAAGTTTTCCGGATGCGTCCGGCGATATATTGAGAACAGGCGATAAAATGATCGACGCCGTTGGTTGTCCTCTGGTCCCAGATCCTGATTTTGTGCAAGAAATATCGCGCTAGGGCGCGACGGAGAGGGCCAAATCCGGACCCTTCAATATACTGGTTCTGTAGATCCCACGCGTAGCGCATGGGTGTGTAACAGTAGCAGATATGCAGTTGTTGGGGCGTCGTGATAACGCCCTTGGCAACCGCATGAGAATTTGAGATTATTAGATCATATTGTGACAGATCGTGCTGCTCGATGGCCAGGGGCATGAGGGGGAGCATATAAGTATAATATTTTTCTGAATATGGTATGCTCTGCAAAAACGATGGTTTGATGGTTCTACCCTTGAATCGCTCCCTATTTCCTTCGGACAGAAAATTGATTAAACAAAATATGTCAGCCTCGGGAAATAATAATGCCATCTCGGCGAGCACCTTATCGGAACCCGCGTACGTTGTAAGCCATTCATGAATTAAGGCAACTTTCATAAAATACCCTCATATATTTGAATTTATTAATAGGGTTGCTTAAATCGATCGCAGACCGCTGCGGCGGCTTGTGGGCGCGGGATGAATTTCAGTAAACGGCGCATTTGTAAAGCGGCTCAAGAGGGTTGTGACAAGTATCCAGCAACATGATCGCTTATAAGGGCAAAAGCCGTGCCATAAGTATCAGAAATCGGCCTTAGCTGCGCCCTTCTCATTTGCGGATATCGGCACTGGGTTGAGACGGGCGACAGCATTTGCAGAAATTCGAAGCGCGATGCTGCGCTCAGGGAAATCCTCCGCAGCTGCCGCCGGAGGGACATTGCAAACACCGGGAATTGCGGACTCGAGCGCAGCTAGGCGGCGTCGGCTGAGGGACTCTGAGAAGGTCCGTTCCCGCAAGCTTCCCCCTTCGGCCGGCCGAGACGCAGGGAACCACAATATACTGAGCAAACCCCAGGCAACCATGGTGGGCGGTGAGGGACTCGAACCCCCGACCCTCTCCGTGTAAAGGAGACGCTCTACCAACTGAGCTAACCGCCCGGTGACCGACCGTTACGGCATGGCAGTGGTCGGGTGCAAGGGTCCGCATCGTGGACCCGGATCAGGGGTTAATGAGCCGCGCCGCCAGCGAAGGTCCCAGGCCGGTGCTTTCCATGG
>Ga0316232_1004512_pt1 | contig 11750 bp, 17 predicted proteins | sample TBHtaG_FD_206006 | JGI IMG/M metagenome (GOLD analysis project Ga0316232, IMG submission 206006) | Freshwater microbial communities from Trout Bog Lake, Wisconsin, USA - TBH18025_13 | ecosystem: Environmental > Aquatic > Freshwater > Lake > Hypolimnion/Profundal zone | place: USA: Wisconsin... | reverse complement strand
CCCTAAATATACTCATCTGAATATACTTAGGTGGAGGTGACGGTCACCACACCGTGTCTTGTATACCTTCGTGTAGGCTTCAAACAGATTCTATTTTACAACTTTAGTATCTTTGCCTTTTGCTGACTTCTTGAGAAGTTTAAACCAAAACTTCTTCTCACTCTCTTTGTCGTGATTAAAGCAAGCTTCGTAAAGTTTTTTGATTAGTTTTCTTGTTTTCATAGTACTATTATATATAAAAACTGAAATTTTGTCAAGTGTTATTTAAATGCTGGTCCAGTTGCCCACATTACGGTACTTATTCTTGTACCCGAAGTCACTAAACCTGCTTTATGTAGTATATATGAAGGAAAAATGACAACATCACCTTGATCAACCAGAAGATTATCTGTAATTTTTTCGTTATGTTTTAAAAAAAGACCACCGCCTTCAAATTCATTCGGATCATTTAATTGACATACTACTGTTAATTTTCTCATATTATCATGATTTAAATAAAATGCATGATCACTGTGCCAATCATATAATTCATTTTTTACATACACTGTATATTGAACTACTTCACAATCAGTTATATCATAATTCCAATTAGCAGATTTATTTGCATATCTTATATGATTAAATAAAATCCCTTCAATAAAATGATTTCTTGGTAAAAATATATTTTTACTATTTCTTAGTTTTGGTAAATATCCAGATGCCACCACCGATTTTTCTAATTTCTTTTCTTTGTTTTCATTAATAACAAAGTTGCATATTTCAGAAGGAATTGATTTAGACCATTTCCAATATAACATAATATTAAATATTTTTAAGTATCAACTTTCCATTTGCAAAATAACATTGTTCGGTGTCTAATATTTTCACAACAGAACTTTTACCATAACTATATGCAATCATCTGTGATTCAATATTTGATTGAATTGATTTTGCATTACTTGTTCCAATTGTTGATATTATATCACCATTTGGAACATTGAGCAAGTTATAAACTACATCGTCATTATCTGGTTCATCATCAATATTATTAATTCTTATCCATATATAAACATCATCAGGAGTCACAATTGATTTGTTGATATTGTGTTCCATTATATTGTTTATAAAATATGTTTTGGATGAGGATAATATATCATTAGCATCATCCATTGTCCCAACGATAACATTTGAAATATTTGCATTTAAAAAATCATATGTTTGTTGGTCTTGTGTAACAAATGTAATAGTATTATTAGCAAAATCATTAACTATATAGAATTCTGTCATACTACTGCCCCATATACTCTACTCGTGTTTCCAGAAACCCAGCCAATTGAATGGCCATTACTTACGACAGCAGCACCACCACCAGCACCAGTATATGTAAACCACCCATCATAAGAATTGCCACCTGTAGCACCCCAGCCACCACCACCGCCAGCACCGCCACCTGTGCCACCAGTAGCTGGTGCACCGCCACCATTAGATGATCCACCACCACCACCATTACTGCTATTACCTGGAGTACAACCACCACCACCGCAGCTGCCACCACCACCACCACCTGATCCTGGAAGAATTCTACCACCACCACCTCCACCACCAGCGGCAGAGATTCCGGAACAACCATATGCTACAGTAGCAGAACCGCCTCCTCCACCACCAGCACCACCACCAGCACCACCATATGCGACTACAGAAGCTCCACAAACAGTATAAGATGATGGATTTCCACCTCCGCCAGCACCACCTAAACCACCACCACCACCGCCGCCATTAAAACCAGAACCGCCACCACCACCGCCAGCGCCACCTCCGCCACCGCCGGGGATGTAACAAGCAGCAGCACCACCACCACCACCACCTCCAGCTATAAATGCAGATCCATATGTATTGTTTATTGTGATATTAAACCCCAAATAAAGCGCAGGGCCTCCGCCACCTGCACCACCAGGAGAAACTGAGTAAGGGTTACCGTTATAGACCCCATTAGAACCACCTCCACCACCACACCCAATAATATATCCATTATTAACCAATAATAATGTATCTCCTGTCGTACCACCAGTTAAAGTTAGACCATAATTTCCTGTTGTAGTTGCATAAAGATATATACCAGCATTAACTGTAACAGTGATGTTAGATAGTCCAGCATGATAACCACTAATAGTGGAAACGTTTAGTGATGCATTTGGTACGTGTGTGGTAAATGTGTAACTCACGGTTGCTCTTTGTTGTTTTCCATAAGCAGAACTCATCGATATTGCGCCAGACGCAACACCTAATAATGCTCTGACACTAGAATCGTTTAATGATACTTGTGATGTACTACTTGCCCCAAAAGAATATTCATATTCTATGGATTGTCCTGCTACAGCACCACCCAAACTTATTGGACCAGTTGAATTTAATGTCATTCTATGCTACCTTCTTTTTGTACCATTTTTTGTCTATTTTTATTTTAGAATTCTTAACACCAGATTTACTAGCTGCTTCCATCAACTTATCATGTGCTTTTTTATCATTTCTTCTGTGTTCAATGATAGTAATCAACAAATCACATAAATATTGTTCAAATTCAATTTTTCCTTTTATATTACTTTTGGATTCATCTGGCATGTCAAAAATTGTGTAATCAAAATTAAATTTATTTCCAGATTCTTCTCCATTTACCCATTGTAATAAACCAGACCCACCGAATTCTAATACCATCCCCTTATAATCACCAGTAAGCAATTTAACTCTGGTATTAAATAAATTCAAATCCGAATATTCGTAAATGTAATCTATATTGTTTTTCATATATTTATCTCTTCATTAATAATTGCAATAGATTTTTCTCTATCTATTATCATAATACCATCACATGCAATATTCCAATCTTCACCAGTTCTTTCTGAATATGATGGAACATTAATTTGAACGTGTTTTAATATATATTCTTTATCATTCTCAAATACTCTCCACACATGATCCAAAGAACCTCTACCTTCTTGTCCTCTTGTCTTATTAAATCTTATCTGATAGTGATTCATTATATAATCTCGGGCGTTTGCATTGCACATTTTGGATCAACAAAATTCACAGAAATATTAAAGTGAATAAATCTGAATGGTTTTTTAGATGGATTTTTTGTGAATTGATGTGGTAACCAAGAATTAGTAAACATCATCATACCAGGTTCTAGATTATAGTTAATCATATTACTAGCATGGGTAGCATTATTTACATTATATTCTATCAAACCAGCATATACTTTTGCAGGTCTTGGATCATGGAAAATCACTCTTGGACCATTTTCTGGACATTCTAGAATATAGAAACCGGAAATCTGAGATCCCATTCCATGTAAATGTTGATCCATACCAGAATGTTGATGATGTTCCTGACACCAGAATTCATTCATTACAGGTTCATAATATGAATTATCATATCCTTGCATACCTAATATATTCCATGCAGTTGCTTTTATGTATTGAACTAAATCGGAAACTCTTTCATCATCAATAAAATTTTCAGACATAAGAACAGGGTATATATTGTCCAGTTTTCTTTTTTTCTTTACTTTATTAATCCCTTCCTTTGCTACTTTTCTAGCAGCATCAAGAAATTCTGGTTTCTTGATTGAATAAATCCCAGAAGCAAAGTAATATTCCTGTGTAAGAATATCTTGTTGCATTCTACATTGATCAATTTCACCAATAATCTCAGCATGATCTATCATTATAATATCCTAATTTTGACTTTTATAAAATTGTATATGTTCTACTAAATTTACTAGATGATCTTCAGTTTTCTCAATAAAAACAAGAGGTTGTTCATCATCAACTGCCATTAGAGTAACCAACTGATTAATAGGTTCTCCAATCAACTCTTCTACCATCAGGGCATATGCAGTTTCTTGAGCAAAGTAATCACCAATCATATCTTTAGTTTTGATTCTACTACTGGTCTTGAAGTCAATAATAGACAACACACCATCCCAATATGCAATCAAGTCAACTCTACCTGCCATCTCTAACTGTAGAGAGTATAATGCCTGTTCTTGATACCATACCTCACCTACATGTTCATCAATAACAGGTTTAATGCTTTTAAACATCTCTAATGCATCAGGGAAAGCACCTCTAGCATACCCATCTACATTTGATATGTAATCTTCACATAGTTTGTGTACACGGTTACCTCTAGAGGAAGCTTTAGCAGAGATTTTGTTGGCAGTTTCCTCACCAACTCTATTTCTCCATTCCATAATGGATTGTTTCTTCTTAGCACCGATAACGGTAGTGACAGAAGGTAAACGGATTCCATCTGGTGTAGTATAGAATCGTTTACCATTAATATTTTGGGATTGTAGGTCTTCCAGTACAACTGGGGGACAAAATTTAAACATTTATTTACTCAATAGTTTTAAATATATTTCCATATTCATCAATCATTTCAACTTGACTGTCTGTTTCTATCCACAATTTGTTACCACATCTTTCTAGATTGGTTAAATTTCCGGTCAAATATGCAGGACCATTTATTTTAAACCCCATACATTTATGTTCAATACCATTATGTATTACGTTACAATGTGGAGTAAGAGATTCAATCTCTACATTTTCTTTATTGTTCAATCTCCAAAGATAATTTTGATTTTGTATTAAATCTCTTTTATCTACATATATAATTTTGTTTCGTTTTGGTAGATTTTCTATGATTTCATCGTCATCGATCAATCTAACCTTTTTATCAGTTGACACCCACAATACTCTAAAATCACCATCAGAAAAATCGAAATCAAAATGACTGGTTAAATTCTCAACAACTACACATTGAGTATACATGTTGATGTTATTTGAAAACACCACCATATAAAGTCTACCGCCATATGATGGATCATTTAATTCGCGAATGGCTCCAATTTTTATTTTCATAGTTTTTACAAAATATATACATAATAATTATGCGGAAACAACTGGAATATTAATCTTTTTCTTAACTTTTGGTCTTCTGATATCACCACCAATATTCATAACTTTTAAACCATAATATTCATAAAATACTGTTGCTAATATTGGCATAGCATAATTGTATTCATTGTTACATGTTTCAGCAAATTCATCACCTTCTAGATACATACAACTACCTTTGCAAATTTGTACCACTGGGCAATGCATACATGATTCTCTAGTAGACCAATGCCATGATGTATCGAGTTTAACATTTTCCATGTCATAAACACTACCTAATAGATGTTTACTATTTGGTCCAACATTCTGACAAGTCATCACATTACCAAGAAGATCAACAGCTATATTGTCTTCTTTATCCATACCACATTTTTGACCTAGGACAGATGCTTTCCTATTGGTTGCTAATGATCTGGAAAAATCTGATATTCTTGGCCAAAACGATATAATATCTTTTTGTTCACCATTAAACATAACGTTTAATATTCTTTCTTGAATTGACAATAAATCCGAGTCTCTGAACAACGCATCCTGTTGGTGTTCATTATCATGTGCATTAACAACACCTTCAAAATTAACTGGAATATCATCTAGACCAATTTTTTCTTCGAACCATTTTCTTATTACCAATGGATCGTGATTATTTCTTGTTAATACTACATTAAAACAAAATTTACCAGTATGTGTTTTAATTGTATTTCTTATATTTCTCAATACTTCTACGTCATTTAGTGGATCTGGTCCTCTTAATGGTTGACCCGGTCCATCATGGGAAACTGAAATGGAAAAATCATTTTCAATTAAAAACGCAGTTATATTGTCATTCAACAATGCGCCGTTGGTAATGATACCAAATTTAGTATTTGGAAATCGAAACCTTAATTCTGGAATTAACACATATAATTTTTTGATATACAATAAAGGTTCACCACCCCAAAATTCTATTTGTCTGGGTTCTCCAACTATCCATTTATCGAGATTATCTAAGAACGATCTTGCGTCTGAAATATTTGTGTCAAAAGCCTCACCTTTACTCAAGTGAGTTGCTTGACTACAATAACCGCAACTATAATTACACTTTAATCCTAATTGAATTTTTAAAGTGCCAACGGTTCTGGTTTTATTTTTGGGATTTTCTGGACTGAATGAATTATCTTCTACATCTGTTGATTTGAAATTACCATCACACAGGTAATCAATATTAGAATTTTCTATATTTTTTACAATTTCTTTCAATGGAGTAACATCAGTTCCATCTACATATTTTAGTGTTCCAGCATATGGATCATATATGACTTGTAAAGGAGAATTATCTTCTACTTTTAAACAATTTAGTGTGAACGGTACTGAATGACTCATAATAATTTATTCCAGTTAGTTTTAATATTTTATATTTAAGTGATATATGACTTGTATGAACTCACCTTCACCCATATATGGTTTTTGAAAGTGAACTGCTCTAGAGTCAAAGACTATCAATAATCCTCTGTGGGGTTTGAACCAATATTTATCAGCCTTTTCCCAAGGTGTTGGTTGTTTTACGGTAGGAACATGCCAGTTAGGACTACATATCGCAAAACCATTTTCACAATATTTGTTCATCTGGGTCATCAAATTAATATTGATATCTATTTCATCCCCCTGTGGAAAATATACTGCTTGTAAATGACAAGGCTCAGCAGAATCGGTGTGTGGCATAATTTCCACACCTTTTGATCGGAATACTTCTATTCCTTTAAATGGTAAGAATTCTTGTTTACCAGATAACATCTCAGATAGTAATGGAATGGATTGTTTATATAACAAATTACATTCTTCATTACTACCATCGAAAATGTTATGCGGTGTTCTCTCCCATATTTCACTACCAATTTGATGTTTATTATGTATATCTGTCAGTTCTTTACATAATCTAGTATCATCTTCTTGTGATCTATTTAAATTCCATAGACCAAAGACTATAGGGAATAAATTTAACTTCATATTATATTACATTAATTACACAATCATCTGTTCCGGTAAAATATTTAAATCCACATTTAACCTTAAATTGATCACCAACACTATTGAAAGGTGTCGCAACTTTAACTAATCCTTGTCCATTTGAAGTTGTTACTCTTGTAACTGGTAACAATCCACCAGTTGATTCGAAATACACATCACAATCATTTCCAACTATAGGATTTCCATTATTATCACCTATAAAGAAAGGAATGTCAACACTACTATTGGTTGAACATGTTACATTATTTTGACTAAAATATATTTTTGGTAACATATTAGCAATATCATCTAGAACATTAATGGTATTTGATACAACTGTGATATCATCACTAACACTAAGAAGTTCATTGGTAGATAGATTTAATCCAACTAACCAATCATTATTAATCGAACTAGCAAATGGTACATTTAACGTAATAAATTTAAATTCATTTGATAATATTGAATAATGTGTATTGTTTATTTTTGCTGTTAATGTTTGAGCAAACGTATTAAATTTTGGATTCAAATTTAATCTAGGATCAACAAATCTAGTGCCATTATTTGGATATATTTCACTATCATATATGAAGAAAATTGAATGATCTGAGAAATCACGAGAATTTCTATAATCATCAAAATTTACAGTTACGATAGTGTTATTAGGGTTTGGGTAAATATTATAATTGGATGTTTTTAATATCGGTGTTAAATTTGCATATTTTTGATTAACATAATCAATAGAAACCATATTGCCAGATTCAATATTTGCTTTGGTTGCATCCATAGAACTAGTCAAAATAGCAACATTGACTTGGTATTTAAATCCAGTATCAGTTTTTATAATATTATAATGCTGAGGATTTTCTGTGTAATTTGTCGTATATAGTATCATTGTATTTGTCCTTTTAAATAAATTAACAGCAATTACACTGACAAATACAATTTTGACAATTGCAGTTACTTATGTAAAGTGTTGCTCCAGATTGAGAAAGTGCAATGACATTTGGACCTGTACCACCAGTACCAAAAGCACTATAACAATTTGACACATAACCCCAACCACCATAGTTACCAAGGTTATTGGTGAACTGTGACAGTGCGGTTGGTCTACTTGATACGTTGGTCCATGCTACTGAACTTGCTGCAGCAGCAGTACCTGATATATTAATACCCCAAGTACCAGAAGCACCAGTACCACCAGTAGATGTGCTAAGTGTGGAACCATCACCAAATGTTAAACTACCATTTCCTAATGTTGTTGACATTATTTAAAACCTCTAAAGTTTAATTTCTTATATTATCTATTTATAATCCTAATTTCTCTTTTTGATATAGTTACTATGTTAACACAATTGTGATATTATGTCAATATAAATAGTATAGGTCACGGGAATCTCACCTCCCCACCTATTCTAATACTAAACAGGAGCATCAGCATGAATATTTATGATATTCTTATATCAAAAAAACACAACAAACATTATTTGAATAGATATTATAAATTTATTTTACAGTGTTTGGATAATAATATCAATGATTCTGATTATTACGAAGAACATCATATTTGTCCAAAATCAAATGATTTATTTCCAGAATATAAAAATTTAAAATTTAATACATGGAATAAAGTTTCACTGACACCCAGACAACATTTTATTGCACATTTTTTATTGTGGAAATCTTATGGTAATAGTCAATCATATGCTTTCTGGGCTATGTGTAATGGTCAGAAAAATAAACATCAATCAAGTAGGTATTATAAAATAAATTCTAGGATATATGAAAATGTTAAAAAGGATGCTTTAAAGGTTCATATTAATAGGAAAGGTAAATGTACATATATTGATTTTCAAGGAAACAAAACATACTGCTCTACAAATGATGTTAGGGTTTTATCTGGTGAATTGACACCATTAAGTTTGGGTAGGAAATATAAATGGAATCATTCATCTGAATATAAACATAAATACAACCATGATGTTCGTAAGAGAATGTGGAAAGATAAAATTGTTAATTTGTACTTCTTGGAAACAAAAATACAAATAAAAGTAACTTTTGGTATGCCAGAAATAATTCCATATTTGGATCAAGGATGGTCATTAAGGAGAACTAGAGAACACCATAGTTATACTGCAAGCCAAAGTAATAAGAATAGAAATAGGAAATAATTACTCATGATATTTTTCTGATTCTATAATCCATTTTTTCACAAGTTCAGAACGAACAATGTCTCTGTGAGAAAAAAGAACAATATCAAAAAACTCAGGCATTCCTGATAATATATTTAAACCAATTTCAAATGCAGATTTATCATTTTTCTTATATACCAGATCATTTTGTTTGGTATCACCAAGAATAAAAACTCTGCAATTTTTTCCAAAACGAGTCATTACTGAATTCAATTCCTGCCAATTGAAATTCTGAACTTCATCCATTATAATAATACAATTATCTAAAGTTATACCCCTAACATAACTAGTGCTTATAAATTGAATCATTCCTTTTTTTATTAATGTATCCCATGCTGTACCACATCCACACATATCATTAATTATACTTTTGTAAGGTGCTTTATATGGTTCTTCTTTTAATGTTATATCACCTGGTAAAAAGCCTTGATCCCTAACCGAAACAGTACTTCTAATAATAACAATTTTATCAACAGATTTATCAAATAATTCTTCTAATGCTAATCCACAAGCTACCCAACTTTTACCAGTTCCAGCAGAACCATGAGCAACAATATTATATCCATTTCTAAATGCAGAAAACATCTGTTTCTGTGGTTCATTAATTGGTTTTAATTCTTTTATTATAGATAAATGTAGGTCGTTTTTTGGTAGTACTTTTCTTTTCTTATCCTTTTTTATCGGTTGAATTTCTCTAATTTCGTCATAATTTTGGTCCAGTTTGACGTTGTGATTATTCAAATTAAACTCCCTTTATTGTTGTTATAAGATTTTAGATCCACTTACTCCCTACGGTCTTGTGTGTCTTACCTAGAGTGTTACCTGGAACTGTTGCTTTGATTCTATCAATCACATGATGCTCAAATGCTGAATCACCTTGACTATACTTAGGCATACTCATTCTCATATTATCACCAAATCCTGGTAATGTTTCTGCTGAGAAATATCTCTCTAAATGTGGGTTATCTAATAGAAACTGGTCATATACTTTGTATGACATTTGATGTTCTTCGATTTCACCAGTTTCTTTATTACGCATTGGATAAATTGGCATTATAATACTCCATTAAAAACCAAAAGGGCATTTTGTTTTTTCTTTATTGACTAACTTCTTGGTTATTTTATCATAGTGTCTTAAAAAAGAACTGTTATAATCAACTACACTCGTCAATCTTCTATATTCATTTTGATCCACCAAATGCGATTTAATTTCAATCTCTTTTTCTGATTGTGGTATGATTTGAATCAAAGGATCACCAGAATTAAATCGTAATGTATTTTCTTTTCGTTCTATGAAAAAATTTACATTTGGTGTAATGGGATACTTTGCCTTAATTGTACCTGTACATATGAAAAACTGATTCATTTGATCTGGATAGTTCCAGAATGGAGGCATAAAATGCATTTTAACACCAGTTTTTTCTTTTAAAATCCAAGGTACTATTATTTTTAGATGAAAAAACTTATCAAAATTTTTTCCGTATTGTTTTTCATTATGTGTATGTATAAACTCGAATTTTTGAACACCATCTTGGTGTGAGAAATGGTAGTTGTACATATTTTCCGTCGAGTTAATAATTAGATCGCTCCAAAAAGGAATAACAAAACCAGATTTATATAAATCTCTTATACCATCACAATATCTTATTGTTGGTCTGTCTATTGGAATTCCTTTCACTTTAGTTTCAAAAGTTTTAGGGAAATTCTTCCACCATTCCGGCAAATAATACACCGATAGATCAGGATGAAATGCTTCATGTAGAGCATTCTCAGTAGTAAAACAATCAACAACTATTTTCTTGGTCTTGAAAAAGAACATGATTTAAATCCTATACCATTCTGGAATATTACGACTATTTATTTTACCTGACCATGAAGCCAGATGTTGTTTACTGTTTATATAGTAATTACGATAAGATGCAATAGAATTGCCAGATACTTTCACATCATCTGGCATAGCAGGTGTAGGTTCTGTGAAACCACGAGTTTTTAGATTATTTGGAAACTTACCTAAAGCATCAATAAGTCCAATCTGTTCACATTTATGGACTTTACCATAACGATATGTATATTCTTGACTTAGTTCACAAAGTAAACTATGCAACCAGAGATAATTTTCTTTGGATTGCCTTACCCAAATAGCGGAAGGGTGGTTTAAATGTGTTGCCTTATATAAAACATCGTTGCGACCATCAGGAAGAATCCATGATGTGGTTTTACGACCAGAATCGGATATTCCCGTCAATAATACACCATCAATAACACGATGTGCTGTTGAAAGTAGTTGACATGTCTCTAGTATCATTTTGATGCAATGTTTGTCATTGTGCATTTGAGCACAAACCTTGGGGTTATTGTCAAGATAGAAAATGTTAATGTTTTTTCTCCATAATAAAATTTAATTTATAAATAATTATAACACATAAGTTAGATAAAGTAAAGGGGTCTTGCGACCCCCTGTTCTTTATGGATTCTTCCTCGGTCTTCCACCCTTATTACGTGGTGGTTCCGAATCTTCATCCAAATCTGATTGAAAGTTTGGAAAAGGTTCAGATGGAGCAGATGCCTTCAAACTAGCAATACGTCTAGCAATATCACTAGAACTTACTGTCTGAACAACAAACTGCTTGAATGTACT
>Ga0316232_1004506_pt1 | contig 11766 bp, 6 predicted proteins | sample TBHtaG_FD_206006 | JGI IMG/M metagenome (GOLD analysis project Ga0316232, IMG submission 206006) | Freshwater microbial communities from Trout Bog Lake, Wisconsin, USA - TBH18025_13 | ecosystem: Environmental > Aquatic > Freshwater > Lake > Hypolimnion/Profundal zone | place: USA: Wisconsin... | reverse complement strand
GCGTCTGCCCAAGAAGATGGAGCCACATCGCGACGCCAGCCCGCCGGAGGTACACTGCTGGTCCGCCGACAGCGTCGAAGACGAGGCCAAACTCATTGCCCAGACGATCAAGAGGCTCGTCGGCAGGGGTTACCGCTACCGGGACATCGCGATCCTTCTTCGCTCGGTGCGGACCTCATCGCCGCCTATCCTGCAGGCGCTGAAGAATGAGGGCATTCCCCTGCGCTGTGCGGGTCGCACAGGTCTGTTTCTGCAGTCGGAGGCCCAGGTCCTGGGCAAGACGTACGCCTGGCTGGTGGACAACCAGTGGAAGTCCGAGAAATGGAGTAGGGGAAAGGCGGTCATCAATCAGGACGACCTCGTGGCCGAGTTCGCTACGGTCTTCGGCTTGAACGCTGAGCAGAAGAAGAAGCTGGCGCCTCACCTCGATGGGTGGAAAGAGCGTGCCAACAGTGAGGACGATCCGGCCAACCTCGTGCGTGATCTGTACGTGCTGCTGCGGATACTGGGGGTTCACCTCTGGGATCTGGAGGATGTCCAGGCCGCAGCGCGGATGGGGTGCCTGGCACGGTTCTCGGAACTGCTGGCCGATTTCGAGCATATCCGGCGGCGCGCCCGCTGGGTGAAGGAAAGTGGCCAGGAGGTCTACCGGGGAGGACAAAGCCGCGGGTCCTGGTATTACCGCAACCTGTTCAACTACATCCAGTATTACGCGCTGGATACCTACGAGGACTTTGGCGGCGAAGAATCGCTGGATCTGGACGCGGTGGATGTCCTGACCGTACACAAGGCCAAGGGCCTGGAGTGGCCTGTCGTGTTTGTGCCTTGCCTGGTTGAAGGCAGGTTCCCCTCCAAGTATGCCGGTGACGAGCAGGAGTGGCTGCTACCGGCACGAGCCTTTCCCAAGGCCGCGAGGCTTCGCTACGAGGGCAGCGAAACTGACGAACGCCGCCTTTTCTACGTGGCCATGACCCGGGCCAGGGACATGCTCTACCTGTCACGGTTCCATCACAAAAAGAATAGCTTTGCTGCTTCGTCTTTCCTGCTGGAGGTCGCCGGCGGCGATCCGGCCTGTGCGACCAAGGCCTTGCCGCTGCCACCGGTGTTCCAGCCCGGCCAGGATGCCGCCGAGGACAAGCCGGCCTTGTCATTCTCTGACTTGGCGGCATATGAAGACTGTCCCATGAGCTACCGCCTCAGCTCGCTTCTGGGCTTCCAGCCGCAGCTTGTGGCCGAACTTGGCTATGGCAGAGCGATTCACCATATCCTGCGCCGTATCGCCGATTGGGTTCGCTCCAAAGGCAAGCTCCCGAATGATGCCAGGATCGAGACGATATTCCGCGAGGAGTTCTACCTGCCGTTTGCCCACAAGGCCGCCTATGAGAAGCTGCGCGAAGCGGCAGGCAGGCTGGCTGCCAAATATCTGCGGCAATACAGCGATGATTTGTTCAGGATCTGGCAGACCGAGCGCCCGTTCGAGCTGCACCTGACCGACGGCGTGGTCAGCGGCCGTGCGGATGTGATTCTTGACTGCGAGGGCGGCACCCCAGGCTCGCTGGCGCTGGTTGACTATAAGACGGCCACGGAGGTGGCTGAAAGCGACATCAGCGCCTTTCAACTGGCGATTTACACGGCCGCCGGGCTCGGAGAGGGCATCGACATCCGCGGCGCCTACCTGCACGATCTGGACCAGGGCAAACGTATAGCGGTGCCGGTGCTGGAGCATGCGGAAGAGGCAAAAGTTCGGGCGAATCACCTGGTTAAGCGCATTGTGGCTCAGGAATTCCCGGCCAAGCCGCACAAGCACAAGTGCGGTCAGTGCGACGTCAGGTTCGTCTGTCACCACGGGCCGGGGCGGTAACCCGGTGCCTTGAAACGTGGCTCGCGGGGAGGAGTTCAATGTGACCGGAACTATCGGCGAATCCAACCACCAGGACCTGCATCGCAAGATCATCAACGGAATCGATGCCGAGTTGGCGATCGCCGCCGAGTACATTCCGTTCGTCGTCGAGCGGCGGGAGCAGGATGGAGCGGTCTGGAAGCTATTTGTCGATCTGGCGGAGACCCGTACTTCGGGCTTGGATGAATCGCTGGAAGGATCGCCGGCATGGTGGGCCGGGCCGCCCAAGGGTGGCGCCGATATTCTTTCAGTCATTCCCGAGGAGCAGCAGATCAACCTCCGCTTTGCCACCTCAATGCCTCCGGGGCCTGATGGCCGCTTCCTGGTCTACCCTCCACGCTACCTTGAGGCGCTGCGCATGGTCTGGTCCGATCGAGACTGGGCCAGGCGCTCACTGGATTGGTTGGATCACATCCGTAATGCCAACTCCTGTGACCGGAACAAGATGCCCGTCCCATCGCCGTTCCAGCACCGTCTGCGGCCGCGTCAGGCAGAGGCGTTTCAGCTGGCCGGTTGGGATGCGGCCTTCTTATGGGGACCGCCGGGCACGGGAAAAACTTACACCCTTGGCGCGATGTTGGCCCAGTATCTGGTGCAGTTCCCGGCGGCGCGCGTGCTTCTGTTGTCCACCACCAATTCCGCGGTCGACCAGGCGCTGGTGTCCGTCGACAAAGCGATGGGAATGCTCCTTGACCGCCATCCCGCCGGCGGTGGGCGGACACGGCCACGGTGCCTTCGCGTTGGGAATCATTTTATTGCCTCGAACTACAAGGGCCGGGAGTATCTTCTCCCTGTACGCGACGAGCGCCTCATCGAGCAACTTACGTATGTCGAAAGCCGGCGGCCGGACGTTGGTGACGTGCGCGCATATAACGACTGGAAATTGCTTGTGGAACAATTCCGCAAGGCCATTCGCCAGCAGAGCAGCGATGCACTTGCCAGTGCCCGCCTTGCCGCTATGACCACAACACGGGCGGTCTTCACTCTCGACGAGGTTCGCGCGGTGGCCCCCTATGACCTGATCGTCTTTGACGAAGCCAGCCAGGTCGGGCTTGCCCATGCGCTGTCCCTGGCGCCGCTGGGACGACATGTGCTCTTTGCCGGCGATCCCCAGCAACTTTCCCCGATTGTTCAGTCCGAACACCCTGACGCCATGGAATGTCTCGGCGACTCGATGTTCGTCCACATGGCGCGTGCATCCGCATCGACAGGCCTCCTTAACGAACAATCGAGGATGGCCGAGCCGATCTGCTCAATCATCAGTAATGTCTTCTATGACGGGCAACTTGTCGTTGCCGCCGACTGCCAGAAAGATCCGCAGTGGCATCGCGAGCGTGAACTGGCCTCCGTTTGGCCAATGAACCGGTCGCCCGTCCACCTTGAAACAATCGAACAGGATGGCGCCTACTCGCAAAACTATCAGGGTCCCATCCGCCAGCCGGGCGCGGTCTTCGCCTGTGAAGTCGTTGAGCGACTCATACAGCAAGGCACCGAGGAGCAGGACATCATCATCCTCACTCCTTTCAGGGCCCAGCGCGCCCTGATACGTCAGAAGCTGCGCCAAGCCCATCTACGGCACGTCACCGTCAGCACAGTCCACCGCTCGCAGGGCAGCGAACGCCATACTGTCATCTTCGATCCTACGGACGGAGGCAACGAGTTCCTGAATCCCAGATAGGAAAAGAAGGAACCGGCAGTCCTGGCACGGAGGCGTGCGGATGCTCAACGGCTGATCAACGTTGCGCTCAGCCGCGCCAAAGCCCGGCTGATTGTCATCCTTTCGCAAGGGGATCGCGAGAATCGGTTGCTGGATCGGATCGCGAAGGTGATCTGCCCGCCGTATAAGGCGGAGCCTCCGGTCATCGAGTTGAAGGGGCTTTTCCATCAGCCCTGCTATCCGCATGGCACCGTTGGCAAAACCGTTCGTTCCGGGCGGCTTATTGGCCGTGTAATGCGGGCGGAGCCGGATCGGGCGGTGGTTTATGAATTTGCAAGCGGCCTGGAGCGCACCTTTCACAATCCGTCTCCACCTGCACTGCCTCCAGCGGACCCGCTTGCCGAGGCGTTGATGGCGGTATTGACCTGCCAGGCCCTTCCCTTGATTAGTCGCTGTGTCCGATCGAGCAAGTGCAAATTTGCGACGGCCCGGGCCATGTTGTCCGAAGAGCATCATGGAATACTGAAGAAAATACAGATGATTTCGGGCGTGCTGGCGCAGGCCATTCCGTCGCAATTGTTCCGCGATGGCCAGCACCGTCCCGTCGCCATTGGCGCTGTTTTTGCCCGCGACATGGGACTGGAGCAACTGTACAAGCTCCTTTCGCCCGACGATCTGGTACATGTCCGCGGGCAGTTGAAGTCTGAGTTGATGGGAGGCCCGTGAACCCAGGTCTAGATTCATGGCGGGGTGTCGATAACCAACTCTCTGCTATCCCCTTGCGGCCTCTGTGGTTAGAATCCCAGCCTTGCGAGGAGCTGCAGGTCGTGGTGAATTGAAGTCTCGCACATGGGATATGGGATCGAGGATGAACGACGCAAGTCATCCAAACTGGAGCGCCATCACCGCGTCCGCCTTCCCCTGGGAGATGGAAGCGCTGGAGTACCTGCGCGCTCAGTTTCCCACCTATGAGCCATACCGCGCCTGGTCCAATTTCGAGTTCATAGCCGATGATGGCAGCGTCAATGAGGTGGACCTGCTGGTCTTTAGTCCCCAGGGTCTCTTCCTCATCGAGATCAAGAGCCGGCCTGGCATCATTACCGGCGATGCCCGTACCTGGAACTGGCAGCAGGACGGCCATACCGAGGTGATGGACAATCCAGTCCTCCTGGCCAACCAGAAGGCCAGAAAACTCGCCTCGCTCCTCCGGCGGCAGCGGGTATTCGAAAAGCTCCCCTTCCCGTTCATTGAGCCCCTGGTCTTCTGTTCGGCCGAGAACCTGCAGTGCCGACTCCAGGGGAACAGCCGCTTCCATGTCTGCCTGCGTGATCAGGGCGGCCGGCCTGGCATCATGGCCGCCATCATGAGACGCCAATGTCCCGGCCTGGCCGAGAAGCCGCGGGGGACCTTCAACCGCCCCACGGGCAAGGCCGTGGCCCGCGCCCTTGAGCAGGTCGGCATCAAGCCCTCCCATCGCAGCCGCCGGGTCGGCGACTATGAACTTCAGGGGATTATCGATGAAGGCCCCGGCTACCAGGATTTCCTCGGCAAACATGTGGCCCTTAAGGATACCCTCCGCCGAATCCGCATCTACCTGGCACAGGGCCAGACCACGCCCGAGCAGCGGGCCATGATCCATCGTTGCGCCGAGCGGGAGTTCCGCCTGCTGCAGGCCCTGGAGCACCGTGGTGTGCTGCGGGCTATGGAGTTCACCAACCATGAACTCGGCCCGGCGATCCTCTTCCAGCATTTTCCCAGTGCCGTCCGCCTCGACCATTTCCTCATCCAGCGCAAGGACCACCTCAGCGACGATCTGCGGCTTGGGCTTAACGCCGGCTTAATGACTGATCCGAGAATCGCCAGAGGCACGATCCACTGCATGGGCCAGCTCAGTTGTTCTCCCAAAACCGGCAATGTCAGGAGCAAGACCGCCACGATAGAGAGGCGCTGGAGCAGAAATGCGATGATACCCTGGCGCCGTGCCCCCAGAATGGCAGTCGCCAGAGCCCCTAGGATTGTCACCATCAGGATGGCTGAGTCGGACACCTCCATCGAGCCGACGAGAGCGAGATAGGCCGTGATGTTCCAGGCGCAAAACCCTCCGACGAAGGCTCCGAGGACGCCCGCCGAAAGCCGGATCAGCGGAAGCCCACAAAAGAGCACTAGCAGGCCGCCAGCCACGCTGACTGAAAGATGAACATTCGACAGGGGAAACACACTGTTTGCGCGGGTCAGCCACGGGGTGGGAGATGGCAAACGAAGGCAATGGACACCATCGGCGATGACAACATTGGTGTTGGCCACCGGATAAGGATTGCCACGAGCGATAAGCCAGGCACCGTTAGGCAGATCCATTATTTGCGTAGTGTTGATAGCCACAAATCTGGGCGGGACCACCGGCAATTGAACTTCAAGAAGCTGGATCTGCGGGTCCTCGGTGGGGATGTGCTGTCGAAGTATTCCGACGACGGTGTGTCGGTCGCAAAGGGTCCAGAGCAGCAGGCATACGCTGAGCCCGAAGACAAGTAAGCCGGTCAGGCGACGAGAATGACGCCAGAACCAGCCCAGCGGCATCAGATGGTTCGTTGTGATGGGCATAGTGACAACCTCTTTGTGTTCTGATCGAAGCGGCGTCCAGCTTGGCGGCAATTCAATCTGCCGGATTGACTGGCATCGTTGCTGGAACTGTGAATTTGGCTTTAAGCAACTTGGCTCGGGTTGCGTTTATCCTGGTCTGGAGCTGATCGAATTTTTCGGCGGGTTCATGACTGGATTGCTGAATGTGCTCGGAGGGTCGGGTCAGTGGGGCAGCCACTTCCATGGGCGGGCATTTGTGAGGTGATGACACCAGGGATGCTGACGAATCTCTGCTGCGGCGAGGCGCGGTCGAGCTGGCGACGCAGACATTGCAGGTTCCTCTCTCTGAGGCACCAACCGCCTGGATGGAGATCGAGTTGGGTGACACCACGCTGACGCAGTAGCCCTCGCCCCCAGTTTCCACCTGGCTGTAGCTGAACACACTTCCATCTGTTTGGGTAACGATCTGGACGCGTGCGCTGGATCGTCGCCCCGCCTGCTGCTGCTGCGCCTCAGCGAGTACCCTCGGCGTCCAATCCCATGTCCCGTCCGGTTCGTCGGCAATGTCCTTGGAATCAGGTTCTTCGGGCTCCGGGAGCTGGAGTTCAGTGTGGGGGGTAGGGATACGTTCGAGCGCCTGGTGAACATCGCCGATGACATCAAGGGGCGCAGTGGACGCGAAAACGTCCGGTGGCGTACGGCTTTGAGCGCCAGGGGCCCGAACGCGGCGGCGGGGGTGTGGCCGTAGAGTTGTCGTAGAGGTCTGAAGGCGTCGCGGAAACACAAGATCTCGGTGGTGGGCGTGCCATCAGGGTGGCGGTAGTATTTCGTGGCGTGGTCCCAGAAGCGGGAGAGCAACTGGGCGATATTCAGGCCGTCGACGTGTGCGGCCGGGGAGTGGCGACCGCCGGCGAGCCATTCGCCAACAAGCCGGTCGTACTCGGCGTGGGCGATCTTCGTCCCCCAGGCGCCGAGGTAGAAATCGCGGCCGCCGAGGCGCACAACCGCCTGGCCACTGGCTTTGTGCTGGGACATTTTTGGGATTCGAACGTCAGGCATATGCGACCTCCAGTCAGTAATCCTCAGTATGTACTGAGGAATCACAGGCTTTCAGGCCGCACTCCCCGACAACGGGAAGGTACGCATGTCTATGCGTCCGGCGGATTTACCTTCACTGCACCTTGAAGGAGTCGAACCTTCAACCTTCGGCTCCGTAGGCCGACGCTCTATCCAGTTGAGCTAAAGGTGCTCTATCATGATGGGTGGGAATCATACGCGCCCGTAGCTCGGGATGCAATGGTTGGGAATCGGAGGACTCGGAGTTCGTGGGTCGGTGGTCGGGGTTCGGGGAGGGGGACGGCGCCTTTTTCCCCCTCGCTCCGCACCCAGGGACAGGGCAAGCGCAGCGCGGGCGAGGAGAAGGAACCGAACGCAGGGCCACTGATATACGCCACTTGACCCCCGAATCCAGCTTTCCTTACTCGCCCGCTCCGGTTGGGATCGGTTTCTCCTGGTACTCCGCCAAGTGTTTCTTAAAGATCTCCGCATCCGGCTGTTTTTCCACGCATTTCTTTTCCGTCGCTATCGCCAGGTCGCGCTGGCCGCGGTGGAAATAGACCTCGGCCAGCGTATCCACGGAAGCATAATCCTCGCCGTTTAGTTCCACGGCCTTGGTCGCATGCTCCAGGGCCAGGTCCAGCTTGCGGTGGCAGCAAGCGCACAGCCAGGCCAGATTATTATGCGTAAACGCCGAGGTCGGATGCGCGCGGCAGGATTGCTCGTAGCGGGCGAACAGACCGGCGAATAATTCGTCGGCTTCCTTTTGGCGGCCGAGTTTTTCCAGTCCGGGCATGAGGGCCGTGGCGGTGTCGATATGGCCCGGGCAGCAGGCCAGGGCCAGGCGGGCCTCGGCCATCGCCCCGGCGACATCTTCCTTGGCCAACAGGCCGCGGGCGCGCAGGAGGTTGACCTCGGCGGGGATGCGCACATAGGCCGAGGATTGCTCGAAAGTGGTATTGCCGGCCATCATCGGCAGCAGTCCGGCATCGACCGCGTCGGCGGCCTCGGTGTAGCGGCCCTGTTCCTCCAGGCGCACACTCATGGCGCGCAGGGCTTGGGGATAGCTGAAATCATCCGGGCTGCCGTATTTAAGGATCAAATCTATCTGGCGATCCGCGCTGCTCTGCAGTTTACGCTGGCGCAGCTCCCGATACATATCCATGCGCAGGTCGGAATCGGCCAGGGGCATCAGGTCCGCCAGTTCCGTCAGCCGTCGGCCCTCCGCCGCCTGGCCGCCCTGCGTCAGGGCCCAGCCCCACAAATACAATTTCCAGGCGCTGGAGCGATCCTTTTCCACCGCCTTGGCATACCAGCGAGTCGCCTCCGCGAAGTCCCGGGCCGCCGCGGCACGGTCCCCAAGTTTCACCAGCGGCTCGTCATCGCTGTCCAGTGATGCCAGATGTTCGATGGTGGCTTGCGCCGCCGCATCGTCGCCGTAGGCCAGTAGGGTCTGGGCGATCGGCCCGGCGTCATCGCCGCGCTCGTCCGGGTGATCGTGCGGCTTGCTCATGGCGTCGCAAAAATCATTGGCCATCGCCAACACTTCCGCGCGGCCGAGTTTCCCTTCCATCAACTCCTCCAGACGCCCCCAACTGGTCAGCAGCGGTTCGCCGGGATTTTTCTGGCGGAATATTCCCCACCACGCCGCCGCCTCGCCGCCCCGGTCGCCGAAGATCGGGGCAAAAATCTCCGACCCGGCCGGCCGGTCCGATGAATCCCTGAAGAAACGCAGCACCTTGATCACATCATCCACTGCCTGCCTGGCCATCGCCTTGTCCTTCAGGCCCGCCTCTTTCTCCAACTCGGCGATCTGTATGTAGCGGGCCGGCCGCTCTTCCTCGCTCAGGGCCTCGCATTCCTTGCGCAGTTCCTCCACCGCCGTTTTGGCCTTGTCCACCTCGCCCATCATAAGATGCGTCCTGACGCCCAGCATTATCAGCAGGCGCTGCGTTTCCCCGGCCTCCTGCGCCGCCGTGGCCCGGGCGGCATCGTTGCCGTCGACGGGAGGGGAATCCTTGATCTCCAACAGCTTCAACGCATCGTCAAACCGCTCTTGGGCCTCGTATAACTCGAACAGCATGGGACGGTTGCGCGGATCCATGCTCAAAAAACGCTCCGCTTCCGCCGGGCGGCTCAACAGAAACAGGCACATGGCCAAGTGATAGGTTGCGAAGTTATTCGAGGCATCATCCTTGGCCATAGCCTGGCCGACGGCCAGCAGTTTGCCGATGGCCTCCTCGATATCGGCCGGTTTGGCGCCCTTGCCCGAGGCGTCGTGGGCGGAAAGGCGGCAATACCCCGCCGCCAGCGCCGGAAGATCCAGGCCGGGCCCCTTGCCCGGCAAATTGAGGTTGCTCGCCTCGAACATCCGCCAGGCATCGGTCCAGTTGCCGGCGATCTGGGCCAGCTGCCGCTCGGTTTGGCGCTGGGACAGGTGATCCGCCCGCTGTTGGGCCTCGGCCAGATCTCCCTTGCCGCGATACAGCCACACCAGCGCCGTCGCCCATGGTCCGGCCGGCTCATCGGCGGCCAGCGGTTTAAGTTGGGCGATCTTCTTTTCGGCCTTGCCCTGCAGCAGCAGGTAGGCCGCGTAATTGCGCGCCGCGAAACTGCCTGCTTCGCCCGGCAGTTTGACCGACCGTTCCAGCAGTCCCTCGGCGTCCTCATCCCCCTCGGCCAGCAATATCTGCAGCACGCCCCGGCCCTGGAGCAGCACCGTGGTCACCAGGGCTTCGCGCAGGTCGTCATCCACCTCCGACTGGGCCAGCCGCAGCGGCAGCAGCGGCCGTTTCCCGTCTTGCAGGAGGTTATTGATGATTTCCGTCTTGTGGTCGGCGTCCGCCGTGGAAAATTCTTCGACCTGGGCCAGCAGTGCCGGCGGGGCGTCGGGAGTGAGCCCCATCTGCAGTTTTTGCAGCAGGGCTCGCGCCCGGCCGGCCTTTTCCGGGTCATCGCTCTTAGCCGCCTGGCGCAGCAGAGCTTCGGCCCTGCGTCCGGCGGTCCAGAGAGTTTTCGTCCCCTTCTCCCGTACTGCGAAGTCATCCGCCCCCAACTGGGCGATGGCCGCCGTCAGGTCATCGGCGCTGGCCGGCGCCGGCCGGGTTGGCGCTGCCGGGGCTTGGCCATGAGCGGGTATGACCGCCAGCAGCGGCATCAACAGTGCGGCCATCTGGCATAACAACGATGCTGGTCCTGTCGGCTTAACCATGAGAACGGCGATTGTGACATATTTGCCGGCGCTTGAACAGAAAATTCTTCTCCGCAGGCTCTTGTTTACGGATGCGCCGCTGTCTGGAATTCTTCCAGATGCCTCTGAAATGATTCGCTGTCCGGCTGCAATCGCAGAGCTTTCTTCGCGCTGGCGATGGCCAGCTCCACTTTAGCTTGCCGGAAATAGACTTGCGCCAACGTATCCCAAAAAGACGCCGTCCGCGGTTCCAGGGCCACCGCCTGCTGAGCGTGTTCCATGGCTGTTTCCGTCTCACGGCGGCATGCGCAACACAGGCGGGCCAGCTTATCATGCAGATAACCGGCTTTGGGCCAGTCCCGGCACATCTCCTGGCAATGCGCCCGTTGCCGGGCATACAACTCGGCGGCTTGGGCCTTCTGCCCGGCCGCTTCCAGCCTCAGCACCAGCGCCCCCATGGTCTCCACGTGTCCCTTCTCGCCAGCCAGGGCCGCGGCAATTTCTTTCATGGCGCCGGCGCTATCCCCGCTTTCCAGCAAGTCTATGGCGCGGATGCCATGAATCCGCGCCGGTATGGTGACGTACGACGCGTTGTCCGCCATCGTGGCCCCGGCGCTGAAGAACGGCAACAGGCCCGCTTCCCACATATCCGCCGCTCGCATGGCTTGCCCCCCGGCACTCTTCCCGACTCCCGATTTCCCAATTCCCGATTCCCCAACCACTTCCGCCAGCCGCTCGCCCAGAGCGCACATCGCATCGTAATAACTGCGATCCAGCGTCCCCAGGTTCACGATCAGTTCCAACTGTTTATCGGCCTCGGCGTGCTGTCCGCATAGCCGCATGTTGTCCGCCAGCTTCAGGCGATCGCTGTTATCGGAAAGCGGCAGTCGGCTGGCCCTCGCCATGCGTTCCGTTCCTGCCTCCTTTGGGCCGGCCTGGGCCATCGCCCAGCCGCTCCGCCACATGAAAACCGCATCGCGTGGCTTGGCCTCCAGGCCCAGATTGCACCAGGCTTTGGCTATTTCCCTTTTGCCGGCCGCCGCCGCCCGGGCGGCTATGCGCAAGGTTGTCCCCGGATCGAGATTGGCCATGCCAGCGCCCAGCAGTTTGCCCAGGGCTTCGGGATCGAGCCCGCTGTCCATATAACTGATGGTGTTCGCCGCCGCCGTTACCCGCGAGCGCGACGTTGCGGTCCAACTGGTGTTGCCCAGATCGCCCAGTTCGCCGATGGCTGCTTCAACATCGGCTTGAGCCATCTTGCCCGCCAGCAAGTCAGCAAGTCGCCCCAGGATGGCCGCACCGTCGTCTTTAGGGAATTTGCACCGGAAATATACCCACCACGGGCCCAACTCGGTGCTGCGCTGGGGGAACAGCGGGCTCAGCAGT
>Ga0316232_1004501_pt1 | contig 11771 bp, 10 predicted proteins | sample TBHtaG_FD_206006 | JGI IMG/M metagenome (GOLD analysis project Ga0316232, IMG submission 206006) | Freshwater microbial communities from Trout Bog Lake, Wisconsin, USA - TBH18025_13 | ecosystem: Environmental > Aquatic > Freshwater > Lake > Hypolimnion/Profundal zone | place: USA: Wisconsin... | reverse complement strand
CCGGCCTTGATCGTGCTCGACCTGATGTTGCCGGGGATCTCCGGTACCGATGTCTGCCGACAACTCAAGGCCGACCCGAAAACTGCGTCCATCGCAGTCATCATGCTCACGGCCAAAGCGGAGGAAGTGGACCGCATTGTGGGGCTTGAGCTTGGCGCTGACGATTATGTCACCAAACCGTTTAGCCCGCGCGAACTTGCCTTGCGGGTGAAAACCGTGTTGCGCCGGGCTGCCGGCCAGACGGAGCCGAATGAAATCCTGAAGCATGCGGATCTCGTCGTGGATATCGCCAAGCATACCGCCACTTATAAAGGCAAACTCATTGAGCTCACTGCCACGGAATTCAAACTGCTCGCGCTGCTGCTGGAACGGCGGGGCCGCGTCCAGACCCGGGATGCACTGCTGACCGACGTCTGGGGCTATGAAGGCGACGTGGACACGCGCACCGTGGATACGCATGTGCGGCGGCTGCGCGAAAAACTTGGCAAAGCGGCAGACTGGATTGAAACCATCCGCGGGGTCGGCTACCGGTTCACGGAGTAACAGCGATGCGGCTGTCCTTACGCTGGAAATGGTTTGGCGCGGTGGCGGCGGTGCTGGTCGCGCTGCTGATCACGATTAATTTATGCCTCGATTGGAGTCTCCCATCATTCCTGATCGACAAGATTCGCGGGGATCTCGTCCGCGACGCCCGACTCGTCAGCGAACTCGTCCAACGCACTGCGGCCGCCGATCTCAACGATTCTCTGCATGCGCTGGCCCCACGCATTGGCTTGCGCCTGACGGTCATTGCCAGCAATGGCACCGTCTTGGCCGAATCCGATAAACCGGCGGACCAATTAGCGGCAATCGAAAATCACTTGTATCGGCCGGAAGTCCAAAGCGCGTTCGAAAATGGCATTGGCAGCGCGCAGCGCCGCAGCGATACCATCGGCGTCGACTTGCTCTACGTGGCTGTGCGCGCCGCCCCGGACCGGATTGTTCGGGTGGCGCTCCCATTGCATGACGTGGCGGCGATCAGCCAACATGTGCGCCACGCCATTGCCATGGCGAGTATCGTGGTGGGCTTGATTGCCTTGCCGCTGATTTTCTGGCTGGCCCAACGGACGAGCGCCCCGATTGATGCCATGCGGCGGATGGCAACGCGCGTGGCCGCTGGTGATTTTACCGGGAATGCGCCCGACTATGAAACCGGTGAAGTCGGCGAATTGGCGGGAGCCCTGAATCAGATGTCCCGACAACTGGAAACCCGGTTGCGGGAACTCACCAGTGAAAAAGCGCATTTGGCCGGGATTCTCGCAGGCATGACGGAAGGGGTCTTGGTTGTGGATGCCACCGGTAAAATCCGGCTGCTCAATACTGCCCTGCGACAAGCGTTTGGTCTTACGGACGCCGCACTCGGGAAAACGGTGCTTGAAGTTTTTCGCAATGCCGGCTTGGCCGAACTCATCGGGGCTGCACCGGCCGCCCGGGAATTAACCTTTTTGCAACCCGCGGAGCGGGTGTTTACCGTCCAAGCCGGACAGTTGACCGGTGCGGCAGGTGTGGTGGTGGTTTTCCATGACATTACCCGGTTAAAACAACTCGAAAACGTGCGGAAAGACTTTGTGGCCAACGTCAGCCACGAGTTGCGCACACCCCTGGCAGTGATCAAAGGCTACGTGGAGACCCTGCTCGACGCGGAACCACCGACGCCAGAGATCGCCAGACAATTCTTGGAAACCATTCAGCGTCATAGCCGCCGACTGGAGCTGTTGATTGACGATTTGCTCAATATTTCTGCGCTCGAATCCCAGCAGGCCAAGCTGGACTGTGCCCCCACCTCGCTGCGCGCAACTGCGGCCGCGGTGATTGAAGAACTCAGCCAGCGCGCCCATGATAAAAACATCCGGGTGACGCTGGGGATCCCGGCCGACCTGCCGGCCGTGTCAGCGGATGTCCAGCGGTTGCACGAAGTGTTCGTCAACCTGCTCGACAATGCCATCAAATACACGCCGGCAGGCAGTTGCGTGCAAGTCACCGCTGCTTCCAGCAACGGATTTCTCAAAGTTTGCGTGGCCGACAATGGGCCGGGGATTGCGGCAGAACATTTGTCGCGAATTTTTGAAAGATTTTACCGGGTGGACAAAGCGCGCAGCCGCGAACTGGGCGGGACCGGTCTGGGCCTGGCCATCGTCAAACACATCGTTCAGGCCCATGGCGGCAAAGTCTGGGTCGAGAGTGAATTAGAACAGGGCAGCCGCTTCTATTTCACATTGCCGGTGGCCTGAGACCTGATTCAGCCTGACCCCGTTCGCGAGGAGAAGCAGGGGGCGCAGTCCACTGCATCCCCAGCAAAGTCAGGGCGTGGCCGATCGCCAACTGAAATGTGTCCGCGTTCATTTGATCTTTGTTCAGAAATGCGGCTTGGAGCGCATCGAGATCCGCTGCGATATCCTCCCGCTCACGCCCGGAGATTACCACGACAGGGATGCGTTGGCCGTGGTGCCGGAGCTGCCGCAAAACCTCCCCGTCGCCCAGGACCGGCAACATCCAGTCCAAGACCACCAAGGCGAATTTTTTTGTCCGCAACTTGGCCAGCGCTTCCGCTCCGTCGACGGCAAAATCGAGTTCCAACTCCCGCTCATACGGCCAGGTCTGCCCCATGTGCAATACGGCCAACTCTTGATCCACCGGATTGTCGTCCACAACCAACACCCGGAATGTTTTTTCGTCCCCGGTGATTGCACTGGCCCCGGTTTGTTGCGGGCGGTCATTCACACCGGCCAATGAACCAGTGGCAACGTGCGCACCGGCGGCGCTGCCGGGGTGTTGATGGCGTGGATGATTCATCGAATCGTTCCTTCCTCTATCGATTGACTCCGTGCGGCTCATGCTGCTTGACCGGAACTTATCAGCCACATGAATGGGTGCAATCAGGGGGCACCCTGATATTTGGCTAGGGTGAAATCTGAGTGACTGGGCCCGCTGCTACTACGAAGCGCATCGGGCCAAAGGGCAAGGGCCATCACGCCGCTGTGCGCGCCTTGGCATTCGCATCCTCTGGCGCTGTTGGTGCGACCGGGGACCCCTTGCATCCGTTTTTAAGCAGTTAGTGAGGGCACAAGCACGGTCTTCCAATAACAGACAGAGGTGGTATCACTTTAGGTATCACGAAGTGTTTGGGGGCTTGCGCCAGTATCGCGGAGATTTTTTGTAATCTCTAATGGAAATTGGTGGAGAGGGAAGGATTTGAACCTTCGAAGGCATAAGCCAGCAGATTTACAGTCTGCCCCGTTTGACCACTTCGGTACCTCTCCACACAATAAATTATAATCTGGCGTGCCAAGCCGTGGCTCGCATTAGACACGAATGCCCGCTTTTGCCTCGCGGACTCGGCTACCTGCGCTCTCTACGAAGTAGCGAGCGCAGGCTGGAGCGGGCGATGGGAATCGAACCCACCTCACCAGCTTGGAAGGCTGGCGCATTACCACTATGCTACGCCCGCGTCACGCGTCGCCAAGCTACAACACGAACCGCGCCACCGTCAAGACTCCAAAACTGGCGAGGTCCGAGACGGGACTCGCCACTCCTGTCGGAGTTGAACCCCGAGCCGTTGGCGGATCATCCACGCAACGCTTCGGCTCGGCGGGAGCCGCGCCCTCCACGGGCAGCCCTCCAAAACCTTTGAGCATGTTTGTCAATTCATCTTCCAATGTCTTGCGCGCGGAAAGTGAAACGGATGTCTCGACCGTTGATTCGGATGTGGATGGAAAACAAACGGGCGAGACCCTCGTTCTACTATTTTTCAAACACGCTGTTAGTCGCCTGCCGGTTCACCCAATAACGCCGCAGTAAATTGCTGCGGATCGAACGGCTGCAAATCATCGAGCTGTTCCCCGAGACCGATGAATTTTACCGGCAGCTTCAACTCCCGGGCAATGGCCACCACAATGCCACCTTTCGCCGTGCCATCGAGCTTGGTGACCACCAATCCGGTCACTCCGAGCGTGTGATGAAATTCACGGGCCTGGTTTAACGCGTTGGCACCGGTGGTGGCATCCAACACAAGCAAGACTTCATGGGGCGCAGCCGGGAGGCGTTTTTGCAATACCCGGTGCATCTTTTTCATTTCTTCCATTAAATTTTGTTTCGTGTGCAACCGGCCCGCCGTGTCAATCAACAGATAGTCCACCTTGCGACCGAGCGCCGCGCCCACCGCGTCGAACGCCAGCGCCGCGCTGTCGGCCCCGTACGCGCTGGCAATGACGTCGCAACCGACGCGCTCACCCCAAATCTTCAATTGCTCAATCGCCGCCGCCCGAAATGTATCGCAGGCCGCCAGCAGAACCGTGTGGCCCTGCGCTTTCAAGTAATGCGCCAGTTTGGCGGTGGAGGTGGTCTTGCCGGTGCCATTGACGCCGGCCAGTAAAATCACCGTGGGCGGTGTCCCCGCCTTGGCCAGTGGATGCGTGACCCCACCCAGTTCCCTGGCAATTTCCGCCCGCGCAATGGCAAACACGTCCGCCGTTCCCGCCGATTTTGCAGCCGCCTGGGTTTGTTCAATAATCCGGTTCGTCGTGCCAATGCCGATATCGGAAGCGATCAGCACGGCTTCGAGTTCCTCGATCGCGGCCGCATCCAGGCGCGGCGCTCGCGTGACGATCCGTTTGATTTCAGCGGCAAGTTTGGTGGACGTCTTCTTGAGGCCGTCCCGGAATTTTTGGAAAAGATTCATTGGGCTTTCTGGTGGATTGCCGTGACACATTCATACGGCACCGGCACCGTTCCGAGCAAGGCTTTGCCGTAGATCGTTCCGTGGCAATCGCTCCCGCCGGTCACCAGCAAATGAAACCGCTCCGCCAGGGCGCGATAATGCTCGATCTGCGTCGGCGTGTGTCGACAATGCCAGACTTCCAAACCAGCCAGCCCTTGTTGCACCAGATTATGAATGGCGTCGTCCGCCTGACCCAGCCCCGGATGCGCCAAGACCGCCACCCCGCCGGCGCGTTTGATCAGCGCGATCGCCTCGGCGGCTTCCATCCGGTACCGCTCCACATAGCCGGGCTTGCCAGATTTCAGGAACCGGTCAAACGCCTCCTCCACGCTTTTCACCACCCCGCGCTGACGGAGTGCCAGCGCCACATGCGGCCGGCCCACCGTGCCACAGGGCGAACCCGCCAACACCTCGGCGGTCGTCAAGTCGATCCCCAGCTCGTTCAACTGCGCAACCATGGCGCCCACCCGCTTTCTGCGCACCCGTTTCGCGTGGTCGAGCACGGCGTGCAGTTCCGGGTTTTGCCAGGTGGCCCCGGGGAAATAACCCAACAAATGAATTTCGCGAGTGTTGACGCGGCACGTGATCTCCACCGCCGGCAACACTTCAACCCCGTGCTGCTGGCCTGCCGCCAGAACTTCGGGAATACCATCCAGCGTATCGTGGTCGGTCACCGCAATGGCTGTGAGTTGCCGGCGTGCGGCCGCCTGGCACAATTCCGCCGGCGTCCAGCTCCCGTCCGAATAATGGGTGTGCAGGTGCAGATCAACAAGGCGCGAGACGGGGTGCATAGGTGACTAAGTGTTCAAGTGCCGAAGTGTTGTCGGGCTAGGCGGCGGCGCGGGAGTGACACCACGCCCGCCCCATCGATCGACCGAGCAAATGCATCGTTGCGGCGAAGATCACGGGACCACTAATTCCCCGCCGGCGTGCGCGCCGGCCGCGGCAGATCCCCGCGCAGCCGGTCGAGAATGCCGTTGACGAATGCGCCGGATTCACGCGTGGAATATTTCTTGGCAATGTCCACAGCCTCGTTGATGCTGACGACCGGGGGAATGTCGTCGCGGAAGAGCATTTCGTACATGGCCAGCCGCAATATATTCCGGTCGACCGCTGCGATGCGCGATAGCTCCCAGTGTTCGGTGTATTTTTTGATGCGCTCGTCCAGCGCCGCCTGATTCGCCACCGCACCGCGAATCAATTCCTCGGCGAATCCCCGCGCATTGGTCTGATCATCGGGCTGGGTCGGCCAAAACTCTGCGAACGCCGCACGCAAATCGTTCCCGCCGCTGACGTCGTACTGGTAGAGAAATTGGACCGCGAGTTCGCGGGCTTGTCGGCGGCGGCCGCCGGATTTTACAGGTTCGTCCATGTGCGGGCCATTTCGATGGCGGTCCGGGCAGCTTCCCGGCCGCGGTTATATTCTCGGTCCAGGCAGCGCTCGCGTGCTTGCCGGAGATTATTGGCAGTGACGATCCCGAAGACCGTGGGCACGCCGGTCGTGATGGCCACGGTGGTCAGTCCGTGCGCGACCGCGCCAGCAATATGTTCGGCGTGGCTTGTCGCGCCCTGCAAAATTACCCCGAGACCGATCACGCAGTCATACTGGCCCGACTGCGCCAGCCGGGCGGCCGCCGCTGTGACTTCAAAACTACCGGGCACACGGATGACGCGCGACCGCCGCAAATCCGCGCCCGCCGCTTCCAGCGTGGCCAGGCACACCGCGACCAGCGAATCGGCCAGCTCCGGATTGTAGCGGGCCGCGGCGATCCCAAACCGCAGGCCAGCGGCGCTGAGTTCAATTTTTGATTTTTGCGCGCGCAACATGGCTAGAGCTTGTGTCCCATTTTGAGTTTCTTGGTTTCCAAATATTTCCGGTTGTGGGCCGTCGGCGCAATCCGAATCGGCACCTGTTCAACAATCTGCAGGCCGAACCCGTCGAGGCTGATCACTTTTTTCGGGTTGTTTGTCAGGATCCGAATGGTGCGCAGTCCCAAATCGGCCAGAATCTGCGCGCCCACGCCGTAATCCCGCAAATCGGCCTTGAACCCGAGCTGCTCATTGGCTTCGACCGTATCGAGCCCCTGTTTTTCCTGCAAGCGATAGGCGTGAATCTTATCGGCCAGCCCAATCCCCCGGCCTTCCTGGCCGCGCAGATAGACGATCGCGCCGCATTTTTCCTGGGCCACCATCTGCATGGCCTGCTCCAGTTGCGCGCCGCAATCGCAGCGTTGGGAATGAAAAATATCGCCGGTCAGGCATTCGCTGTGCATCCGCACGAGCACGTTGGCCCGACCGCGCACGTCGCCATAGGTCAACGCGATGTGGTGTTCGCCATCCGGCAGCGACCGGTACAGGTGGAGCGTGAAATCACCAAATTGTGTCGGCAGGGAAATTTCCTGTTCCTTCTGCACCAACTTCTCGCGGTGGCGCCGGTATTCGATCAGGTCGCGGATTGTGCAGAGTTTCAAGCCATGCGTCTGCTTGAATTTTTGCAACTCGGGCAACCGGGCCATCGTGCCGTCTTCGTTGGTGATCTCGCCAATGATTCCGGCTGGCACGCAGCCGGCCAGCCGGGCCAGGTCCACTGCCGCCTCCGTGTGCCCGGCGCGGATCAAGACCCCGCCTTCCCGGTAGCGCAACGGGAATATATGCCCCGGCCGGACCAGATCGTTGGGTTTGGCTTGGGGATTGACCAGGGCTTGCACAGTCGCCGCGCGGTCCGCGGCGGAGATTCCGGTCGAAACGCCGCGCGCCGCATCCACCGAAACCGTAAACGCCGTCCGGTGACTTTCCCGGTTTTGCTCGACCATCAACGGAAGTTGCAAGGCATCGAGCCGGTCGCCGGTCATCGGCACGCAAATCACGCCGCTGGTGTGCCGGATCATAAAACCCATGGCTTTCGTCGTGACCTTTTCGGCGGCCATGATCAGGTCGCCTTCGTTTTCCCGGTCTTCGTCATCCGTGACGATCACCATCCGCCCCTGCCGCAGTTCGGCGAGACAGTCATCGACGGAATCAAAAATGTTTTCAAACTTATCCATCCAGTTCCCGCAGCCTAACAACATTCACAGTGAATGGCAACCGTGGCGCCGCAGCGAAGTCCAAAGGGCGCTCGGAATTCGGGCGGTTGATGAGCAATCGGAAAACACCCCCGCGCGTTCCTCCAGCCAAATGTGAATTGTGATTCCGCTGAAAAACCCGGCGTGGACGGCGGGGCCGCCGTCCCTCCCTTGGAGAAACACGTAGAATTGTCAGTTTTCGGGAGGGTCAGCGGCCCCGCTGACCGCTGCGCGGAGATTTTTCAGCAGGATGAATGAGTTTTGGGGACGGTCCGGGGTTAGTTGAACGGCGGGTATACCAGTACGCTGGCGGCGGACCAGTAACCCCAGTTACCCTGGTTGGCCGGTCGCCATGCGCCATGGCTATCGCCATAGAGGATATTCATGCCCAGAAAGTTGTACCGGGGGCTGCCGTGCGCCGGCCAGGTAACCGGATAGAGAGAGGCAGCGTTGGGCCAGCGGGCGTTGGAGATCCACTCCTGATCGCTGACGATCGGTTGTTTGTTGAAGCAGGGGTCGCTGAGGCGGACCGGGGTGCTTTCAGGGCACACGCCGCTATTGTACAGTTTCCAGCCGAGAAAATTCAGAGTCAAGTCGAAGTAGCCGGGCATCCAGCCGGCGCCGGGATTGTTCACGAGCCAACCGCGACTGACTGTTCCGTAGGAGATGTGGGCCGACCGTCCGTAGCTGTCCGGGCAATACATGGCATTCACCGAGATGTAATTGCCGATGACCAGCAACGACCAACTCTGGTTGGCGCCGATCCATTCGACTCCACTCAAGCCGGTAAACGGCGGCAAGACGCCGCTGGAATCATCCGCGTAACTGTTCAACGCGATCGCAAATTCGTGAAGGTTGGACAGGCAAATCGACTTTTTGGCCGAGTCCCGCGCATTTTTCAAGGCCGGCAAGAGTAACGCCGCCAACAGCGCGATAATGGCGATCACGACCAAAAGTTCGATTAAAGTGAATGCTATTAACCGTTGTTTCATACGGATATCGGTGAAGGTTGCCACTGATTCCGGTTTTAGGTTGTCACTCATCGAAGCGCAGCGACGCTGACGATTCTGTTCATATAAAAGTGGTAACCATCTGTCAAGGGAGGCTCTTGCACCCCGGCGATTCCGAATCCCCCGGTTGTTGTGAGGATGGGCGGCTGGGAACAGTGCGGTTGATGGCTCCGGCTGCCAAAGGGCAACTGGGGGCGCTCAGCCGGGGGTTGTCGGCGGTAACTGCGCGATCTTCACGGGATCAGGCTGGACGTTTTCAAAGGTGTCAACGCTTTACAATTGATTCCGCTGAAAAACCCGGTGCGGACGGCGGGGCCGCCGTCCCTTCCTTGAAGAAACACGTAGAATTGTCAGTTTTCGGGAGTGGCAGCGGCCCCGCTGACCGCTGCGCGGAGGTTGTTCAACAGACTCAACCATTTCATGATATTAATCCGAAGAGTCGCTGGGCGTTGGCCGTGGTGACACGGGCCAATTCTTCGACCGCCACACCCTTGAGTTGCGCGAGGGCGTCTGCAATATGTGGAATGAAGGCCGGCTCATTGCGCTGGCCGCGCTGCGGGATCGGGGCCAGATAGGGCGCGTCGGTTTCGAGCAGCAAACTTTCCAGCGGGACCGCTCCCGCCACCGTCCGGAGCGCTTCGGCATTCTTGAACGTGACGATGCCAGTAAAGCTGATCAGCAAACCGAGCTCGATACAGTCCAGCGCCATTTGTGTGTTGCCGGCAAAACAGTGCATGACCCCCCACGGCCGCCAATCCGGGACATTGGCCCGGACCATGGCCAGTGTGTCGGCATCGGCCGCGCGGCAGTGGATGATCACCGGCAAATGCCGGTGGCGCGCCAACTCCAGATGGGCTTGAAACATTTCCTGCTGCTGTTGTTTGACCGTGTCCGCACTCTGGTTGGAGGGCGAGCCTCCCGGCGAGCCGCTTTCGGACGTGGCTCGGGTGGAACCGCGCTCTCCCGATGCACCCGGCAATCGGTAATAGTCCAAGCCGGTCTCGCCGATGGCGACAACTTTCGGCTGACTCGCCAACTCTGCGATTTGGTGCAGCTCCGCGCGCCAGGAATCCGGCCTATGATTCGGATGCAACCCCACCGCCGCAAACACGCCGGGGTATTGGCTGGCCACTGTCAGGACCCGGTGCGCATCTGCCAGATCGGTGGCCACGCTAACGATGCGGGTCACGCCCGCGGCCGTCGCGCGCGCGATGGTGGCCGGCCGGTCGCTGGCGAAATCCGGAAAGCTCAGATGGGCATGCGTGTCGGTAAACATGGCCGGTCAGTCTCTCACACCGGCCCGCCAAAGCCAACCCCGAGCAGACACACGTCGTCCGCAAAAGTGCCCGGAGCCGCAAAACGGCAGACGGTCGCCAATAGCTCGTTGAACAGCGCCGGCGGCGGCAGCGTGGCGAGGGACTGCACGCACGTCTCCAGATTGGCGAGCCCGAACTCGACGCCCGCCGGGTTCAGCGCCTCGTAGAGACCGTCCGTAAAGAGCAGGACGAAGTCGCCGGGGGCGACCCCCGCGGTGGCGGCAGGATAATCTGGCCGCTCGAACAGGCCGAGCACGGGACCGGTGGGCGTGCCCGGTGGCGACAGCGGCCGGACTTGCCCGGTCGCTCGGGATATAAAAAGCGGGCTCGGATGGCCGGCCGTCGCCCAGGTCAGGGTGCGTGCCCGGGTATCCGCCACCAGGTAAAACGCGGTCACGAACATCGTGGTGTCGGACGCGGGCAGAACATCAAACAGCGCATGATTGAGTTCGGTCAGGAACCGGTTCGGTTCATCGGCGCACGGCCGCAATTCTTCCAATAATCCGCGGATCATCGCCGTCACCAGCGCTGCCCGGACGCCGTGGCCCATCACGTCGCACAGAAAGATACCGGCCCGGGTGTCGTCGAGCGAGCGGACACTGAAAAAATCGCCCCCAACCGCGCTGGAAGGCCAATACGCCTGATAGAAGTGCAAGGCACTCTGCACCGGTGCCACGCCCGGAGGGAACGTCGGAAACTTTCGCGGGAGAAAGGCCTGTTGGAACTCGCGGGCCATGGCGAGATCTTTGGCCATTTCTTCGTTGCGCTGCTGGAGTTCGTGTTCAATGCGCTGCCGCACGATGGCATAGCGCAGGGCGCGGACGAGCAGATCGCCGGGCACGCGGCCTTTCACGAGATAATCCTGCGCGCCGGCATTCACGATCCGCACGGCCAATTCCTCATCATTCAAACCGGTCAGCACGATGATCGGGGTGACCGGGGCATGTTGGCGGAGTCGCTCAAAGCTGGCGGCACCGTGGCTATCCGGCAGGCCGAGATCGGCTAAAATTACATCGTAGTTTTTCTGACGGAGACATTCGCGGGCAGCCGCGAGACTGTCCACAGTGGTGACGGCAAACTGCCCGGGGGCTGCTTGCGCCAGGGTCTCGCGCAGCAGCGTCGCATCCGGCACGGAATCTTCCACGAGAAGTATCTGAATCAGCGGGACCGACATGCTGGATCCTCTTTGGGTTCTGGGACGGTCATGGTTCCAGTGCTCCTGGGGTAACAACCGGGATGGTGAAGAAAAATGTGGTGCCGCGGCCGGGGATCGACTCCACCCAGATCCGGCCCCCGTGCCGTTCGACAATGCGTTTGCAGATCGCCAGCCCCAAGCCGGTCCCCGGGTATTGCTTCTGCGTGTGTAACCGTTGAAAAATAATGAAGAGCCGGTCGAACGATTCCGGATCGATGCCAATCCCGTTGTCGCGAACGGAGAATTCCCACGCCGTGGCTTGCCGGCGCACGCTGATGTGGATGCGCGGCGGTTGATCGCTGTGAAATTTGAGCGCATTGGCCAGCAGATTTTGGAGCAGCCGGGCAAATTGGCCGGCATCGGCGTGGAGAACGGGCATCGGATCATGGGTCACCACGGCCCCGGTTTCCAAAATCGCGCTCTGGAGATTGG
>Ga0316232_1004496_pt1 | contig 11781 bp, 17 predicted proteins | sample TBHtaG_FD_206006 | JGI IMG/M metagenome (GOLD analysis project Ga0316232, IMG submission 206006) | Freshwater microbial communities from Trout Bog Lake, Wisconsin, USA - TBH18025_13 | ecosystem: Environmental > Aquatic > Freshwater > Lake > Hypolimnion/Profundal zone | place: USA: Wisconsin... | reverse complement strand
GAACCAGTCTAGAGTGCGATCCCGGAATTGCGGTCCAAGCTGCGGTTCGAAGTAGTTTTGCAGGATGATAACCGCCGTTTGGCGCCGGGCAAACGAGGCTGCCTGACACAGCGCGAGCGTGTTTTCCTCTCGACTCGAAGCGGCCGGCGATATGACCCGGCAGGTGTGGTTGTCGAGCGTTTCGACGATCAGCGCCGAATCATCCGTGTTGTGAAACACTGGGCGGGGCTTGGGCGTGGCACACGACAACAGCATGACGGGCAATGCCGCAATCGCGAGCAACAGTGTTTTTTTCATAGTAAGAGCCAGGGAAATCAGGTTTCGGACGATGGTTGATGGGCATGTTGAAGCTGCTGGCGGAACCCCGTGGGCGATTCACCGGTGATGCGTTTGAACACCCGGTTAAACTGGGTCAGCGACTGGAATCCGACGTCGTAGGCAATCTCGCTGACCCGAATATTGAGTTTCAGTAAAAGGGTTTTCGCTTTCTCCGTCCGAACGCGGGAAACATAGTCGGTGAAATTCATGCTGGTGGACTGCTTAAACCGCTTGCAAAAGTAGAACTGGCTCATGCCGACCTGCCGGGACATCATGGTCAGCGAGAGTTCTTCCCGGTATTGGGCCTCGATCAATTCCCGGGCGTGGGTGATTTGCGGGGGTTCAGCGTCTTTTTGCAATAACACGATTTGATTGGCCAGCCCACCGAGCTGATCGGCGAAGAATTGGAGCAGTTTAACACGCGCTTGATACTCCTGCCGGTCAACCACTGGCGTTGCCTGATACCGCCTGGCGGCTTCGCCTTGGTCCAGGTTGAGCCCCCATTCCCTCACTTGCTTGAGCACGCGCCGGCGTTGTTCCGGCCTCGGCGGTTCGAAGAACACTTGGCCGGTCTGGAGGTAGGCAACGATCTCCGGGCCGATTTTAACCCCCACTGCGGATTCATGCAGACCGAACGCGCAACTCAAGGTGCAGGGCACGCCATTGACACCAGCGCAGACGCTTTGCTGCATTTGCAAACAGGCGGCGCAGGAGTTGTTGGTCCGGGACATCATCGCGCAGAAGCCATTCTGGTTTCGACTTTCCGTATGGGCCAATTGCCAGCTTTCCACCGCCCGCAGCGTCAAGGGCAGGGCCGTGGCGGCCTCGAACGCCCGCTGGAAATCTCGAAACAGGGATGAGCCGGCCAACCGCTCGACCAAGCAGTGGTTGGAGATGGATTTGTGGTTGCCGCGCACCGAATCCAGGGACCGCAGGGATGCCATTGCCTTTGCTCGCGCCTCCACCGGCAGGTCATGCTTGGTTTTGCTCATGGGATGGCTCCAATTTAAAATTATTCCGGCCATAGAACCTGAATTCGCCCGCCAAAGACCCGGCGCAATTCCGAGCAGATGTGTTCCACCACTGCGGGAAATCGGGGTGAAGCTTCCCGGCCGGCGAAAAAATCCACCACCACATCCTCAGCGACCACCCGCGCACCGACCGCAAACCCACCCCGCGCACTTTCGGAATAACAGCGAATCGTGTAGGGGACGCCGGAAGTGAGGTACGTATCCAATAGGGTGAAGCGCTCGGCGGTGGCAATAAGAACCTGCCCCACCCGCGCCTGGTCTTCGTTGTTTGCGGCCCCGGCTATGTGTAGGTGGCTGGTCGGGGTCGGGCCGGTGAGGGCCATTCCAGAGCCACCCAGCACCACAAAAAATGGTGGCGAACCTTGGTGTATGGAAATTGGAACGGCCGCGGTATCTTGCTGCGGGAACTCCACCGCAACGGTTTGTTTAAAAATCTTTCGCACAAGCAACGATACCTTCCACCGTGCCCACCGCGACTAGGCTGTTCCTTGCCACACTGGGAAATTCCTTGGATCAATTCGCTCCAACCGGCCCATCCATTAACCCTTTTACAATCCTCCAGTTTAAATTACCATTGAAATATTATATGAACAAACCAACAGTCGCCGGAAAATCACCCATCGTCCAAGCCGTCAAGCCCGCCAGTTTTTACTGGTGCTCGTGCGGCCAATCCAAAAGCCAGCCGTTTTGTGATGGCTCGCACAAAGGTTCGACATTTGCACCGTTAAAGGTGGACATCACGGAAGCCAAGACGGTGGCTTGGTGTACCTGCAAGCAAACCAAGAATGGCGCATTCTGCGATGGCAGCCATGCGAAGCTGGGTTGATAATTTGGCTCTTGGGTTCGGCAGCGTGAATTTCGGTTCGCGCTGTTTTTTTATTTATATCAATCGTGGTCAAATTTCGTTGATGCCTGTCCACAACACCTCCAATCCTGGATGGGCCGTGACCGCCAGGTGTTTGGCTCAGCACTGGCCAAGGTCAGCGGTAATAAGAAACATCAATTTCCCCAAATGCCGTTCTCCGAGGCGGAGATATTCGCTTTGTTTTTGGTGCACAAAGCCGTGCCCAATATTTGCGAGCACGATCTGGGGATGCTGCTTCACGATAATAATGCGTGAAAACGATTTCATGGGCGAGCAAGGAGGCCCATTCAAAGGCGGCGGCTCGGTCAACATCAGTGCCGCCGATCAATTCGTGCTGACCGTTGGCCAGTTTGATGAGTTTTGCCTGCCCAAATTGCCGGATCACTTGCCTGGCTCGGTGGAATGGAATGATGAGCTTCAGTTTCATACGCAGTCACATTATGGCAGCGGGTTGAACAAAGGCTTCATGTGGTCGCCTTACGAATGAGAGCCTTGAACACGCCCTGAATCATCAATTCCTGCGCCGGGAGCAGGTCGGGATATTTTGGGTTCTCGGCTTTCAAATACGGCTTGCCATCCCGCTTGATGAACGTCTTGAGCGTGTTCTCGCCGTCAATCAAGGCCGCAACGACCTCGCCGTGGCGCGGCTCCGGGCCGTGCTCCAAGACCACGACATCGCCGTTCAGGATGTGCCGGCCAACCATGGAATCGCCCGCGACGCGCAGGGCGAACGTGTTTCGGGTGGGCTTGAAGCCGATGCTCTCCACGTCCACCGAGACACAGCCCTCAGCGTCCTGCTCGCGGGCTTGGGGCAACCCGGCCGGAATTGAGCCGAAAAGTGGGATCTCCACAATGGGGCTGCGCAAGTCTGCCAACGGGGAAATCGCTCGCAACGTCCGCGCCTTGCCCGGCTCCGATTGGAGAAACCCCTTTCGCTTCAAGGCGTCCAGATGATCGGCGGCGGCACGGGAGCTCTTGAAGCCAAAGTGCGCCGCGATCTCGCGCAACGTCGGCGAGGCCTCGGCAGACTGCCTCGCTGATTGAATAAAATCCAAAACCTGTCGCTGTCGGATGGTCAAATCGGTCATATACTACTCATATGAGTAGTATCATTTCCGCCGGTTGTCAACCCCGCCATTTTTGAGACGACCGCGCAGGCGCCGAACAATGGATTGCAGATTCATTTTTAGCAGAATCATCCGCTTCCGCCAACCGCGATGGACCGTGGGTTTAAGTGCATCGATTTTTTTGGCAATCCATGGTCTCAAGCGCATTGCCTTCCACTCCAGCCTGTTGTTAACTCAAATATACGTCGGGCGACCCGGTATTCATCCCATGCTCAAGGCGGGACTGAGAAAATGGAGTTCCACCGGAATGATGACCGGTTTGTCCAGACAGACAAGCGGGGCGAGCTCCACGCAGCAAGTGGCCTGCATCTGCGCGGGCCGGACGTTAGGCTGCGGTACAATGTTCTCGATCATCCCGGGGAAAAATCGCCCGCCGGATCAAAACAAAACCGGAGAAAGGCTTCACGGCGCAATAGCCATTTCAACAAAACAAATTGGTGCGCCAGGTGGTGGGCGACCGGATGAGGAGCCACCAAGCCCGCCGAATGCGTAAACAATACCCCGTCGCGAACCGCATGAGGCGCACCTTGGGTTCCGTCGAAGATGTGATGAATGTGCCAGCCTTCATCTCCCCAACTGGGCCGAATTCCTCCCGCCGCCAGAAATGAAACAATCGCCGGACCATTCGTGCGCGTGTCGGGCGGTATTCCCAGCTTCGCCAGCCGAGCCAGAAGTTCATCCGGATATCGGTGTTCACCATCCTGTTCTGTCCGAATGCAGCCGGGCCAGAGCAACTGGCCAACTAAGGGCCAGCGGAAGAACTGATCCGGATCCGTGCAGATGGAAAGAATGGCCGTCCATTCGGTCGCGGTCGCCGCCGCCGTGGCCTCCTGCATGCGCACTGGCCAAGGCTCGCCACTCAAGAAATAAAACCGATGGGCACATCCGGGGCGGATGATTTGTTGGTTGGCTCCCATTACAGTCAGGTATTGCGCCAATCGGGTGCGCAATGGTTGCGCCACGCCAGCCAAGTTTTCGAGTTCACCCGCAGCGGTTCTTGCCACAGAACAAACCTCCAACGGAACACGCGCCCCGCCATGCCGGTTGAACAAAATCAAGGCGGTCGCGCCAGAGACGAAATTGTAGTCCGGATTGTCCGGGCACGAGTAAATTCGATACCTCAAGCTTGCCTCCCAAGTCAGGCCAGCAAGGACCTCAACCACGCGGCGATTGGCCAAACAAGGCTTCATCGGGTACTGGGGAGTTTTGGCGCGGTTGGACAAATTATTTGAACCGTTCATGGGCTTATGGCGGCCTAACCCCGATGACACGAGGGGCTCGGCAAACCACCTGCACAAGGCCCCTGTGGCCGTTGTCGCAAGCGGGTAGCGGTTAAGCGTTTTCTCATTCTGCAAATATGTTGTTGTGTCGCTCGAAGGCTACATTCTTTAGCCCTGTCAAACAACCGTGATTTCCTGCGGACCCTGATCCGGGGCGGTGGTGTTCATATCCCCCCGACCCAATCAAACACAGAAAGCTGCTCGATAAGGGCGAAAACGGAAAACAGAAAACAGATCGGCAGCGACTTCTGTCGCGCTCAGTGATTGTCTGACGCCGTGTTGCCAATGCACCTCCCAGATTCCGGGCCTGCCAACATGGTATTTACTTGGGCCGGTCTGTGAAACGGGTGCCTGAGGGTGATTTCGAATGGCCCATCGGCGGACGCTGGCGCGGTGGTTTCAAAAGCTGAGGTCGCGATGGAGTTCGCTCGCAACTGCTACGCCCCAGGGCTTGCGATATAATTGAGCCGAAAGAATTCACGGGCGGTCGTCGTAGTGGTCCGTGCAACTTCCTCACTGGAGATCCCGACGCAATCGGCAACCGCTTGAAGCACATACGGCAGGAAACCGGGCTCGTTGCGGCCATCTCTAGGCTTGGTGGCCATTGATCTGGGGAGCAGGAAAGGTGCGTCGGTTTCAATCATGAGCCGGTCGAGGGGAATCTCATGCACAAGTTCGCGCAGGGGTTTGCCCCGGCGCTCATCGCAAATCCAGCCGGTAATCCCAATGTATAGACCCAGATCCAAGTACTTTTTGAGCGACTCGCGGGAGCCGGTGAAGCAGTGTACTACCGCCGGCACCGACTTCCTCACGGAAGCCAGAATGTCGTAGAACCGTTTGTCGGCATCCCGTTCGTGCAGGAACAGCGGTTTTTGCAGTTGCTCCGCCAAAGCCACCTGCGCCTCAAACCATTTTTTCTGCTGTGGCTGGGGCGAGAAGTCGCGATTGAAATCCAGACCGCATTCTCCAATCGCGACTACTTGCTCGAATCCCGCGAGCCGCCGCAGCTCCGCTATGGTGTCCATCGTGCAATTTCGGCTGTCATGCGGGTGAACCCCGGCCGTTGAATAAAGTTGGCCGGGATACTCGCCTGCAATCCGCTGTGCTTCCTGGCTGCTGGCCAGACTGGTCCCGGTGATAACCATGGTCCGCACGCCGGCGTCAAACGCGCGCTGGATCACCGCCTGGCGATCGGCGTGAAAGGAGCGGTGTGCCAAATTCACGCCAATATCCACAATGTCGTGCTGTTCTGTCATTTGAAACGTTTTTTACAAATGCATCCATCCTCAATAGCCGGAAGACAATCCGGCAGCGGCCCGAACTTTTATTGGGTTGTCCATGTCTGTCAAGCGGCGCCTTTCAGGCTACCATCCGAATCCTTGATGACAAAGCGGGCGCGGAGCCGGGCGACTTCGCTGGCCAGGCCGGCTTGTTTCACGGATTTCAACACCTCGTCGAAATCCTTGTAGGCCGCCGGCGCCTCATCTTTTGGATAGGTGCGGCAGTTGGTCAAAATATCGTGGGCCGCAAATTCGTCGTCCACGGTCTTCTGATCCAGTTCGCGGATGGCAGCCTTGCGGCCCTTTTTAACATTGCGCTGTCCTTTGCCGGCGCCAGTGGGAGTGCGTTCGACGATGGCATTGATGAGTGCCCGGCGGACCGTTTTGTCCGCCACCGTGGCCACCGGCATATCGAGCTGAAGCAAGCTCATGGAGCATTTGATGTCCACGCCCACCGGGCCAGGATAAACGTGGGTTGGCGACACCAGTACACAGCCGACGGGCGCGCCGTAACCGGCGTGCGCGTCAGGGTTGAGCACGAGGTCGGTCACCCTCGAGCTTCGCAGTGGCATAGAGTTGGCGTACCGCTTCGCCTTCAATCCAGCTCCGGGCCGAGTCGAAAAGGCGCGCCTGAGTTTGAATCATGGTGTTCATGTTTGCTTCTGGTCCCGTCAATGCGGGAGTGGTTGTTGTGGTTGGCTTGCCGAGCCGTAGCTCAGAGAGCCAAGGCTGGTCCCCAAGGTTGGTATCGCGCCAACGTCTCCTCCTCTTCAGGGAGGCGCTAATCTGCCTCAGCTACTTGGGGGGGGCTTGCGCACGGCCGCTATTCTTGGGTGGGCTTGTGTGCCAGACTTTCGTGCCCGAACTGGCTTGCCGAGCCGAAGCTCGGAGAGCGAAGGCTGGTCGTCCCGCGCGGTAACGCTCCGCGATCTGCCGCTTATCGGGCGGCGGCTCTGCTTTTGAGCTACAGGACGGAAAGTGAATCGGGAGACGCTGAGACAGCGTCTCCCGAAGTTTTGTTTTGGTTTAGTCCAGGAATGCCACGTTGGCCATCGTGCGGCTCTGGGTCTCGGTGTTCATCATGACCCGATGCCAGAACGGCAACGTGATGGTGGCGTGGTCGCTGTGGCGCACATCACCGCGGGCGTACGGCTGCAACGAACCATTCACGTTCGTCGTGTCCGCACAAGAAGCGGTCGAGGGCCGGCTGGTCGCCGGTTTTGCGCACGGCCAGCAGCAAGTGGCGCTGCTTTGGCTCCGCCTGCATCACACAGACGTCCAGGGTCCCACTCAAATGCGTCGGCACGCGGAGTTCGAAGAACTCACCCGCGCCGTCGCGCTGGATGTCTACGGCAAAATCCCGCGGGCTGATCCAGGAGCGCACGCCATTTCGCCAGCGCGAGGGAATTTCACGCACTTTGATGCGCGCGCCCATCGCGGCGAACTTGGACTCAATAGGTTTGGTATTCATGCAATTTAATTTTCGGTTTCACACCGAATCGCGTCGGACGGAAGATAAAATTCAGCTTCGCCGGGCGGATTCGGAGAACATGTTTTGGTTGAATGCTCTGACGAAAGAGCATCTGGCTTCGATAACGCAGTATGAGCTTCATGGGATTACCTTTCGTTGGAGTTGCGGTTGATTGTGAAATGATTATCTGCCTGCCTTCCAGAAATTGGCTGCCAGAGTTGGACTCGCACCAACACCGCCCGGCTTAACAGGCCGGCGTGCTTTGACACTACCTGGCAATATTGGTAGCGGGGGTGGGAGTTGCACCCACAGAGGCTGAGCTTATGGGGCTCGCCTGAATCTCATTCTCCCCGCAGTTGATATCGGCCTGCCCGGCCGAAGCCTGGGCGAAGACTGTTGGAATCGGCGGGTAACGCTCCCGCATCAGCTTGCTCGCAAGGCAAGTGCATTGCTTGTCTGCCACGACCCCAGGAAAATTGGCAAGCCGCCTTGGTGCTGCCCCAAGCAGACTGAGTATTGGAGACTCGGTCGCGCAAGCTGGCGCGCGGCTTATGAGAGAGTGGTGCGGTTGAAGTTGGCTGCGCCATGGTGGCCGTGCGCAAGCACCTGTTAAATCACAACCGCGAAAGTAAAAGGGCCGGAGGCGTCTTTGCGCCTCCGGCCCGTGCCATTTCAATAAAGAACAAACACCTCTTGGCGATCTTTTCAGACCCCAACCCGCGGATTCACGGCGGCTGTTTCGGTGTTTAGGGGCACACCTCCTCCGAAGCCCTTAAATTGTAAAAGCGTTCTAAACCATCGCGGCGCGCTCATCGGCAACCTGTGGGCACACCCCACCGGTGAGGAGTTTTGCCTCCTCTGCGCCAGCATTAATTTGGTGCTGTCAGACATCATCAAGACGTCGTTTTATGTCGGCTCACAGTAGTTTCACCTTTTGTCGTTGTCGGTTACTTTCAGTTCCAGGGAAATAAAAAACCCTGCTTACACGGGGTAAGCAGGGTAGGGAAAATCCTATTTCAGTTCTTCACCTGCTTACCTCCAGACTATCCAAATTAATCCCGGGTTCATACCCGGCATGCGACCTGGATAGGCCAAGGTTAAACATACAACCTTGGTTTAACCAACTATGACGTGTCGCTTTCGCGACCGACAGCGTCGGCCAAATCGTGACTGATATGTTCATGCAAGTTTTCATCGAACGTGCAATAGTTATACCACAGGCAATACTAACTGTCTACTTATATTTTTGGGGGTGGCCTTATCTTAAATCATGATATCAAGATTGGCAGATATGTGAAGTTAAGAAGTCTGGCGTGATTAAATTTTGAGGCCAAGCTCCTTGAACTTCTTCAACGCCTCGGCGTTGCCCTTCGCGTCGTCCACCGGATTGTGGGAGTGCGCAGTGACCCGGTATTTCTTCCACTCGGTCGCCTTTGTCGCATCTTTCACGAGACCTGCGTAGAGATCGCCAATCCGGCGGCCAGAAAAGCCAAACGGGTTTCGCCCGAGGAAACGATGGAAATAATAATTGATAAACTGCCAGTCGAACGCAACGTTGTCGGACACGAAAACCGGGCGGCCGCGGGTGCTCTCCGCCAGCCAGTTGGCGAAGTTTTCCATCACTGATTTTGTGATCATCAAAGGTCAAATGCTGTTCCCTCGTGAAGCCGCTGACGGCCAGCGCCTCGGGTACGAACCGATCAGCAATGGGGCGAGTCTGGCCATAAAAGGTCTGATCCAGCCGATCATCAAAGACCACGGCGCCCAAACACACCATGGAGAACTCCGCCGGGATCGGTCCATCCGATTCCACATCAACGATTACATAGCTCATGAAAATTTAGGACCCCGCGCGTGGACCGCACGAGATGGTTCAGCGCGTGTCCGAAAGGCCGGATTCATTTTGCCGGCTATCAGGCCGTGATGCAACAGAACTGTGACTTGACGCCCGAAACCAGACGTGCTCCGTCAGGCGCATACGCCAAATCACCAGACCATCACGCGCGTCTCCGGCGACCGCCACATCGGCTGGCCGGGATTCACGCTGAAGGCCTGGTAAAACTCCGGCACTTTCGCCTCCTGCTGCATGGAAAGGAGGAAAACAGCCAGAAGAAACGGTTGGCGCGGGGGGACCTCCACGAGACGTTTTCGACACGTCTCGTGGTAGCGGTGCGTCTGCTTTTTGAACGGGCCCGCAACCTGCCGAGCCATGTGTTTGGCAATTCCATCCCCGACGGTTACGGCACCACTGACGGCGGGGCGTCCGGTTTGGGTGTGGCGACCGTTTTGGCGGCGGCCGTGATTTCGTCGAGAATTTCCTGCACTTTCTTTGGGATTCGCTCGCGAGCCACGGAAAACACGTCGGTTTCCAGCGACCGGCGATACGCCCCCCCCGTCAATTCGCTTGCGCAGGTAAAAAGCCCCCATTTTTCGCTGCACCAGATATGGCACATCCTTGAAAGAGCGCCACAATCCGTCCTTTGAGACGGTGCTCTTCTCCACGGCTCTTGCGACTTTTCGCCGGCCCGGCGACTTCGTTGATTCCTGAATAATGTCCATATTGGCTCCAGTATATCAGGATTCCGCCTTTGCCCAGTCCGGGGCAAAGTGCATAAAGGCAGTGCATCAAGGCTAAAATCAGGCTTTGGGAAGACCCTCGAAAACTTGCGTAACCCGTTGATTTAGAATGGTGCACCCATCAGGAGTTGAACCTGAAACCTGCTGATCCGTAGTCAGCCGCTCTATCCAATTGAGCTATGGGTGCAACTCGATTTGCAAGCACTTACACTTGCAACGCCATTCAAAAATTGACCCGGTGCCACTGTTGCCTTAAGCAAGCCAGTGTGCTGGCTTGCAAGGCCGGTCGGGTTGTTTTTGAACCATATTGTCACGGCTCGTTCAATCTATCAGAAAGTGTTCGATGATCGCAAGCGCAGAGTTCGCGGCTTGTGGAAGCGCCACGACCATTTTTACGCCCGGTTGGTCATTGTCGATGATGCCTCCGGTCACAGGGCCACCAAACGCGTCCGGCTCGAAAAGGCCCGCGTCTTCGCCGAGGCCCGTACCGCCCTCCAAGACCTCCAGAAGGACCGCCGCGAGGAGAACCTGCCCGTTCTCAAGCGCAGCCCCAAGCTGAAGGAATACGGGGAGAACTACTTCAAGTTCTACGAGTCATCAAGACGGTGGCATCTTGATCGGCAAGGTGTATGGCCACCTCTCGAATGAACACTTGAAGCGGCAGGCCAAGAAAATTGATTTTGGTGGGGGCGAAACCAAGCTGGCTGAAAAGGTTGAAACCGCTCCTGCCAACCCGCAAGAAAAATCATCCCCGCCCATCCAAGCCCAAAATCCCGAAAAAAGCTCGGCCGGTTCGGCCGGTTCTTTGTGAGAACTTATTTAGCTGGTCGAGGGCCGGTTCACTTGACCGCCGTTGCCGGATCAAACGAATAGACGAGGCTGATGGTCAAAGCCGTAAACGACACCAAACCTGACACAATGTTTCGCACCAAAGTGGTTTTGGCTCGCAAACCCATACCATCCATCAACTTCACCCCCCAACCAGCTTCGCCAGAGTAGATATGGCGGGTTTTGCTTGGCGGTTTGGGGCGGGTGATGGTCTTTTTTAGCCAGCACAGTTTTAGAGAAAGGTGCACAAGTCCCATAATATGAATGACCTGCACAAAATTACAGAAATCAGGAAAGGGTGGTGGGTGGAATGAAGGGTGAGGAAAGTCGTTAAATTGGAGTGTTTTACATTAAATTGGATGGAGGGCCTGGAAAACGTCAATCTCTCAAGCAATTTTGCTGGTTTAGAAGAGAACGGTATGGACTGACCAACGCCAAACCGCAGTTCTTTCATTTTCCCTGTAACCGTCCCGAGCCAATCCTTTAGAAACCTATGATGGTTTACGTGAGAGGCACGACACATGATTGCTTGGAATGTTGAGCATGAGACCGGTGATGCATTGATTGATGCCCAGCACCGGATATTGATTTTGTACGTCAATAGGCTGGCAGAAATGGGTCAATCCACCAATCCTACTAGAGAAGAGGTTGAGTTGTTTGTGCGGTTCATCCAATTCCTTGAAGATTTCCTCCCACTGCATTTTGGGTTTGAAGAGGAGTGCTTGCATCGTCTCCAATGTCCGGCTTATCAAAGTGCCCAAGCCGCCCACACCGAGTTTTTGAACTTTTACCAGGAATTTAAGCACCGGTTTGGAATCGAGGGATATAGGCAGGCGTTGGTCAGGGAACTGTTGGAAGCCTGCGTCTCGTTCATAAAACGGCACGTCTTGGGGAGCGAAGCACAACTCAGGTTGTGCAAGACAGAGGCTAAGCGTTTATGAACCAGGAACTTAGCGAGGATGCGAAATTTATTGGTCACAAGCCGAGAAAATCCATTTTTTTCC